>Ga0097691_1002482_pt1 | contig 12262 bp, 9 predicted proteins | sample NGESurdeep072012_8_FD_72858 | JGI IMG/M metagenome (GOLD analysis project Ga0097691, IMG submission 72858) | Arctic peat soil microbial communities from Barrow, Alaska - NGEE Surface sample 210-1 deep-072012 | ecosystem: Environmental > Terrestrial > Soil > Wetlands > Peat ...
CGGGAACGACGAATGACGGCGCCGACGTCTGGTTCATCGGCTACACCTCCGATCTCGTCGCCGGCGTGTGGATGGGGCTCGACAAGCCCGCGAAGATCAAGGGCAATGCGCAGGGAGGCGCGCTCGCCGCTCCCGCATGGACCGCGTTCATGCGCGAGGTCTACCGCCGCAAGCCTGCTCCGCCGGACTGGCCGCGGCCGGAAGGCATCGTCGTTCGCGACATCGATCCGGCCACCGGCCTGTTGGCCGGTGCAGGATGCTCGGGCAGCGTCAGTGAGTACTTCATCGCGGGAACCGATCCCACGCAGACGTGCGTTCCTACCGGCTACGGCGCGCCTCCCGACACGACCGGCGCCCGAATCGATACGTCGTTCGGATTTCCGCCGGTCGGATCACCGCCGCCGCGCCGGGCGCCTGGGGCGACGCCGTTCCCGGACGCGACTCGCCCGCGGATGTCCGACTCGACGGTGTTCTCGCGTCCGTCTCGCGTAACGCCGGGAGCGATGATCACGCCCGGTTCGACGCCAGTGCCGCGAGCCTCGATTCCGACGCGCAACTCGATCGGCGACTCCCTGCGTTTGCCGAGCGACACCTCTCGCCCGCGCCCCGATATGACGCGTGCTCCGCGCGGCACGACCAACCCATTCAATATCCCACCGCGTCAATGACCTGGCTGCCCACCGACTGTCACGCTCACTCGACGCACTCCGACGGGTCGATGAGCGTGGCCGAGGTGGTCGCACGCGGCGCGGCGCTCGGCGTTCGCGTCACCGTGAGCGATCACATCTCGCGCGATGCGCCGACGACCGTGAGCTCCGTCGCCGCGGTCGAGGCCTATCTCGACGACCTGGAGCAATATGACGTGCTCCGCGGCGGAGAGTTCTGCTGGCACGATGCGCTCTGGCGAGAGCTGCCCGCGGAGATCGTTCGCCGGTTCACCCATCGCGTCGGCTCGCTGCATTCCATCCGGCTGAAGAACGGTTCGTACTTCCGGGTATTCTCGCAGTCGCTGCCCGCCGAACTCACCCCCGATGTCTACATCGAAGCGCACGTGGCCTCGCTCGAGACGCTCGCCCGCGAGATGCCCGTTGACATTCTGGCGCATCCCACGCTGATGCCGCCGCCGATGCGCACGATTCATCCGCATGACCTTTGGACCGAGGCGCACGAGGAGCGCTCGGTGCAGGCGCTCCTCGCCGGCGGACAGGCATTCGAGATCTCTGCGCGGTATCCGCCGCACGAGCGTCTCGTCCGTCGTGCTGCCGACGCTGGGGTTCGTCTCTCGCTCGGCTCCGACGGACATGCACGCGACCAGGTCGCGAACATCGTCGCGCCCCTCGCTCTCGCGCGAGCAGCCGGTGTGGCGGATGAGGCGTTGTACGAACCCGCGCGTCATGGATCGCGCACCGGCGCATTCGCGGCATGACGCGTTATCACGCGAGCTGGGTGCTCCCCATTGCATCGCCGCCACTGCGCAACGGTACGGTGGTGGAGCAGGAGGGGCGCATCGTCTACGTCGGGCCGCGGAAAGACGCCCCATCGGGCGGTGATGATATTGACCTCGGCGACGTGATGCTCCTGCCAGGCCTCGTGAATGCACACTGTCACCTCGAGCTCACCGCGATGCGCGGTTTTCTCGACGGACTCGGCTTTCGCGAATGGATCGTCCGGCTGACCTCGGCCCGGCGCGCCGTGCTCACTCCCGAGATGCTGCTCGATGCAGCGCGGCTCGGGGTGGATGAAGGGCTGCAGTATGGAATCACGACCTTCGCCGACACCGGGGACACCGGCGCGGCCTTCGACGCGATGCTCGAGCGCGGCGCGCGAGGCATCTGTTACCGCGAAGTGTTCGGTCCCGACCCCGCCCAATGTGACGAGGCCGTCGCCGCGCTCGGCGCAAAGGTCGCCGAGATGCAGGAACGCGCCACGTCGTTGGTCGGCGTCGGCGTCTCGCCACACGCGCCCTACACCGTGTCCGACGCGCTCTTCCGCGCCACCGCGTCCCTCGCTCGTGAGCGAGAACTGCCACTCGCCGTGCACATCGCCGAGAGCGAGGCCGAGAGCCAGTTGGTGGAGCAGGGACGTGGTGAGTTCGCCGAGGCATTGCGGGCTCGCGGCATCGATGTCTCGCGGCGCGCGCGCAGTCCAATCGCTCTCCTCGAGTCACTGGGCGTACTGAACGCACGAGCGCTCCTTATTCACTGCGTCCGCGTGGACGCGGATGACATCGGCGCGATCGCGCGGCATGACTGCTCAGTGGCTCACTGTCCGGCGTCGAACGCGAAGCTCGGCCATGGCATCGCTCCACTCGCGGCACTCGTCGCCGCAGGGGTTCGCGTCGGAGTTGGCACCGACTCGGTCGCGAGCAACGACCGCATGGACCTGCTCGATGAAGCTCGTCTCGCGACGCTCTTTGCAACGGCGCGCGAAGGGCGGCACGACGCGCTCGCGGCCGAGCACGCGCTCGAACTCGCGACGCTCGGGGGCGCGCGGGCGCTCGGGCTCGCCGGTGAAATCGGCACGCTCGAGGTGGGAAAAGCCGCGGATATGGCGGCCTTTCCGATTCCCGCGCATCGCGTTCCGATCCATGATCCCATTGCCGCGGCGGTCTATTCCCTGGCCGGGCTGCCGGCCACCTTCGTCGCCGTCGCGGGGCGGGTGCGAGTACGCGATGGCCACCTCGTCGATGCGGATGCGGAGCTGCCGCGCCGTGTGCAGGCGAGCGCCGATCTGCTTCAGAGGTGGCTCGTCGGCTGAAGCGGTCTCTTGTTTGCGCTCCGTCACGACCATAGCTTCAAAGGGTTAGATCGCGCCGGAGGGACGATTGATCGTCGGATGTCTGGCACTGAACGCGTCGTTCGAGCCCCTGACCATGGTCCCCATGCGTCGGGCGCTCCGGCTCGTGATCGATGGGAAGGCGGAGATCGTCGAGGCCGACATGGACCGCGTCGTCCGTTCCGAGCGTCTGACGATGCCCCGTCCTGCCGTCATTCGGCTCACGAAGTTCATCCATGTGCCGCGACGCTTTCGGCGGCAAGTGACGAATACATTCCTTTTCGCGCGCGACCATTACCGCTGCCAGTACTGCGGTCGCGCGGCGGTGGAGCTTCGTCCTCGTGAGGCACTGACGCGCGATCACGTGATACCGATCTCTCGCGGCGGAAAGAACGATTGGGGCAACGTCGTCACTGCCTGTTCTCCCTGCAACACGCGCAAGGGCAACCGGCTGCCGCACGAGATCGGGATGCATCCGCTCACGCATCCAGTCGAGCCGCACTTCGTGCATCTCTCGTGGGCGATTCGCCGGCTGACGCAAACGCAGGCGAAATACATCAAGACCTTCTACGGCGACGCGATTCTGCATCAACTCGAGGCGCTGGAGCATCGAGTGCATCCGCTCGCGCTCGGACAGGCGTACCACAATGTGACGATTGCTGAGGCAGCAGAGTAGCTGCCTTTCTCTTGGAGTACCACTGAACAGTGAACAGTGGGAGAGTTTTCCGGCAGTTTTTAGTTGAAGTTCTTCAGTTATGCGATGGTCGCAGATCGCTGTGGTGTAACAACACTCTCTGACGGGGCCATTGGGAAACGAACGGCGGAACTGACGACACCCCCCGACTTCGCCGTAACTCTCGGCTCGGCACATTCTGATTTGGCCGTAGGAAACGGAACGGCGGACCTGACCATATCGTCGGACTCGCTGTGTCGTATCGAACGTGCTCAGCGCAGGGATGCCGTTACTCCATTGGGATCTGCGAGAGGCTCACAACTCGAAAACTTCAACTATCAACTGCTCGAGAACTCTCCCACTCATCACTCCCAACGTCAACGCGACTATTTCTCGGCGATGAATACCCCGCTCCTCGCCGTGTAATGATGTTTCTCCCCCCCCAACATCCTGAGCATCAGCGTCCGCAATCCATTCCCCACTGCTGACGCCGCCGTTCCGCTTTTTGCTCCGCGCAGCCATCGCTCGAGCTGATCCAGATCGCTGACCGACAACGCCTCGATATCCATCGCGATCGTGTAGTAGTACCGCACGCCATCCCGCTCCGGGTTGAGCGTCGTGCGCGACGGACGCTCGAGCACGGTCTGCGCCGTCGCGAGCGTTGCGAAGCTTCCGAGATCCTCGTGCTGTCCTGCCTGGCGCCGCACCACGCGATAGCGCTGCGCCGTCGGATCGTACTGGACGATCAGATCCCAATCGAATCGTCCTTCGAGATCGTCGAACAACCCGCCGGCGCGCCAGAGTTCGAGTCGAAAGTGCAGCGACGCCGGAAATCCGCTGCGCACGAGATCGCGAATGTTCGGCTCGGCGAACAGGTTCGTCGCGCTCACGGTCGCGCCAATCCCCCCGCTGGCTGGCGGGGCGATCCCGAGCGTCGGGCGCCGCTGCGCCGCGAGCGGTGACGCGACGAGGAACGACAGGCCGAGCAGGAGCGCGAGCGCGCGTCCGGGCAGCGTCATCGGTTAGAAGCGGTGCCGAACGCGAAGAAAAATGTTGAGCGGCTCCTTCGGCGCCGAGAGAGCTTTCGCCAGATAGATCCCGAATTGATCGAAGTCGAGCCCGCCGCCGATGTCGGTGCGATACGACGACAGCGGAGGCAGTTCACTCCGCCTGTAGTTCAGCGGGCTTCCCGGTGCATTCACCAACCATCCGCGGCCAGCGTCAGCGAAAAACACCCACGCGCCGTCGGCGCGGAAACGCGTGCGGCGCGAGCGAGCGTCGCCATCGCTGTACGAAAGCCGGACGTCGCTGCGATACTCGAGCTGCGCCAACGAGATCCGATCGCACTGCGCCGGACGTCCCGCCAGCGGGATGCCGGTCGCGCACGTGCCCACATCGGTCCCACCGATGACGCGAAAGTCGAAGCCCGGAACCGTTCCCGGTCCGTCGATGGAGAGCCGGCGCTGCAAGGGAAGCGCGTCTCCGCTCAGCCATCCGCCGAGCACGAGTCGCAGATTCAGGGCGGAGGTTGGCGCAAGCCGATTGTAGCGCCGCAGATCCATGAATCCACGCTGGTAGCGCGTCGGCCCCGACGACCAAGAGCGCACTCCCGCCGAAGTCGGCGCAAGCGCGTCGATCAGGCCGGTACCGCGCTCGTAGTCGGCGAGCAGATACCAACCGGCCCACGGATTGAAATCGTCGTTTCTCGTGTCGATGCGCAGCGTCAGGTTCGCGACGTGAAAGCGACCCTCGTCCACCTGCGGGTTGATGCGCCACGGCAGATCGTTCTTGAAGAGCGTGAACGGATCGTGCGCATCGCGCGAGCTCCAGCGCTCGTCGCCGTAGCTCAGGGTGAGGTCAGCGTTGTCGGTCGCACGCAGCGCGGCATGCAACTGGCCGCCATGCCGTCCGTAGTAGTCGCGGTAGTCGCGATGAAAGAGAAAAGAGGCAAGCCCCACTTCGAGGTCGCTGAGCTGCCACTGCTCCACGCCATCCACGATATCGAACAGCCGGCCGCCCAGCGTGGCCCCATACTGTCGTCCAACGCGAATCTCTCCGTGCACATCGTGCCCGACATCCGGCGCAGACCCGGAAAAGCTGCTCGCCGTGCGAAGGATTACGGTCGCGTCGAGCCGCAGATGGCCCCAGCCCTGATCGCGATACAGCACCGGTCCGACGCGCACGGGGAATCCTTCGACGCGATTGTAGACGCCGGCGATCGCGACGTCGAGGCGGTTGAAGTTGCGACGCCCGCGACGCTCGAATCGGTGCCACCACTGGTCATCGGTGGCACCTTCGAGCTGCGCAACGAGCTGATCGCCTTCCTGCGTGTAGCGGAGGGGCGGATGATAGACGCGAATCTCTCCACCGATCGACGCGCCCTCCGCGCCATCCACCTCGCCGCCGACGACGAGCAGATCGCCGTCGATGCGCGCGCCTTTGCGCAGCAGGACGTCGGCGTTGATCGCCAGCACGCGTCCCGTGACATGGCCGGCAATGGTCACGGGACCATTCAGCACGGCGACATCCCCCGTCACCGTGCGCCCGCTCTCGATCTCGAGCGCATCGGTCGCCCGCAGCGCGACGGCCGCGTTGAACAGCGCTACCACCTCGCGCGCGACGTCGCGCGGTAGCGTGTTGCGATCGGGTACGCTGTCGCGTTGCTGCGCTCCGGCGAGCGTGGAGCATGACGCGACGAGGCTCAGCGCCGCCAAAAAGCGCATCGCATGCGCGACCACCCGTGACGGAGTGCTGTTCATTCATCACCTACCGGGATGCCCAGTCGCCGCATTCGCCTGTACAGGTTCGCTCGATCCGTCTTCAATCGCCGCGACGCCTCGGCCACGTTTCCCGCGGCAGCCGACAAGGCGCGCACGATCAGAATCCGCTCGTGTGCGTCGAGCGTGTCGCTCAGCGATTGGTCGAGTGCCGTCGGGTCGGGCAGCGGCTCCTCCACGCGGCGCGCGCTGCCGGCGACCGGCAGCACCGCGAGCACGTGGCGCTCGTCCACGTCGCCGCCAGCATGCAGAATCGCCAGCCGCTCCACGATGTTCGCGAGCTCGCGAATGTTTCCAGGCCAGCGATGGCCAGCGAGAATCGCGAGCGCGGCGGCGGTCCAGTTCGGTGCGCGCCGGCCCGTGCGCGCATGATGCATCGCCGAGAAGTGTGCGACGAGCGCGGGAATGTCGTCCGGCCGCTCGTGCAGCGGCGGCACGTCAATCGGGATGACATTCAGACGGAAAAATAGATCCTCGCGAAATGTGCCATCGGCCACGGCGCGCGCGAGATCGCGGTTCGTCGCGCTCACGATGCGCACGTCGACGCGTATCGCCTTGCCTCCGCCCACCCGCTCGATCTCGCGCGCCTCGATCGCGCGCAGCAGCTTGGACTGCGCCTCGAGCCCGAGGTCGCCCACCTCATCGAGAAAGAGCGTCCCCGTGTGTGCGAGCTCGAAGCGGCCGATGCGGCGATCTGTCGCGCCGGTGAACGCGCCCTTCTCGTGCCCGAACATCTCGCTCTCCACGAGATCGCGCGGAATCGCCGCGCAATTCACGCGCACGAAGGGCCGCTCGCGCCGGGCACTGCCGAAGTGAATCGCCGCGGCGACGAGCTCCTTGCCCGTGCCCGATTCGCCGGTGACGAGCACACGCGCATCGGTCGGTGCGATCCGCGCGATCATCTCCCGCACGCGCGCCATCGCCGGGCTGCCGCCGATCATCTCTCCGGCTAGCCCGAGATCCTCGCGTAGCGCGCGTGCCTCGCGGCGCACGCGCCGCAGCTCGAGCGCGGACGCGAGCGCGAGCAGCACGCCTTCGGGAGAGAGTGGCTTCTCGAGGAAGTTGAAGGCGCCGAGCTTCGTCGCCTTGACCGCGTCGCTCAACCCCGCCTTTCCGCTCATCATGATCACCGGCACATCGGGTGCCGACTCGCGCAGCCGCGCGAGCGTCGCCAGTCCATCGAGCTCGCCGGGAATCATCAGATCGAGTAGCACGACGTCGGGCGCGCTTTCCGCCGCGCGCGCAAGCCCGGCCGCGCCCTCGGCGGCGTCGCGCACTTCGTAGCCTTCGCTGGCGAGCAGCGCGCCCACCATGCGACGGATATTGGGCTCGTCGTCGACGATCAGAACGCTCGACATGGATCGCCTACCTAGTCAAGCACCGGCGAATCCGCCGGAAGAAGAAGCCGCATCGTCGTTCCCTGGCCTGGCGCGCTCTCCACTTCCACCGCGCCATCGTGCGCGAGCAGCGTCTGTCGCACGATCGCCAGGCCCAATCCCGTTCCACCCGCCTTGTGTGTCACGTATGGCTCCCAGATTCTTTCCAGTCGCGACGCCGGAATTCCGGCGCCACTATCGTGCACCGTCACTTCGACCATCGGCCGGCCATTGCGATTCGTACGCTGAACGTGGAGCCCGATCGGTGAATCGGGCGAGCTCGCCTCCACCGCATTCAACAGCACGTTCGTCAACGCACGACCGAGCGCGTCCACATGTCCGGGCACCATAGGGACGTCGTCCGCCACGTCAACGATAAGCGGACGCTCGGCAGGCACGGCGCTGCGTGCCACACTTCGCGCCAACTCGCCAAGATCCACCGGTGCGCGCGGACCGTCGGGCAGACGACCGAACTGCGCGAAGCTCCGTGCCATCTCTTCCAGCCTTCTCGACTCCGCTTCCAGCACGTCGATCGTCTCGCCGAGCGACTCGGGTGCCTCGCGCCGCAGTCTCGCGATCGCGAAGCGAATCGGCGTGAGGGGATTCTTCAGCTCGTGCGCCACCTGCCGCGCCGATTCGCGCAACGCGGTTGCGCGCTCCGCCTCCAGCGCACGCACCCGTCCGAGCCGGAGCTCGGTCGACATCTCGCGCATCCGGTTGCGCAGCACCACGAACTCCGGCGCACCCTTGCGCGGAGGGCCGTCTGGCAGCGGCTCTCCGCGTTCGATCGTCGCCGTCCATCCAACCAACTCGCTCAGGGGGCGACTGAGATTCCGGCTGAGATGGTCGGCCACCCGCGACGCCACGAGCGTGAACAGCACGCACGCCAGCAGCGCGACGCCACCGGCCACGACCGGGGCCTTCCGCGTCATGAGGAACTCCATCTGACGCGCGTGCAGCAGACCATCTTCCAGCGTGCGCTGATGTTCGTCGAGCGCACGGCGTTGTGCCGCATCCAGCGACGCGCTGCGTCCGGCCTTCAGCGCCCGCGCCCCAGTTTCCGCGATCTTTTCCATCGCCGGAATGGTTCCGAGAAGCGGCAATGCGCGCACCACCGTGAGCTCCCACGCCGCCGAAAGCACGATCGTCGGAATGAGCGCGAAGCCAAGAAGGATGAGAAAAAGACGGGCGCGAAAACCGACCTGCTTCACGAGTGCTCCGTACGAACGCGCGAGAGAGATGCTTCTCGATAACATACAGATAGCCCCGGAGACCAACCACCCTGCGGCACCTCCATTCGCACCGCCGCCAGCCGACGCCCCAAACGCGTGCTGCTCAAGGCCATGGGCGCCGCCCAGCGAAGAGCCCGCTGCGCCTTACGCATTGTCCAAGCCCACCGTAGATTGATAGCTGGCCATTCAGGGAGGCGCGAGTTCGTAAGCCCGCGGCGCCAGGGATGACCAGTCACTGACGGTGACGGCGTGATCGGTGCCGCCCTGGAAGACTGCGCCTCCGCGCAGTGGGGCGAGCCGGTGTACGTGCGCACCGCGAACAACCGCTCCACGCGACCGCCGGCGCCGACCGATGTTGTTCGGGCGCACGACGCGATGCGAGCACGGGCTGCGAACGAATGGAGAGCACGCCCGCTCACACGCCATGCGTCACAGGACGCAAGGGATAGAATGAATCCACGCTCCTCGCGGAACGCGCCGCCGCACTCCGCTGCCGCGCTCATCCACCGCGGACCCCAGGCGCTCAGCGCGCCACGCGCCAGCTCGGCCAACTACGCGCCCCAGATGCACGCGCCGAACGCCGCCCTCCTCATCGACTTCGACAACGTCACGATGGGGATTCGCTCCGACCTCGGCAAGGAGTTGCGCACGCTGCTCGGCTCCGAGATCATCAAGGGCAAGGTCGCCGTCCAGCGCGCCTACGCCGACTGGCGCCGGTACCCCCAGTACATCGTCCCGCTCGCCGAGTCGTCGATCGACATGATCTTCGCGCCGGCCTACGGGTCGTCGAAAAAGAACGCGACCGACATCCGGCTCGCCGTCGACGCGATCGAGCTCGTCTTCACCCGCCCGGAGATCGGCACCTACATCCTACTCTCCGGCGACAGCGACTTCGCGAGTCTGGTCAACAAGCTCAAGGAGTACGGCAAGTACGTCATCGGCGTCGGCATTCGCGAATCGTCCAGCGATCTGCTCGTGCAGAACTGCGACGAGTACTACAGCTACAACGCGCTCGCCGGTCTGGTGAAGACGAACGAGGAAGAGAACGTCAAGCACGATCCGTGGGAGCTCGTCACCGAGTCGGTCAGCCGCATGAAGCACAATGGCGACGTCATGCGCTCCGATCGCCTGAAACAGGTCATGCAGGAGATCGACAACTCGTTCGACGAGAAGGATCTCGGCATGGCGAAGTTCTCGCGCTTCGTGCAGGATGCAGTGCAGCGCGGTCTCCTCTCTGCCACAAAGCTGGAGAATGGCCAGCTCGAGATCGGCCTGCCGAGCGGCGCGAAGGGCGACGCACGCGCGGCCGAGAATGCCGCGGCCGACGAAGCGGCGCGCACGGAAGCTCCAGCGATTGCCGCTGGCGACAAGTCGGCTGGCAGTCGCGGCCGTCGCGGTCGTCGTGGCCGTGGACGTGATCGTGACGATCGTCCGCGTACGGACCGGCCGGGCGAGCTTCCGCTCGACGGCGAGGCCGCAGCCGCGAGCAACGCGGTTACTGCAGCTCCGGACGCAGCAGCGGCGCCGAGTGCACCGGCGTCTGCACCGGTGGCACCGACGCCCTCGCCACACGTTCGTGCCGAGCGCCCGCCCCGTGGGCCGCGTCCAGAACGACCGGCGCGTCCCGAAGCCGCTGAGCCGATCGGTGCAACCGGTGAGCGACTCACACGCGACGAGGCGTTTGATCTTCTTCGTCGCACGGTTGCCGAGCTCACCTCTGGTGATGTTGCGGTTCGCGCCGGCGTTGTGCGCGCCAAAGCCCGCGAGCTGCTCGGCCGTGACAGCGAGAGCCTCGCCGATCGCAACTTCCCGCGCATTCTCAAGGATGCGCACGATAACGACGTGATCGATCTCCGTCGTCGCGGCGACGACTTCGAAGTCGCCCGCGTGTCGGAGGCACAATCGGTTGCCGAGCAATTGGCGAAGTCGGCGATCACCAACGCGCCGGCTCCCACCGCAACGGCGCCTGCACCCAGAGGAATGGGCCCGCGCGGCGGGGTCAGCTCGCGTGGTCGTGGCGGTCGCCCTGGGGCGCCACCGGCGGATTTTCTCAGCATCGGCGTTGTCGGACCGTCGTCGAGCGCCGCCATTTCGACGCCGACCATAACGCCGCCGGTGCCCGCATCGGCGGTGGCTCCTGTAGCAGCAACGGCACCGGCCGTCGCCGCACCTGCGGCACCGACGAGGTCCGCGCCTTCGGCGAAGAGCAGCGGTCGCAAGACTGCGGCAAAGAAGAGCGCCTCCGCAGCGAAGGCGCCCGCCGGGAAGGCTCCGGTTGCGAAGGCGCCCGCTGAGAAGGCGCCCGTCGCGAAGTCACCTGTCGCGAAAGCGAAGGGCAAGACAGCTCCTCCGCCTGCCACGAAGAAAGTGGCCGCAGCCACGAAACCACGGGCCAAAAAGACGGCGGCCCGCGACGACGCATGACACGAGACGCCGCGCCCACCGCGCGGCGTTCTCGTTTGGGTCCGCCGCTTCCAGCTCGGTTCTATGATCGACCCACCGAGCTGGTCGCGCGTGAGCTACTCGGCGCTGTCCTTCAGTGCACGACGGCTGGCGGCGTGGCCCGCGCTCGGATCGTCGAGACGGAGGCGTACATCGGTCCTGACGATCCAGCGTGTCACGCGGCAGCCGGACTCACGCCGCGCACCGCGCATCTCTTCGGGCCGCCGGGATTGTCGTACGTGTACTTCATCTACGGCATGTACTGGTGCTTCAACGCCGTCACGCGCGAGCGCGGGCACGGCGCTGCGGTTCTGGTACGAGCCGTTCACCCGATAGACGGCATCGAGCTGATGCGTCGCCGTCGCCCGCGCGTACGACGCGACCGCGATCTCACGAATGGTCCGGGCAAACTCTGTCTGGCCATGGGCATCACGGGCGCGATGAATGGCACCTCGCTGCGCGATGGCCGGATCGTGCTTCGCGCCGGCGAGCCGGTGCCCGACGACGAGGTCGTGATTACTCCGCGCATCGGGATCACTCGCGCCGCCGACTGGCCACTGCGCTTCTTCGTGCGCGACGATCCGTACGTATCGGCGACGCCGTCGCATTTCGCGCGCGTGCCGTATCGACCGTAGCCCGAGTAGAACCGACGTTTCGACAAGAAGGGCCGCCCGAACTGACGGGCGGCCCTTCGTCACTTCTCGTCGAGATGACTTAGCGCGCGTGGTCGATCGAACTGCCCACGTTGTATCTCGCACCGAGCTCCAGGGACAGATTGACTGACCGCGAGCTGGTGCTGTTCGAGAGGAAGAAGGACTTCTGAATCGGCGATGCCGTCGCCTGCACGAAGAGCGACATCGGCTGGAAGCGTGCCTGAATGCCGGCGATGAAGATCGGCGAGAACGCGACCTTCTTGGCCTGAATGCTGTCCTGGGCGATCAGGTAGCGCGCACTGTTCGTCATTCCGCTCGGCAGCGCCGCGCCGCC
>Ga0097691_1002483_pt1 | contig 12261 bp, 13 predicted proteins | sample NGESurdeep072012_8_FD_72858 | JGI IMG/M metagenome (GOLD analysis project Ga0097691, IMG submission 72858) | Arctic peat soil microbial communities from Barrow, Alaska - NGEE Surface sample 210-1 deep-072012 | ecosystem: Environmental > Terrestrial > Soil > Wetlands > Peat ...
TCGCAAGGCGGTCGGGACGCCATCAAGTGCCCGTCGCGGTTCTGCCGACGGCAAAATCGCTCTCGGCCTTCAGTCTCAAACCTCAGTCCGACAGGCTGCTAGGCTTCCTTCTTCTCTTCGGTCTTGAGAAACCCTGAGAACTTCTTCTGGAAGCGCGACACGCGGCCGCCGCGGTCGAGCAGGTGCTGCTGGCCGCCGGTCCAGGCCGGATGCGACTTCGGATCGATGTCGAGATGCATGACATCGCCTTCCTTGCCCCAGGTGGAACGGGTGGTGAATTCGCTGCCATCAGTCATCACGATCTTGATGGTGTGGTAGTCGGGATGGATATCGGATTTCATAGTGTGGCTTCCGTGGGGCACGCGCCGGGCGCGCCGGAATGGGCTGAATTTGGCGGGTCTATACAGGACCCCGGCCAAAGCGGCAAGCCGCTGATTTGACCGGCAGCAAGCGGCCGGGGCATACAGGCCGCCGGGGCGTAAAGGCGTAAAGAAAAGGCGTTGCGGTGCATGGCTAGTGATGGACGGGGCCTCGATGCGGCAAGTGCGGCCGCCCCGGCCGACAAGCGCAAGCTGAGGCTCAAGCCGCTCGCCAAGATTCTCCCCTATGTCGCGCGCTATCGCGGCCGCGCGCTCGCCGCGCTGCTGGCGCTGGTCGTGGCCGCGCTGACCACGCTGCTGGTGCCGATCGCGGTGCGGCGGATGATCGACTTCGGCTTCTCCGAAAAGGCGGCGGAGCTGATCGACAGCTACTTCGCGGTGATGATCGCGGTGGTGGCCGTGCTCGCGCTCGCCAGTGCCATGCGCTACTACCTCGTCACTACGCTGGGCGAGCGCATTGTCGCGGATCTGCGCAGCGACGTGTTTGCGCATCTGACGCGGCTGTCGTCGGCGTTCTTCGATGCCGGGCGCAGCGGCGAGTTGATCTCGCGGCTCACCGCCGACACCACGCAGATCAAGTCGGCGGTCGGCGCCTCGGTGTCGATCGCGTTGCGCAACCTGGTGCTGTTTTTCGGCGGCACCGTCATGATGGTGGTGACCAGCCCGCGGCTGTCGCTGTTCGTGCTCGCTGCCATTCCGGTGATCGTACTGCCGCTGGTCGGCTTCGGGCGCGCGGTGCGCCGCCGCTCGCGCGCGGCGCAGGATACGCTCGCCGACGCCTCCGGCTATGCCAGCGAGTTGCTCGGCGCGGTGCGCACGCTGCAAGCCTTCACCAACGAACTGCTGGCGACCAGACGTTTCGCTGCGGCGGTCGAGCAGGCCTATGAGGCTGCGCGCGGCGCGACCCGGGCGCGCGCCGTGCTCACCGCGATCGCGATCTTCCTGGTATTCGCCAGCGTGGTGGTGGTGCTGTGGGTCGGCGCGCAGGACGTGCTGGCGCAGCGTATTACGGCCGGCCGGCTCTCGCAGTTCGTGCTCTATGCCGTGTTCGCGGCCGGCGGGCTCGGCGAATTGAGCCAAGTGTGGGGCGAGATCGCGCAGGCCTCCGGCGCGGCCGAGCGGCTGTTCGAAATTCTCGGCATCGCGCCGCAGATCAAGGCGCCGCCCCAGCCGCTTGCCTTGCCGAGGCCGGCGCGCGGCGAGGTGGCGTTCCGCGACGTGCGCTTTGCCTATCCGACGCGGCCCGCCGTGTCCGTGCTGGACGGCTTGTCGTTCACGGTGAAGACCGGCGAGAAGCTCGCTTTGGTCGGACCGTCCGGCGCCGGCAAGAGCACGATCTTCCATCTGATCCTGCGCTTCTACGATCCGCTGTCGGGCGCCGTGACCTTCGACGGCGTGCCGCTCACCGAGGCCGATCCGGCCGCGCTTCGCGCGCGCATAGCGCTGGTGCCGCAGGACGCGGTGGTGTTCGCGGCTAGCGTGCGCGAGAACATCCGCTTCGGGCGGCAGGACGCCAGCGATGCCGAAATCGAGCGGGCGGCCGAGGCCGCGCATGCGGCGGAATTCATTGTGCGCATGCCGCAAGGTTACGAAACCCAGGTCGGCGAGCGCGGTGTCATGCTGTCGGGCGGCCAGCGCCAGCGCATCGCGATTGCGCGGGCAATCTTACGCGAGGCGCCGCTCTTGCTGCTCGATGAGGCGACCTCGTCGCTCGACGCCGAAAGCGAAACGCTGGTGCAGCAGGCGCTGGAGCGGCTGATGCAGCAGCGCACCACGATCGTGATCGCGCACCGGCTGGCGACAGTGCAATCCTGCGACCGCATTCTCGTGCTCGACCACGGCCGTATCGTGGAAGAGGGCACTCACGCCGCGCTCTCCGCCAGCGGCGGGCTCTATTCGCGGCTGGCGAAATTGCAGTTCGAGATGGCGTAAGTCAGGGCCGCCAGGCCATCCTATTCACCGCGATCCCCGACACCGGGTTTTTGTCCTCGCCGGCGTAAACGAAGCCGTGCTTCTCGTAAAAAGAGATGGCGCGCGCGTTGTCCTTGTTGACCAAAAGATCGAGCCCCTTGGGCGATAACCGCTTGGCCTCATTGAGCAGCGCCAAGGCAACGCCGCTGCCCCACTGCTCGGGCGCCACCACGATCTGGTCGAGATACATCGTCTTCGGATCGACGGTGACGAAGCCAGCCAGCGCGCCGTCCGTCTCCGCCAGCACGATGGCTGCTACCGGCACCAGTTCCTGGCGCCAGCGCTCGCGCCACCAGTCGACGCGCTCGGTGAAATTCAAATGCGGATAGTGCTGCTGCCAAGTGCGCCGCCACAGCTCGATCGCCGCGTTCTCGTCGGCGGTAGTGTAGGGACGGAGCGTGCAGGTTTTCACGCTCACCTTTCGGTCAGCTTGAACTCGATGCGGCGGTTGCGCTTGTAGGCTTCGTCGGTCTTGGCGGTCTCCATCGGCTGGAATTCGCCGAAGCCGGCAGCGACCAAGCGCTGCGGCGAGACGCCCTTAGCGATCAGGTATTGCACCACCGAGATCGCGCGCGCGGCCGAGAGGTCCCAGTTCGATTTGAAATTCGGGCCCGAGATCGGCCGCACGTCGGTATGGCCGTCGACCCGCAGCACCCAGGCGATCTCGGTTGGAATTTTCTTTTCCAGCTCGACCAGCGCCGTCGCGACCTTGTCCAGTTCGGTGCGCGCATCCGGCAGCAGGTCGGCCTTGCCGGTGTCGAAGAACAGTTCCGATTGCAGCACGAAGCGATCGCCGACGATGCGCACATCGGGCCGGTTGCCGAGGATCTCGCGCAGCTTGCCGAAGAAGTCCGAGCGGTAGCGCGAGAGCTCCTGCACGCGTTGCGCCAGCGCCAGATTGAGCCGCTGGCCGAGATCGGCGATGCGGGCCTGCGATTCCTTGTCCTTCTGTTCGGTGGCATCGAGCGCCTGCTCGAGCGCCGCCAGCTGGCGGCGCAACGCCGCGATCTGCTGGTTGAGCACCTCGACCTGCGCCAGCGCGCGGGCGGAGAGCTTCTTTTCGCCTTCGAGTTGGCCGGCCAATTCGGAAGCCTTGCCCTGCGCCGCCGCGGCGCCGGCGCCGGCGCCCTCGAACAGGCCCTTGTAGCGGTCGCGGTCGCCTTCGGCGCTGGCGAGCGAGGCGCGCAATTGCGCGAGCTGGTCCTCGCTATCGGCCTTGCCCGACTTCTCCAGCGACAACAGCTCGGTGAGCTGGGCGATCTGCGCGGTGAGGCGGCTGAGCGCGGTGTCCTTGCCGGCGACTTCCTGCTGCAGATAGAACTGCACCACCACGAACACTGTGAGCAGGAAGATGATGCCGAGGATCAGCGTCGACAGCGCGTCGACGAAGCCCGGCCAGTAATTCATGCCGCTGTCGCTGCGGCGCGATCGTGCAAGCGCCATTTTCTATTCCACTCGCTACGTCAGCTCAATTTCTTGCGCATGTTCTTGTCCGAATACCGGTTCCCACTTTTCGGGATCATGCGCTACCGGTTGGTGGCTTTCTCGCGCACCATGACTTCCAGCAGCTTCTTGATCTCGCGCTGCTGATCGGCCTGGCCGTCGACCCAATCGCGGATCATCTGCTGCTCGGTGCGCATGTGGTGCACCAGGCCCTGGATCGCCTCCGCCAGATTGGCCATGGCGATGGAGGCGGCCTTGCCGCTGCCGGCCTGGTCGATCGCCTCGCGTAGGCGCTCGATGGCCGAGCGCACCTCGCCGGTAACGCCGACGGCGGTGCCCGGTTCGCTGGTATGGTCGTAGACCGTGGTCGAGAGCCAGTCTTCCAGCTCGGTGTAGAAGCGGTTCTGTGCCTGGCTCGATTGCAGATCGAGGAAGCCGAGCACCAGCGAGCCGGCGAGACCGAACAGCGAGGACGAAAACGAGATGCCCATGCCGCTGAGCGGGGCGGCCAGCCCTTCGCGCAGCGACTCGAACATGCTGCCGGCATCGCCGCCGGGTTTCAGCCCCTGGATGACATTGCCGACCGAGCTCACCGTCTCGATCAGGCCCCAGAACGTGCCGAGCAGGCCGAGGAACACCAGCAGTCCGGTCATGTAGCGCGAGATGTCGCGCGCCTCGTCGAGGCGGGTGGCGATCGAATCGAGGATGCCGCGCATTAATTGCGCCGACATCGCCATGCGGCCGACGCGGCTGCCGAGAATCGCCGCCATCGGCGCCAGCAGCACTGGCGGCCGGTCGACCGCGAGGCCGGGATCGGCGAGGCGGAAATTGTTGACCCAGGCGATTTCCGGGTAGAGCCGCATCACCTGGCGCACCGACAGCATGATGCCAATGGCCAACACGCCGATGATCAGCGCGTTCAGCCCTGGATTGGCCATGAACGCCGTCTCGATCTGCTTGTGCAGCAGGAAGGTGACCAGCCCGCCCAGGACGACGAACACCATCATCCGGAACAGGAAGATGCGGGGCGATGACAGTTTGAGCGGATCGAGTTCTTTTGCCATGAGCTCAGAAAAGTTAACGGCTGCCCGGGATCTGTCCCGCAATATGGCACAGACCCAGACCAAGGAAAAAGCAGTTGTGCCGGCACCACAGGGTAAATCGGCGGATTGAGTTTAAATTACGGTGGCGGCTCACGCCTTGGCGGCCTGTTTGAGCACGCGCAGCACCTCTTTGTGGATGGGGTCGTTGCCGGCGATGACATTCCCGGTGGCGAACATGTCCTCTCCGCCGTCGCAATCGGTGACAAAGCCGCCGGCCTCGCGTACCAGAATTAACCCTGCCGCGATGTCCCAGGGCTTGATGTCGCGCTCCCAATAGCCGTCGAGCCGTCCAGCGGCGACCCAGGCGAAATCAAGCGCTGCGGCCCCAAAGCGGCGCAGGCCCGCGACCTGTTCCTGCATGGCCCCGGTCTCCTGGCGCGCCAGCGTGAGGTCGCCGCGGCCGATATGTGGCAGCCCGCAGGCGATCACCGCGTCGGCGAGGCGCGTTCGTCCCGCGACACGGATGCGCTGGTCGTTGAGGAATGCGCCCTTGCCCTTCTCGGCGATGAACATCTCTTCGTTCGCCGGATTGTAGACGAGGCCGGCGACGATCGCGTTCTCGCGCTCGAGCGCGATCGAGATGGCGAATTGCGGAATGCCGTGCAGGAAATTCGTGGTGCCGTCGAGCGGATCGACGATCCAGGTATGGGTCTTGTCGGCGCCTTCGCGCCGGCCGCCTTCCTCACCGAGGAAGCTGTAACCGGGCCGCGCCTTGCTCAGTTCGGCAAACAGCGTTTCCTCGGCGCGGCGGTCGGCGGCGGACACGAAATTCGCCGGGCCTTTCAGCGAGACTTGCAGCTTCTCCAGTTCGCCGAAATCGCGCTTGAGCGCGCGCGCGGTCTTGCGCGCGGCGGCGATCATGACATTGAGCAGGGCGGAGTGATGCATGGCGTGATCTTTCTTATCCCTCCCCCGCAGGGGGAGGGTGCAGCAAGATCGATCAATTGATCGATCGTGAGAATATCAAAAACGCTCGATGCCAAAGGCATCGAGCTATGGCGCGAGCGAGGTCGGGTGGGGGCGTTAGCACATTTGCGCAGATGACCCCACCCCGCTCGCAAAGGCGCGTAGCCGATGCTTCGCATCGGCGTTCTTGAGGTAAGAACGGCGGCCGAAGGCCGCCTGTGCCTCCCTTTTCAGGGGAGGGATAAGAAAGGATCAAGGCCGCAGCGCCGCCACGGTCGACAGCCACTTGCTGGCGGCCTTTTCGGCGGCGTCGCGCACCTCCGGCTTTTGCTTGCCGGCAAAGACGTCGAGATCGGGATCGCCGGCGCCGCCCGCCTTGGCGATGATGTGCCATTTGACCGCTTCGGTCGGATCGACGGGCATACCGCGCCCGGCCATCAGGATGCGCGCCAGCCGGTTCTGCGCGATCGCGCTGCCGCGGCGCGCCGCGATCAGGAAAAGCCGGGCGGCCGCGGCTTCGTCCTTCTCGACGCCTTCGCCGTTGAATTGCGCGATGGCGAACTCGATCATGGCATCAACATTGCCGGCGACCGACGCCTGCCCCATCAGGCGCATGGCCGCGCTCACGTCCTTCGGCACGCCGCGCCCTTCTTTGTACATGGTGGCGAACGCGTATTGCGCTTCCGGATTTCCGGCCGCGGCGGCGGTGCGGAACAATTCGGCGGCGCGATTGAAATCCTGCGGGAACTGTTGGCCCTGCAGATAGAGCAGGCCGAGATCGTAGGCGGCGGCCGGGTGACCGAGCTGCGCGGCGCCCGCCAGCATGCGCGCGCCTTCGTCCGGGTTGCGCGATCCGGCGCGGCCTTCGAAATTGAACATCGCCAGCGCGAACATGGCGTCGCGATCGCCAAGCGCTGCGGCTTGCTTGTACCATTGCGACGCCTTGCTGTCGTCGCGGCCGATGCCGAGGCCTTGCGCGTAGAGCTCGCCGAGCAGGGTCATCGCCTGCGGGTCTTTTTGCTGCGCGCGGCGCGTGGCCTCGGCGAGCGCGGTCATGTAGAAGCCGCGCTGAAAGGCGCCGAAGGCAAGGTCGACATTGCCGTTATTCGAATTGGCCGCGGCATTCGGTGCGGGCGGCGGAATGGGCGGCGAGGTTTTGGGCTGCGCCAAGACAGTCTGCATAAAGACCGGCGCGGCGAGAATCATGGCGCCGAGCGCGATGAAAGTGCTGCGCCATGTTGCCATCATGATGGCGCGGTCTCCGGCAGCTGCAGCAGCCTCGCAGCGTCGGCAATCGTTGCCGCGATAACCTGCGGATCGCGCCAAACCCAATCGCCGAGTGCGATGAAATCGGCGCCGGCCTTCACCAGCGGCCCGACTTCGTCGATCGCGCCGGCGAAGCCGACGCAAGGCGCCTCGAACACCTCCGCCCACCAGCCGACGCGCTCCTCGATCGCGGCGAAGGCCGGGCGCTCGCCGGCGGCGTCCGGCTCGCCGAACATCACGTAATCGGCGCCGGCCTCGGCCGCGGCCATCGCGTCATGGCGGGTAAAAAGTCCGCCAGCGCCCACGATCCGCTCGGGCTTGAGGTGCGCGATCGCCGCGGTGAATTCTGCGATGCCGGTCAGATGCGCGCCGTCGGCGTTGACACGTGCGACCAGATCGGCGTGGCCATCGAGCAGCAGCGCCACGTCCTTGTCCTGCACGATCGGCCCGAGCGCCTTGGCGCGATTGATCAGCGTGCGCTCATCGGCGGAGGCTAAACGCAACAGCACGGCGGCGACGTCGCCGGCCGCCAGTGCCGCGGCCAGCTGCACCGAAAACGCAGTGGTATCCTCGACTCGCGGCGTGACGAGATAGAGGCGCGGCGCCGGGCGTGGTTCGGCATGTTTGGGTCGCGAAGCCATGGCTCTCGCATGATAGCCCAATCGGGCGGAAGATTGACGCGGCACTAGTGTGGTGGGTTTGAAGTTCCTACCATGGTGACCACGAGTTCGAATAGGAACTTCAAATCCAAAAACTACACTAGAATCATAAAGTTGCTAGTGTCCCTATGATTCCGAAGTTCGCATCGATGTGTGCCGCAAAGTTTTGCGAACTTCGGAATCGGGACACTCGCGTGGTTATTGTGTCGCGGCGCGGCTACCCGCGTGCATAGACGCGCCACCGCCTCCTCGCTAGCATTAAATCCAAGGGCCGAACAAAGATCGATTCAAACAAGGAATTGGGGGACATGCTCAAACGCCTGTCATTGCTGCTGCTGTGCTTTGCGCCGTGTTTGGCCGCGCCGCCGGCCGCGGCCGCCGACTACCCCACCCGCACCATCAAGTTGGTGGTGCCGTTCGCGCCCGGCGGCGGTACCGATGTGCTCGGCCGCATCATCGCCCAGCGCCTGGCCGAGCAATGGGGCCAGCCGGTGGTGATCGAAAATCAGCCCGGCGCCTCCGGCGGCATCGGCACCAAAGCCGCCGCCAAGGCGGAGCCCGATGGCTATACGCTGCTGATGGCCTCGACCGGCGCGCTGATGGCGGCCTCGGCGGCGCTGGCGCCGGAAGGCCAATTCGACGTCAATAAATTTTTCGCGCCGATCACCGCGGTGGCGGCGCCACCTTATCTGCTGGTGATCAATCCGAAAGTGCCGGCCAACGCGACCGCGGAGCTGATCACGCTCGCGCGCGCGAAACCGAAGGCGCTGTCGTTCGGCTCGTCCGGCATCGGCGCGGCCTCGCACTTGTCGGGTGCGTTGTTCGAAAAGGATGCCAAGATCGAGATGCTGCACGTGCCCTACAAGGGCACCGGACCCGCGGTCACCGATCTGTTGGGCGGGCGCATCGACATGATGTTCTCGCCCCCGACCACGGTGCAGGCGCTGATCGACGGCGGTCAACTCAAAGCGCTCGCCACCACCGGCGCCAAACGCTCGAAATTCTTTCCCAACATTCCGACGGTGGCCGAAAGTGGGCTGTCCGGCTACGAGTCGGTCGGCTGGTTCGGCTTGCTGGCGCCGGCGCACACGCCGAAGGAGATCGTCGACAAGCTCAACAAGGCGGTGGTGGCGATCATGGCGATGCCGGACGTCATGGATCACATGGCCAAGCTCGGCGCCGAGCCGGAGCCGCAGACGCCCGAAGAGTTCGGCCGTTACATCAATGCCGACGTGGCGAAGTGGTCGGCGCTGGTGAAGGAGCAGGGCATCACGATTCCGGGGGCGGGGAAGTAGCTGCAAACAAAAAAACGCCGCGCTTTTGAGGTGCGGCGCTTTTTATTTTTGCGCGAGCGTTCCGTTCACGGCATCGGGATCGGTCCCATGTCCTTCGGCACCTTGTAGCCCTTCTGCACAGCGGGACGCGCCGCGATGGTTTCGTACCAGCGCTTGACGTTGGGATATTGCTTGAGATCGATGGTCTGCCATTCGAAGCGCGAGATCCACGGCCAGATCGCGATATCGGCGATGGAATACTCGTCGGCGACGAAGTCGCGCCCCTCGAGCCGCGTGTCGAGCACCTTGTAGAGCCGGTTGGCTTCCTTGAGATAGCGCTCCTCGGCATAGGGCGCCTTGCCGGGATTATATTTCACGAAGTGATGCACCTGGCCGAGCATCGGACCGGGGCCGCCCATCTGCCACATCAGCCATTCGATCGCCCGATAGCGTTCCTCGCCCGACTTCGGCAGCAGCTTGCCCGTTTTTTCGGCGAGATAGATCAAGATCGCGCCCGATTCCATCAGCGACATGTTGTTGTCGCGGTCGACGATCGCCGGGATGCGGTTGTTCGACGCGACTTTGAGAAAGTCCGGAGCAAACTGCTCGTTCTTGGAAATGTCGATCGGGTGCACGGTGTAGGGCAGGCCGACTTCCTCGAGCATGATGGAAGCCTTGCGGCCGTTCGGCGTGGTCCAGGTGTAGAGATCAATCACGTTTGGTGTCCTCGAATTTCAGGAGGGCGATGGAACATCTTGGCAGGGGAGCGCGTTTACAACGAGTATTCATTCATTCCTTACAGGAGGCGACCGATGAAGCTCAATATGCTCGCACTTGCACTGGCGGCAACCGCATTCGGCTCGCTGGCCGCAAGCGCGCAGACGACGATCATCGAAGAACGCCGGCCGCCGGCGGTGGTCATCGAACAGCCGGCTCCGTCGACGACGGTCACGACCGAACAGCGTGGCGGTTTCCTCGGCACCGAGAAGAAGACGACCACCGAGACTCTTGGAGCGGGCCCGAATGGCGACTGCGCCACGCGCACCGTGCACAGGCAAGACCTGACCGGCGAGAAAACCGTCAGCCGGACCGACTGCCAGTAATCACGTCTACAGCGGAATAACGAAGGAAGGTCGCGTTGTTACGCGGCCTTCCTCGCGTTCAAGCCGCCTTCTTTTCCAGATCGGCCTTCCACTGGCCGAGCGCGGCGAGGCCGTTCATTTTCGCGCGATGGGAAAACGCGCGCTGGGCGGCGGCGACGTTTTCGCTCTTGCCGGCCCAGGTTTTCTGCGGCGCGTGCTGGAGCGCGCGGCCGTAGGAGAAGGTGAGCTTCCACGGCAGGTTGCCGATCTTGTTCATAGCGTCGAGATGGGCGGTGGCCTCTTCGTCCGACTGGCCGCCGGAGAGGAACGCGATGCCCGGCACCGCGCCCGGCACGCAGGCCTTGAGAAGTTTCACCGTGCGTGCTGCGACCTCCTCGACCGAGGCCTTCGTCCCGCTCTTCTTGCCCGGCACGATCATGTTGGGCTTGAGTACCATGCCTTCGAGCGCGACGCGGTTGTAGTACAGCTGCTGGAAAGTCTCCTTGAGCACCCATTCGGTGACGTGGGCGCAGCACTCGATGTTGTGGCTGCCGTCCATCAGCACTTCCGGCTCGACGATCGGCACGATCTGCGCCGCCTGGCAGAGCGCCGCGTAGCGCGCCAGCGCATGCGCGTTGGCGTAAATGCAGGTGTGGGTCGGAATGTGCGCGCCGATGTCGATCACCGCCCGCCATTTGGCGAAGCGCGCGCCCTGCTCGTAATATTTCGGCAATCGGTCGGCGAGCTTGTCGAGCCCGATGGTGACGACTTCGCCGGGACAGTTTGGCAGCGGCTTGGTGCCTTCGTCGACCTTGATGCCGGGAAGGGCGCCGGCCTTTTTGATTATCTCCACCAGCGGCGTGCCGTCCTTGGCTTTCTGCCAGATCGTCTCGTCATAGAGGATGACGCCGGAGATGTGGCTCTTCATCGCCTCGGTCGAACGGAACAGCATCTCGCGGTAGTCGCGGCGAGCGTCCTCGGTTGATTCCACGCCGATGGCGTCGAACCGCTTCTTGATGGTGCCGGAGGATTCGTCCGCCGCCAGAATGCCCCGGCCGGGCGCGGTCATCGCCTGCGCCACTTTATTCAGCTCATCGAGATTCATGCTTCCCTCCATCGCTTAACATTTTTCTAGAGCATGATCTTTTCCGAAAACCGGTTCCCGTCCCCGATCAAGTCGAGGACAAGCTTTTCGGGATCATACTCTGGCATCGCCCCGAGGGCATTGTTCGCCGTCATTTCTGCCGCAACACCTCTACCCCCGGCAAGGGCTTGCCTTCCAGCCATTCCAGGAAGGCGCCGCCGGCGGTGGAGACGTAGGTAAAGCGATCGGCGACGCCGGCGACATTGAGCGCCGCCACTGTGTCGCCGCCGCCCGCGACCGACACCAGCTTGCCGGCTGCGGTGAGTTCCGCCGCCGCTTCCGCTACCTCGACGGTGCCGTTGTCGAACGGCTCCATCTCGAAGGCGCCGAACGGGCCGTTCCACACCAGCGTCTTGGCGCGCGCCAGCACGGAGACGACCTGCTCCACGCTGCGCGGGCCGATATCCAGGATCATGTCGCGCTCGCCGACCTTGTCGATCTCGACCGCGCGCGATGGCGCATGGGCCTCGAATTTTTCCGCAACGACGCAATCGACCGGCAGCACGATCTCGCGGTGCGCAGCCTTGGCCTCGGCCATGATCTTTTGCGCGGCCGCCACCAGGTCAGGCTCGGCCAGCGATTTTCCGATGTTCTTGCCGAGCGCCAGCAAAAACGTGTTGGCCATGGCGCCACCGATGATCAGCACGTCCACCTTTTGCAGCAGATGGCCGAGCAGATCGAGCTTGCTGGAAATCTTGGCGCCGCCGACGATCGCCGCCACCGGCCGCTGCGGCGTCTCCAGCGCCTTGGCGAGCGCGTCGAGCTCGGCCTGCATGGTGCGGCCGGCATAGGCGGGCAGCTTGTGGCCGAGCCCCTCGGTCGAGGCGTGGGCGCGATGCGCGGCCGAGAAGGCGTCGTTGACCCAGATGTCGCCGAGCTTGGCGAGTGCGGCGACGAAGTCGGGATCGTTCTTCTCCTCGCCGGGGTAGAAGCGCGTGTTCTCCAGGCAGACGATGTCGCCGGGCTTCATCGCAGCGACCGCCCGTTCGGCGGTCTCGCCGATGCAATCGTCGACGAATTTCACCGGCCGCTT
>Ga0097691_1002484_pt1 | contig 12259 bp, 9 predicted proteins | sample NGESurdeep072012_8_FD_72858 | JGI IMG/M metagenome (GOLD analysis project Ga0097691, IMG submission 72858) | Arctic peat soil microbial communities from Barrow, Alaska - NGEE Surface sample 210-1 deep-072012 | ecosystem: Environmental > Terrestrial > Soil > Wetlands > Peat ...
CGTCGAACAACCCTTCGAGGCAGTAGTAGACCGGTTTCCAGTAGACGCCGGTGGCCTCCATCGCCACCGTCTCGACGTCAGCGTCGCTCAGCCATGCTGCCAGCTGACCGAGACCGTTGGCCGTGGTGGCAAATGACTGCTTCGTCACCTCGATGGACCGGTCAGGTTGTTTCACCTGGCAGCAGGCCACCACGGTGTCGCGATGCACGTCCAGGCTGGCAACCCGTTCGCGTATTCGTTTCACTGCTTCACCTCCAGTATGGATTGGAGGCTGCCGGGGAGGACCAGGTGAAGCGGATGCTGGGGTTCGTGCTCGTAGCGACAATCGATGGTCCCCCAGGGTCCCCGCGCCAGACCCAAATACGCGCTCGTGGCTGCAATCGGGGTTCGGCGACCACTACCGGTAGCCGCTCACCAGCATTTCATTCCTCGCGGGTGGCCGTCCTCGGCCATGGGGACTCATTTCCGAAGCGCCGGCAATTGGGACCTTCGGCCCTGTTGCAGAGCGTGGACCAGCCGTAACCTCCCAAATAGAGAGCCGTGGTGCAAGCACGGATTGGATAAGAACGCAGCCACACTGGCTGCTCAAAGGGGAGGTCACAGATGATGGACATCGTTCGCAACCCGGGACGCATGCGGCGATGGGCCGTCATTGCCACCGTGCTCTCAGTCGGGGCGCTCACCGCGGCATGCAGTAGCAGTTCAACCTCGTCGACGACCACGACGTCAGCTGCCAGCGTGCCTGCCGGCCTCAGCGTGAGTTCGTTCAACAGCAGCTTCACGGAGATGTCGAAGTTCAAGGGGCTCACCGCGTCCGGTAAGGGCCTGGTGGGCGTCATCCTGCCGGACACCACGTCGTCGACGCGATACGTCAGCTTCGACGCCCCGTACCTGGCCAAGGCGTTCCAGGAGGCCGGGTACAGCTCCTCGCAGTACAAGATCGACAACGCCCAGGGCGTGGACGCCACTGAGCTGGCCGACGCCCAGGCTGACATTTCGCTGGGCGCGACGGTGCTGGTGTTCGACCCGATCGACAGTACGGTCGGGGCTCAGGTCCAGGCCTACGCCCAGTCGCACGGGGTCGCCGTGATCAGCTACGACCGGGCCACCTTCACGGGCACTAAGACCTACTACGTCAGCTTCGACAACGTCCAGGTGGGCAAGCTCATCGGTCAGGGCTTCGAGTCGTGCGTCACCGCCTGGGGCGTCACCAGCCCGAAGGTCTTCGAGCTCGACGGCGGTGAGGACACCGACCCGAACGCCGTCTCGTTCGCCCAGGGTTACAACTCGGTGATCTGGGGGACGACCGCGACACCGTTGACGGCGGGCTTGACGAACAGCAAGGGCTACACCCTGGTCGGCGACCAGATCACGCCGGGATGGGTGAACGCCGTTGGTGGAACGATCTTCACGCAGCAGTTCACCGCGCACCCCACGATCAACGCCACCGTCGAGGCCAATGACGGCCTGGCCAACGCCGTGGTCACCGACTTGAAGAATGCCGGTGTCGGTCCGAAGAAGATCCCCACCACCGGTCAGGACGCCACGCTCCAGGGCATGGAGAACATTCTCCAGGGCTACCAGTGCGGATCGGTCTACAAGCCCATCTACATCGAGGCACAGGACGCCGTCTCCCTGGCGACGATCCTGCGTGCAGGGAAGACGCCGCCTGCAGCCCTGGTGAACTCGACCACCACGCCTCCCAAGGGCGTGGCGGGGACGCCGCAGCCTGCGTCCCTGCTCACCCCGGTGTGGGTCGACACCACCAACATGGCAGCGACGGTGATCAAGGACCAGTTCATCTCCGCACCGACGCTGTGCACCGCCGTGGGCGCCAGCGTCTGCACCGCTGCCGGCATCACCCCGTGATCTGCCAGATCTGGACCTGACGTGTCGGACCGACCGCCGCCTCGTGCGGCGGCGGTCCGCACTTCAGCCTTGCCGTGCCATACTTTGTGGCCAGCAGCCCGACGAAAGTGATGAGATGGCCGAGCCGAGTGTGGGTGAGCCCCTTCTGAGGGTGCGAGGCATTTACAAGAACTTTGGTGCGGTCCAAGCGTTGGCCGACGTGGACCTCGACCTGCCGGCCGGAGAGGTCACGGCACTGTGTGGCGACAACGGGGCCGGCAAGTCGGTGCTGATCAAGTGCATGGCGGGGATCTACGAACCGGACCAGGGCCAGATCTACTGGGAAGGGCGACCGGTGCGGATCCGCAATGCCCATGACGCGGCCGCCTTGGGCATCGAGACCGTTTATCAGGACCTGGCCCTGGCCGACAACCTCGACATCGTCCAGAACATGTTCCTGGGGCGCGAGCGCCTACGGCACCGCTTGCTCGACGAGGACTCGATGGAGCGTGCCGCCGCCGAGACCCTCGCCACGCTGCAGGTGAGGTCGGTGCGGTCGATCCGCCAGCCCGTCGGGTCGCTGTCCGGAGGCCAGCGTCAGTCGGTGGCGCTCTGCAAGGCGGTGATGTGGAACTCCAAGCTGCTCATGCTCGACGAGCCGACTGCCGCCCTGGGGGTGACCCAGACGACGATGGTGCTCGAGCTGGTGCGACGTCTGCGAGACCACGGACTGGCAGTCGCCATGATCTCCCACAACCTCAACGACGTCTTCGCCGTGGCCGACCGGATCGCGGTCTTGTACCTGGGGAGGATGGCGATACAGGACCGGGCCTCGGTGTTCGACCGCCAGAGCATCGTCGAGTACATGACCACCGGGGGGACCGGCATGGGCGCCATGGCGGCGCCCCCTGGCAATGGAGGGGGTCGGGCATGACCAAGGATGACCACGATCCCGTGGCCGGCGGCAGGGCACCGGAGGACGAGCTGCCGATCGAACCTATCGTGGACCTGACCGCCGCCGCCCCCGAGGCTGCCGCTCCCCTGGTGCCACCGGCGATCGTGGCGCAGTCGCTGGGGGAGTACGTACACGGCCAGATAGTCCGCGTCAGGAGCGGAGACAGTGGCGTGCTCCCGGTCGTGCTGGCGTTGATCGCCATCGTCATCGTGTTCCAGGCGATCAGCCCGCACCACGTCTTCCTCTCCACCGGCAACATCGTGAACCTCTTCCTGCAGAGCGCAGTGTTCATGGTCCTGGCAATGGCCGAGATCTTCGCCCTGCTGCTCGGCGAGATCGACCTCTCCATCGGCTACGTCGGCCCAGTCGGCGCGGTGATCGCCGTGCAGCTCGTGCAGCCGAGCACGACGAACTGGCCGTGGTGGGCGGCCATCACTGTCGCTCTGCTCGTCTGCGCCTTGATCGGCGCGCTGCAGGGCACCCTGGTCACCCGCCTCCGGCTTCCCTCCTTCATCGTGACCCTGGCAGGTCTGCTCATCTTCAACGGGGTCCTGCTCATCGTGCTCGGCTTCGGGCCGTTCTCCGGGTACCCCAGCCTGAGCGGTCCGCAACCGAACCTGCGGGCGCTCTACAACCTCATGTGGGGCCAGATCAACCCGGTGGCGAGCTGGATCGCCTTGGCACTCATCGTGGGCCTGCTGGGTCTGAACATGTTCCTTCGCGACGCGCATCGCCGGCGCAGCGGGCTGGTCGCTCCACCGGTCAGCCTCACGTTGATCAAGATCGGTCTCATGGCCGCAGTCGGCATCGCCGTCGTGGCCGTGTGCAACATCAACCGTGCCCACATCGGCACGCTCGAAGGGGTCCCGTGGGCCATCTTCGTCGTTCTCGGCGTGCTGGGCGCATGGACGTTCCTGCTCCAGCGCACCCGCTACGGGCGCTACGTGTACGCCATCGGTGGCAACGCGGAGGCCGCCCGGCGGGCGGGCATCAACGTCAATCGCGTCCGCACGCTGGCGTTCGTCCTGTGCTCGTTCACCGCCGGGATTGCCGGCTTGCTCTATGCCTCGTACCTGGGCGGCATGTCCAACAACGTCAACGGCGGCCAGCTGGTCCTCTATGCGGTGGCCGCAGCCGTCATCGGGGGAACCTCGCTCTTCGGCGGGCGAGGGAAGGCCGTCCACGGAGTGCTCGGCGGGCTGGTGATCGGCGGCATCTACAACGGCATGTACCTCCTCGGGCTTAAGGTGCAGTGGGAGTTCATCGTCACTGGCATCGTGCTCATCTGCGCGGTGACCATCGACGCCGTGTCGCGGCGGAACACCACCTCCGGCGGTGCCGGCCCCTACTGAGGGGACGGTTCGAGCCCGGTGCCGGTGCTTCGGGTCGGGTTGCTCGGCTACGGCCTCGCCGGCCGGGTGATCCACGCCCCGCTGATCACCGCCACGCCCGACCTCGAGCTCGCCAGCGTCGTCACCGCCGATCCCCGCCGGCGCAGCCAGGCCACCACCGAGCTGCTCGGTGTGGAGTTGCTGAGGTCGCCGGAGGCCCTGTGGGCCGAGGCGTCGTCACATGACCTCGTCGTGGTGGCCACCGGCACCGCCACCCACGCCAAGCTGACCCTCGCCGCCGTGTCGGCGCGACATGCGGCGGGAGGGCGCATCCACACCTGAGTGGTCGATGCCAATGACTTCAGGGTCAGGCCGACCATCCGCGTCACCCACGGGAACTCCTCATCGTGCCTCGGCGCGCAATATGGTCGGCTCGGGGATGATCAGCTGGCGGCGGGTGCGACACGTCGAAGGCGGGGTGCCCGGCTGGCGGCGGCAAAACCCAGTTCAAGGGCTGCAGTCATCACCCCGAGACCCACATAGTCGACAGCCCCGGCGTGGAAGAGGTTCCGGGGGCCGGGCCCACCGTCCACCACCCATCCGAGCCCCCCGGTCAAGAAGACGACCATCACGATGCACGCGCCTCGGGCGATCGCCGACTCGAACCTCAACACGCGCTCCGACAGTTCGACCCGGCGGATTGTCTTCGCGGATGCAACCGCCATACCGGCGACCGCCAACGGACTCGCCACCATCCATGCCACCTCGGCGGGTGGGAAGTGCAGCAGAGCCGACGGGTGAGCCCAGTAGGAAGTGACCGAGAGCGTCGACGCCCAGCCGAACGCTGCGACACCGCCGGGGACCAGGCCCTGGTGGGACCACGGATGACCCCCGGTGCCGGCCCAGCCGTTCCCGAAGTGACGGCCCCCCACCACCAGCACGGTGGTCGAGGCGAAGAAGAGCACCGCGGGTCCCCGAAGTCCTGAGCGACCGGTGCGCACGAGGCTTCGAATCACGCTCCACGCGATCGGGGTCGCGGCCAGCAGGCCAAGGGCGGCAAACGCCCCCACGGCAAGGGACATGGCGATCATCGCCAAGACGGTCGGGCGGTTGTTGGGCACCGACCAATCGGAGTCATCGGCGGAGTTGCCGCTGCCAGTCAACTGATCACGAGCGCCCAAGATACGGGAGGGGCGCCCTCACGGCTACCGTCAGGTGGGTTCCTCCGACCCGGTCAGTCTCTCTCGTCGGCCAACGGCCGCTTTACTCTGGTCATGCAGCCCGATGGCAACCTCGTCGACTATGCCGACGACCGCACCGTTCCGATATGGGCCACCGGAACGAGCGGAAACTTTGATTCCTATGTCGTCATGCAGCCAGATGGCGATCTTGTCGTCTACCCCTATGGCAAATCCGCACCTGCTCCGGGCCAGCTAACAAGTGCGTTGTGGTCTTCGGGCAGCTTTGGGCATGACGGGTCGTATCTTGAGCTGAACAATTATGGCGGCCTCATGGTTCTACACCCTGGTAGCCACGGGCCCGTTTGGGAGTCTCCTAGCCTCCGGCATTGATCGAGCTTCCGATGTAAGGAACCTCGCACATCATGTACCCGGGGCGACGGGCTTCGACTGATTTTCGCAGACAAATGGTCAAAAATGCCCACATGCGGATTGGCTGAGAGGGGCCGTTTGACCTCTGGTCGACCAGGAATCCGTGCGCCAAGATGGACGAGTGAACAAGATCGACAATTCCATGGGGCGGCTCCCTTGCATCTTGCTCATCGCTGCAGCAGTAGGACTGCTGGGAATGGGCGGAGGCGCCCCCTCGGCTGGCGCCAGTTCTTCACGGGCAACCGATCGGACGGCACAAATGAATGCTAGATGTCTAGTAACTGTTCACCCCTGTCCGGCCGTGGCGGGGCATTAAACGAACAGGGCGTGTGCCAAACTGCCAACGTCGAGTGAGGACGGGGGTCCGTCAACCGCTGTCGGCGACTGTCGGCATCCATGGGTCTGCGACCATCAGGCGTTGCAATGCCCCGAGCGGGTTCTCGCCGTTTTTCATCACGGTAGCGAGGTAGCTCCGGACTGCCAGCCATGCGGTCGCACCCGCTGTGGTCCTGAAGCCCCCCGATATCTTCTGTTGGACCTTCACCATCCGGACCTGCCTCTCAGCTTCGTTATTGTCGAAGCTCACCCGGAAGTCGGTGGCAAAACGCAGTACGTCATCGGCGTAGATGTCGAGACGCCCCAGCAGGTTGGCGGCCTTGGTCTTTCTCGTCCGGCCCCGTTTCCCCGACGGTGACGGTGCGGGGTTGGCGACATGGCCGGTGAAGATGATCGCGTCGTAGGCGGTCCGGATGGAGGCGAGCTCGGTGGCACCCAATGTTGTAGCGCCGGTCTCTTTGAGGTCGAGCACTCGATGCCAGGTATCGGCGAGCAGCGCGACCATGTCGGTGGCCCAGCCCTGCCCTCCGACTTCGGCTACGCCGTCCAATTCGCGGAGATGGTGAGCATTGCACAAGGCGTGGCTGACGTCGGTGTACTTGCGATACGGGGACCAGCCGTCATGAACCAGGACGCCACTCAGGTGTTCGAGCACCCCCATCGCGTCCATGGCCACCGTGCCCCTCCTCTTGTCGAGGTGATAGAGCGTGAGCGAGGCGGTCGATACCGAATGGACCCAGTACAGCGATGCTTCGACCCGCAGGCCGGTTTCGTCTGCGTGGGCGACATCCGCATGGGACAGCTGGCCCCGGAGTGAGGCGAGGAAGGCGTCGAGCCGTTTCGCCCCTTCGTGCACCATGGCCACGATCGTCCCGGTCGATACCGGTATCCCGTAGCCGTCAGCCAACAGCTCGGCGACCCGCTTGATCGGAATGTGCTGGCGGACCACCAGATAGCAGACCAGTGCCCGCAGGTTCGGGCCATAGCAAGTCGGACCGGTCGCCTCGGGAGGGAACAGCGCTGTCGTCTCGTGTCCGCAGTGGCAGCGCTTGCGCTGCGCACGATGCTCGACGGTTGCCACCACAACCGGCGGGAGATCGAACACCTGGCGCCGGACCTCCCCGGTGACCGGCGAGTCGGAAAGATCATCCCCACATCCCTCGCAGTGGTCCGGCGTGTGGTTGATGATCTCGTCGGGATCGGCGACCGGTGGGAGGTTCTTGCCCAGAGCACCGGGCTGCTTGCCGGGCTTTTTACCCGAACGGCGGCGGCGCGACTTGGGCGCGGGCTTCGTGTACCCGTCCGAGGAGGGCGGCTTCGACGAGTTCTTCGAGTTCATCCCGAGCCTCGCCCGCAGCCGTGCGTTGTCCGCCGTCAGGACGACGTTTGCAGCGGCCAGTTCGTCCAGCCTTACACCGAGTTCAACGATCTGGGACCGCAGATGCTCGTTCTCCACCGCCAACTCGGCGTAGGGCGCTTGCCCGTTGGGCTCGGAAGGGGATGCGTCGGTCGGAATTCCCTACGGTACGCGCGCCGTTGTCCCAGGTGGTGGACCGTGCCCCTACAGGGGGTGAACAGTTACTCCTATGGCACCTATCTATGGCACTTCCCACTGTTCGCGGTGTTATCTCCGATCATTCACGCGGCCGCCTGACCCGATAGGCGCGTATCCGCGTATGTGCCCTTCCAACCTGGGATTCTGAGGATTACGACGTCTTCAGAGACCAGGACAAGAAGGGCACTTACGAGATGGAAACTACCAGCACGCTTCCCGTCGTTGTGGAATCCGGGGGCGACCAGGTCGTCGGCCACGTCGGGCTCCACGCTTTGGGTGATTTTGCCGACCGATTGGGACTCGGTGAGCACCTGTCGGAGCGCATCCCTATTCCCAGCGAACGAGCCCCGGTGCACGACCGGGGCAAGGTCCTCGTCCATAGCGCGTTGATGCTGGCCGGTGGTGGCGAGAGCTGTGCCGACATCGAGCACCTGCGCGCCCAGACCGACCTGTTCGGGCACGTGGCGTCTGACTCGACGGTGTATCGCACGTTCCACGAGATCACCCCGGAGGTGCGATCGGCTATCGCCGGCGGGTTCGCCGAGGTCCGCTTCGATGTGTGGCGACGAACCACCGCCACGAAGGGCAAGGGCCCGATCTACTTGGACATCGACGCCACGCTCATCCAGATCCACTCGGAGAACAAGGAGGAGACCGGTCCGAATTACTCCTGTTGACTGAACTACGTGTCACTGGGAGCCGAGTATCACATCGGATGAGAGCTTGAGCTGGCTACGGTCCCGATCCATGAGCGATGAACGTGATCTGTCGACGCTGGTCGTGCCGAGGGCGGGTGCGGTCGACGCCGGTGGCGATTTGTGGGAGCCGGTCCGGATGGTCGATGCCGCTGGCGATCCGGTGACCGCGGTCGCCGCGTTCCTGAAGGATCTACAAGCAGTCGGCCGATCAGTGTCGACGCAGCGGTCTTATGCGATGGACCTCCTGCGATGGTTCCGGTTCATCTGGGCCATCGAGGTCCCCTGGGGTGAGGCGACCCGAATTGAGGCCCGCGACTTCTGCCGATGGCTCGCATGTGCGGACAAGACGAGACGAGCTCCTGTCGCCGGCCCATCGGTGAGCAACGCGCCGAACCCGGTGACCGGCAAGCCTCGCCCTGAGCGAACCTACGCGGCCACGACCCGTGCGCACTCGGAGACGGTGCTGCGGGTCTTCTACGACTTCCACCGCGATGTCGGGACAGGTCCAATGGTCAATCCGTTCCCGCTCTCGAGGGATCGACGCGGCGGGCGACCAAATGCCCATCACAACCCAATGGAGCCCTACCGCAATGACCGGGTGGGCCTCTACCGGCCGAGGGTCGCCCAGCGGATCCCTCGCTGCATTCCCGATGCGTTGTTCAACCAGGTGTTCGCCGAGCTCGGCTCGCACCGCGACCGAGCGCTCGTTGCGCTATGGGTGTCGACCGCCGCCCGCGCCTCGGAGCTGCTCGGTGCGCACTGTGGCGATGTCGACCCCGGCCAGCAGCTGGTCACGGTGATTCGCAAGGGTTCCCGCTCGATCCAACCGCTCCCGGCTTCGCCCGATGCGTTCGTGTGGCTGCGGCTCTACCAGTCCGAGATGGATCAGGAGATACCGACCGGGCCTGACGATCCGTTGTGGTGGACGCGGCGCCGCCCGTTCCGGCCGCTGACCTACCACGCGGCTCGAGCCATGTTCGCCCGCGCCAGCGCGGCGCTCGGCGCCAACTGGACCTTGCACGACCTTCGTCACACCGCTGCCTACCGGATGGCACGAGACCCAGCCCTGCCGTTGGCCGACATCCAGTGGGTACTCGGGCACGCCCGTCTGTCGACGACGCAGTTGTACATGACGCCGATGCCCGGCGACGTGATCGCTGGGGTCCTCGCTCACCATCGGCGGCGTCAACCCTTGGCGGCGGCGAACGGGCCACAGAGCGTCGGCGAGGACATACCGAGCAGCTATCGGCGGGAATCGTTGGACGTGTTGTTCGGCGGGCGGAACTCGTGACCGTCCTTGAAGATCAGGTTGGGATCGGCGTCAGTGCGCCGTCAATCGGCCCGGACATGCTCCAGCTATGGCACCGGTTTCCGCCCCGAAATCCGGTGAGGACCTGGCCGTTGACCGAACAGCAAAGCGAACCGTTGCTGGCCCAGATGCTCGCAGCTTCGTTCGATCTCGACGAGGCCGGGGCACAGCAACGGCGTCGGCTGGGGATGGTCCGGCTACTGGGTTGGTTGTCCGACCAGTCGGGTGACACCTGGCAGCAGCGGTGGGAGGCCAGTGGGGCTGACGCCGCGGGTAACGCCGATTGGTGGAAACCGCTGCTGGCTTGGGCTCGCCCACAGAGGCCGGATTGCGGGGTGTCCTTGTCGAGCAACCTACGGGTCTGCGCGCTCATGCTGGTCTGTGCCGATGTCATCCGCCCGACCTTGGAGTGGCTCCTCAATCCGCGGGCACCGCAGAACCTGGTCCCATTGATGGCGAACCTGCGAGACCCCGGCGGCTTCGCTGAGCTCGGCGCTCTCTGTGACGCCTCACGGGCAGGACGGACCATGAAGGCCGCTGCCTTACGTCGTGCCGCCACCATCCTCGTGGTCAAGGGAGGGACCCTGCGCGATGTCACGGTGGGCGACTGCCTCGAGCTCTCACTGGCAATCGACGGCCGAACGCTGCGGACGAACAAGGCCATGAGCTTCTATCAGCTACTCCACGAGATGGGCGTCTTCGGGTCCGAGGCCCCGATGACGCTCCGGGCTTTCGGCACGTGCGGCCAGTTCAGCCCGGCCCAGCTGATCGACCGCCATGCCATCGTCTGCCGTCCCGTTCGTGACCTGCTCGTCGCTTACCGGCAGGAGCGCCAGCCAATGCTCGGCCACACGACCTTGCGGAACCTGGCCTTCAACCTGGGAGGGCTGTTCTGGCGGGATCTGGAACGCCACCACCCCGGTATTGCCTCGTTGCGTCTGGCGCCCGAGGTCTCGGCAGCATGGAAGCAGCGCATGACGATGAAGACTCGGCGAGTGATCGGCGCAAACGGTGAGACAACCGAGACCTCCGAACGCCGAGCGGAGTCCAGAGGCGCTCTGGCAGCGGTGCGTGGCTTCTACCTCGACATCGCGCAGTGGGCGATGGAAGATCCTGCCCGCTGGGGACCGTGGGCAGCGCCATGTCCAATCCGTCCAGAAGACCTCACACGCCAAAAGGAGATCCGTTCCCGCAAGTCGCGGATGGACCAGCGGACCAGGGAACGCCTCCCTCTCCTGGCGATGCTCCAGACTCGGGTCGACGATGAACGGCTCGCGACGGCCGCCTGCCTGCAGGCCGCCGAGGCGACCGAGCCCGGTGCCCCCTTCACGATCGGGGACCGGACCATGCATCGCGCCAAAGGGTGTGGCGACCGCATGGCACGGGTGTGGGTCACCGACCCGGAGAGTGCCAAACGCCGGGACGTGACGGGCGAGGAGGACCGGGCGTTTTGGACCTGGGCGGCGGTGGAGACGCTGCGACATACCGGGATCCGGATCGAAGAGCTCACCGAGCTCAGCCATCACAGCCTTATCCAATACACGGTTCCCGACACGGGCGAGACGGTGCCCTTGTTACAGATCGCTCCCTCCAAGACCGATACCGAGCGACTGTTGGTCATCAGCCCGGAGCTAGCCGATGTCCTCGCCACGACCATCAACCGGATCCGGGGCCGCGACGGAGCCGTCACCTGCGTCGCGTCCTACGACTCTCACGAGCGCGTCTGGAACGCGCCGATGCCGCTCCTGTTCCAGCGCCGATTCGGCATCGAACATCGAGCGATCCCGGCCGACACGATACGCGGATGGATTGGCGGGGCGCTCGAGGGGGCTGGCATCACAGATGCCTCGGGACGGCCCCTCCGGTTCACCCCGCACGACTTCCGCAGAATGTTCATCACGGACGTGATCATGCATGGCATGCCGCCGCACATCGCCCAACTTGTGGCCGGCCATCGGGATATCAACACGACCATGGGATACAAGGCCGTCTATCCCGAAGAGGTGATCAACGGGCATCGGGCGTTCATCGCTCGCCGGCGGGCGTTGCGCCCGAGCTCGGAGTACCGGGTGCCGACAGAACAGGAGTGGGAGGAATTCCTCGGTCACTTCGAACGGCGCAAGGTCGCACTCGGCACATGCGGTCGTTCCTATGCCACGCCGTGCATCCACGAACACGCCTGCGTGCGTTGCCCGTTGCTGCGGCCCGACCTGACCCAGCGGGGACGACTTATCGAAGTTCGTGACAACCTGATTGCCCGCATAGCGGAGGCCAGGACCCAGGGATGGCTCGGCGAAGCAGACGGTCTTCAGATCAGCCTTGCCGGAGCCCGCGAGAAGCTGGACCAGCTTGATCAAATGGCTGCACGTTCGACGAGCGTCCACATCGGCATACCGACCTTCCCGCAGGTCGCTGGTCGTGCGACCACCGGCCACACGCCTATCCGATGACCGACGAAAACAACCCGGTGGACCCAATTTGCCAAGTGCAGAGAACAAGGGTGGCTTCGGGTTCTATCCACTCCTGTGTTTCGCAGACTGCACCGGTGAAGCGCTCTCGGGGCTGCTTCGTCCGGGCAACGCGGGGTCCAACACCGTGAGCGACCACGTTGTGGTGC
>Ga0097691_1002485_pt1 | contig 12249 bp, 7 predicted proteins | sample NGESurdeep072012_8_FD_72858 | JGI IMG/M metagenome (GOLD analysis project Ga0097691, IMG submission 72858) | Arctic peat soil microbial communities from Barrow, Alaska - NGEE Surface sample 210-1 deep-072012 | ecosystem: Environmental > Terrestrial > Soil > Wetlands > Peat ...
AAGATCATTGTCACGCGTTGATTCTGCTACCAGCACCAATGCCATTGTCAAAAGCGGTGCAAACTCTGAAGGGTTGTTCCTCAAAATGGCTTAACGACACGGGTATAGCGGGAGCAAATTTCGCTTGGCAGGAGGGCTACGGCGCATTCAGCGTAAGCGCCTCGCAAACAGCTGGAGTGGTCGAGTACATCACGAACCAACCGGAGCATCACAAGAAGCGGAACTACGAGGAAGAGTTTCTGGAGCTGCTCAAACGATACGGCATTGCCTACGATCCGGCGCACGTGCTGGGGTAGTTGGGCCGTCCCTCCGGGACTTGGTCCCCTTCCCTCGCCTACCCAGCGCTGAAGCGCTGGGCTAAGCTAGGCCGTCCCTTCGGGACTGGGGTGCAACCCGAACTCCGAGGCGAAGTACTCCGCGAATCTGCGCTATGCCGCTCCCAACTCTTACGGTGTCGCGTGCGCGGCGTCCAGCGCCTTTTTCACCGCCTGTAGTTCTTTCAGCACGCCGCGCAGGTTGCGCGTGTCGAGCGCGTTGGCTCCATCGCTTTTCGCCTCTTTCGGATTGTCGTGGACTTCCATGAACACGCCGTCCACACCGGCCGCCACCGCCGCGCGCGACAACACCGGGATGAACTCCGGCTGGCCTCCGCTCACCGCCGGCAGGTCTTCATCCCCATGCGACGCCGACGGGAGTTGCACGGAATGTGTCGCGTCAAACACCACCGGCGCGAAATGGCGCATGATGGCCAGCGAGCGCATGTCCACGACCAGATTGTTATAGCCAAAACTCGACCCGCGCTCGGTCACAAACACCTGACTATTCCCCGCATCGCGGCACTTGTCGACGGCGTGCTTCATGTCCCAGGGCGAAACAAACTGCCCCTTCTTGATGTTCACCGGACGCCCGCTGAGCGCCGCCGCCACGATCAGATCGGTCTGCCGGCAGAGAAATGCAGGGATCTGCAACACGTCCACCACTTCGGCCACAGCGGCCACGTCAGCGGCCTGATGCACATCGGTCAGCACCGGAACGTGCACTTCATCTTTGACTTTCCTCAGAATGCGCAGGCCTTCCTTCATCCCCGGCCCGCGATAGCTCCGGATCGAGGTTCGGTTCGCCTTGTCGTACGACGCTTTGAAGATGAACGGGAAGTTAAGCGAACGCGCCACGCCCTTGATGATCTCCGCCATGCGCAGCGCGTGCTCTTCACTCTCAATCACGCAGGGCCCGGCAATGAGAAACAGATCTCCGGCGCCGACGCGAACGTTATCGATTTGGAAAGATAAGGTCAAAATCCTTTACCGCCGAGACGCCGAGAATCTTTTTCAGTTTTGTCATTTTTCAGTTTTGTCATCCCGAGCGAAGCGAGGGATCTGCAGTTCTCGGCGTTCTCTGCGTCTCGGCGGTGAATTATCTCCGTCCCACTTTTTCCGGCCGCAGGAACATCTCGACCTCTGCCGCGTCCTTCTGCTCTTTCTTTTTCTGCCCGTGTTCGTACGAAGCGCCCACGAATGCCTTAAACAGCGGATGCGGCTCCAGCGGTTTCGATTTGAATTCCGGATGGAATTGGCATCCGATGAAGAACGGATGACCGGGAATCTCCACCATCTCAACGTAAGTGCCGTCCGGAGTCGAGCCGGAAATGCGCAGTCCGGCGGCCACCATGGGCTCTTCATACTCGCGGTTGAACTCGTAACGATGCCGGTGGCGCTCGCTGATCTCGGTCTGGCCGTACACCTTGGACGCCAGCGTTCCCGGCTCGATCTTGCATGGCCATGCTCCCAGGCGCATGGTGCCGCCCAAGTCTTCCACGCCACGCAACTCGCGCAGCTTGTAGATCACGCGATGCGGAGTCGCCTGATCGAACTCGCTCGAGTTGGCATCCGCCAATCCGCAGACGTTGCGCGCATATTCAATGCAAGCCATCTGCATCCCCAGACAGATTCCGAAGTAGGGGACATGCTTCTCGCGCGCGTACTGGATCGCCCTCAGCATGCCTTCGATGCCCCGCTTACCGAATCCGCCGGGCACCAGCAAACCGTCGTATTCTTCCAGCTGCGCTTCATAACTCTTGTCGGCTTTGTCCGCAGGCTCCAGGCCCTCGGCTTCGATCCAATTCACTTCCAGCTTCAGGTTGTGCGCCAGCGCGCCATGCACCAGCGCTTCTTTCAGCGACTTGTAGGAATCCTCATACTCCACGTACTTTCCGACAATGCCGATCCTGACCACATCTTTCGGGTTGTAGACCCGGTGCACCAGATCGTTCCACTTCGAAAGATCGCGATCTTTAGCCTCCAGGTGCAGACGGCGGAGGATCAACGTGTCCACTTCTTCATGCGCGAAAACCACCGGCACTTCGTAGATGGACGCGACGTCCTTTGCCGTGATCACCGCTTCTTCCTCGACGTTGCAGAACAGCGCAATCTTCGACTTGATCTCTTTCGAAAGGAAGCGGTCGGTGCGGCACAGCAGGATATCCGGCTGAATTCCGACGCTGAGCAATTCTTTGACGGAGTGCTGGGTCGGCTTGGTCTTCAGTTCCTGCGCCGCGGCGATAAACGGCACCAGCGTCACGTGTACGAACAGCGTGTTATCGCGGCCCAGTTCCTGCCGCATCTGGCGAATCGCTTCGATGAACGGCAGCGATTCGATGTCGCCCACGGTGCCGCCGATTTCGACGATCAGCACATCCACGTCCTGCGCCACCTTCTTCGTCGCCGCCTTGATTTCGTTGGTGACGTGCGGAATCACCTGCACGGTCTTGCCCAGGTAATCGCCGCGTCGCTCTTTAGCGATAATCTGCTCGTAGAGGCGTCCGGTGGTCCAGTTGTTATCGCGAGAAAGCTTGGCGTGCGTGAAGCGCTCGTAGTGGCCGAGGTCAAGATCGGTTTCGGCGCCGTCGTCGGTCACGAACACTTCGCCGTGCTGAAACGGCGACATCGTCCCCGGATCCACGTTCAGGTACGGATCGAACTTCATCAGGTTGACTTTGAGGCCACGGCTTTCGAGCAGGCATCCAATGGAGGCCGCCGCCAGTCCCTTGCCCAATGAAGACACCACACCGCCGGTTACAAAGATGTACTTGGCCGACATCGCTTCCTCGCTCTGATTTTGTTTGGAAAATTGTGCGGGCTGGGGTGCACGATCAATTATGGCAGAGATTTTTCTGGAAGGGAATGCGGAAAAATAGGCAGCGGTCAGCTTTCAGCATTCAGCCGTCAGTTCGAACCTCTGTCGGCAGTGGATAAAATGGGGGTGCCCCACGTTTCGCGGTTTTCGAAACGTGGGACGCCGGACCGCCGACTCACTCAGCTTGCGCGTTGCCGACCACAGCACTGAGGGACGAAGGAGGGAGACGAACCGGGGAAAGCGCATCTCAACTATTACAGATGCGTTTTTGCGGAGGCGTGGACAAAGGCCGATAATGCTCCACGGGATGAAATACTTGATTCGCATTCGCAGAGCGGGCGGTCTCTTCGTCGTGCCCCTCACTTTGGCGTCACTCTGTCTTTTTTCCGCGCTTTTTTTTTCCGCTCTTCCCGCTCCCGCCCAGACCCAGGCCCGCCGCCTCATCCTGAAAGATGGCTCTTACCAGTCCGTCACCAAGTATGAGATCCACGGCGAGCGCGTCCGCTATTTCAGCGCCGAACGCGGCGAGTGGGAGGAAGTCCCGAAATCGCTGATTGACTGGGACGCCACCGATAAGTTCGAGCAAGGCCGCCAGCAGGGCGCGCTCGCTCCGGAAGCGGTCGAACTCGACAAGGAACTCGAGGCCGAACGAAAAGCCGAACAAGCCCGTTCACCGCAGGTCGCGCCCGGTCTGCGCCTCCCCGACGAAGGCGGCATCTTCCTCCTCGACACCTACCAGAATCAGCCGCAGTTGTCGGAACTGCAGCAATCGGGCGGCGAACTGGAGAAGAACACCAAGTCGAATATTCTGCGGGCGGCGATCAATCCGCTGGCCGGCGTCAAGCAAACCATTGAACTTCCCGGAGCGCATGCCAAGATTCAGTCGCACACCACCGTGCCTTCGCTCTACATCAACATCGACGCCAATGAGGGCGCGCCCGCAAGCGTGCAGGCCTCGACCGGCGAGCCTCCGCCGCTCGCGCCCACCGAACGCTTCAAGATCATTCGCATCCAGGTCAAGGGCGGCAAACGCGTTGCCGGCGCAATCAAGATCGCGGTCACCGGAAAGATGAAAGCCGACGAACGTTTTGTCGCGGCCACGGTCACCACCATGACCGGAGGCTGGGTCAAGCTCGCACCCACCGAGCCTCTCGCAGCGGGCGAATACGCCGTCGCCGAAATGCTGGGAAGAGAAGGAATGAACCTCTATGTGTGGGACTTCGGCGTGAACCCTTCCGCGCCCGCCAACCCGTCTGCGTGGAAACCGGACCCGAAAGAAGCACGGCCGAAAACCGACCAGCCCGCGGATCTACAAAAGCGAGAAAAGCAGTAGCCAAGAAAAGCAGTAGTTTGGAGTTCGTAGCTCGTGGCTTGCCTTCCTGGAGCCCGTGCTGAAAGTCGGATCCGGCGCGGTGCACGAGCGACACCTTCCGTGAATTGTCATCCCGAGCGAAGCGAGGGATCTGCATTTTGCGGCGAACTGCAGATCCCTCGCTTCGCTCGGGATGACAAAGTCTGGCGAATTGAGAATTGAAAAGCGGGGTCTCACTTTCGCCACGGGCTGCTGAAACGTAACTGCGAACTCCTCGAAATCTTAACGCACCACCCTCGGCTATTTTGCCCTCTTCCCAAACAGGGACGCGTTCTTCAGCTGCGCGGGGGATCCATTGCTCGCTTCTGCCGCCGCGTACAGCGAAGCTACTTTGTCTTTCCAGATGATGACGCTGTCTTTGGCCGCCTGCGCGTCGCTCGACTCCGAAACCAGTTCCAGGTATTCCTTCATGTGGAAGATGGCGGTCTCGTAGAATTTCTTTTCTCCCGCCAGCGTAGCCAGGTTGAACTGCCCTTCCGGCCAGGTTGGAAAGACGCCGAGGGCTGCCGAGTATTCCTTGATGGCCTTGTCCGTATCTTTCTCTTTAAAAGCGTACTCAGCCAAGACTTGATGTTCACGCGCTGACTCTGGCATCGCGGGTTTGGCCGCCGCCTCACGCCAGGTCCTCGCCTGCGCTTTGAACTGATCGAGCTGTGAGTCCATCTGAGCCTTCGCCTGCTGGCGGGCGGCAGCGGCCAGGAAGTCCAGCCCTGCCTTGAGTTTCTCATCTTTGGATTCGCCGCCACGGTAGTAAGGACGCTGCACATAATCCGGAGTGTCATGGGCGTAGTCCTGCCACGTGACTCGCGCCATCACATATCTTCCGTCCGTTTCATTCGAGAACTTGGTCCAAGCGATGCGCGCCAGGGCGATGCCATAACTGTATTTGCCATCGACTGAGGTATAGAGGACGTATTGATCGGTAACCTTAATGTCCTTGAGACCCCATCCGAGGCCCTCCTCTACCCATTTGATCGCTTCTTGCTTATCGCTCGCGGTCACCTCTTTGTTCTTCCTGGCAAACAAAGCCTGCGGCTGCAGCAACAGCCATCCCAGACACAAAGCAAGGCCCATCGTGAAAAAACTCTTCCTGACACCCATATTTGGTTCTCCTAAGTTTTGCGGCGATCAGCGACAAGGTTAGAAAGCCCGGGCTGAACCGGCAACCAAAAACTGGGTGGCGACCTATCGTTGGTAATGGCAAGTTCTCGGTTCCCAGTTCTCAGTAAGTTTTCGATAGTGCGAACTGGGTCTAACTGAGAACTGGGAACTGGAACTGAGACCTGAGAACTGAGAACTGAGACCTGACCTCGGGCATGGTACGACCGATACCTTGACGGCGGCCACACCCTGTCCGAATCTGGCTCTTCCCCGCCTGTATTTGTGAGGAGGCACCGTCCGATGTCGCCGGTCCGTTTGCATCGCCACGAAGCAACGCACGAACTCGACTACCGGTCTGACTTTCGCCGCCGGCTCCCGCTGCGAGCGAGCTGGTTCCTCGGTTGGCTGGTCTTTATCTTTATCCTTAGCGCAGGTGTCCTGCTCGGCCGCGCTGACACTTGCTCTTACACCTATCAGTGTAGCGGTCCACAGTGCGCCGCGGTTATGGGCGGATGGAGCGGGACGCGAAGCTCCTCGGGCATCACCAAAGACCAGTGCGAGTCCGCGCGCAAAATGGCCCCGTCCTCTTCACCGTGCACCTGCACCTCTGACAGTTCTTCCACCTCCACCTCCACTGGGGGCGCCATCGTCTCCAACACCGGCAACTTCAAGCAGGACATGGTGACCAACAGCGTCAACCTGATGATCGTCAGCAATACCAAGAATCCGATTGTCAGCAGCTTCATGCAGGGCGCGGCCACTTCGTTTATCAGCTCGATGTTCGCCAACACCGCCGAAGCGCAGCGCCAGCAGCAGGCCATGGGTGCCGAGATTCTCCGCCGCCAACAGGAACAGGAACAGCAACGGCGCATCGCTCAGCAGCAACGCCTGGACGCCATGTTCGCCCGGCTGAATCAGGCACTAAAGCTGGAAGGCGTGCCCTTCGGTCTTTCGCTGAAGCCGATGAACACCGGAGCGGACTTGCAGCTCAAAAGCATGAATTCGTCCGGCCCCGAAGACTTGAAACTGAAAATGGGCGACAACGGCGGCCATGGCATTAAGGGTCTGCCCGGAATTTATGTCGGCGGTCCTGCAGGCTCGCAAACGGCGGCCAACGGCAATTCCGCTGACAACGAAAGCAAAGGCTACGGCATTCAAGGCCTGCCCGGAATGTACGTCGGCGGTCCGGCAGGCGGGCAAGCGGGCGACACTGCCGCTCCGGCCAACTCCGGCGGGATGCCCGGTCTGCCGGGTATCTATCTGAACGGAGTGCAACCCAGTCAAGCGCCGGCGCTCGCGCAGGCCGCGCAGACTATGAACGGCCCGGAGCGCACCTTGGCCCAGGACGCGGCCCTGCAAGCGGCGCAGCAGAATCCTGCGCTGACCGCTCCCTCGCAAGATCCGCGCGTGGAAGACTTCCGCCAGGCCAGTCAGGACTATCAGCAAGCGCTCCAGGCAAACGCCAGCGCCAGCCGTGATTATCAGACCGCCCAGGGACACGTCGAAGCGGACAAAAACGCGATCGAAATCGCCCAAAACCAGCTGCACGCAACCACCCCTACGGTCGAACAGACACAGGCGTTCCACCAGATGCTGGCGGCGGCCCAAACCGATGAGGACGCCGCGGTGGCCGCAAGAAAAATCTTCGAAAATGCCGACGCTCACCTCTCGCTCACCCGCACCGCTGCCGCCGGAGCCCTGGCCAACCTGACCCCGGCTTCCGGCGCCACAGTCGCATCGACAACCGCATCGACGACTGTCGATTTGAGTGGCGCGAAGCAAATGCAACCGGCTCTGCTGAAGCATCCGGAGTCGGCTGGCACTCCGGTCTTGCCGGCGCGCGCTCCAGCATCAGCGCCGGTGACCACAGCGGCGTCCCGTCCGTCGCTCCCGCCAGCCGATGATCTCGCTGCCTGCGTCGCGACCTCCGCCCGGGTCACACCGGGCGCTTCTTCGCCGGCCTCACCGGAGGAACTTAGAAAGCAGCTCGAGAGCGCCAAGGAGGCCCTCCGCCGCTTGATCGAAAATCACGAGAAAGAGGACGCCCTGCGCGAACAGTGGGACGAAGAAGTGAAAGACGCCATCCATGATGCGAAGAAGCAGGCTTTTGATCTTAGCGTCGACTATCTCTTGCATAAGGCGCAGGCCGTCACCCGCGCCAAGATCTGGAAGGCGGACGCGGAAGCGGAAGAATTGCAGAAGCTGGTCGTCGGCGAGGCCGATCCCTCGAAGCTGGCGTCACTCCGCTCTCAGATCGGGCAGGCATCCGCCCGGGCCCAGAACCTGCAACACACTTTGCAATCCTTGAAAGACCTGAAAGACGGCGTCGAGGAACAGGAACGGCTGCGCGATCTTCGGGAGTGGGCGCAAACGGATCCCCAGGAGCTTCAGCAGGCGGCGGGCTATCTGGAAGGAGTGAAACAGCTGGTGCAGGCTGCGTTGGCCGAGAATAGTGTCAAGGCTGCCTTGCAGTACACGCCGTACGTCAACGATGCCATCAAGTGGGGCAGTTCGCTGATCGATACCAGCTACGACCTGACCGCGGAATACCTGGGTTCCCGCCAACTGGATCAGCTCAACCGGAATTCAGACCAGTACTTGCAGGCCGTCAAGGTCCTGAACAAGCGGATACAGGTTACAGTCGCGCGGTTGAACTGCTACAAGATGGATGGTCCTCCCGCCGGCCCCACAAACTTGCAGGTCATAGTTGGCCGTACGCGCTGAGGTGAGTCTCGGGCAGGCTGCTGAAAGACTCAGGCTTCGTATCAGGCCATCGCTTTAGCGACGCCGAACGTTCTTCGAAATGAGCCGCCCCTTTAAGCGCTAACTCAAGCTGTTTGGCTGGATGTCGACCTCAACATGTGATGGTGGAGTACGGCAGTTCCTGGACGGTAGCTTCCGAGTCGCCGGCGATACGGACAGTGCTGACCTTCTCGGCTCTATTCAATGCATGATTTTGAGATGGTCGTTCGAGAAATCCCAGTCCATGACTTGGTCCACCCCGGCCGTGAGCAGCCCCACTTCTCTCGTGAGTCGAACAAACAGGGGACTCCTACCTCAGTTGTTGAACCCGGGCAGGTCTACGCGTTTCGCAATGTGATCCTTAATCCAGTGGCTGTCCCACCATTCCTTCGGGTCAATCTGGACGCCATCGAGCTGCATGCCGAAGTGAATATGGTCGCCTCCGGCCATCCCGGTCTGGCCGCTCGTGCCCATGACTTGGCCTCGTTTCACCATGTCGCCTTCGTGCACATTAATCTGGCTAAGGTGGCCGTAGATCGTCTGTAGCCCGTAACCATGGTCGACCACAATGCAATTGCCGTAGATGCCGAGCGGAGCCGCATATACAACCCGGCCATCATTGGACGCCTCCACGCCAACATGCTGCGTAACCGCGAGATCATATCCAAGGTGCACCTGCTGGTCGATCTTGTTCCCTTTGTATATATAGTTCCGCGTGTCCGCAAAGGTCGATTCCGCCTGGGAATGAGACTGCCGTATGAAAGGCTGCGACCATAAGAACCTGTCTGCGGTCTTGAAGCGCAGATCCGAAAGTACCTTGTTGTTGGCACGCCGCATTTCGCTATTGATCTTTACAAAACGCGGCACGGGATCTCCCGAGCCATTCGGGTCAAGCTCGCCGACTACCTTCTGAATGAAGCGGTCGTTCACCTGCAAGTCGTGTACGGTGTACTTCGGCTGCTCCTTTTTGGGAAACTGGAATATGATCGGGCTGGTCACGTCGTTTCCCGTGCCATTGGAGGCGTAAACCAGCGGGACTGAGCTGGACGGCATGTTCCAAGCAAAGGCGAAGAGCGAAAAGAAGCCAGGCTTGCCGCCGGGCATAGGCCAGGCCCGAAATGTCTGATCGCCGACACGCACGCCCGCTTCTATCCAAGCGCCGGAGACATTGAACGTGGCCAGATCAGCCATGCCCAGGTATAGGTAGTGTTGGTCTGAATCAACACTGACGATTGGCGGTCGCGTCACCACCGTCACCTCGCGCTCCCAGCGTCCTGTCTTCCGAAGCAAATCGTTCGAGGTAGCTTCAACGATCAATTTTGCCTTGCCCTCTTGGAGCTGCGGCGTGGTGGTGATGCCGGCCGTAAAGTTCCATGTGCCGTCCGTCACGCGCGAAGGTTGCACGGCCTCCCAGACGCGATACCGGGCGCCGTTCTGCTCGACAAACGCTGCGAGCCCGCGAACGCCACGCCAATCGCGTACGTGGACGGTAATGGGAGTGGCCTGGCCGAGGGTGGTGACTGGCGATGGCAAGTCCACAACGGGCGTCGCTGATCGTGCCAATAGAAGCGCAATCGGCAACAAGACTACGATAGCAATAACGACAGCAAAGACTTTTCGCACAAGTCATTGTAGCTCCCAACAAGCGATTCGAAGATCGGTGTTTGAACCAATTTGGGGACCGCTTTGTTCTGCTGGATTTCTGTCGCAAATCACCTGGTTATCAGTTTTACAAGCGGTGACCAATTGTCGTTCATGTAACCGAATTCCTGTCGGATGACGGGTTACCCGGAGGGAATTCTGCCCTAAGTTAGCGCTTATGGGGCGAAACCCCGCCACGCTCTTGAGTGCAGCGATAGGAACCAACAAAACCCGAGGCGAGCTGCTCTCGCCTGGACACCCGAGGGCGCGGCTGTCCCTACGTTTGCTTGGCTTAAGCCTACGGCTCCATCAGCCCGCGCGACGCAATGCCGATATTATCGCGGGTCGTGTTCTTCACCACATACATCATCTCGTCCGCCTGGCGGATGATGTCGTGCGGTGTCTGCGCATCGTGCGGAAAAGTCGCCAGCCCCATACTGGCCCGCAGGTTCAGGTTCAAGCCCTGCTCGGTGCAGAAGGTCCCCGAGCGCAACGAATCCTGCAAACGTTTCGCGACCACCACCGCCTGATCTTTGCTGGTTTGCGGCAGCAGGACGACAAACTCGTCTCCACCGTAGCGGAACGCAAAATCGATCAGCCGCAACTGCGCTTTGATCAGGTATCCGACTTCGGCCAGCAACCGGCTTCCTACCAGATGTCCATGCGTGTCGTTGACCAGCTTGAAGTGGTCGAGGTCGATGAAAATCACGCTGAACTGGTAGCCGAAGCGCGCCGAGCGGTAGACCTCGGTTTCGAGCGTTTTGTGAAGATGGCGCGCATTGAACAGGCCCGTGCAATCGTCGGTGATGGTCAGTTCCTGAATCTTCTCGACCGCCCTCGCATTCTCGATCGAAATCGCGGCGTAATCGCACAAGGCCTGCAGAAAAAACAGCTCCTGTTCACTCAGCCCCACGTTCGCGTTGACCAGTTGGATCACGCCCAGCACACGGTGTTTCGAGCGCAACGGCACGCAGATCACGGAGCGAGTCTGCAATCGCGTCATCTCGTCCAGCCGGGATGAGAAACGCGGATCGTTCTGCACGTCGGGCACGATCAGCACCTGCCCGTGCTTGGCCACCCAACCGGCAATTCCCTCACCCACCTTCAAACGTGCCTTCGCCAGAACCTCAGCCGCAGCCCCCACCGCGATGGCGAAATAGAGCTCATCTTTTTCCTCATCCACCATCAGCAGCGACCAGGTATCCGGGCGGAAGTATTCCGCCATTTTTTCCATGATGGTCTGCAGGATCGAATCAAGGTTGAGCGATGACGTCAGCGCCTTGGCGACATCGTGAAAGATGGTCAGCTCTTGCGACAGGCGAATTGGGGATGTGCCCGCTGCCTCCGACATGAACTCCTCGTTCGAGTGGTTGGATACGAGATTATAGGTTTGGTCGCACCGCTCGGGCAACGAACGGAGGTAACCAGTACCACTCCCGCCAACCCACCGCTGAAGAATTTGTAATTTGGTAATCGGGTAATTTGGCAATTGAAACCCAGGTCAGGACGTGGGATCGGTTTCAAATTACAAAATTAGAAATTACTCAATTACCAATTTTCTATGATCTTGCTTCTCGACAGTCTATGATCTTGCTTCTCGACAGAGTAGAATTCCGTTCGCCGTCCGGCGAAAGCGGGAGACTGGTTTGCCTTCCTTTGGCGAAAAACTGAAACTGGAGCGCGAGAAGCGCAAGATCACACTGGAGCAGATTTCCGACTCCACCAAGATCGGGATCCGCATGCTTCAAGCACTCGAAGAGGATAAGTTCAACCAGTTGCCCGGAGGCATCTTCAACAAGGGCTTTGTCCGCGCCTATTCCCGCTGCGTTGGCCTCGACGAAGATCAAACCGTTGCCGACTACCTGCAAGCTTCCGGCGATGCCCCTCCCGTTTCGACCGAAATCGCAGCGCGAGAAGACGGAGCGCGCGAAAATCAAGAAAACGTCCGCCGCCTGGAAGCCAGCGCCGACGCCCCTGCTCGCCAACTACCATGGGGCGTGTTCGCCGCGGTTCTGCTCGCAGTCGCCCTGGCACTCTCCCTCTGGAGCCGTCGCCAGCGGGAGCACACGAGACAGTCAGTTCGGCCGACTCCAACAACGGCGGCGGCGCAGTTACCAGCAGCGCAGTTATCAGGCAAAGTGTCGGGCAAAGTGTCAGGCAAAGATAGTGGCGCTGCTTCGCCCACCTCTGGTTCGCCGACAACTGGTTCGCCGACTGAAGGATCTGCCCCGTCCGTCGCCCCCAAAACACCTCAGGACTTA
>Ga0097691_1002486_pt1 | contig 12249 bp, 14 predicted proteins | sample NGESurdeep072012_8_FD_72858 | JGI IMG/M metagenome (GOLD analysis project Ga0097691, IMG submission 72858) | Arctic peat soil microbial communities from Barrow, Alaska - NGEE Surface sample 210-1 deep-072012 | ecosystem: Environmental > Terrestrial > Soil > Wetlands > Peat ...
AATCGCTGCGCTCATTTCGTGCCCCCGAATCAAATCGTGAAGCTCATAATGAATCACAACCCGCCGCTAATCCCGAGAGTCAGTCCATACGCAGTCTGGTATTATTTACATTTTTCGGCTTTGGCCAACCTTTGCAAAGAAATGTCAACAAAGAGTAATGACAATGCGACGCGGCGGGGCGGGATCAGCCGCATTGAGGGGCGGGACGTTGCCATCTGACAACCGATTCTTGACGAGCCTGAAGCTGGAGCTTGCCTATTTCAGCGGCCTTGCGTGGTTGAAGGGACGGGGGGCCGGCGGCGCCGGTGTCATCATGCGGTTCGAGCGAGTGCGTCCGCGGCGCGCCGGGCGCTTTCAGCCGCTCAAATCTCACGAAATCACGCCGAAATTTCTCGATCGGACGGTCCGGGCATTGAAGCGCTGGAAATTCGATATCGTTTCGATGGACGAGGTTTGCCAGAGGGCGGTCACGCTGGCCTCGCCAAGACGGTTTGTGTGCCTGACATTCGACGGCGCCTACAAGGATCTGATGACATCGGCCTATCCGGTGTTGTCGCAACACGGCGTTCCCTTCACCGTTTACGTGCCGACAGCGCTCCCGGACGGCGTTGGCGAGGCATGGTGGCTCGCGCTTGAAGCAGTGATTGCGCGCGAAAATCGCCTCAGCCTCGTGATGGATCGTACGGAGCAGCGCTTCAATATCGCAAACACGCCCGAAAAATATCAGCTCTACGATTTTCTCGAGAGTTGGATGCGCTCGCTCCCGCCACCGGATCTTTCGTCCGCGATCAAGGACCTCTGCACGCGATACTCGGTCGACCTCGCGGCACTGTCGCGCGAAGCGTCGATGGACTGGGCCGATTTGGCGAAGCTTGCGGCCGATCCGTTAGTGACGATTGGAAGTGCCACGGTGAACTATCCGATCCTGTCGAACCTGAAGGACCCGGCTGCGTTGCGCGAGATGACGATGGGCAGGGCGGTCGCGCAGGCCGCGTTCCACCGCGATGTCAAGCATTTCGCCTATCCGTTCGGCGATCGCGCATCCTGGCGGCGGCAGCATGTGGTGATGGCTAAAGAGGCCGGCTTCGCCAGCGCGGTATCGGCGATATCGGGCGTCGTCGAAGCCGAAGGCCGAACCAACCTGCACGCGCTTCCGCGCATCAGTTGGGACGGGCGTCAGCGTTCGCTGCGCGCCATGCGCGTGATTCTGTCGGGTATCCGATTCCGTCAGGTGAAGCGCACTCGGTCTTAGGCGTCCGGCCGCGCCATCCAGCTGATGATCGGCATCGCCGGCAGCACCCATCCTATGCCGGCCACGACATAGAAGATTGCCTGGAGCAGTCCGGAGCTCGCGAGCCACAGCGTCTGTGCCAGCGTCATCCCCATCAGCGACCACACCACCACCAGCAACAGCAAGGCGATGGTTCCGATGAATTTGCGAGTGCGTATGGTCATGACGAAAATGTGCGGCTCGTTGACGGCGCGCGTCTTGCGCGCGGGAAGGGGCGGACTATAAGGTGCGCGCAAATTCATTCAAGCGCAGCCTCGATGACCGCTATTCCAGGACAACAAGCACCAGACAACCGCGCTATCGGATGGTGGCTGCTCTCGATCGCCTCATTGATTGCGATCATGGTGCTCGTGGGCGGCGCCACGCGTCTCACCGAGTCAGGGCTTTCGATTGTCGAGTGGAAACCGGTCACCGGCACCCTGCCGCCGCTCAATCAGGAGCAATGGGCACAGGCGTTCGACGCCTACAAGACCATCCCGCAATATCGCGAACTCAACGCCGGCATGAATCTGGCCGAGTTCAAGACGATCTTCTGGTGGGAATGGAGCCACCGGCTGCTCGGGCGCGCGATCGGGGTTGCCTATCTGCTGCCGTTTCTCTGGTTTCTCTGGCGCGGAGTTCTGGGCGCGGACCTGAAGCGGCGGTTGTGGCTGATCTTCGGCCTCGGCGCGCTGCAGGGCGCGGTCGGCTGGTGGATGGTGGCCTCCGGGCTGTCGCAGCGGGTCGAGGTTTCGCAATATCGTCTGGCTACGCATCTGGTGCTGGCGCTTCTGATTTTCGCAGGCATTGTCTGGACGCTGCGCGGGCTGGCGGACCGGCCGCCATCAGCGGCATCTTCGCGGCTCAAAATCACCAGTGCGGCTCTGCTGGTGCTGACATTCGTGCAGCTTTATCTGGGCGCGCTGGTTGCAGGCCTGCGCGCGGGTAAGGTCTACAACACCTGGCCTGAGATCGACGGTGCGTTCGTTCCATCCACGGCGCGACTGTTCTTCGAAGCGCCGTGGTGGCGCAATCTGTTCGACAACACGCTCACCGTGCAGTTCGAGCATCGCATGATCGCCTATGCGCTGTTTGCACTGGCGGTCCTGCACGCGCTCGACGCGGTGCGTTCGCGGGCCGGGGCTGCCGCGGTCAACGGTGCATTGTGGCTGGCAGCTGTCATGACGGTGCAGGTGGCGCTGGGTATTCTCACGCTGCTCAATCAGGTTCCGACTTCTCTCGCCTTGGCTCACCAGGCCGTCGCGATCGCGGTTTTGACGCTTGCGATCTTGCAGGCCGAACGGTTGGCCGCGCGAGGCCAGAGCCGAAGCAGCTAAAACTGGTTCTGCCGGTCACCGGCTGAATTGAACGATTGTCCAGCATGACAGCCGGCTGACCCGCGAGGACAAGGCCGCGATGCGCACGGCGAAGCCGTAAGCCCCGTTAGAAGATATCTCTAGCAATAGCCGTAGACGCCGCAGGCGTAGGGCAGGCGATCCCAATAGCCGACATACGGGCCACCGTAATAGGGGCCCTGGTAATCGTAGGAATAGGTCGATCCATAAAGCTCGGGAGCGTCGAAGAGCCCGGAAACAAGGGCGTGCCGATCCAGGGCCGGATGTACGGGACATCGGCGTAGTCAGGCGCGTACAGTAGCTCGGGCGTCTCATAAACGGAGAGTCGGGGACCGGACCGGCGATAAGGGTACGGCGCGCCATACGAAATTGTCGTTCTGAAATGGTAATGCGACCGAGGCAGCCCTGCGGGCAAGTTGACGGCGGCGCGATGCATATGACGGGCGAGGGCCCGGTCAGCACCCTCAGCGGTTCCGCTGGCTACCACAGCGACAAGCAATGCAATCGTGAAGCGCCACATCGGCTACTCCGAAATGATGGTCCCCGTATTTAGCCAGTATATCGCAGCCCGGGGGGCGCGGCAGCGTCCGTCCGCAGCGACGTCGAAATATGGCTAAGACCTTATATTACCACCCAACGGCGTCATTCCGGGATGGTCCGAAGGACCGGACCTCATATCAGATGTGCAATTGCACATCAGGGAAATCTCGAGATTCCGGGTTCGCGCTTGCGCGCGCCCTCAGACGCGCCAATTGGCGCGTCGGGGAATGACGGACCGTTACGCGCTCAGCGCCTGCTCCAGATCCGCGATCAGATCTTCCTTTTCCTCGATGCCGATCGACAGCCGCACCACATCGGGTGCTGCGCCCGACTTGATCTTGGCGGCGTCGTCGAGCTGACTGTGCGTCGTCGATGCCGGGTGAATCACCAGCGAGCGGGTGTCGCCGACATTGGCGAGATGCGAGAACAGTTTCAGGTTCGACACCAGATTGACGCCGGCCTCGTAGCCGCCCTTGAGGCTGAAGGTGAACACCGCGCCGGCGCCCTTCGGCGCATATTTGCGCGCGAGGTTGTTGTACTTGTCCCCCGACAGGCCGGCGTAATTGACCGAAGCCACGGCCGGATGCGCCAGCAGCCACTCCGCGATCGCTTTCGCATTCTCGCAATGCTTTTGCATGCGCAACGGCAAGGTCTCGATGCCGGTGAGTATCAGAAAAGAATTGAACGGCGAGATCGCCGGACCGAGATCGCGCAGGCCGAGCACGCGGCAGGCAATCGCGAAGGCGAAATTGCCAAAAGTCTCCTGAATCTTGATGCCGTGATATTCCGGACGCGGCTCGCTCAGCATCGGATATTTGTTGTCCTTCGACCAGTCGAAGGTGCCGGCATCGACAATGATGCCGCCAAGCGAATTGCCGTGTCCGCCCAAGAATTTCGTCAGCGAATGCACGACAATGTCGGCGCCATGATCGATCGGGCGGATCAGATAGGGCGTCGCCAGCGTGTTATCGACAATCAGCGGCACGCCGGCCTTGCGGGCGACGGCGGAGATCGCCTCGATATCGGTGACGCTGCCGCCGGGATTGGCGATCGACTCGATGAAGATCGCCTTGGTGTGCGGCGTGACCGCGCGCTCGAAGCTTTCGACGTCGTCTGGGTCGGCCCACACCACGTTCCAGCCGAAACTCTGGAAGGCGTGGGTGAACTGGTTGATCGAGCCGCCGTATAGTTTGCGCGCCGCGATGAATTCGTCGCCGGGCTTGAGCAGCATCTGAAACACCACCACCTGTGCGGCGTGGCCGGATGCGGTCGCGAGCGCGGCGGTACCGCCTTCCAGCGCGGCGACGCGCTCTTCCAGCACCGCCGTGGTCGGGTTGGTGATGCGGGTATAGATATTTCCGAACGCCTGCAGCCCGAACAACGACGCGGCGTGATCGGCGTCGTTGAACACAAAGGAGGTGGTTTGATAGATCGGCGTCACCCGCGCGCCGGTGGTGGGATCGGGTTGCGCGCCGGCGTGGACGGCGAGGGTGGCAAATCCCGGAAGACGGTCGGTCATTCTGAAGTCCTATTCTGCCTTATTTGAAATCGCGCGGCCGCATGCTGATGGCAGTGGCGTCCGCCGTCAAGACGGTGGAGGCTTCAATGGTTGTTGGGAACTGTCGTGCTTCGCTTCGCCGCGTTCTCAGAAGAATCGTTTCGCATTTGCGTCACGCGAGGTCACTCTTGTTCTTCGCGGCGCGATCGGACGCGTTGGTCTCGCCGCCCCCGAGGCTCATCCGATTGAGGGAGAGCCGCATGCCCTGGGTCGGCATCGGCGCGCGCTTCGAACTCAGCGTTCGCGAATTGACGCCCATCCACGAAATTTCCGAGGACAGCCGCCCATATTCGATCTTGGGGCAGCGGTTCATGACGACCTTGAGGCCGGCGGCTTCAGCCTTCGCGGCCGCGGCATCGTCGCGCGCGCCGAGCTGCATCCAGATCACCTTCGGCGGCGGCGTCAGTTTCAGCGCTTCATCGACCACCGGCATGATGTGGCTGGAATTCCTGAAGATATCGACCATGTCGATGGGATGACCGATATCCGAGAGCGAGGCGACGAAGGGTTTCCCGAGCAGGCTCTTGCCGACGTGTCCGGGATTGACCGGGATCATGTCGTAGCCGCGCTGCGCGAGATATTTGAAGGCGAAGTAACTCGGCCGCACATTGACCGGCGACGCTCCAACCATCGCGATGGACTTCACGCCGTTGAGAATTTCTCTGATGTAATCGTCGGAGTAGGCGTCATGGTTCATCGCCGATTATCCATTCACAGAAAGCCGTCATTGCGAGGAGCGAAGCGACGGAGCAATCCAGACTTTACCTGTGGATATGGATTGCTTCGTGGAGTTTATCATCGGGTGGCACTTACGCGCCGACCCGTTGGCTCGCAATGACGTGAATTGGGCTTTTATCGGTCTTGCCACTTCGGCTCGCGCTTCTCGATGAAAGCGCCGATGCCTTCCTCGGCGTCGCAGGCCATCATGTTCTCGGTCATTACCTCTGCCGCATAGCGATAGGCGTCCGCAAGGCTCATTTCGGCCTGACGGTAGAACGCGGCCTTGCCGAGCTTGACGGTGTAGGCGGATTTGAGCGCGACCTTCTGCGCCAGCGCAATCGCCGCATCCCGCTCGGTGCTGGCGGCAACGACCCGGTTGACCAAGCCGATATTCAGCGCCGTCGCTGCGGAAACCGGCTCGCCGGTGAGCAGCATTTCCATCGCCTGCTTGCGCGGAACATTGCGCGACAGCGCTACCATCGGCGTCGAGCAGAACAGCCCGATATCGACGCCGGGCGTGGCGAAGGTCGCGGCCTCCGACGCCACTGCAAGATCGCAGCTGGCCACCAACTGGCACCCGGCGGCAGTGGCCACGCCCTGGACCGCTGCCACGACAGGTTTGGGCAATTGCACGATGGCCTGCATCATCGCGCTGCAGGCCGTCATGATCTCGGCGAAATAGCCGCGCCCGCGATCGGCATCGGCGCGGCGGGCGGTCAGTTCCTTCATATCATGGCCCGCGGAGAAGGCCGGACCATTGGCCGCGATCACCACCGCGCGGACGCTTGCATCATCGTGAATTTCCTTGAGCGCCGCATGCAGTCCGGCAATCAGGCCCTCCGACAGGCTGTTGCGCGCTGCCGGCCGATTGAGCGTGAGCACACCGATGCTGCCAAGCGTCTCGCGCAAGAGAATCGGCGATTGCGGCGTGGCGGCGCGTGCGGTCTGGCTCGTCATCGAAATATCCACTTGGGCAGGCCCATCATCCTAATGTAACAAGCAGCGCGAGGCGAGGGCAGGCGGAGTGACATGGCAATTGCGAAAATGAGCGTGGCGGAACTGGAAAGGTTTCTTCATGTCGAATTTCCCCAGGCCTTCAAGGGCGGCGATATATCAATCGAAAGCGCCGATGGTGCTTCGTGTTTGCTGCGTCAGCGCTACAGCGACCAAATGCTGCGTCCGGGCGGGACGGTCTCGGGACCGACACTGATGGCGCTGGCGGATTTCGCCATGTATGTGGTGCTGCTGTCGGCAATTGGACCGGTCGGCCTCGCGGTGACGACAAATCTCAGCATCAACTTTCTGCGCAAGGGCCTGCCCGGGCAGGATGTCCTTGCTGCAGCAAGGCTTTTGAAACTGGGCAAGCGGCTGGCGGTCGGCGAGGTCAACCTGTTGTCGGGGACGTCGCCCGATCCGATCGCCCATGTGACGTCGACCTATTCCATTCCAAACACTTAGTGTTCTACATGGTAATATAACACCATAATTACAAGACATTGTTTTTGCTTGGCTAATTAACTCCAGCTAGTATTGACGCGCGCACCGCACTTATCTAGAAACCGCTGCAGTTCGGGCGCTGACGCGTCCGATGTCCCCCTTTCACGGATTTCCTCACATGAAAACGTTTTCGGCAAAGCCTGCCGAGGTGACGAAGAAGTGGGTGCTGATCGACGCCAAAGGTTTGGTGGTCGGCCGGCTCGCCTCACTGGTCGCGATGCGGTTACGCGGCAAGCACCTCCCGACCTATACGCCCCATGTCGATTGCGGTGACCATGTCATCATCATCAATGCGGCCCACATCGTGCTGACCGGGCGCAAGCGCGACAACAAGGTCTATTACAATCACACCGGATTCATCGGCGGCATCAAGGAGCGCACCGCAAAGTCGATCCTCGAGGGCCGTTTTCCCGAGCGTGTGGTCGAGAAGGCTATCGAGCGCATGATTCCGCGCGGGCCGCTTGGCCGCGTGCAGTTCGGCAATCTGCGCGTTTACCCCGGGCCCGAGCATCCGCACGAGGCCCAGCAACCCGAGACGGTGGACGTTGCTTCGATGAATCGCAAGAACATGAGGGCCGCATAAAATGTCCGACACCATGCAGTCTCTCGATCAGTTGGCGTCGCTGAAGCCGGCCACACCGGAAGCGCCGAAATACGTCAAGAAGGTCGACAAATTGGGCCGTGCCTACGCCACCGGCAAGCGCAAGGACGCGGTTGCCCGCGTCTGGATCAAGCCCGGCGCCGGCAAGATCGTCGTCAATACCCGCGAAGTCGAAATCTATTTCGCGCGTCCGGTGTTGCGGATGATGATTCAGCAGCCGCTGGTCGCAGCCGCCCGTGCGGGCCAGTACGACGTGATCTGCACCGTGGCCGGCGGCGGTCTGTCGGGCCAGGCAGGTGCGGTGCGTCATGGCATCTCGAAGGCGCTGACCTATTTCGAACCGGATCTGCGCGGCATTCTGAAAAAGGGCGGTTTTCTCACGCGCGACTCGCGCGTGGTCGAGCGCAAGAAGTACGGCCGCGCCAAGGCGCGCAAGTCGTTCCAGTTCTCGAAACGCTAAAATTTGCAGCGAATGCTGCATATCAGGAACTGCAAAAGGGCGCCCACGGGCGCCCTTTTTGCTGCGCATTTGCCGACGAGTTGACGCAGTTTTTGGTGAAAACTTGCACGACGGCGCAAACGGATTTCCAACGCGGGGGTCGTAGCGTGGACGGTGGTGCAGATGACTTTTCTTCGATCCGCATCGGAATGTGCGTAAAATTTTGGCTGGTGGCACGTCCATGTCGCTCGATACGACCACGCTTTATCTCGTCGCCACAATGGTGGCGGCGATGCTGGGAGCCATGCTGCTGTTTTTCGGCAAGCAGGAGAATATCCCGGCCTTGAAATGGTGGGGAACCGCCTATCTGCTCGGCGCGGCGTCGGTCGCGCTCTGGACACTCGCCAGCAACACGCTCGGCGAGATGCTTTCACTGGCTCTGAATGCCGTCGGCTTCGTGGCCTGCGGCATGGTCTGGAATGCATCGCGCGTGTTCCATGGCCGCAAGCCCACTCTGCCAGGGCTGGTGCTCGGGGCGATCGCCTGGATCGCCGCGGTCATGACGCTGGCGCCCGAGGCGTCGGCGATGCGCATGACGATCGGCGCCGGCATCGTCGCGATTTATGCGGCGCTGACGGCCACCGAATTGTGGTCCGAGCGCCGCAGGACGTTGCAGAGGCGCTGGCCGGCGATCGTGGTGCCGGTGCTGCACGGTTTCGTGCTGATGCTGCCGATCCTGCTGGGCGACCTGTTGCATCAGCGTGATGGTGCGTTCTCCGGCAGCATCTGGGTTACGGTATTCTCCATCGAGCTTGTGCTGTATGCGGTCGGCACCGTGTTCGTCATCTTCATGCTGGTGTCCGAGCGCACGGTTACCGCGCACAAGAAGGCAGCGTCGATGGATCCGCTGACCGGCATGTTCAATCGCCGCGGCCTCGCGGAGGCGACGTCGCGGGTGATCGAGCGCGAAGCCAATGCCGGCCGCCCGGTGACAGTGCTGATCTTCGACATCGACCACTTCAAGGCGATCAACGACCGCTTCGGCCATCCGGCGGGCGACGAGATTCTCAAATTATTCGCCACCATCGTGGTCAACGCGTTGCGGATCACCGACCTCTCCGGGCGAATCGGCGGCGAGGAGTTCGCAGCATTGCTGCCCTGTTCGCTGGAAGAGGGCGTGGTCGCGGCCGAGCGCGTGCGCGAGGCATTTGCTGATTCAGGAATCGTGGTCGAGGACGGGCCGGTCGATACCACCGTCAGCATCGGCGTGGCCGGCGGAGCGGCGGGCACCGAGCTCGAGGTGTTGCTGGCGGCGGCAGATACCGCGCTCTATCAGGCCAAGCGCGGCGGCCGCAATCGCGTCGAGGCGGCCGAGGAGCTGCCGCTGTCGCTGGGAGACTGGCGGCGGAAGACCGCAGGCATCGCGCGCCAGCCGCAGCCGGGCGTCGCCCGCCTCGCGTAGCGGCGGCGCGACGGCGGTAACCTGCCGTTTACCATTCGGTTCATATCATCCCGGTTTTGAACACGACTCGTAGCCAAAGCGCCGACGCCGCCTTGATGTCGCTCGAAGCCGCCGCGGCATCGGCGCGAGGCGGCTTTGCCTGCATGTTCTCGACCTCGGACGAATACGAGACGGCGCTGATCACGGAACGGCGCGCGCAGGGCCGTTACGATCAGCCGCGAAGCCGCTGGCCGCTGGTGACGTTCGCGGGTTGCGCGCTGATGATGGCCGCTATAGTGCTGCTCTTGAACTGAGTTGCCGTGAAATGGGGATACCGGGGCGCCGCGAGGCGCCTTTTTCTTTTGGACCGGCTGGGCTAGAGACATGAGCGCTCACGGAAAGGCGGCAACCCCAATGATCACCGAAATCGCCCAAATCGACGTCAAGCCCGGCACCGAGAAAGACTTCGAAGCCGCGGTCGCCAAGGCGCGTCCGCTGTTCCTGCGCGCCAAGGGCGGCAAGGGTTTTGAATTGCACAAGTCGATCGAGAAGCCGTCACGCTACCGGCTGATGGCAAAATGGGACACGCTGGAAAATCACGCCGTCGATTTCAGGGGTTCTGAAGACTTTACGGCATGGCGCGGGCTGGTCGGACAGTATTTTGCTTCGCCGCCCGAGGTCGAACACACCGAGACGGTGCTGACCTCGGCAGGCTGAACGACCGTCGGGCAATGCGGGCCTCAAGCCGCTAGTGCGTCGGCTGAAGCTTCATTGGCCTTGAAATGATCGATCATGACTTTCGCGATCGCCAACAGCGGCAAGGCAAGCGCCAGCCCCCAGATCCCGAACACCACGCCCAGCAGGATCTGGAACGCGAACAAGGTGGCTGGAGGAATCTCGAGCGCCTGACGTTGAAGGATCGGCGTGAGAATGTAGCTTTCCAGCGCGTGAATGCCGAGAAACAGCACGAACGCGCTGGCCGCGGCGACCCATCCCGACGCGAGGCTCGCGAGCACCACGATCAACCCGGCGACCAGCGCGCCAACCGTCGGAATGAAGGTAAGCAGTCCGGCCTGGATGCCCAGAATGAACGAGCTCTGGATACCGATGAGCGACAGGCCGATCCAGGTCACGAGGAACACCGCGGCCATGGTGATGATCTGCGCGATCAGCCAGCGTTCCAGCGTTTCGCCTATCCGATCGATGATCACGGTTGCGCGGACGCGATGCCGCGCCGGAACCATGAACAACAGTCCCTTTCGGTAGACGCTCGGCTGCGCCGCGAACGTCAGCCCGAGAAACAGCACAATAAAGAAATTTCCGACCGCGCTCACCGTGCCCAGAAGCAGTTTCAGGGTCTGGCTGACGATCGCGCCGCCGCTCGAGGCGATGGCACCGGCGCTGGGAAGATTATGCGTCGTCGCAGCACCCGGCGTTGCCGTTGTCGACGAAGCCGCTGATGCGCTGGGATTGCCGAGGTCGAAATAGCTGGTATCGATGCCGTTTCGCTCAAGGAAAGCTTTGACGCCGACCAGTTGCGACTTGATCGTGTTGCTCAGCACGGCGGCCTGTTGCGCGATGCTGGCGCCGCCGAGGAAAACCACGCCCGACAATAGGCCCGCGAGCACCACACAGACAATTGTCAGCCGCAGCGAATGCGGGAGCCTGACGACGCGGCCGAGCATGTTGGTCATAGCGTTGAGCGCGACGCCGAGCAGCATTCCGGCGAAGATCAGAAACAGCGTCGCGGCGAAATACCAGGTGAACAGCAGCAAGGCGGCGAATGCGACGATGCCGATGCCGCCAACCGATATCGCCCACGCCAGATCATTGCGGGCCCGAAGACGATCATGAGCCGAGACTGTCACATTGATTCCTTTTCAAGCCAATTCCGGCAGCACTCTTTCGCCAAACGCGCCCGGGATCAAGTTGAGAAGGCGCGCTGGTTTGACGCTGGGGCGTTCGTTGTGCAAAGCGATGAACGAAAATGTATCGGCGGGATGGGCGAGGGTGGATGGCATGAACTTCAAATGGCTCGGGCCGCTTGCATTATTGGCCGCGCTGGTGATCGGCGATCAAATTCGTATCAACCGGCCCGGTCACAAATACAGTCTGACAATCGAGGTGGAAACGCCCGAAGGCGTTAAATCGGGCTCCGGCGTTGTGTCGGTTCATCCCGACAGAGGTTACAGCCGTGGCGGACACACCCGCACCAAGGGCGACGCCATCTTCGTCGATCTCGGCGGCGGCAAGAATCTTCTCGCATTGCTGGCGCACATCGACAAAACGGTCGATCTCGACGGCATGAACTATGTGGCGTTGCGCGCCTACAAGGCAGCCGGCCAGAACGTGTCATTCAACGAGATGAACCGGATGACGGGCCCGGTGCCTGTGACAGGCGCCCTGGTGCCGGTTCTTGTTACTTTCACTGATCTGAGCGATCCCGGGTCCGCGCGCACGGTGCTGCCGGATGATTTGGAGCCGGCGCTAGGCAAAGGATTTCGCCTCCACGGCGTTTGGGCCGAAGCGGTGCCGAACGGTTTGTGGCCGCTCGATTTCGGCGGCCCGCTCGGCGAGCCCGTGACACGCGGGATCCAGACGAAATTGCCGTGGTGGAATCGGGCGGATGACCCGGCCGGGAAGGCACTTCTGGCGGCGGGATTGCCGACCGGCGAGGCGATCGATGCCAGGGAGGCGTTCACGCGAAAATAGCATCGCCGCCGCGCGGAGTAATACCAGACTGCGTATGGACTGACTCTCGGGATTAGCGGCGGGTTGTGATCCATTATGAGCTTCACGATTTGATTCGGGGGCACGAAATGAGCGCA
>Ga0097691_1002487_pt1 | contig 12244 bp, 8 predicted proteins | sample NGESurdeep072012_8_FD_72858 | JGI IMG/M metagenome (GOLD analysis project Ga0097691, IMG submission 72858) | Arctic peat soil microbial communities from Barrow, Alaska - NGEE Surface sample 210-1 deep-072012 | ecosystem: Environmental > Terrestrial > Soil > Wetlands > Peat ...
GCACAACATACTTCTTTACCGAAATCTCCTTCGCAGCCATGATCCTCTCCGTCGCTCGCGTCGAGACCGAATCGAATCACAAATTCATAGTCCTTTCAAATGAATTGAAGCGAGCGACTAGTGGGCTCACCTGAAGAATTGGCAAACAGCAGAACGCCAGCTCTGCCCGGTGAGCCTAACCTATGAGAGAGTGGTGGTCTCGAAGAACCCTCCCCGTTCGAGCCTAATGACGCGGCAGCGGCGATGTCTGGCAGCATGACGTTCACTCGGTTTCACGGGCGTCATCGCTGGTGACGTAGCTCTAGCCAATCAGCTGCTGACGGGAAGCGCCAAGCCGCCGCATCCAACGAGCCCCTGCGCTTGAATTCGAATTTAATGTCCTAAACCTCAATTTAATGGCCCCAACGCGTGCTGCGTCTATCCTTTGGCGATCCGCTCAAGTTTCGAACGGCGGAAGCTATTGAATTTTCCACGACGGAGCGACTGATATGGGCATTGAGGGACAATTCGCAGGCATCACGGCTCTAACGCGGCGTCAGCCGGCGCTTGTCAGAGATGGACGCGGTAAAGGTTATCTCGACGACATCCGACGCTTCGCCATGCTCGAAAGGGGCCAGGAGTATGAGCTCGCCAAGCGTTGGCGCGAACACGGCGACCGCGATGCCGCGAACCAGCTTGTCACAAGTCATCTGCGTCTCGCCGCCAAAGTCGCCATGGGTTACCGCGGCTACGGTTTACCCGTTTCGGAAATCATCTCCGAAGGCAACATCGGCCTGATGCAGGCATTGAACCGCTTCGAACCCGAAAAAGGTTTTCGCTTCTCCACTTACGCGATTTGGTGGATCAGGGCTTCCATACAGGATTACATTCTGCGTTCGTGGTCGCTTGTGAAAATCGGCACAACCGCGAACCAGAAGAAGCTTTTCTTCAAATTGCGCTCGGCAAAGAGCAAGATCGCTGCATTCGAAAGTGGAGACTTGCACCCCGATCAGGTTGCTTCGATCGCAAAGAGCTTCGATGTCACCAACCAGGATGTCGTCGACATGAATCGACGGCTGGGCGGCGATAAATCGATCAATGCGCCGCTTCATGAGGACGGCGAAACCGGCGAATGGCAGGACCATCTCGTTGATCCGTCCCCTTCTCCGGAAGCTATCGTCGTCGAGCAGGACGAGAAGGAGCACCAGCAGAATGCACTGATCGCCGCCATCGACGTGCTAGACGGTCGCGAACGTCGCATCTTCGAGGCAAGACATTTGGTCGACGAGCCACTGACGCTCGAAGAGCTTGCGGCGCAATTCAACGTATCGCGTGAACGCATCCGGCAAATCGAAGTGCGCGCGTTCGAGAAAGTACGAAAAGCGGCCAAGAACCTCGCCGTAAAAGCGCCAGCAGCCATGCAGGAGGCCTGGGGCGCCTGAACTGCGATCCAGATCCGCAGCCACGATGGAATCGGGACAAGAACATAAACTCGTATTTAATTGAACAGCCCACGCGAAACAGTCAGCTTCGAAACATCGGATACGTCTGGGGCAAGACCTTGAACCGGTCGTACGACGTGAAACAATAACAATTGGACGCGGCGCTGGACAAGAAGTTGAGCATCTGTCGCCGCAGATTATTTCGAAGCCTCATGCGCCCCTACGGAGGGATTGGCCGATGTCCGATAGCCTCGCACTACGCGGGATCGTCGCGAAACTTATCGACATAAGCGCCCGCTACGGCAGTGCGGTCGGCATACGGAGAACGCCAATCAGATTCTCGTTAATTGCCGTGGCCCTTCCAGCGCTGGTCCTCTGCAACGTTGCCATGGCGCAAGTTAGCGGAATGGCCAGCCCGACACCCACCATTGGTGCGACCTCGCCGCTTGGTATGGGAACAGGTTCGGCGGTTTCCCCAACCGGCATCCCCCTTGGCTCTACCGAAATCGCATCCCCCGGCGTCAGTCCCGCTCCCACCGGTGTAACGGGCGCGATCTCAATGCCGAGCAGCGGCACGACATGCTCGACCTTGGGGAGCGCGCCATCGGGAATGTACGGATCGACCGCGACCTACGACGGCGGCGGAATGGCAATGGGAACCGCGACGTCGGGACTGTCAGCATCGTCTGGAATGTCGACATCATCGGGAATGTCGGCGACATCGGGAATCTCGACAACGTCAGGGATGCCGGAAACCTCGGGCATGTCGGGAATGTGCGGTTCCGGCTCGAGCAGCATCGCTTCATCGTCGACGCCAACGTCGCCCACAACCCCGGGCGGCGCCCCTCGAACGGGAATTCCGTTGGGATCCACCGAGATCGGCAATCTTGGGGTCAGCTCCGCAGCAGCCGTACCTACGATGACCGTATCGCCCGCTGTGGGTACCGTGGGACTGACTCCGTTGGTACCGACCATGCCGATGGTTGCATCTCCGTCCGCTGTTTCGTCTCCTACGACAAACCTTTTCCCGTGCCTAACTGGCGGCACCGCCGGCACATCGACGGGCGGCTGCTGAAATAACCTTTCAACCGTGAACTGGACCAGCCGTGAAAAAGAAATCCATCATCTCCGCTGCCCTACTGATTGCCGTCATTGCGGCCAGCGGTCTTTTGTACTTCACGCATGGTCACCCACTGGAGAAGGCCGCTGCCGCGCCAGCCCCACCACCCGCAGTGTCGATCGTCGCCGGAGAGGTCGCCCAGCATGACGTGCCGATTTATCTTAGCGGTGTCGGTACGGTGATTGCGTACAACACCGACGTCGTGCGCGCCCAGATCCAGGGTCAAATCATCAGCATCAACTTCACCGAAGGCCAGACCGTGCATGCAGGTGACCTGCTCGCGCAGATCGATCCGCGGCCCTATCAGGCCTTGATCGATCAGTACACCGGGAACCTCGAACGCGACCAGGCCCAGCTCATCAATGCGCAGGCCAATCTCACCCGCTACACCACGTTGGGGGAGAAGGGCTGGGCCACTCCGCAATTGGTCGAGACCCAGAAGGCGCAAGTGGGACAGCTGCAGGCGGCAATCAAGGCCGATCAGGCGCTGATTGACGCTGCCAAAGTGCAGCTCAGCTTCACGCGCCTGACGTCACCGATCGATGGCGTAGCCGGAATTCGTCAGATCGACGTCGGCAACATCATCAGCCCATCAAGTGCGAACGGCCTCGTCGTCGTCACGCAGATCGATCCGATCTCGCTGATCTTCACTCTCCCGGAAACGGTTCTGCCGCAAATCCAGCAGCAACAGCAAGAAACCAAGGCCCCGCTCGCGGTTCTCGCCTACGGCCAGGACGATACGACCCTGCTCGATCAAGGCGTGCTCGGCCTCGTCAACAACGAGATCCTGCAGACCACGGGCTCGATCCAGCTCAAGGCGAATTTTGTCAACACATCGCACCGGCTTTGGCCTGGCCAACTCGTCAATGCGCGGCTGCTCGTCGATACAAGGCGTAACGGCCTGACCGTCGCTGCATCGGCTGTGCAGCAGGGTCCAAGTGGAGCCTACGCCTACGTCATCAATCCCGACAACACGGTTGAGAACCGGCCGGTCAAGATCGCGCAGATCAGCAGCGGCCAGGCGCTCATTGACTCCGGCCTCAAGGCCAATGAGCAGGTCGTGGTCGACGGACAATACAAGCTGCAGCCCGGCACGCGTGTCAGGATGCTGCACGGCAAGGCAGCGCAGGAAGCCATCGCACAAAGTGCGCTGCAGGCACCAATCCCATGAACATATCGGCGCCGTTCATCCATCGGCCGATCGCTACCGCCTTGCTGTTGGTCGGATTGTTGGTCGGTGGCCTGGTCAGTTATCCGCTATTGCCGGTGGCGGCCCTGCCGAACGTCAACTTTCCGACCCTTCAGGTTACTGCCCAGCTGCCGGGCGCCGATCCGCAGACCATGGCGTCTTCGGTGGCGACGCCGCTCGAACTGCAGTTCGGCGAGATCCCGGGCCTGTCCCAGATGACCTCGGCGAGCGCACTCGGCTACACCCAGATCACCCTGCAATTCGATTTGAACCGTCAGATCGACGGGACGGTGAGCGACACGCTATCGGCGATCAATGCTGCGACCCCGTACCTGCCGGTAGGCATGCCGTATCCGCCGACGATCCGGAAGGTCAATCCGGCTGATACGCCGATCCTGGTGCTCGGCCTGACCTCGGACACCTTGCCGCTGACCACCGTGGATGCCTATGCAGAAAACATCTTGCTGCAGAAGATATCGCAAATATCCGGCGTCGGTCTTGTGGGTATCGGCGGCCAGCAGAAGCCCGCCGTCCGCGTACAGCTCGATCCGCAGGCTCTGGCAGCCCGCGGCATCAATCTCGAGGACGTGCGGACGGCGCTTGGCCAAGCTAACGTCGATCTGCCAAAAGGTACGCTCAACAGCCCGCGCCAGACCTACACGCTCAACACCAACGACCAACTGCTGAAGGCTGACGACTACGCCAATCTGGTGATCGCCTATCGCAACGGGGCGCCGGTCCGCATACGCGACGTCGGCCGCGCCGTCAGTGCGCCGGAGAATGATCTGATCGCAGGCTGGTTCAACCAGAAACGGGCGGTTATCCTGGCGATCCAGCGCCAGCCCGGCGCCAACGTCATCAACACGGTAAACCGGATCAAGGCGATGATGCCGGTGCTTCAGGCCTCGATCCCGCCCGCGATCAAGGTCAATATCATCTCCGACCGCACCGAGACCATCCGCGCCTCGGTCAGCGACGTGCAGTTCACGTTGATGCTGACGGTTGCGCTGGTGGTGATGGTGATCTTCATGTTCCTGCGCAATTTCTGGGCTACCGTTATTCCGGCCGTCACCGTGCCGCTGTCGCTGGTCGGCACCTTCGCCGTACTCTACGAGCTCGGCTACAGTCTCGATAACCTCTCGCTGATGGCCTTGTCGATCGCGGTCGGCTTTGTGGTCGATGACGCCGTCGTCGTGATCGAGAACATCGTGCGGCACATGGAGGAAGGCGCTTCGCCGTTTGAAGCCTCGCTGAAGGGTGCCGGCGAGATCGGCTTCACCATCGTGTCGATCACGCTATCGCTGATCGCCGTGTTCATTCCGCTGTTCCTGATGGGCGGATATGTCGGCTTGTTGTTCCGCGAATTCGCCATCACCGTCAGCGTTGCGCTGGTGCTGTCGCTACTGATCTCGCTGACGCTCACGCCGATGATGTGCGCATACCTCTTGAAGCCGGAGAGCAAGCAGCACGGGTGGCTCTACCGGCTGTCCGAACGCGGCTTCGATGGCCTGCTCAACCTCTATGAGGCCGGCCTCAAGATCGTGCTGCGGCACCGCTTCATCACCCTTATGACAATGCTCGGCACCATCGCGCTGACCGGATATCTATACGTGCTGATCCCGAAGGGTTTCTTTCCCGAGCAGGACACCGGATTGATCATCGGCCTGTCGGAGGCAGCCCAGGATATCTCATTTCAGGCCATGGCCGAGCGCCAGCAAGCCTTGCTTGATGCCCTGATGCGCGACCCTGCCGTTGCTTCGGTCGGTGCGGCGGTTGGCGCCGGCGGCGGCAACACCACGGTCAATAACGGCCGCGTTTACATCGCGCTCAAGCCCAAGAGTCAGCGCGGCAGCATGGACGAGGTGCTCGCGCGGCTGCGGACAAACCTCGCTAAACTCCAGGGGATCACGCTCTATATGCAGGCCGCGCAGGACATCACCATCGGCGGGCGCGTTTCCAAAACGATGTATCAATACACATTGAACGACGCCGATCCCGGCGAGCTCAATCATTGGGCAGCGCTGTTCCTCGACAGGATCAAGGCCATCCCAGGCATCACCGACGTCGCCACCGATCAGCTCAATGCCGGACCGATGCTCGACATCACCATCAAGCGCGAAGTCGCCTCCAGCTACGGTATCCTGCCTTACACCATCGACAACACGCTCGACGACGCCTTCGGCCAGCGTATCGTCTCGACGATGTACACAACTCTGAACCAGTACCATGTGGTCCTGGAAGTCGACCCCAAGTTCCAGTATGGGCCCGAAGCGCTCAACGGCATCTACGTCAAATCCTCGAGCGGGCAGCAGGTACCGTTATCCACGCTGGTCGACTCCGTGGTGAAGGTCGCGCCGCTCGTGGTCAACCATCAGGGCCAGTTCCCGTCGGTGACCATCTCGTTCAACCTCCTGCCGGGCACCGCAATCGGCCAAGCGGTAAGCTCCATCCAGAAAATTGAGAAAGACCTCGGCAAGCCGCTCTCGCTTCAGACCGGCTTTCAGGGCAACGCCCAGGCATTCGGAGCGTCGCTATCGAGCACGCCGATCCTGATCGCCGCTGCGCTGTTCGTTATCTACCTCATTCTCGGCGTGCTGTACGAGAGCGTGATCCATCCAATCACCATCATCTCGACGCTGCCTTCCGCCGGCCTTGGCGCGCTGTTACTCCTGATGGCGGTTCACTACGATCTCAGCGTGATCGCGATCGTGGGCATCATACTGCTCATCGGCATCGTCAAGAAGAACGGAATCATGCTGGTCGATTTTGCCCAGCACGTCGAGCATGAACGGGGCTTGACGGCGGAGGAATCGATTTATCAAGCCTGCATCATGCGCTTCAGGCCAATCCTGATGACGACGATGGCGGCGCTGCTTGGTGGCGTTCCGATGATGCTCGGTAGCGGAGTCGGGTCGGAGATTCGCCAGCCGCTCGGCTACGCCATCGTCGGTGGTCTCGCCCTGTCGCAGATTCTCACTCTCTACACAACGCCGGTCGTCTATATCTATCTCGACCGCTTGCAGAGCTGGCTGTTCGGTAAAAGGAAGCCGGCGGCGTCGGGCCATGCGGAGCCGGCGCCTGCCGAATGAACATTCTTGGACACGCGCTGCTCCGCGCTTTCGATGAGCGCGCGGCCTGCATCGACTTGAGCGACCACATGATTGGTGGGGAGGGATACTGCGAGTTTGTTCCCGAATGACTCCGTCTGAATTCGGCGCGGATTACTAAACTCCAATTTAGTAGCTCTCCAATCAACCGCTGCTTAACTTTCCGGTTGAAGATCCAAATTGATCCGGGACGCCATGAGTTCCTCAGTAGCAATTCACATCGTCAGCCCAGCTGAATTCGATCGGGGAACTGCGCAGACGCCGGGCTCCGAACGTCGCGCCGCTATCGCGCCGGCGCTCGGTATTGCGTCAGCCATCTGGGGCGGCCTGTTCGAGGTGGCACCGAGATCCCGGACGGGGGTTCATCATCATGGAGAGCGGAGACCATCGCCTACGTCCTCTCCGGCATCTGTGTAATCCGCTGGGGCGCAAGAGGAGAATCGGTCGCGCGTGCGAAGGCTGGCGATTTCATTCATGTCCCCGCCTTCCTGCCGCACATGGAAATCAACCCTTCGAAACAGGAGCCATTTCGATGGGTAGTCGTGCGAAGCACCGCTACACCCATTGTTGTCAATCTTCCTGACGATACCTGGCCGTAGGCCGGACGTTTTCCTGCGGACAGCCTGCACGAACTTCGCGACACGGAGCAATCATGGACGAGCACGAATCCAATACAGAGCCCAGCACATTTGAGGTTACCCGCCGCACCGTGATCGAGACCGGAACCACCGCGCTGCTTTTGACCACGCTGCCACGTTCCGCTTTTGCGGCCGGCCCGGTCGATGACGACGAGCCGCCCCTGCCTCCCGTAAAGGTCGAACTTCAGATCAATGGTCACCTTCATTCACTGATACTGGATCCCCGTACAACATTGCTGGATGCTTTGCGTGAACACCTCGCGCTGACTGGTTCGAAGAAGGGTTGCGATCACGGCCAGTGCGGCGCCTGCACGGTGTTGATCGAAGGACGCCGCATCAACTCCTGCCTGACGCTTGCGGTGATGCACGCCGGTCAATCCGTCACCACGATCGAGGGCTTCGCACTGGGCGATAATCTGCATCCGCTGCAGGCGGCCTTCGTCGAACATGACGGCTTTCAGTGCGGTTACTGCACCTCCGGCCAGATCTGCTCCGCCGTCGGAATGCTGGCCGAAAGCCGGCAGGGCATGCCGAGCTATGTGACGGAGGACCTGACGCACCCGGCCGCAGAACTCACCGATGTCGAAATTCGCGAACGAATGAGCGGCAACATCTGCCGCTGCGCGGCCTACCCCAACATTGTTGCCGCCATCAAACAAGCCGCGGGACTGCCGACATGAAGGCTTTCACCTATCAACGCGCCGACTCCACCACGCAGGCGGCCGCCGCTGCCGACAAGCCAGGTGCGAAAATCATTGCCGGCGGCACCAATTTGCTCGACCTGATGAAGTTGCAAGTCGAGATGCCGTCCAATCTGATCGATATCAACCGCCTGCCGCTCGACAAGATCGAGGAGACGGCCGATGGGGGCTTGCGTATCGGCGCGCTGGTTCGGAACAGCGATCTTGCCGCCGACCCGCGGGTGCGGCAACGCTATGGCGTTCTTAGCCGTGCATTACTGGCGGGCGCCAGCGCGCAGTTGCGCAACAAGGCCACGACCGGCGGCAATCTGCTGCAGCGAACCCGCTGCTACTATTTCTATGATGTCACAAAACCCTGCAACAAGCGCAACCCCGGCTCTGGCTGCGCGGCGCTCGCCGGCTTCAACCGCATTCACGCCATCTTGGGCACCAGCGACCACTGTATCGCGACGCATCCGTCGGATATGGCGGTGGCGATGCGCGCGCTCGACGCCAATGTGGAGACAATCAATCGTGAGGGCAAAACCAAAGTCACTCCGATCGCAGAGTTTCATCGTCTTCCGGGTAACACTCCCGAGATCGAGACGTCACTCAAACCAGGCGAAATCATCACCGCGGTGACGCTGCCGCCGCCGCCGCCCGGTGTGCAGGTCTACCGCAAGGTCCGCGATCGCGCTTCCTATGCCTTTGCGCTGGTTTCCGTCGCCGCGATCGTCGATAGCACGCGCGGCCGGATCCGTTCGGCCCGGCTCGCCTTCGGCGGGTTGGCGCATAAGCCGTGGCGCGTCGCACAGGCCGAGCAAGGATTGGTCAACGCGCATGCGGACACTGCCACCTTAAATGCAGCCGCAAATGCCGTCCTCGAAGGCGCGCGCGGGTTCGGCGGCAACGATTTCAAGATACCGCTGACGCGGCGCACCTTGCACAGCGTGCTGGCCGAAATGACCCAGACCTGAGGGAACTGACCCATGGAAATGAACTCACCCGTCGGCCCTAACGCTCTCGATACACAAGGCATTGTCGGCAAGCCAATCGATCGCGTAGACGGCCGATTGAAGGTTGCCGGCGGCGCGCGCTACGCCTATGAGATGCAGCAGGAGGGCGTGCTGTATGGCTTTGTGGTCGAAGCCTCGATCGCAAAAGGAACGATCAGATCGATCGATACACGCGCTGCCGAGAAAGCGCCGGGGGTCGCACTGGTTCTCACCCATCGCAACGCACCGGCGCAGGGGAGCGGCAATCACCGTCAGGCGCACCCGGTGCTCACCGGCCCGCAAGTGACGCGCTACGGCCAGCCGGTCGCCTTCGTGGTTGCTGAAAGTTTTGAGCAGGCGAGAGCGGCGGCTTACCTGGTCGACTTGAAATATGACCGGACGGGCGGGAAATACGCGCTCCGTAACAACCTCGATGAGGCGCGCGTTCCCAGACCGGACGATGCGCCGGCGGCTGACAGTGCGGTGGGTGATTTCGCAGGTGCGTTTGCCAGCGCTCCCGTGCAGATCGACGTGACTTATACCACCCCCTTGCAAAGCCACGCGATGATGGAACCCCACGCCACGCTTGCAGTGTGGGACGGCGACAAATTGGTCCTGCACACTGCGAACCAAATGCTCAACCAGGGTCAGCAGGCCATCGCGACAACCCTCAATATCCCCGTCGAGAACGTACGCCTGATCAGCCCGTTCATCGGCGGCGGGTTCGGCGGCAAACTCTGGGTCAATGCCGATGCTATCCTGGCGGCGATCGCCTCACGGCAGATCAAGCGGCCGGTGAAAATCGCGCTGACGCGGCAGCAGATCTTTCACGTCACGACACATCGCTCCAACACGATCCAACGCCTTCGCCTGGGGACCGATCGTGACGGCCGTATCCTCGCAATCGGCCACGATGTGTTCTCGGGCAATTTGCCCAGCGAGCAAACCTATGAGGGCGCCGCCCTCCAGACCCGCACGCTCTATGCCGGACCCAATCGGCTGACACGCCATCGTCTGGCGCCGCTGGACATTCCGGTTGCTTCTTCAATGCGCGCGCCCGGCGAGTCTGTCGGGCTGATGGCGCTTGAATGCGCGATGGACGAACTTGCCGAAAAGCTCAATCTCGACCCCATCGAACTGCGCCTGCGCAACGAACCAAACGAGGATCCGGAAAAGCATATTCCCTATTCCAGCCGTCATTTAATCGCCTGCATGCAGGAGGGTGCGCGCCGGTTTGGATGGGACAAGCGCAATACGAAGCCGGGGCAGGTTCGTGACGGACAATGGCTCGTAGGAATGGGCATGGCCGCGGCGACGCGCGGCAACCCGCTTCTGCTATCCAGGGCCAATGTCCGATTGGATCCTGACGGTAACGCGACCGTCAAGATGGCGATGACCGACATCGGCACCGGGACCTATACCATCCTGGCGCAGATCGCCGCCGAGATGCTCGGCCTGCCGACAGAACGCATCCGGGTCGAACTCGGCGATACCGACTTTCCGCAGGCAGCGGGTTCGGGTGGATCGTGGGGCGCAGGCAGCTCGGGCTCGGCCCTGTTCGAAGCCTGCAATGCCCTACGTGAAAAGCTGGCACGGTCCGCCGGCATGGATCCGGCAACCGCGCGCTTCGCCGACGGCAGCATCGCATCCGGCGAACAGTTTAGAAAGCTAACTGACCTTGTTGGCGCCGGGATGGACGCCGACGGCGAAATCCGGCCAGGCCGCAACAACAAGGATTTCTCGCAACAATCCTACGGCGCGCATTTCGCCGAAGTCGGCGTCGACGTGGATACCGGCGAAGTGCGTGTGCGGCGCATGCTCGGCGTATTTACCGCCGGCCGCGTCCTGAACGCCAAGACCGCGCGGTCACAGGCGATCGGCGGAATGGTGTTTGGCGTAGGCGCGGCGCTGCATGAAGCGATGACCCTCGACCCACGCTTCGGCTATTTCGTCAATCACGATCTCGCCGAATACCACGTGCCGGTGCATGCCGACATTCCGGCGATCGACGCCATCTTTCTGGCCGAGCTGGACGATAACTCCAACCCGCTGAAGAGCAAGGGCATCGGCGAACTCGGAATCTGCGGCGCCGGCGCCTCGATCGCCAATGCGGTCTACAACGCATGCGGTGCGCGGATACGGGACTACCCGATTACGCTCGACAAGCTGCTTTCCAGCCTGCCGGTGCGCGCATGAGCGGGGCGGAGGCCGCAGACATCCGAACTGGCTGACGCACACGCCGCCGGCGCTGGTCGCCCAACATCTGAATGTAGACGAGGCGACAATCGCGAAATGGCCGGACAACGCCCCGGGCGTGATGCCCCGATCGTAGATCGCGGAGTCAACGGTTCTGACACTCACCAAACAAAGTTATTCGCGGCGCTGAGACAGCCGTTAGTTCATGACAAGGATTGCGGACGAGGAAGAAATGAATGCGCTCGACAAGGTCGCGATTGGCATGACCGCCGAGAAGACCGTGACCGTGACCTCGGAGATGACGGTCGGTCATTTCGTGCCGAACATGCCGCAGGTCTATGCCACACCGATGATGATCCTGCACATGGAAATGGCCTCCGGCTCCGCGATCGCCTCGCATCTGCCGGAGGGCTTCGTCAGCGTCGGCATGGACGTGAAAGTTCGTCACCTCGCCGCGACACCGGTCGGCCGCACGGTCCGTGCCATTTCTCGCGTCATCAAGATCGATCCCAAAAGCGTAGTGTTCGAGGTCGAGGCCTGGGACGGCGACCGCAAGATAGGCGATGGCACCCATCGCCGCGGCATCGTCAATGTGCGGGAGTTCGAGAAGCGGTTCGGAGTAAGACAGCTCTCCATGAGTCTGGGTTGAATCAATCCGTACGCGCGACTGGGCTGGCCTTAAACGAATAGCGTATGATGTCGTTTGGATCCTGTTTCACGTCTTCGCATCATGCTGCGGAAATCAGGATCGCGCCGACGACGTGCGCGGTCATCCGCATCCACCGGCAGATTGCTGATGGAAGTCCACTCACCTGGTTTTACCTGAAATTTAGTGGTGTTCGGCTGTTGGCACGACCTTGCCCCTGAAGACGTGGTAGCTGATGAATGGGGTGCGGCA
>Ga0097691_1002489_pt1 | contig 12238 bp, 7 predicted proteins | sample NGESurdeep072012_8_FD_72858 | JGI IMG/M metagenome (GOLD analysis project Ga0097691, IMG submission 72858) | Arctic peat soil microbial communities from Barrow, Alaska - NGEE Surface sample 210-1 deep-072012 | ecosystem: Environmental > Terrestrial > Soil > Wetlands > Peat ...
ACACGCCAGGAGCGCCGCGGTCACCACGGAGAATCTTGTTTGCATACAATGCCGGAAGGAGGGGACGGAACAGCGGCTTCCCACATGATGGCTGTTCGGCCGCTCGTCCGACAGGGCAACCCCCACCAGGATCTCTCCACCCTTTCGCCTTTCACTGGGACTACTCATCTTGGAGATATCACCATCACACCCGGATTCGCACATGGCGACCTTCGTCAAGACGCGGGACATCCCGATCGCCGGCGCTCACACGCTGCCGCAGGAATTCTTCATCTCCCCCGAGCTCTTCGCCCAGGAACGCGAGCGCATTTTCGCGCGCCGCTGGGTGTGCATCGGGCGGGAGTCGAAGATCGCGAACAAGGGCGACTATTTCTTGCATACAATAGGCGCGGATAGCATCATCGTCCTCCGCGACCAGTCCGGCGAGATCCGCGCGCACTACAACAGCTGCCGCCACCGCGGCGCCCGCATGTGTGAAACCGCCTCCGGCAAGTTCTCCGAGACCATCCAGTGCCCCTACCACGCCTGGACGTACGCCCTCGACGGCCGGCTCGTCGGCGCGCAGACCAGCGACTCCATTCCGGGCTTCGACAAGAAGGACTTCCACCTCGTCAGCGTCGCCATCGCGAGCTGGGAAGGATTCCTCTTCATCAATCAGGATCCCACCCCCGAGCCCTTCGAAGAAGCCTTCGCCTCCCTCCTCGGCCGCTTCGAGCGCTTCAATCTTCCGGGGCTCACCGTTGCGCGCACCATTGAGTACGACGTGAAGGCGAACTGGAAGCTCATCGTCCTCAACTACAACGAGTGCCTGCACTGTCCGACGCTGCACCCGGCGCTCAATCGCCTGCACCATTACCTCGGCGCCGACAACGTCGAGCCGACCGCATGTTATGTCGGCGGCGCGATGGGGTTTCGAGACGGCGTGGAGACGATGAGCATGGACGGCAAGCGGCGGCGCGATTATCTGCCCGGCCTGAACCAGTCGCAGCGCCAGCAGGTGTTCTACTTCGCGATTTATTCCAATCTGCTCCTGAGCCTTCATCCCGACTACATGATGACGCACACCTTGTGGCCGCGCGCGCACGACCGCACCGAGATCGTCTGCGAGTGGCACGTCCATCCAGACGAAATGGCGAAGCCGGATTTTCAGATCGACGATGCGATCGAGTTCTGGGATCTGACGAATCGCGAGGATTGGTGGATCTCGGAACGATCGCAGGCCGGCATCAGCTCGTGCGTCTACGAACCGGGGCCGTACTCGGATCGGGAAGAGCTGCTATGGCGCTTCGACGAGATTGCGAGGGGGGATCCTCGAATCTAAGGATGTGAGGATGTGAGGATGTGAGAATCTACGGATCTAACGATGCGAAGATCCGTTGACGCGCGAGCGCGCGGTTTTGACCGACTGCACGAAGATGGCTCGTAGTTCACGGCTCTCGGCCGTGAGCCAATCGAATTCTGGACCTGATGCGAGTTTTCCTTCGCGCATGACATCCAGCCAATGTTCGGTCTCGTCGGCTTCTTCAGCGACGACGCCCATTTTCGCGATGAACTCAGCTCGTGAGCGTGCTCGACCTGCCGCGTGATAGTTCGAAGAAATGCCCGTCCCGGATCGCGCGATTTGTCGCACCACAGTATCGATGGCGGGATCCCTGAGCAGCGTCTTGACGAACCGTAGGACTCGAACGGCGAACCGTCTCACCCGCGCGCGAATTTCGTCGGCTTGCGAGGACACGCCAATCAACCGTGCACGATTCCTGCCGCCGCCAAAACAGCACGATTCCGGCAGATCGACAACCGCCCCACGCACAATCCGCACCCTTGCGCCACCTGACAGCGATCAGATTCCGAGATCCTTGATCCTTAGATCCTTAGATCCCTAGATCCCTAGATCCCTAGATCCCTAGATCCCTAAAGTAGATCCCTAGATCCTTACATCCTTACATCCTTACATCTCGCCGTTCCCCCTAGAACGCCGCGGCGGTCTTGCGCGGCGGGTTGAAGAACGGTGTCTTCACGACCGTCGCGGGCACGCGGTGACGCGCGGCCTCGACGGTCACTTCGACTTCAAGGGCGCTGCCCTCCGCAAAGTGCGGCGCCGCCACGGTCGCCAGCGCGATCAACTTCTTCAGCACTGGCGACCACGTGGTCGTCGTCGCGCGCCCGACCTGGCGGCCGTTCCGGTAGACGGGAACCGGCACGCGGGACGCGGTCGCCGCCAGCTGCGGCGCCAGGCCGAGGCTATCGTACAGCCGCTCGACCGCGGGCCAGCTGATCTCGAGGCCGACGATCTGCCGGGCCGGTCCGCGGCGCTGTTCGTCGGCGAGCGCGGCGCGGCCGACAAACGGCCGCTTGTCGAGCTGCACCAGACGGCCAAGCCCCATTTCGAACGGCGAGTATTTCTGCGACTCGATCAGCGCCTTCTTGCTGCTGTTGAAATCGACGTCGATGAGGAGCAGGCCCGCTTCGACGCGCGCGACGTCGAGCGCCAGCATCCCGGCGGGATGAATGTCGAACGCGCGGCCGCCTTTCATCAGCGCGTCCCAGACATCGACGGCGCGATCCCACGGCATCCAGATCTCGAAGCCCAGATCGCCGGTGTAGCCGGTGCGTGAGATTTCGACCGGGACGCCGGCGATCCGCCCGCGCGTCATGCGGAAGTACTTCAAGTGTCGGATGTCGGCGTCCGCCACCGCATCGAGGAGACGCGCGGAGGTGGGCCCCTGCAGCGCCAGCGCCGCCATCTGTTCGGAGATGTCGTCGATCGTGACGTCGAGGCCGATCGCATTCTGCGTGAACCAGCGCAGGCTCGGGTCGGCGGCGGTCCAGCGGAAGGTGTCTTCTCCGACGCGCGTCACGGTCCCGTCGTCGATCACCTTGCCGTGCTCGTCGCACCACGGCGTGTAGTAGACCTGGCCGGCGGCGAGCTTCTGCGCGTCGCGCGTGATCACGCGGTCGACGAGCTTCACGGCGTCCTTGCCGCTGATCAAGTACTTGAAGAGCGGCGACACATCGATGAGCGCAGACGCGTTGCGAATGGCGTTGTATTCGTGCTCGTGGTGCGCTTCGTACGCGCTGACGGCGTAGTAGCCGGACCACTCGCGAAAGTTCAGGCTCTCGCAGAGCGGAAAGGTGCGTTCGTGGACCGCGGTTCCAATCGGCATGCGCCGCATTATAGTAGGGCGGCATGCGCTACGACGCCATTGTGATTGGCGGCGGCCATAACGGCCTGACCGCCGCCGCCTATCTCGCGCGCGCGGGACGCAAGGTCCTCGTCCTCGAGCGCCGCCACATCGTGGGCGGCGCGGCGGTCACCGAAGAGGTCTTCCCCGGCTTTCACTTTTCCGTGTGCTCCTATGTCGTCTCGCTGCTCAGGCCGGAGATCATCCGCGAGCTCGACCTGCCGCGCCACGGCCTCGAGATCCTGCCGCTCGACGGCACGTTCACGCCCATGCCGAGCGGCGATTACCTGTGGCGCGTGAACGATCACGCCAAGACCCGGCGCGAGATCGCGCGCCACTCGAAGCTCGACGCCGAAGCGTACGACGAGTACGGCAAGGCGATGGTGGAGATGGCGCGCTTCGTCAAGCCGATCCTGAACATGACGCCGCCCGATCCGCTCACGCTCGATCCGCGCGAGCTGATGAAGCTCCTGTTCCTCGGCAAGCGCTTCCGCGGCCTCGCCGACGGCGATCGCTACAACCAGGTTCAGTTGATGACGATGAGCGCGATCGACTTTCTCGATCAATGGTTCGAGACCGATGTGCTCAAGGCGACGATGTCCGCGTCGGGGATCATCGGGACGTTTCTGGGCGTGCGATCGCCAGGCACCGCATACGTGCTCCTCCACCACTACATGGGCGAGATCGACGGTGCGTTCCGGTCGTGGGGCTTCGCGCGCGGCGGTACCGGCGCGATCTCGAATGCGATTGCGAGCGCGGCGCGCCAGGCGGGCGTCGAAATCCGCACCGACACCTCCGTCGCGCGGATCGCCACCCGGAACGGCCAGGCGACCGGCGTCGTGCTGACCAACGGCGACGAGCTGTCGGCCGGCATGGTGCTCTCCAGCGTCGACCCGAACCTCACATTCCTGACGTTCATGGACGCGAAGGACTTGCCGGACGACTTTGTGGACGACGTCCGGCGCTACAAGTATCGCGGCTCGTCGGGTAAGGTGAACCTCGCGCTCGACGCGCTGCCAGATTTCACGTGCCTGCCGGGGCCGGGCCCGCACCTGCGCGGCGCGATTTCGATCTCTCCGAGCGTCGACTACATGGAGCGCGCGTACGACCAGGCGAAGTACGGCGAGTTCTCGCGGCGTCCGTACATCGACATGGTCATTCCGACGCTCACCGATCCGTCGGTCGCGCCGGCGGGCAGGCACATCCTGTCGTGCTTCGTGCAATACGCGCCGTACAAGCTGGCGTCGGGCACCTGGGACGATCAGCGCGAGGCGTTTGGCGACGCCGTCATCGACACAATCGCCGAGCATGCGCCCAACATTCGCGACATCATCCTGCATCGGCAAGTGCTGACCCCGCTCGATCTGGAGCGCGAGTTCGGGCTGACCGAGGGCAATATTTTCCAAGGCGAGCTGACGCTCGAGCAGTTGTTCTTTTTGCGGCCGGCGCCCGGCTGGGCGCAGTACGCGACGCCGATCAAGAACCTCTGGATGTGCGGGTCGGCGACGCATCCGGGCGGCGGCATCATGGGCGCGCCGGGGCGCAACGCCGCGTTGAAGATCCTGGGGCGGAGGGCGTGATGCATGACGTCGTCATCATCGGCGCTGGCCACAACGGCCTCATCACCGCCGCGTTTCTCGCGAAAGGCGGTCTGAAACCACTCGTGCTGGAGCGCGCCGAGCGCGTGGGCGGCTGCGCAATCACCTCGGAGATCGCGCCGGGCTTCCGCTGTCCCACGCTCGCGCACGCGGCCGCGATCGATCCGGCCATCGTGCGCGCGCTCGCACTCGATCGCCACGGGCTGCACATCATCAGACCGCAGGCGCACGTGTGCGCGCCGTCGCTCGATCGGCGCGCGCTCGTGCTCTGGGCCGATGCGCGGCGCGCCGCCAAAGAGATCGCGAGCTTCTCCGCTCGCGACGCCGAACAGTATCCGCGCTTTCTGGACAGCTTCGCGCGGATCGCGGGCGTCCTCCGGGCGATGAGCGCGACGCCGCCGCCGTCGATCGACGATCCGACGACGGGCGATCTGATCGAGCTGCTCAAGACGGGACGCCGATTCCGCGCGCTCGGGAAAGCCGACGCGTACCGGCTGCTGCGGTGGATGCCGATGGCGGTCGCCGATCTCATGAGCGAATGGTTCGAGAGCGAACCGCTCCGCGCGACGGTCGCGGCCGGCGGCCTGCTCGGGGCGTTCTTGGGCACGAGATCGGCGGGCAGCGCCGCGCAGCTGCTGCTCCTCGGCGCGGGTGAGGGACACCCGATCGGCGCCGGCTGGTTCGCCAGCGGCGGCACGGGCGCCCTCAGCGACGCGCTCGCCGGCGCGGCGCGCGAGGCTGGCGCCGAGATCAGAACCGGCGTCGAGGTGCAGGCGATCAGCGTCGCCGGCGACGCGGCGACCGGCGTCGTGCTCTCGAACGGCGAGTCGATCGCCGCGCGCGCGGTGATTTCGAGCGCCGATCCGAAACGGACGCTCCTCGGCTTGCTCGATCCGGTGCACCTGGCCCCCGAATTCCTTCAGCGCGTGCAGAACATCCGGATGCACGGGACGCTGGCCAAGGTGAACTACGCGGTCGCGTCGCTGCCGCGCTTTGAGAGCCTGGGGGGCCCGGGAAGCGAAGCGGTCCAGCAGCACGCCGCCGCCCTGTCGGGCCGCATCCGGTTGAGCCGCGACCTCGACACCATCGAGCGCGCGTTCGACGCGGCAAAATATGGAGGTTACGCCGGGGAGCCCTGGATCGAACTGACGATTCCTTCCGTCAGCGACACCGCGCTCGCTCCGTCGGGCGCCCACGTGATCTCGGCGTACGTCCAGTTCGCCCCGTATCACCTGCGCGGCACGACGTGGGACGCCGAGCGCGATCGGCTCGGTGACGCGGCCACGCGCACTATCGCGACATACGCGCCGGGCTTCGAATCGACGATCGTCGCGCGGCAGGTCATCACCCCGCTCGATCTCGAGCGGACCTTCGGGCTGACCGGCGGACATATTTTTCACGGCGAGCTGTCGCTCGACCAGCTCTTCGTCACGCGGCCGCTGCTCGGCTGGGCGCGCGACGCGACGCCCATCGGGCGTCTGTATCTCTGCGGATCGGGCACGCATCCAGGGACCGGATTGAACGGGCGATCGGGGGCTCTCGCGGCCAAGGCGATTCTGGGGGCGATGAAGCGTCAACCTCGTCAGTCCCCCCAGGGCCCGTGATATGTTGGTCCGATATGGCCACTGATACAAAAGCAAAGATCACCTACGCCACGATGAACGCCGAGCGGATGGAAGATCTGCATCGAGAGCTCGACGGAGCGATCGCGCGGGTCACGTCCACGTTCGGCAAGAGCTATCCGATGATGATCGGCGGCCGCGAGGTCCGCGCGTCGAGCGAATTCGACGATCGCAGCCCGATCGACACGCGGATTCTCCTCGGCACATTCCAGAACGGCAGCCGCGAGCAGGTGCGCGAGGCGATCGCCGCGGCCAAGGCCGCCTATCCGGCGTGGAGCACGCGTCCCTGGCGCGAGCGCGTCGCGTTACTCAAGAAGGTCGCGGACGGCATCCGCGCGAAGCGCTGGGACCTCGCCGCGATCATGGGCTACGAGGCCGGGAAGAACCGGCTCGAATGCGTCGGCGACGTCGAGGAGTCGGCCGATCTGATCGAGTACTACTGCGATCAGGTCGAAAAGCACGACGGGTTCGCCACCAAGCTCGGCACGCTCGGCCCCGGCGAAGACAACTCGAGCGTGCTGCGGCCGTACGGCGTGTGGGCCGTCATTTCGCCCTTTAATTTTCCACTCGCGCTCGCGGCCGGTCCAGCCGGCGGCGCGCTCGTCGCCGGCAACGCGGTCGTGCTGAAGCCGGCGTCGGCGACGCCGCTCCTCTCGTACGAGCTGTACGAGATCGCGATCGCGGCCGGCATTCCGCCGGGCGTGTTCAACTTCGTCACCGGCGGCGGCAGCACCGCGGGCCAGGAGCTCATCGACAACACCGACATCGACGGCGTCGTGTTCACCGGATCCAAAGACGTCGGGATGCACCTGATTCGCGACAACGCGACGCGCGCCGTGCCGCGGCCGCTCATCATCGAAATGGGCGGCAAGAATCCCGCGCTCGTGATGAAGTCGGCCGATCTCGACAAGGCGAGCGACGGCGTGATGCGGTCGGCCTTCAGCGCGCAGGGCCAGAAGTGCTCGGCCTGCTCGCGCGTCTACGTCAACAAGTCGATCCGCGACGAGTTCGTCCGGCTGCTGGTCGAGAAGACGAAGAAGATCAAGATTGGCAACCCGCTCAACAAAGATGTCTACCTCGGTCCGGTGATCAACGAAGACGCCGTGAAGACCTACGAGCGCGCGATCGCGCGGGCCAAGAAGGACGGCGGAACGATCCTGACCGGCGGACGCCGGCTGACCGACGGCGAGTTCGCGCACGGCTACTTCGTCGAGCCGGCCGTCATCGACGGCCTGCCGACCAGCCATCCGCTCTTTGCCGAGGAGCTCTTCGTCCCCATCACCGTCGTCGGCGACGTGCTCTCCCTCGACGAAGCGATCGGCCTCGCGAACAAGACCGAGTACGGCCTCACCGCGGGGATCTTCTCGGAGGACGATCGCGAGATCGAGGAGTTCTTCAACCGCATCCAGGCGGGCGTCACCTACGCGAACCGCCGCGCCGGCGCGACGACCGGCGCGTGGCCGGGGATTAATTCGTTCGGCGGCTGGAAGGCGAGCGGTTCCACAGGCCGCGGCACCGGCGGCCCGTATTACGTCCAGCAGTTCATGCGGGAACAGTCGAGGGTGCGGATTCGGTAACTAGCTCCGCCGATCCTGAACGCCGCGCACGATCGACGCGACGACTCTGCGCGGCAGCAGCCGCGGCATCTGCGCAACCAGCTTGTTCGACCAGCCGGACACGACGAGCGTCTTTCCCGCCATCATCGCGTCGTACCCGTCCTGCGCCACCTGACGCGACGTCGCGAGCGTCTTGCCCGCCATGAGCTTCGACGTTTCCAGCTTGGCCGCCGCTTGAAATCCTGAAGCGGTCGGCCCAGGGCAGAGCGCCGTCACCGTCACCCCGGCCCCAGCCAGCTCGTTGGCAATCGCCTCGCTGAACGACAACACGTACGCCTTGGTCGCGTAGTACACCGCCATCAGCGGCCCGGGCAGGAAGGCCGCCGTCGACGCGACGTTGAGAATCCGGCCGCTCCGCCGCGCGACCATGCCCGGCAGCAGCCGTTTGGTCAGCTCGGTGAGGGCCACGATGTTGACCTGAATGATCTGGAGCTCGGTGGCGAGCGCCGTCTCCGTAAACGGCCCGTACACGCCGAAGCCCGCATTGTTCACGAGCGCGTCGATTTGAATCCCCAGCGCCTCGAGGCGCGACACGACCTCCGCCGCGGCCTCCGGCCGGCTGAGGTCCGCTGCGATCACCTCCGCGCGGACGCCGTGCCGCTCGTGCAGCTCGCGGGCAAGCTCGCGCAGCTTCCCTTCGGTGCGCGCGACGAGCACGAGATCGTGCCCCTTCCCCGCCGCCACCCGCGCGAGCTCCAACCCGATCCCGCTCGACGCGCCCGTGATCAGCATCATGATCGTGTCCCCTCCGCCGGATGATACCGCCGTGTAACCTTTCACGCGCAATCTGTCAGATCGGTGGCAAGAGGGCCGCATGGACCAGTCCGATCGCGCTTCATCCGATGCACACAATCGCGGCGGCCTGGCGACGCCCTCCCTTTCCTGGGACGTTCTGCCGTAGAATCTCTGAACCCATCAACGAGGTATCTATGTCGCGAGCGCTGACGTTTCTCGTCGCCGTCGGGCTGTCGATGCTTATGTCCAGCCGGTCGTCGGCTCAGGTCGTTCAGTTCCAAGTGCCGGCTGGCGCGCCGATGCAGGGGCCGCCCGCGCGCGACACGACGCAGAAAAAGGGCACGGCGCGGGTTCTCGGACGCGTCACGGCCGCCGATTCCGGCCAGCCGCTCCGCAAAGCGCAAGTGCGCGTGTTCTCCCAGGAGCTTCGCGAGAATCGCTCGACGAGCACCGATACCGACGGCAAGTACGAGCTGAAAGAGCTGCCGGCGGGGCGCTATCAAGTGACGGTGTCAAAAGGCAGCTTCGTGTCGCTGTCGTACGGCCAGTCGCGTCCCTTCGAAGCTGGCAAGCCGCTCCAGATTGCCGACGGCCAGATCGTCGAAAAAGTGGATTTCGCGCTGCCCCGCGGCGCCGTCATCACGGGGCACGTCGTCGACGAGTTCGGCGAGGCGATCGCCGACGTGCGCGTCACGCCGATGCGCTACCAGTTCGTGCAGGGGCGCCGGCAGCTGAACGCCGCCGGGCGTGTGAGCACGACCAACGACATCGGCGAGTACCGCATCTTCGGCCTCACGCCCGGTCAGTACTTCATCTCGGCATCGACGCAGACCAACATCATGGCCGGCATGATGGACGCCACCTCCGACGATCGATCGGGGTACGCGCCGAGTTACTACCCGGGCACGCCCAACGTGGCGGAAGCGCAGCGCATCACCGTGGGGCTCGGCCAGGCGTTGAGCGACATCAACCTCGCGCTCACGCCCACGCACCTGGCGCGCATCAGCGGCACGGCGGTCGATGCCGACGGCAAGCCGATGGGGGGCGCCGTCGTTGTCGTCATGCTGCGAAGCGGCGCGAGCATCTCGTCGACGAGCGGCACCCAGGTGAAGCCTGACGGCACGTTCACCCTTTCGAATCTGGCGCCAGGCGATTACATGCTCCAAGCGATCACGCCAAGCGCGCTCACCGACATGTCGGGGTGGGCGTCGGGGCAAGTCACCGTCGCCGGCGAGGACATCACGGGCATACAGCTGACCGGCATGAAATCAACGACGGGCACCGGGCGAGTCCTGGTGAACCCCGACGCCGCCAAGTCGCTGCCGCCGTCGTCGATTCGACTGATGGCGACGTCCGCCCATCCGGAAGAGAACCTGATGGCGGGCCTTGGAGGCCTCACCGTCAAGGACGATTACACGTTCGAGATGAAAGCCCGCCCGGGCCTCGCGCTCATCCGGCCGATGAGCCTGCCGCCGGGCTGGTCGCTCAAGTCGGTGAAACAGCGCGGCAGCGACGTAACCGACACCGGCATCGAGTTCCGTCCCAACGAGGAGGTCAGCGGCATCGAGGTCGAGCTGACGAATCAGGCGACCGAAGTGTCAGGGGCCGTCACCAACAGCCGCAGCGAGCCGGTCAAGGACTACACGGTCGTCGTCTTCTCGCGCGATCGCGAGCGGTGGGGCTACATGTCGCGATTCTTCCAGACCGGCCGGCCCGATCAGGACGGGCGCTACAAGGTGAAGGCGCTGCCCGCCGGCAACTACTACGCGGTCGCGCTCGACTACGTGGAGCCGGGCGAGGCCACCGATCCCGAGTTCCTCGATCGCGTGAAGGATCGCGCCGTGTCGTTCTCGCTGAACGACGGCGAAACCAAGACTATCGACCTGAAGATCTCGTCGTCGGCGTCTCACTGAGCACTTGAGCGACGACGCGCACCAGGGTGTCAGCCCAAGCTGCTGTCATTGCAGCACTTGCCATTCCTGCCGCCCTGCCCGGTGGCATTTTTTAACGTTCGGCGTACCGGACAGGTCTAAGCTGACGTAGAAAGAGGACCGCCTCGCATGCAGAGTCCACAATCTCCGGTCGTTCGTGCCGCGATTGCGGCCGCCCTGGTCCTCGCGGGGACTGGCTGGCTTGGCCGTTCGCCTGCCGGCGCGGCCGCCGCCGCGTTTTCAAATGACGACAAGACGATCCTCCACGTCCTCAACCGAATCGGCTTCGGACCGCGTCCCGGCGATGTCGAACGGGTGAAGGCGCTCGGGCTCCAGCGCTACATCGACGAGCAGCTGCGGCCCGAGCGGATCGCCGATCCGAATATGCCCGCGCGCCTCAGCGCGCTGGCGACGCTCGGCCTGAGCAACCGCGAGATCGCGGACACCTACGAGTTACCGCAGCTCCAGGCGCGGCAGGCACAAAAGAAAGACGCCGCGCAGGCGGGCGACAACGCACCGGCAGCAGGCGACAATGTCGACAAAGGCAGGATGCCGGATCCCTTGCAGCAGAAAGCCAACCGCGTCGTCGTCGAGCTGTCCGATCAGAAGATTCTGCGCGCCGTGTACAGCGAGCGACAACTGCAGGAAGTGCTCACCGACTTCTGGTTCAACCATTTCAACGTCGACGCGCGGAAGGGCCCCGACCGATTCATGCTGACCGAATACGAGCGCGAGGTCATCCGTCCGCACGTGCTCGGCAAGTTCCACGATCTGCTGGAGGCCGACGCGAAAAGTCCGGCGATGCTCTTCTATCTCGACAACTGGATGAGCGCCGATCCGAACGGGCCGCACAAGCAGCCGATGGCGGCGCCGCGCGGGGGACGCGGGCGCTTCGGCGGCCTGATGTTTCCGCCGGCCGCCCGGCCGAACGCGCAGGGGAAGAATGCGCCCAAGGGGCTCAACGAAAACTACGGCCGCGAGCTGATGGAGCTCCACACGCTCGGCGTCGACGGCGGCTACACGCAGAAGGACGTGACGGAAGTGGCGCGCGCCTTCACGGGGTGGACGATTCAGAATCCCCGGTTGGGCGGCGGCTTCAGGTTCGAGCCGCGCATCCACGACGAGGGTCAGAAGATCGTGCTCGGCCACGTCATCAAGGCCGGGGGCGGCGAACGCGACGGAGAGCAGGTGCTCGACATCCTCGCGAAGCATCCGTCCACCGCGAGATTCATCGCCACGAAGCTCGTCCGCCGCTTCGTCAGCGACACGCCGCCGCCGGCGCTGGTCGACCGCGCCGCCGCGCGGTTCCGCGAGACCGACGGCGATCTGCGCGAAGTCATGCGGACGATTCTCACGTCGCCCGAATTCTTCGCGCCCGAGGCGTATCGCGCGAAAGTGAAGACGCCGTTCGAATTCGTCGCGAGCGCGCTGCGCGCCACCGGCGCCGATATCCAGGACGCGACGCCGCTCGTGCGGGAGATGCAGCAGCTCGGCCAGCCGCTCTACATGTGCCAGCCGCCGACCGGCTACAAGGACACGGCGGATGCCTGGGTC
>Ga0097691_1002490_pt1 | contig 12229 bp, 16 predicted proteins | sample NGESurdeep072012_8_FD_72858 | JGI IMG/M metagenome (GOLD analysis project Ga0097691, IMG submission 72858) | Arctic peat soil microbial communities from Barrow, Alaska - NGEE Surface sample 210-1 deep-072012 | ecosystem: Environmental > Terrestrial > Soil > Wetlands > Peat ...
GCCGCGGGCTGAACCGCAGCAGTGTCAGGACACGCCTTCTCACGTTCCGTACGAGAGCAGCAGACGGGGCTCACGCCACCTCCACACCGGACACCACCTGGCCCGTAAGCGGGTGTAGGCCGCCAGGCTGGATGAGGATGACGGCGTCATGTTCGATGAGGATGAGTGATCGCGTTTTCGGGCCTCCGACCGGTGGATCGTCGTCACGGCGGCGGCCTGGTCGTCAGCGTGACGCGAACGGCCGCACCTCGTTGGCCTTGGCGTCATGATGAGGACGAGCCTGCCGTAGGAGGGCGTGGCAGGGCCCGAAACGTCGCTGGGATTAGCCGCTTCGGGCCGTCAGTAGGCGCCCGGCGGTCATGACGTTGATCGTCTGCCATGGCGACAGGGCAGCTGCCGCCCCGGTGGGGTCGGCCAGGCGCAAGCCGTGCAGCAGCTGGCGGCGGTGGCGTTCGGCCAGGATCGCGAGGTAGTCGATGCCGGTCACCGGGCCGCCGGCAGGAGTGAGTCGGGGCCGGGTCAGCACCAGGTGGAGCGCGCGGGCCGCGGCGGCGAGGGCGTTGACAGCACTGGTGAGCGCTGAGCACGGCTGTGACGGTCGGGGCCAGCAGGCGTCAGCTTCGCCAGCTGCTCCGGCGACGGCGAGTGCCTGGGCGGTCAGGGCTGGCGCGGAGCGACCGACCGCGCGTAGCCAGTCCCGCGCCGTCGCAGTGGGCGCGCCGGCAGCCGCGGCGGCACCGGCGTAGCCAGCTCCCTGGGCAGCGGCCAGCAGCGCCGTCCCAACGACGTCGCTGCTGTAGGCGCGGCGGGGAAGGCACCAGGCGGGCAGTAGGACATGGGTGACGCCACAGGCACGGCAGCGAGCCCGGTCCGGGCGCAGCCGACGCCGCTGGCCACCGGGCAGCTGAACGTGTCTGGCCCGCGCCGCAGACCAGATCCGTAGCGTGCCAGCGCAGCCCGACTGGGGACACGCCAGGTCCCCGGCGGACAGCGCAGCGCGAGCCGCGTCGGGGTCCACCACGGTGATCATGAACGTCTGCCTTCATCATGGGAGCGAGTCTTCCCGCTCCTGGTAAGGACCGGCAGGGGGGACTGGTGTTACACCCTGCCCGGCCATCGCAGCGACCCGCAACCCCTGGCGCGTAGGCGATCTACCCGCCCCAGGTGCGTCACCATGACGAGCACGGGCGCCGTGTCACAACGCGACTCAAGCACCAGCAGACCTAGCTCAGCAGATCGTCCTCACGGTCATGACGCGCACGAAGACCATCCTCTGATCACAGTGGCCGACGCTCATGAGCACGCCCATTGACGCCGCCGTACTCATCCAACGTGTCGCTCAACACCCGGATGCGATCGCGGCGGCGCTCGACCGAGTCTGTGCGATGTCGTGTGAGGATCGGGCGGATATGGAGAGTCGGGCCCGTGCACATGCGAGACAGTTCGACCGGGCGGTGATCTTCGACCGCGTGCTGGAACGGGTGAACGCGCACCCGACGGGGCAGATGGCGGAGTTCGCGGTCTGACTCTTGACTCCTGTTCGGTGCGAGAATCCGTTGAGTCCTGGTTGACGATCCCTGGTCGGGGGCGCGCGTGGCCCGCGGCGACAAAGGGTAGCCGAGGTGCGCGAGCTTGTCCGGGTTGATGATCGAGCGCACCGTCGGCTCCCAAGTCCCGGTATATATGGAACTGGAAATATGAGATTCGGCCTCAGTTACAACACCGCCGTCGCGGGCACCGACCCGGCGAACCTGAAGGCGATCGCCCACCACGCCGACGACCTGGGTTTCGAGTCGTTCTACGTGCCCGAGCACGTCACGCTCTACCCGGGCGCGCGGGTCGGCGAGGTCGAGTCGCGCCTGATCTGCCGATCGCCGACCCTCTCGAGTGCCTGGCCTTCGTCGCCGCGTCGACGACGACGATCCTGCTCGGCACGGGCGTGCTGCTGCTGCCATTCCACCACCCGGTGGCGCTGGCCAAGCGCCTGGCGACGATCGACGTGCTCTCCAGCGGTCGCATGCGCCTGCTCACGATCAGGGTCAGCAGCCTCCCGGGCGAGGCCGCCGCCGTAGGAGTCGATTACGCGACCCGAGGCCGGCGCGCCGGCGAGGCGATCGACGTCCTGCGCGCTCTGTGGGCGGGCGAGGCCACCGGCACGAGTTTCGACGGCGACTTCTACTCGTTCCAGAACGTGACCAGTTATCCCAAGCCGCTGCAGATGCTGCCGATCCACGTCGGCGGCTCGAGCGCGGCCGCCGCCCATCGCCGGCCGGCGAGGCGACGGGTTCTTCCCCGGCGGCCGGTTGACCTGGGCCGAACGGCTCGCTCAGATCGAACTGATGCACACGACCGCTCTTGCCGAAGGTCGCGACCCGGAGGTTCTCGAGTACACCCGCTGGGGTTCGATCGACATGGAGCGCAGCGGTGCGCAGGCCTGCGCCGCCCAGGGCGTCGACCGCCTCGTCGTCGGCACGACCTCGACCGATCTTAACGAGCAACTCCGCCAGCTCGAGGCCTTCCCCACCCTTCACGGCCTGCGACGCTGAGCGACGCCGCGGCGCGAACGGCCAGCGGGGCAATGTGCTCACCGCTCACCGCCGCCTCTGGCCATCCCGTAGCCGGGTCCGGCACCGGACTCCATGACGCGCACCGGGCATTCAGCGCCTGTCAGAAGTGCCACCGCGTGGCCCCGAACGGCTCCGCTGTCCCCACAGCTGTCGCAGTGTGAGGTTGGAGGTGATAGACGTGCCACGGTGGCGCTCCAGCCGATGGCGCGCTGTAGTCGGCCGTAAGGGCTTCACCGGTGTCGTCAACGCGGGCAGGCCATCCCTCCGCAGCCCATCTTGCTGCCAACTCAGCGACCCTGGTCGGGTCGGTGACCTTACGCGCCCTTCCCTCGACGACGAGGTCGAACTCGGCGGTGGCGACACTGAGCGTGCATCGCTGGTCGCGAGCGAGGTTCCTGCCCTTGCGTGTCGTCTCGCCGGTCTCGAACCAAAATGCGCCATCAACCCAAAGCCCGCCGACACCGGTGACGTGTGGACTTCCATCGCGATTGATCGTGGTCAGCCAACAAGTGTGCCGGTCCGGGCCGCCCGTCCCTGGCGCTTGGGTGACGCCCCTGTTGAGGCGTGCTTCGACGCTGCTCCAGTCGAGGAGAGGCGATCCGCAGATGTTGTCGAGATTCGTTGCTTCCATGACCGATCTGACGCTACTGACCATCGGATGTCGACGGCAATCGAAAAGTGATCTGCTTCCGGCTGTGGCTTCGAGCGATCCACCTGTTCCGATGCGGAACGACGACAACCGGTGATAAGAGACTGCCCTTGGCCGCCGTCGAGTCCACGACATGAACTGCGCTCGAGTTGTCCCGTAGTCCAGTTCCTGTTGCGGTGCGTCAACGTGTTCTCCCGGCCGTTCGCAATGTGGCGGGCCCGGGCCCAGGGCAGCCGCCAGTCCCGTGCGCGAGGGGCCGTGTTGGTTCGTGGCGCAGGCAGTTCGGCGGCAGAGGTCTTGACGACCGAGCACGACACCTCCCCGGCCAAGGACGACGTCACATTGACCCCTTTGAGACTTGCCTACGACACCAGAATGACGTCACAATGGTGTTATGGATCTAGCGCACTACGTCAACGATCTCCAACGCCAGCTGGAAGTTGCCGCCGAAGCGGGCGGTGACGAAGCCCGTGCACTCGCCGAGCGTCTCACCGCGCCGCTCGAGTCGGCCACCCGGCTCGTTCTGTTGGAGGCACTGTCTGTCGCTGCGAGCGAGATCACTCGCGACCTCGCACCGGGCTCGGTTGATGTGCGCCTCCGCGGACGCGACCCCGAGTTCGTTGTCACGCCACCACCGGTCAGCCCAGCGCTTGAAGACTATGCCGACAACACGTCCGCGACTGCCCTCTCGTCCATCCAAACGGTTCCGGGTGACGTTGAGGAAGGTGGTACGTCACGAACCACGCTGCGCATGCCAGACCACGTCAAGGTGCGGATCGAGGAGGCTGCCGCGCGAGAAGGGCTCTCGGTCAACGCCTGGCTCGTCCGTACCGTCGGTGCAGCGCTGGAGCCCAAGAACCGCAGCCCCTCAGAGCGGGCCGCAGTCGGCCGCGAGCGATACACCGGCTGGGTTCGCTAGCACCACACGGCTTTCATTACCCGTCCCGGCCAGAGGGGGCGTCAACACCAATCACCTGAAAGGGAGCACAGCCATGCCTGTCTTCACCACACCAGAACCGATCTACGTGACGATCGAACTCAGCATGGGCGACGTGCGCATCATTGCGAGCGACCGCACTGACACCGTCATCGAGGTGAGGCCGCGCGACGACTCCAAGGCATCTGACATCAAAGCCGCCGAGCAGACCCAGGTCGAGTACTCCAGCGGCAGACTGCTGGTCAAGAGCAGGCAGCGCAACTTCATCTACGAGGGCGCCCGAAGCGTCATCGGGCCCGGCAGAGGCAGCTCAGTCGACGTGACAATCGAACTGCCCACGGGCTCACACGTGCAAGGTGACTCAGGCATGGGCGACTTCGGCGGCGAAGGCGAGCTCGGAGAATGCCGGTTCAAGACCGGAATGGGCAACATCCACCTCGACCACACCAGTGCACTGCACCTCAAGACCGGCATGGGCAACATCGCCGTGAATCGTGCCTCCGGTGACGCCGATGTCACCACCGGGTCGGGCGAGGTGCGAATCGGTTACATCGGGGGCGCGGCGGTGATCAAGAACTCCAACGGCGACACCGTCGTGGGGGAAGTCACCGGCGATCTGCGAGTGAAGTCGGCCAATGGCCGAATCTCGGTCGACCGGGCACACGCTTCCGTCATCGCCAAGACGGCCAACGGCAACGTCCGGATCGGCGAGGTCATGCGCGGCGCGATCGTGCTCGAGACCGCTGCCGGTGAGCTTCAGGTCGGCATCCGGGAAGGCACCGCAGCCTGGCTGGACGTGAGCTCCCACCACGGAAGGGTGCGCAACTCGCTGGACGAGACCGACAGCCCCGAGCAGTCGGAAGCGACGGTCGAGATCCGGGCCCGCACCTCCTACGGCGACATCTTGATCCATCGTGCGAACCAGACCACCCAAACAGGGAACTAGGAGCCATGAACACCCAACTTCGCCAACCGGCCATCACGGCAACAAGACTGCGCAAGTCGTACGGCGAGAAGATCGTGCTCGGTGGCATCGACCTGAGTGTTGCCGAGGGAACGGTTTTCGCCTTGCTCGGTCCCAACGGCGCGGGCAAGACCACCACGGTGCAGATCCTGTCCACCCTGCTCAGCGCCGACGGCGGCGAGGCGCAAGTCGGTGGCCACGATCTGGCCCGCGATCCCAACTTGGTACGCGCCGTGATCGGTGTTACCGGTCAGTTCTCGGCCGTCGACAGCCTGCTCACCGGCCAGGAGAACCTGTCGCTCATGGCGGACCTGCGCCACCTCGGCAAACCCGAGGGTCGCCGGCGCGTCGCCGAACTACTCGAGCAGTTCGATCTGGTCGACGCTGCGCGAAAACCACTCGCCACTTACTCCGGCGGGATGCGACGGCGACTCGACCTGGCAATGACCCTGGTCGGCGACCCGCGCATCATCTTCCTCGACGAGCCGACCACGGGTCTGGACCCCCGCAGCCGCCACACCATGTGGCAGATCATCCGCGACCTTGTCACCGACGGCGTGACGATCTTCCTGACGACGCAGAATCTCGAAGAGGCTGACCAGCTCGCCGACCGGATCGCGGTGCTCGACCAGGGCAAGCTCGTCGCGGAAGGAACGCCGGACGAACTCAAACGCCTGGTCGCTGGTGGCCACATCCGTCTCCAATTCGTCGACATCAATGGGCTGGAATCGGCGGCCAGAGCCCTCAGCGGTTCCTCACGCGACGACGATGCGCTCACGCTGCAGGTCCCGAGCGACGGCGGCGTTCGGTCGCTGCGCGAGGTGCTCGATCGGCTCGACGTCGAGTCAATTGAGGTCGACACTTTGTCGATCCACACCCCCGACCTCGACGACGTGTTCTTCGCCCTCACCAGCCACCCCACCACGCAAGAAAGGGCGCTGCGATGAGCACTCACTCCGACACCGTGCACGACTCGGTCACCATGACGCGGCGCAGCCTTCGCCATATCGTGCGTTACCCATCGATGACGCTGATGCTCGTCGGGCTGCCGATCATCCTTCTGCTGATGTTCGTCTACGTCTTCGGCGGAACCCTCGGTGCTGGACTCGGCGGTACGTCCGGCGGCCGAGCCGAGTACGTCAACTACGTCGTGCCTGGGATCCTCTTGATAACCGTGGCCGCTGGAGCCCAGGGGACGGCCATCTCGGTCGCGATGGACATGACGGAAGGGATCATCGCCCGGTTTCGCACGATGGCTATCTCGCGCTCAGCGGTCCTGACCGGACACGTCGTTGGCAGCATGGCACAGACGATGCTCGGCCTGACAGTGGTCGTCGGTGTCGCACTGCTCATCGGATTCCGGCCCACCGCCGGCCTGATCCAGTGGATCGCGGTGATCGGCGTTCTCGCGATGATCACGTTCGCTCTTACCTGGCTTTCGGTCGCGCTCGGCATGGTGTCCAAAAGTGTCGAGACCGCGAGCAATCTCCCGATGCCCTTGATGCTCCTGCCATTCCTTGGCAGCGGATTCGTTCCCACGGACTCGATGCCGGCCGGCATGCAATGGTTCGCCGAGAACCAGCCGTTCACTGCATTCACCGAGACACTGAGAGGTCTGCTCATGGGCACCCCGATCGGCAACAGTGGCCTACTCACCACCGCCTGGTGCGCCGCCATCGCAGCGGGCGGATACCTGTGGGCGCGTGAGCTGTACAACCGCAACTCAGCACGCTAACCGGCTACCACCCCAACTGGAATGCCAGCATCACGGGGTCCACAGCTGACCACGACCCACCCATGAGGCTTAGAGACCAGCCCATACAGATGAACGTTCCATAAGGGGACGAGCGCTCCATAAGGGGACGAGCGCTCCATAAGGGGACGAGCGCTCCATAAGCGGAACGACCACTGGGGCACTCGGGCAGGTGCGCGGGCACCCAGCGTCGGTGTCCGCAAAGGATCCCTGACGCCAGTGCAGGGCCCGCCCTCCCTGACGGGCAGCACCATCAGTGAGCTGGGTGAGCGATCCCGGGAACCCTGAGGGACGCCGAGTGGCGGACCGTCGTCAGCACCCAGAGGACGACCATCGCCCCCGTCAACGTGGCCAGCGCCGCGGTGCTGCCACTGGAGATCGCGATAATCCCGGCAACGAGCATGACAGCGCCCAGAAGCGAGGAGAGCACCACGTACAGAAGCGGCGGGCGCTCTCTGCCTTCGTAGCCATACACGTCCTTCATCTGCGACAGGGTTGTGTAGCACCCCCCCACTCCCAGCGCGAAGATGGCGACGGCCAGCCCTCGGGACCCGGACAGTCCGAAGAGCCATATGTCGCTCGGCGACAGCAGGTAGAGCAGGACGGCGGCTCCGACGAAGACTGTTGCCAGCCCGTCCTTCCAGGTGAGCCTCATGATGACCTCCTTCGTACGCGCCCCCCCGGTGACAGCTCATAGGGCGGTCAACTGCATCATCTCGTGGGCACCAGCGCCGTCCAAGGGACAAAAGTCCTGTCACGCGAGTCCCCTGGGTGGATCCCTGCACGGTGAAGGTCAACGGCGCCGCAAGGGTCACGACTTGTGCCGTGAGCCGGTTGGTCCTACGGAGAAGGTTCGTGGGGCGCTGGTGATTATCGGCTTTCACCAAGGATGTTCCGGATCGGCGACGCGTCGACCTTCACTCAGACCCATGGATCTTCTGGACCTGGCAGGCGCGAGTTCATCCATGGAATGGCGATCGCGACGAGACCGGTGCAGGAGGGTGGTTGTTGTATCGAGCTCTTGGGCGAGGCCTTCGGCCGGTCTTTGACCCGCGTTTGGGTCAGGAGGGCCGCGCAGTGAGACTAGGACTGGAGCAGCCCGAGCCGTGGTTCGCTTCATGATTCGCCCTAGAGCACCGGACATCTGCCCGGCGGCACAGGTCAGCGAGGAGGTTGGGCGGTGGCAACCACACCGGATGTGCGCGTTCGCAGGGTGTACGACAAGGCCAACGACCAGGACGGTGTTCGGGTCCTGGTCGATCGCATCTGGCCACGCGGGATAAGCAAGGCCAAGGCGGCACTCAACGAATGGTGCAAGGACGTTTCGCCGTCAACAGAGTTGCGCAAGTGGTACAGCCACGACCCGGCCAAGTTTGAGGAGTTCACTCGACGCTACTGTGCCGAGCTTGAACATCCCGAGCGAGCTGAGGCGCTGCAACACCTACGAGAGTTGGCCAGCGGACATCGGCTGACGTTGCTGACCGCTACCAAGAATCCCGACATTAGTCAGGCCGCAGTGCTGTGCGTCCTGCTGCGCCGGTGACGAACTTCGGCGAAGTCTCCACTGCAGACCGATCGGTGACCGGTCACCGATCGCCCTTTCGGGACGTCCGGTTGCCTTGTGGTCGCTAGTAATACCCGGGTAGCATCACAGTATGAAACTTAGCGTGAGCCTGCCGGAGGAAGACGTAGCCATCCTTGACGAGTACGCCCACACCTCAGGTCTCCCGTCTCGTTCCGCGGCCCTCCAGCAGGCGATCCACCTGCTTGCTCACGCTGATCTCGAACAGGATTACGCGTCGGCTTGGGATGAATGGGAGTCATCGGGCGATCAAGCGTTGTGGGAAGCCACGGCTGGCGACGGGCTCGCCGATGCAGCGCGGTGAGGTACGTCTGATTGACTTCGAGCCGACGCGAGGCAGCGAAGCCAACAAGCGCCGCCCCGGGATCATCGTGAGCAACGACCGGGCCAACGCCACAGCTGACCGACTTGGTCGCGGTGTCGTGACCGTAGTCCCCGTGACCAGCAACATCGTCCGCGTCTTTCCGTTTCAGGTTCTTCTCCGGGCCAACGCGACCGGCCTACGTGTCGACTCAAAGGCTCAAGCCGAGCAGGTGCGTTCGGTGACCGTAGAACGCATCGGACCTGTTTTGGGTCGGGTACCGGCGCAGGTCATGGCGGAGGTGGACGAGGCCCTGCGCCTGCACCTGCAGCTGTAGCGCAACAGGATGGCCGACTGGGCCGGTGCGCGTGCGTTCAGATTCGGGCGCTGCTGGCCACCGGGTCGGGTGTGTCTTGGCCATCTCCGGACTGGTCGAGGCGCACAGACGTCATGCCGTCGATCTCTAGTGTCTCCGGCAGGATGTCTCGCTCGATGGTGGTTGCCAGCGGTTTCTCCTGTACGAAGCACAGTAGGACCGCCGCAATGAGGACCAGAGGGACCATGTAGAGGAACACCGGCGTCAGCGCATCGCTGTAGGCGCCGACGACAACGCTGCGTACCGCCACGGGAAGCGCCCTGACCACGTCCGGCGTGAACGCGTTACTTGAACCTGCGGCGGCGCCTCCGGCAGGTGACATGCGCTCGGCCAGCACGGCTGCCAACCGCGTCACGAAGAGGCTGCCGACTACTGCCGATCCCAGTGACGCGCCGATCTGGCGGAAGTAGTTGTTGCTCGCTGTTGCCGTGCCGACCTGCGAGATGGGGAAGGAGTTCTGCACGATGAGGATGAGGATCTGCATGCTCATGCCGAGCCCGATCCCCATGATCGCCAGATAGCTGCACAACACCCACACGGCCAAGGCGGGAGTCATCGTGGAGAGTAGGACCAGTGAGAGCGCCACCAGCAGCGTCCCCACGATCGGCAGCCATTTATAGCGTCCGGTCTTGCTCACGAGCTGCCCAGAGACCACGGACGTGACGAGAAGGCCGACCATCATGGGGATCATCAGGAGCCCGGCTTTGGTCGCGCCGGCTCCGGTCACCATCTGCAGGTAGGTCGGCAGGTAGGCCATCGCACCGAACATGGCAATTCCCGTGATCAGCCCGGCGATGGTCGTGAGTTTGAAGTTGCGGTCCTTGAACAGGTGCGGCGACATGATCGGCTCGACGGCCTTGCGCTCAACTGCGACAAGGGCCGCTACGGCCACGGCGGTGGCCACGATCAGAGCGATGATCAGGGGCGAACCCCAGGAGTACGTCGTGCCTCCCCACGTTGTGACGAGCACCAGGCCGGTCGAGGAGGCGGCCAGGAGCACCATGCCGGCGACGTCCAGCCGCGGCCTGGCCCCCGTTGTTTTGGGCAGATGCAGGAAGAACATCGCAGATGCGATCGCGGCAATCCCGAGCGGAACGTTCATCCAGAATGCCCAGCGCCAGCCGATGCCCTCGGTGAACCACCCGCCCAGCAGTGGGCCAGCGACCGACGACAGCGCGAAGACGCCACCCATGACGCCCATGTACCGGCCCCTCTCGCGGGCCGGTACGACGTCAGCGATGATCGCCTGCGCGAGGATCATGAGCCCGCCACCGCCGAGGCCTTGGACCGCACGGCCTCCAATGAGCCAGGTCATGTCAGGTGCCAGGGCACCGATGACCGACCCGGTGATGAACAAGGCGATGGCCCCGATGAACAAGCCTTTACGCCCCACCAGGTCACCGAGCTTGCCGTAGATCGGCAGCATGATCGTGGACGCCAGGATGTAGGCGGTCGTCACCCACAACATGTGGTCAACCCCGTGAAGCTCCCCGACAATGGTGGGCAGCGCGGTGCTGAAGATCATCTGGTCTAGGGACGCCAGCAGCATGGCCACCATCAGCCCGGCGAATACCGGCAGGATGCTGCGCCTGTTCTCTGATGCCGCAACAGGTGAGTTCGCTGCAGAGACGGTCTGTGAATTGGTCATCCGAGTTTGCCTACCATCTCTTTGACGAGCCAGGTCGCTCGTTGCTCAAGGTCCTCATCCGGGGCGCCAAGACCGGTCTCCCCCGATTGCCTCATCGCCACACGCACGGCGCCTCCACACATCGCCAGGATCAGATCGGCGTAGGCCGCCTGCTCGGCAGCGGCCAACCCCGAGAATCGCAGATCCCGCGCGAGCAGACCCTGGGCCGCTTCGCTGAGGCGACCTGTCATCAGCGTCATCTGAGCGAGCTGACCCCCCAGGATCTGGGGATAACGGCGGAGGATCTCAAGCCGATCCTGGCGAATTGTCGGGCGGGACACAGGCGCATCCATGACCGCGAAGAGTAGATGCACCACCGACCCGACGAGATCGTTCCCGTCATCGCCTGTGACGTAGTCGGACACCGTCTCATCGGTGATCTCGAGGTGGCGAAGCCCCAGGATCGCGCTGCCCTTGCTGTCGAAGTAGTTGAAAAAGGTACGCGGCGAGACATCAGCCAGCTCGCTGATCGTACCGATGGTCGTCTGCTCGAGGCCGTCACGCAGCACAAGCGTGACCGCCGCCTCCTCCAGCCTGGCGCGGGTCTCCCTGCGCTTGCGGTCTCTTAGCCCGGTCTTCTGCAAAGCATCCATCTACGGATTGTTACATGCTACGCAATATTACACAAATGCAATTCTGCACACTAGGCAATAAACTAGGATTGCTCGAAACCACGGTGATCCAGGCGCGTGCCACCGTGGGCGCGGAACTCACACGCTGCGTTGGGCGTGCGTTCTGGTTCGGTGAGGGATCCTCTTGCGGCACAAGATCGACAGCTGCCACAAGGTCCATGTGGCGCACCGCTGGTGGTCCCCTTGCGGTGCAGGAGTCGGTCGATTCGAAGCCCCGCTGCGCGGAGGCTTTTGTGCAGAACCATTCGAGCAGCTCGCTGATCTGGGTCTCACTAAGCTCGCCAGCAAAGACGGCGCGCGGCGCCGGTCACCGCGACCGGACCCGGCAGCGACCGGACCTATGCCAGTAGCTCGCCGTAATCGGGGGTCAGCCGGCGCTCGATCAGCTCCCCGCACCGTGAATCCAGCCGGCACGCGACCACCGATCGTGCGTGCACATCCAAACCACGCTCGTACGCTGAGTATTCACTGGGCCTCCCACATCTGTGGCTCTACCGGCCAGGACCACCCTTACCGGCAACTACCGGCAACCCTCGTTCACATGTGAGCGAGGCCCCAGCCACTACCCCATACCGCCTAGTTGAGCCTCGCCGGACTGGTGACCTGCGCGAGCTCACCCGCTCAGGGTCAGCCCGCGCGGCATACGGTTGTCGCACTCTCAGTGACCGCGGTCGATCCACTCCTGCAGGTGGGGTGCCTCGGCTCCGATGGTGGTGTCGTCGCCGTGTCCGGGGTGGACGACGGTCTGCGGCGGCAGCTTCAGGAGCTTGCCGCTGATGGA
>Ga0097691_1002491_pt1 | contig 12217 bp, 13 predicted proteins | sample NGESurdeep072012_8_FD_72858 | JGI IMG/M metagenome (GOLD analysis project Ga0097691, IMG submission 72858) | Arctic peat soil microbial communities from Barrow, Alaska - NGEE Surface sample 210-1 deep-072012 | ecosystem: Environmental > Terrestrial > Soil > Wetlands > Peat ...
AGACCGGCGCACATCACAACAAAGAGAGCAAAAGCAATAACGCCCGCTTGTGCGGAAGCGTTTGGCCGCTCCAATGCCTGCTCCAAAAGCCCGGCACGAAAGACAAGCATGCCAGGAACAAGCGGTAATAGGTACCACGACCAGACATCGCGCAGAAGATCGCGCTGCCGCTGGAGTTCCTTGGGTTAAAATCCATACAGGTACGCAACTCAAACTCCGCCGAGACGGTTCGAGCAGATCCCCTCTTGTGCAGCGTGTATACCATAAACAGAGTGCCTACAATCACCAGGGCGCATCCCGTGCGAATCAACGCGGAATGAAACGCCGAGATGTAGTATCCAACTCCGACGATCACGAATGCACTGGCCGCATACTCACGCAGATTTCTCCTGGAAATCTGCTTCTGAAACCTCCGCGCCGCCCGCGGAACGTCGCAGAGTTCGGCCAGAGGAGCATCCCGGCGCCAGAGAAGTATCCTGGTGCTGCCCAGCGCCCACAGCAACGCCGTCCAATCGTTTTCGATGAAATCCATCTCGCGCAGCATCGCCTTTGCCCAATCCTGAGCCCCCGGCGATGCGAACCGAACCACGATGTTCAATATTCTCAAAGCCAATCTTCGAGCAGTAGTCATCAGCTTTTCACCCCACTGAATGCCGGTTGGCCCACAGGATGTTTCGAAGCTGAAGGCACCTGTTCGCGGGCATAGCGCAACCCACCAGCGGTAAGTTTGTACATGTGCCGCGGCGGTTTACCTGCCTCAAGAGTTTCCCAGCGCGTTTCAAGCAACTTCCGCTCCGCCAGCCGTATTAAGATTGGATACAAGGTGCCGGATTTCAGGTCCGTGTTCCGGCTGATGTCGTATCCGTATTTCCAGTCCTGAGGAGCTTGCAGAAATTCACTCAGTACCAGCACCGTCTGTGGGGATCTACGCAATTTCATGACAGAAATCTACATATATAGATATAACTTGTCAAGTGATTTCTGTGCATTTCGGCTAGCAGCTTGCTTCGCTTACCGTCACAGCCCGCAGCCTGGTCTCTCTGCTAGAATCTCCGCGTCATGATGGAAGCCTTCCTCGTCCCTGAAAAAACCGTGGTCAGCGCCAAAGGAGATGGGCCTGCGCTCGATGTGAGTCGGGCGGAGGGTCGGATTTTTCTGCTGACGCTTGGAATCACCAACATCGTCGAGCAGGAGTCGCTCGATGTCAGCATCCACGGGTCGGCGGATGGTGCGACGTGGGATGCCAAGACGGTCGCGGTTTTTCCGCAGAAGTTTTATCGCGAGGAAATTCCGCTGCTGCTCAATCTGACGTCGCGGCCCGAGGTGAAGTTTGTCCGCGCGCATTGGGACGTGAGCCGGTGGGGGCGCGGGTCGGAAACGCCCATGTTCGAATTCCACGTCACGCTGCGGGAAGTTCCACAGGAGATCCTCGCGGAAGCCACCGGGCGCGTGCGCGCGTCGTAGGCCCAACCCCATTAACCACCAAGGACACTAAGGAACACGAAGGAAACCCTTAGGGACCTTCGTGTGACTTCGTGTCCTTGGTGGTTATTGAATTTCGTCGGCGTCCCCGCTCGCCTCAGAAATCTCCGTTATATTTAGTTCATGGCTGACGGTTCGAAGCCTGATGGTTCGAATGTCATCGTCCGTCCTGCGCGCGCGGTGCGCGGAGTCGTTCGCATTCCCGGGGACAAGTCCATTTCGCACCGCTATGCCATGCTGGCGGCGATTGCGGAGGGCACGAGCAGGTTCCATAATTTTTCCGAGGCACGCGATTGCTTCAGTACTCTTCACTGCTTATGTGAGCTCGGATGCGACTGGGGACGATCGGAGGACGGGGCCATTGAGGTGCATGGCGTGGGCCCGCGTCTCCGCACTCCCACGGAGCCGCTGGATTGCGGAAACTCCGGCTCGACCATGCGCATGCTGAGCGGAATTCTTGCCGGCCAGCCGTTTATCAGCGAGTTGTGCGGGGATGAGTCGCTTTCGCGGCGGCCGATGGCACGCATTATGACGCCGCTTTCGCAGATGGGGGCGAGGATCGAGGCCGCGGAAGGTGGACGCCCTCCACTAAGAATTCACGGTGGTCATCTGAAGCCGATTCACTACCGGCCGGAAGTGGCGAGTGCGCAGGTGAAATCGTGTGTGCTGTTTGCCGGACTGTTTGCCGAAGGCGAGACGGTGGTCGAGGAGCCCATCCGCACGCGCGATCATGGCGAAATTGCGCTCCGGGCTTTTGGGGCGGAAGTCGAGCGCACCGGGAATGCCTCGCGGATTATGGGCGGACAGCGGCTGCGCGCGATTGAGGCGCATGTGCCCGGAGATCTTTCGAGCGCCGCGTTCTTTCTTTGTACGGCGGCGCTGTTTCCCGGATCCCACATCACCTTGCCCGGGATTCTGATGAATCCGACGCGGGCGCGCCTGCTCGATATCCTGGTGCAGATGGGGTTGAAGGTTTCGGTCGCGCACCTGGAAGAACATCATGGGGAACTGGTAGGGTCGATTGAGGCGCGTGGAGCGGCGTGGAAGGGAGCCGTACTCGCTGGCGCCGACACGGCTGCGTTGATTGACGAGATCCCGGTGCTGGCGGCGGTTGCGCCGTACTCCGAGGGCGGCATCGAAGTTCGCGATGCCAAAGAATTGCGCGTGAAAGAGTCGGACCGCATTGCTGCCGTCGCTGCCAATCTGCGAAAAATGGGCGCGGAAGTCGAAGAGCGGCCCGATGGAATGCGGATTCCTGGCGGCCAGCATCTGCATGGCGCCGAACTGGATTCGTTCGGCGATCACCGCATTGCCATGGCGTTCGCCGTGGCCGCGTTGCGAGCGGAAGGCGAGACGACGATTCACGGCGCGGATGCGGCCGGAGTGTCGTATCCAACGTTCTTCGAAGACTTGCGCAGCGTTACCAGCTAGTAGTTGCCAAGAGCCAAGAGCCAAGAGCCAAGAGCTAAGAGCGCTTTTTATGTCAAGCGACAAATCCCAATCCCCCGACGAGCGCCTGCAACAGGAATTCAATCGCTGGGCCGATGACGGCGAGGGCGCAAAGATGGAGCGCCACCACCTCGACATCACCGAGAAAACGATGCGCCGCATGGATCTGCGTCCCGGCGAGCGCATTCTGGATCTCGGCTGCGGATCGGGGTGGGCGACACGCCTGCTGGCACGCATGGTCGGCGAAGGGCCGCAGGGTTTTGGGCAAGTGGTCGGGGTCGACATTTCCGACGAGATGATACGGCAGGCGCGAGCCGCTTCGAAAGAATTCGACAACGTGATGTTCATTGTTGGGTCTGCGGCGCAGATTCCCTGGGAAGAAAACTTCTTCGACAAAGTTCTTTCAGTGGAGTCCTTTTATTACTACCCGGATCAGGAACGCGCGTTGGCCGAGCTTTTTCGCGTCATGGCGCCGCATGGACGGTTGTTCATTTTGATCAATCTCTACAAAGACAATCCATATTCGCTGCAATGGGTGCCAAAGTTGAAGGTGCCGGTGCATGTTCGTTCAGCGGCAGAGTACGTCGAACTGCTGAAGAAGCACGCTTTCCAAAACGTCGAGTATGCACAGATTCCCGACGACACGCCCACTCCCGACAACTACCAGACGACTTCGTTCCACAGTCTGGACGATCTGCGCGCCTTCAAGCGCGTTGGCGCGCTGCTGCTGATGGCGTCCAAGCCAGATGTGCGGAATCCGGCGCCGGGGTACACGATCTATTAGCTACGAGCTTCGAGCTACGAGCTTCGAGCAAGCGGTCCGGTGCGCGTGACGGGTTTGCTTTTGCTCGCTCGTAGCTCGAAGCTCGCAGCCCGTAGCCAGAGTGTGACCGCCATCACTCCCGGGCGTATGATCATGGGTTATCCTGTACCGCACGAGGCCTCATGAGCTGGCTGCAGAACAAGTTCGAAAAGAATTTCATGATCTCGACGGTGGACTACGTCTTCAACTGGGCGCGCAAGTCGGCGCTCTGGCCGATGACGTTTGGGCTGGCGTGCTGCGCCATCGAGATGATCGCGTCTTCGACATCGCGGTTCGACATCGCGCGTTTCGGGTCGGAGGTGTTTCGGCCCAGCCCGCGGCAGTCCGATCTGATGATCGTCTCCGGCACCGTCACGCTGAAGATGGCGCCGGTGGTGAAGCGAATTTACGACCAGATGCCCGAGCCGAAGTGGGTGATTTCGATGGGCGCGTGCTCGTCAGTCGGCGGGCCCTTCAATACTTATGCCGTGCTGCAGGGCGTCGACCGCATCGTGCCGGTGGATGTGTATGTGATTGGCTGCCCGCCGCGTCCAGAGAATTTGTTTTACGCGCTGCTCAAGCTGCAGGACAAGATCGATACCATGACGCTCGCCAAGCGGCCGACCGAAGTGCGCCTGGAATCGCGGATGATGGACGATTTCAAGCGCCAGGTAATGGTCGCGCAGACGATGCAGCCGAAATAGCCGTTGGCTGTCAGCCCTCAGCCCTCAGCTCTAAGTCAAATCACCGCTGTATACTTCTTGTCATCCCGAGCGGAGCGAGGGATCTGCAGTTTGCTGCCAGTGCTAGATGCTAAGTGTTATGTTCCTCAAAATTGCATCTCAATCCGACCTCCCCGGAATCAACGAAGCGAAAGAATTCCCCTGCGGCGACAAGACCATCTGCGTCGCCAATGTGAACGGCGAAATCAGCGCCATGGAGAACATCTGCCTGCATCGCGGAGGCCCGCTCGGCCAGGGCGTGATCTCGGGAGGGAAAGTTGTTTGTCCGTGGCACGGCTGGGAGTGGGACCCGAAAACCGGCGAGGCCGGCCCGCCGGGGGCGAAGGTGGCGGTGTATCCGGTGAAGATTGAGGGCGGGGATGTGTTGATCGAACTGTGACGCGCAGTCGTCCGGAAAGACTGACGAGCTGCGCTCGGCTGGGACGGGCGGGACGCCCGTCCCCACACGATTTACGACCATACTTCTTATGGCAATTCGTAATTCCCTTGAATGATGAATTCCATACCGCCATCCAGCGTGGGCCGCGCCGTGTAGGTTCCGCTGCCTTGCAGTTGCTTTAGCCGTCCACTACCGCCGGTGAAGGTCCACTTACCCTCGAGGTGATCAGGAATGCTGCCGTTCATCGTGGCAGTGCCCTCATACCTGAGGAAGTACCGATCTCCGTTCTTCATGGTTCCGACCACATAACCCCGATCCACCGCGTGCTGATTCTGAACGTCATCCACACCGTAGGAGATGTACTCAGTACCCGTGAGGCCGCCGATTTCGATCGGTGCCTTGGATGTGCATGGTCTTTGATCGAGGCTGACGGAGTGTTGCCGGTCATCGTTGATCAGAACGGTTTGGTGGACGGACGAGTTCCCGCAAACCGACGTCTCGGTAAAGGACCCCTTGACCTGCGCTTGCATCAGAGGGGAACCGAACAGCAGGGAGAGTGCAGCCAGACACAAAAGGGAGCGCATAGGCGTGAAGCTCCGGAGTTGGATGAAGACCGAAGCGAGTCTAGCAGAAGGTGAACTAGCCCAATAGTTTCACGAACTGCTCCGGCTGTCCTTCGAATCCCGGAAACACCGTCTTCAAATCCTTATTCCCCAGATACCGCGACACGACTTCGCTGAGCACCAGCCTGAAGTCCGTCGTTACCGCCAGATCGCGGCCTTCGTACAATTGCGACTGATCGAGCCCCGGCCAGCGGCCATAGACTTTGCCGCCCTTTACGGGGCCGCCTAGGACGAACATTACGTTGGCGTGGCCGTGGTCGGTGCCTCGGTTGCCGTTTTCTCGGGCGGTGCGGCCGAATTCGGACATGGTTACTACGACCGTGTCTTCTCCGAGATCGCCGAGGTCGGTCCAGAAGGCGGTGATCGATTGCGCGAAATCGCCAAGGACGTTTGCGATCTGTCCCTGGGTGCTGCCTTCGTTGACGCGGTGGTCCCAGCCGCCGATATCGGCGAATGCCACCTGCACACCGAGGTTCGCTTTGATCAGTTGGGCAAGTTGCTTCAGGCTGTCGCCGAAGCGTCCGCGCGGATAGTTCGCATTTGCCGCCGGCGTGTAACGCGCGGGATCGGCCGCCTTTAAAGTCTTGACCGCGTCGAAGGTTTCCTGGCCGGCGCCGTGCAATACGGTGTCCACCGAGCGGTCGTACATGGCTTCGAAGGTGTTCGACATCGGCGCTGCGTTGGAATTGTTTCCGCCGACCGAAAAATCGTTCAGGTTGTTGACCGCGACCGCCGGCTCTTTGCCGGAGAGAATGCGCGGCAGCGACGGCCCGAGGGCAATGGCGCGGAAGGCCGACTTATCGGGCGCAGACTTACCCGCAGATAAGGTCGTGCAGCGCGCGGTTCAGCCAGCCGTCGTCGGTGACCTTCAAGCCCGGCGTGCCGGATTCCATGAAGTCCTGCGCATCGAAGTGCGAGCGCGTCGGATCGGGCGAGCCCGCCGCGTGCACGATGGCGAGATGCTTCTGTTTCCAGAGCGGATGAAAAGCCGCCATCGCAGGATGCAATCCGAAAAAGTCGTCGAGGTCGAGCACGGATTTCCTGGGGATGTTGATGGTCGGCCGCATGGCGTCGTAACTGGGTTCGCCGTGGGGCACAACGATGTTGAGGCCGTCAGACGCACCGCGCTGGAAGATCACGACCAGGCGCTTGGTGCGAACGCCGGGGGTCGGCCGCGCCCAGGGCCGCGCGCGTCAAAAAGCTCGGTAGCGCGGTCGTGCCAACCACAGCCAGCGCGCCGTTGCGAAGAAAGATGCGTCGAGTGGTGGACATGATTAGAACCTCTGCTTCGAGCTACGGGCTACGCGCGAACACGAATCGGTTGCTCGAAGCTCGCAGCTATCTCCTCTGAAACTCGGGCGACCCCAAACGGCGTCCGCGCAAAGGTATTTCCATCCCGATTGGCCTCATCAGGAATGAACCCGGATTGCAGGAAAAGTTGCTAACAAGATTAGGTTGGAAGGGGAGCGGCCTAGCCCTTTAATTTTGCCACATAGGCTTTTCCGCTTTGCGACTTGCGGGCGGTGCTCTCCACGAATTTGAGAAATTCGCGCAGGTGTTCCTTTTCCGACAGCTCCGCCTCTGAGAATTTTACCCGAACGCCAAACGACGGCGCGCTGCGCGTCGCGACTCCGCTGATGATGACGCCTTTCACCCAGATCTTGCCGCTTGCCACCCACAACCCGATCTCCAGGGCTTTGCCCGCGGGCACGGCGCTGGCGGTTTCGACCAGGCATCCTCCGCGGCCCACATTCGCCAGATTGCCCCAGACCGGCTCTTCTACACCCTCAACGTGAATTTCCACCGCCGCATAGCACTTGATCCGCTGAAAACGGCGGCGATCCGATCCCAATTGCGAGGTGAATAAATCCGGTTCGAACGGGGGCGTTTCATCCACTGGTTCGGGATGCTGAAGCACGGCAGGTGGCGCCGGCACCGCAGCAACGGGTACATTCTGCCGCGCTTCGCGGGCTTTGACGGCAGCGTCTTTGATCTCGCGCATCGCCCGCAGCAGCGCCGCTTCGCGCTGTTCCGGAGAGACTTCGCGGTAGGTCTGCAGCAGTTTTCCGAGGTGGCTGACCAGGTCCGGATCCGTGAGCAGGCGCGTCCAGTCCGATCCTTTAGGCGACAGTTTCGTGGCTTCGCTCATACGCACGACTTCCCTCACGCAGTTTTTCGGTCGCAGGGAAGGGCTTGACTCGCCTCATAGATTGAACTTTGAGTGGAGGTTACACAAGATGACCAAGGTCACTGTGGCCAATGGGAGTGCACCTGCAAAGCAGGATCGGTCGGCGCTCCATCGCGAGACGGCTCAACAATTGGCATCGGATCTCCACCAAAAAGAGTCCAAAAGCCTTATCATTTTGGTCTCGTAAGGAGAGAACCCAAGTTCCATGACTTCCGCGAACCGTCCCACCCGCCAATTGCGGTGCCATCGTGCATTCTTTTTGCGGATCGTTCCTCTGGTCGTGTCAATCGTCATCTTCCCAGCGGCGCTTTGCGCCCAAAGTTCGACTTCGGCTTCCGGTTCGACCGCGACTTCGGCGGGCGGGGCCATGCAGGTTCCAACCTCGGCACAGAATCCAGTGTTTGGCAGTGTGCCGGAGGCCAAGCACACCCCCGGAGTCCTGCCGCTGACCTTCAGCGACGCGATCGAGCGGGCTTTGCGCCAGAACCTGGCTGGTCTTTTATCGGAGTACAACACCATCGAGGCCCGCGGACAGAAATGGCAAAAGCTCAGCGACCTGCTTCCGAACGTCAGTGCGGATGTGCAGGAGGTTGCGCAGAGACAGAGCCTGGAAGCGCTAGGACTGCGCAGCGCGCAATTTCCGCGCGTCATCGGGCCTTTCTCCTACTTTGACGTGCGCGTCTCGGCGACGCAGCGCGTCTTCGACTGGAAGTCAATCCAGAAATACCGTTCTTCCGTGATCGGCGAAAGCGTGGCCCAGTTCAATCTGAAGGACGCGCGCGATCTGGTCGTGCTCGCGACCGGCAGCGCCTATCTCCAGGCGATCGCCGGGGCAGCCCGCGTGGAAACCTCGCAAGCGCAGGTCGAGACGGCGCACGCTCTCTACCAGAAGGCGGTCGCACAACAGCAAGCCGGCGTCGCTCCGGCAATCGACACGCTCCGCGCCCAGGTCGAATACCAGGCGCGCCAACAGCAACTGATCGCGGCCACGAATGACTTCGCCAAGCAGAAAATTTCGCTGGCACGTGTGATTGGATTAGCCCCCGGCCAGGAATTCGAACTGGCCGACAAAGCTCCTTACCAGGCTTTTCCCATCCCCGATCTTGAAACCAGCTTGCAGCGCGCGTATTCTCTGCGCTCCGATTACAAAGCCGCGCGGGATCGTCTGGTCGCCGCGCAACTGGAGCGCAGCGCGGCCACCGCTGGGTATTTTCCCATCCTCGATCTGGCGGCGAATTACGGCGAAATCGGCAAGGTTCCCGGTGACGTGCTGCCTACGTATCAGGTCATCGGTACGCTGAACATTCCGATCTTCCAGGGTGGCAAGGTCCATGGAGATGTTCTGAAGGCCGAAGCCAGCCTGCGGCAGGCGCAGGCGCAGATGGCGGACGTGCGCGGTCAGATCGATCAGGATATCCGCAACGCGCTGCTCGACCTCAAGTCGTCCAGCGACCAGGTGGAAGTCGCCCAGAGTTCCGTGAATCTTGCCGAGCAGGCGCTCACCCAATCGCAGGATCGTTTCTCCGCCGGGGTCACCGACAACCTCGAAGTGATTCAGGCGCAGGAAGCGGTGGCGGCCGCGCACGAGAGTTTGATCTCGAGCCTCTACCTTCACAACCTGGCCAAGGTTTCCTTTGCCCGCGCCCTTGGGCGCGCCGAAGAGGGCGTTCGCGAATACTTGAAAGGGAAGTAGCCAATGGAACAAACCAGCAGCGTTGTAGCCGAGCCCAAACCGCAACCGGAAGCGCGTGCGCCACAGTCCCCGCCTGACAGCGAAGCCCAATATCAGCGGCGATCCGCCTTTTTGAGCCATCCGCACACGAAGTTGGGATTCATTCTCGCCAGCCTCGTGATTCTGGTCGCCGTTTTCTTTCTGTGGCGCTACCTCGGAAGCTACGAATCCACCGACGACGCGCAGATTGATGGGCACGTGAACTCGGTGAGCGCGCGCGTCAGCGGCCATGTGCTGAAGCTCAACGTGCAAGACAACCAGTACGTGGAAAAGGGAACGGTGCTGGTGGAAATCGATCCTGCCGATTACGAAGTCGCCGTCGCGCAGGCGCGCGCTGAATACGCCGACGCCCAGGCGCAGGCCGCCGCCGCCGGCATCAACGTCCCGATCGCCAACGTGAGCACTTCGAGCCAGGTGAGCGGAGCGCAGGCCGGTGTCTCCAGTGCGCAGGCTGGAATCGCGGCTGCCCGCCAGCAGTATGAAGCCGCCAAGTCGCAGGTCGCTGAAGCGGACGCCAACAATACCAAAGCGCAGAATGATCTTGTCCGCTACAAACAACTGATCGACAAGCAGGAGATCTCCGAGCAGCAGTACGATCAAGCCGTCGCCAGCGCCCGGGCCAGCGCCGCAACTCTGCACGCGGCGCGCGCCAGCGCCGACGCTTTCGCGGCGCAGATCGAACAGGCGCAGGGCAAACTGGTGCAGGCCGGCGCCGATCTTCGAACCGCCGACACGGCGCCCCAGACGATGCGCGCCACGCGCGCGCGCGCGCTTTCTGCGCAGGCCAATGCCGATCGCAGGAAGGCCGAATTGGACCAGGCTGAACTGAACCTCCAATACACGAAAGTGGTTGCGCCGGTCAGCGGCGTCGTCAGCAACCGCACCGTCGAGGTTGGTCAAAACGTGCAGCCCGGCCAGGAGATGATGAAGGTCATCCCGCACGACGATGGCGACCTCTGGGTCACGGCGAACTTCAAGGAGACGCAGCTTAAGAACATCAAGCCGGGCCTGCCGGCTGAGATCGTGGTGGATGCGAACGGCAAGACCTACAAGGGACACGTCGATTCCACCGCTGGCGCCAGCGGTGCGCGCTTCAGCCTGCTGCCGCCCGAAAATGCCACCGGCAACTACGTCAAAGTCGTGCAGCGCATTCCGGTGAAGATCGTGTTCGACAAGGACGAGACGAAGGGACACGAACTGCGCCCGGGGATGTCGGTTGTGCCGAAGGTCTGGATTAAATAATGGGCGCTGCTGCGATCACCATGAATGAGGCCGCCGCATGGTGTCCGGCGGTCAATCCGTGGGTCATTGCTCTCACGGTGACGCTGGCCACGTTCATGGAGGTGCTCGATACCAGCATCGCCAATGTGGCGCTGCCCCATATCGCCGGCAGTCTTTCCGCGGGTCAGGACGAAAGTACGTGGGTGCTGACGTCGTATCTCGTCTCGAATGCCATCGTGCTGCCGCTGAGCGGCTGGCTGTCTTCGATCATGGGTCGCAAGCGCTTTTACATGAGCTGTGTCGCTCTGTTCACGATCAGTTCGTTCTTGTGCGGACTCGCGCCCAATCTCGCCATGCTGATCGTCTTCCGCATTCTTCAGGGTGTGGGCGGTGGAGGCTTGCAGCCGAGCGAGCAGGCCATCCTCGCCGATACCTTTGCTCCCGCCAAGCGCGGCATGGCATTCGCCGTCTACGGCATCGCGGTGGTGATGGCTCCGGCAATCGGCCCCACGCTCGGAGGTTGGATCACCGACAACTTCAGTTGGCGCTGGATTTTCTTCATCAATATCCCAGTCGGCATTATCTCGCTTTTGCTGACCTCACGGCTCATCCAGGATCCTCCGTACTTCAAGCGCCGCAAGCTGAGTGAAACCCGGATTGACTACATCGGACTCGGGTTGGTCGCGCTCGGCCTCGGAACGCTACAGGTGATCCTCGACAAAGGACAACGCGAAGACTGGTTCGAATCGCACTTCATCGTAGTGCTGAGCGTGATCTCAGCCGCATCGCTGATCTTCGTCATTTTCTGGGAGTGGAACCACAAAGACCCCATCATCGACCTGCATTTATTTCGCGAGCGCACCTTCGCCGCTGCCAACTTCCTGATGTTCATGCTCGGATTTGCCCTGCTCGGCAGCACGCTGCTGTTGCCGCTTTTCATGCAGACGCTGTTGGGTTACACTGCCGAACTCTCCGGGTTGGCGCTCTCCCCGGGCGGTTTCGCGATCATGGTCATGATGCCGATTGTTGGATTTCTGCTTTCGCGCTACAGCCCGCGCTGGCTGATGCTGTTTGGTTTGTCGATGCTCTCATTTTCGCTGTTCCATATGGCGACGTTTGACCTGGGCGTCGATTTCCACACCGTGATGATGGCGCGCGTCTATCAGGCGGTGGGGCTCGCTTTCCTGTTCGTGCCCATTAACACCGCCGCGTATTCGTCTCTGCCACGCGAGAAAAATAATGCCGCGTCCGGATTGATGAACCTCGCCAGAAATATTGGCGGCAGCTTCGGGATCTCTTTTGTCACTACCGGCCTGGCTCGCCGCGCGCAGTTTCACCAGGTGCGGCTGGTGGAAAAGCTGAACGCCGCCAATCCGCAGTTTCAGTCGGTGCTGCACGGGATGACGGGTACTTTTTCGGGCGGCGGGTTCGGAACTGGCTCCGGCCCTGGAAGCGCGTTGCAGCATGCCTATGCGATGATGCAGGCGAATGTGATCCAGCAGGCGACCATGCTGGCGTACATTGATAATTTCTGGGTGCTCGGGACCGTGATCCTTTGTTTAATCCCTTGTGTGTTCCTGATCAAGAGATCGAAGCCG
>Ga0097691_1002492_pt1 | contig 12214 bp, 13 predicted proteins | sample NGESurdeep072012_8_FD_72858 | JGI IMG/M metagenome (GOLD analysis project Ga0097691, IMG submission 72858) | Arctic peat soil microbial communities from Barrow, Alaska - NGEE Surface sample 210-1 deep-072012 | ecosystem: Environmental > Terrestrial > Soil > Wetlands > Peat ...
ACCCTTCCTGACCGAAGCGGCGATGTGCAAGATCTTCTCGTCGGAAGTCGCCGAGCGCGTCGCCTCGCTCGCGGTGAACCTCTACGGCGGCTTCGGGTTCGTGAAGGACTACCCGGTCGAGAAGCTGTTCCGCGACTCGAAGATCGGACAGATCTACGAGGGGACGTCGAACCTGCAGCTCCAGACCATCGCCAAACAGCTCATTGGATAGAATCAGAAAGGCGCCCATGCGACCGATGATCGCGCTCGGACTCGCCGTCGTGCTGACTGCAGGCATCGCCGCGCAAACCGGCCCGGTCGATCCGACGGTCCGCCAGGGGATTCAGCAGACGTGGGACGGCTTCGTCACGGCGCTGCGCCAGAAAGACGCGGCCGCGATCGCGCGCGCCTGGACGACCGATGCTGATCACGGAGGCGTCGTCCCCGACGCGCGGCTGCGAAACGGCCGCGCCGACATCGAAGCGATGTGGGTGGCGGGGCTGCCGGGACTGCCCGCGCGCGACCGCCATGTGACGCTGCGCGCGGTGCGCTTGCTGCGGCCGGATGTGGCGCTGGTCGACGGGACGCTCGAGTCGGGGCCGGCGACCTCCGCCGACGGCATCAAGATGCCGACGGGCCGCGAGCCGTTCTTCGCGGTGATGGTCAAAGAGGGCTCGCGGTGGCTGATCAACGCCACGCGCATGGGCGCGGTCGTTCGCGACACACAGTAGGGATCACGCGGTGGGATGCGCCGGGTACATCGCTTCGGTGTCGAGCGTCTGCGGACCATGGTCGGTGCAGACCGCGTACTTCGACGGCGTGAACGACACGCCCGCGTACTCGCCCTTCGCGTTCAGCACGTAGAAGTTCAGGCCGAAGTTCGGCTCCCCTTTGTCGTTCAGCAGCCGCTTCTCCACCGTGTTCCTTGCCACGCGCGTGAGCGCCGCCATGCCGGCGTCCTTGGGATGCGCGCCGCGGCGCATCTCCTCGATGATGAAGAACGAGCAGAGGTTGTAGAGATTGGCTTCGCCGCGGCCGGTCGATCCCGCCGCGCCGACGTCGCCGTCGACGTACAACCCGGCGCCCAGAATCGGCGAGTCACCGACGCGCCCCGGAATCTTCCACGCCAGCCCGCTCGTCGTCGTCACGCCGCAGATTTCGCCCGTGGCGTTGATGCCATCGCAGTTGATCGTGCCGAAGTAATGCTCCGGATCGATGAGCCCCTCGCGCACCATCTGCAGCCCCGCCTGGTACCAGGCGGCGCCGCGCTTTTTCGGATCGAGATAGTGCTCGGGATCGACCCGCCGCTTCCACTCGAGCCACAGGCTGCGCGACTTCTCGGTGTTGAGATCGTCTTCGATCTTGAACCCCATCTCGCGCGCGAAGTCCTGCGCCCCCTTGCCGACCAGGAGGTGATGGTCGGTCGTGTCCATCACGAGCTGCGCGACCTTCGACGGCGTCCGCACGCCCTCGATCGACGCGACGCCGCCCGCGCGCTTCTTCGGGCCGTGCATGCAGCAGGAATCGAGCTGCACGACCCCCTCGGCATTCGGCAGACCGCCGTAGCCGACGCTGTTGTCGAGCGGATCGAGCTCGACGATGTTGACGCCGGCGATGAGGGCGTCGAGCACGTCCGAACCGCCCGTGATCATGGCGAAGGCCGTCTCCACGCAGGTCGTCGCGCCGCCGTTCTTGTAGTGGTTGCCGTTGGCGGCCGAGATCACGACCGGCTTGAAGCCGCTCGGCGTGATCATCGTCGGCGCTTGTCCAAAAAGGCTGTTCGGTGCGGCGGCCACGGCGACGCCGGCGGCCGCAGTGGTCTGTACGAACTGGCGCCGGTTCAACGTACGGCTCATAAATGATGTCCCTCGTGGAAGCGAATCTATTGGCGGACGGCCGGCGTGTCAACAGGATCGATCGCGACGATCCACGGCTCGTAATGACGTCCAAACGCGAGCGTCACGGTGTACGGCGGCCGGTCGAGCAGGTGGACGAACCCGCGCGGCACGACCAGCTCCGGCAGCAGCGCACGGATGCGGCCGTCACCGTAGGCCACCGCCCGGGCGACGACGTAACGGCCGCGATCGGGATGCGAACGGCGCAACGTCTCGGCGTCGAGCGCCGCGTCCACGATTTGCAGTCGCGCGCCGTCGACTTCGAGCGCGGCAAAGACGCGCCGGCCCAACTGGCGCGTGCCCGGGCGCGAATCGAAGCCGAGCGCCGTCAGCGTGCCGGCATCCAGCCGGCCGAACAGTACGCCGTGCAGTGCGTCGACGCCGTTCATCCAGCGCAGCTCGCGCGCGCTGTTGCGCGCCGACACCGGCGCCGACACCAATTGGCGGCTGGTGAGCGTCACCCGCGCGTCCGGCTGCCCCGCCCGGTTCGCCGCCGCCGACAGCAGCATCACCGCGTCCGCGATCGCCACCACGAGCACCGGAACCAGCACGCGGCGCATCATGCGACCACCGCCGCGAGAGCCCGGACGCGCCGCAGCACCAGAATCATGCCGACCGCGACGAGACCGACAATCAGGAAGAACAGATACGCCGGCATCCAGTCCCACCACCATTGAAAGAACTTGGTGTACAGGAGCACGATGAATCCGAGCGCGCCCAGATAGACGCCTTCCGTCCAATCCGTGCGCAGCCCGAGCATGATCACGCAGCCGGCGAGCACGAACCCGCCAATCTGGTATGTCGCCTTGATTGCGGTCTCGGACCACCGCAGCGCACTCAGGTCGGCGTTGATCGACAGGATCCAGAGGGCGATGAGGGCCACCGACAGGCCAACGTTGCGATAGGTGGACGCGAAGAGCCACCGCTTGGTTGGGCGTACGGCTCCCGCGACGAGCAGCAGGAGCGCAATCGCGAGCCACACTTCCGGCCGACGGCCCGCCTGGCTCCATTCCCCTCCGGTGGCGGCCACCGTTCGCCCGGCCAGAAACGCAATCGCGAGGACGAGCCCGCCGGCGACAGCGAGCCTCAGGCCATACGCGTACCCGATCGCCAGCGCGAACGCCGACCAGACCAGCAGCGCGTCCGGCGAATCGGTCATGGCGAAGATGTGGCCGATCATCGACACGTTGGCCACGATGCACGCGAAGGCGACGCACGCGGCGATCAGCACGAAGAGCCGGCTCTTGTCGAACCGCGAGGCCACTTCGGTCAGCGCGACGCCGGCCAGCGGCGCCACGATGAGCAGCGACACCTGCACGCTCGTCGCGAGCAGGCCCCAAATCCGGTAGAAAAACAGGTACACGGACGCCGACAGCGCGACCGCGCCGACGATGGCGGCGGCGCGCATGGAGAGCGACATCTGCCGCTGCGCCTCGCCGCGATCGAGATCGAAGTGGCTGGTGAGATCGGAGACGAGCCGCTGATGGTACGCCGCGAGCGTGCGCCGCTGGGCCTCGTCCAGCGAGAGCACGCCGTCGCGCTCGAGTGCGGCGAGCTCCCCGGTGAAGGCGCCAATGCGATCGAGCCTGGCCTGCGCCTCCGATGTGTCCACGGTTATCCTCCGGCGAGCACCTGCGACGCGATGATCATCCGCTGCGCTTCGGACGTTCCCTGATAGATCTCGGTCGCGCGCACATCGCGGAACAGCCGTTCGACGACCGAGCCGCGGCGATAGCCGGCCGACGCGAGGATCTGCATCGCTTTGTCCGCGGCCTTGTGCGCCGCCTCAGACGCGGCGAGCTTCGCCATCGACGATTCGAGCGCGCTCTTCTCCTGCTGGTCTTTCGCGGCGGCCGCCTTCAGCGTAAGCATCCGCGCGGCGTCGAGCTCGGTCGCCATGTCGGCGAGCATCCACTGAATCGCCTCATAGCTGGCAATCGGGCGCCCGAAGGTCTCGCGGTGCTTGGCGTGCGCGATCGCCTCGTCGAGCGCCGCCTGGCCGATGCCGAGCGCCTGCGCCGCGATCGCCACGCGCCCGCCCTCGAGCGCCCACATGGCGAGGCGGAATCCCTGATCGACCGAGCCCAGCACCTGATCGTCGCCGACCTGGACGTCGAACTCGAGATCCATGCAGCCGAGGCCGCGGACGCCGAGGGAGTCGGCGCGCGCGGTGCGCCTGATGCCCGGCGCGTTCATCGGCACGAGAAACGCGGTGACCCCCTGGGCGCGCAGGCCCGGACGCGTCGCGGCAAACACAATCGCGACGGAGGCGGCCTCGGCGTTGGCGACCCAGACTTTCTGCCCCGTGATGCGGTACCCGTCGGTCGTGCGCAGCGCCTTGGTCTGCTGATTGGCGGCATCGGTGCCGGCGTCGGCCTCCGACAGCGCGAAGGCCCCGATCGCCTCGCCGGACGCCAGCGTCCGCAGCCATCGCTCCTTTTGCGGGGCCCGGCCGGCGTGCGCGATGAGCTCGGCGACCAGTGAATTGGTGACCGACAGCGCGACGGCGACCGTGGCGCTCGCGCGCGCAATCGCTTCGATCGCCAGCGCGTAGCTGACGTAGTCGCGGCCGCCGCCGCCCCAGCTCGCCGGAATCGTGACGCCGAGGAGCCCCCGTCCGGCCGCGGCGCGCATGACGTCGCCGGGAAACACGCCCGTCTCGTCGATCGACGCCGCCCGCGGCGCGACCACCTCGCGCGCGAACTGCTCGACCGATTGGCGGAACGCGTCTTGTTCCGGTGTGAGCTCCAGGATCATAAGAAGACGATCAACACAGAAACCGCAGAACTCGCAGAGCCAATCTTACTCTGCGTGTTCAGCGTGTTCTGCGTCAAATGTCGTCGTGGGCAAGCCTCTCGAAAATCGGCCTGAGGCGCTTCGCCGTTTCACCGAGCTCTTCGGGGAGCACGCGCACGTGCCCGACGACCGACATGAAGTTCGTGTCGCCCGTCCAGCGCGGCACCAGATGCACGTGCAGATGATCGAGCACGCCGGCGCCGGCCGGACGCCCGAGATTGATGCCGACGTTGAGGCCCTGCGGCTTGTACGCCTCGGTCAGCGCCATCTCGGCATGGCGCGTGAAGCGCATCAGCTCGTCCCGCTCGTCGCGGCTCATCGCCGCCAGCGATCCGACGTGCTGGTTCGGCACGACCATCAAGTGGCCGCTGTTGTACGGGTACAGATTGAGGATGACGTAGGACAGGCGGCCGCGAATCAGAACCAGGTCGTCGGCCGCTTCACAGAAGATGCAGCCCTGAGCGTTGCCGGTTCCCGTCACGTAGGCCAGTCTCCAGGGGGACCAAAGGCGCTCCATGTAGTCGTGACTGACGACTACTACACCGCCATGGCGTCCGGCGGAACCGGGTTTCCACCGGCCGGTGGAGCGACCGCCGGCGCGGGCTCCTTGTTGATGAGCTCTTTCAGCTCCTTGCCCGGCTTGAAGTACGGGACCTTCTTCGGCGGCACGTCCACCTTGTCGCCCGTCTTCGGGTTGCGACCCTTGCGCGGCTCGCGCTTGCGGAGCCGGAAGCTGCCGAACCCGCGCAGCTCGATCTTCTCGCCGCGGTGCAGCGCCTCGATGATGCTGCGGAACACCGTGTCGACGATGACCTCGGAGTGTTTCTTGGTCAGATCCGACACGCGTGAAACTTCCTCGACGAGCTCCGCCTTGGTCATGCTGCCGCCGGTCATGGGTGCATCCCCTGCCTCTGCTATCGATTCCGGAAGTGATCGCCGAGCGTCGCCGCGCCGGTGCCTTCGCCTTCCTGGTACGCCTCCCAATCGGCGCGGAACTCGTCGGACTTGAGCGCGCGGATCGAAAGCCCGATCTTGCGTTCGGCCGGGGCGAGCTTGATGATCTTCATCGGGTAGCTTTCGCCGACCGTCAGCTCGATCTTGCCTTCCTTGCCCTTGTGAGGAGTGTCGTCGAACTCCGACACGTGGATCAGCCCTTCGATGCCTTCGTCGAGCTCGACGAACGCGCCGAAGTTCGTCATGCGCACGACCTTGCCCTCGATCGTGTCGCCGACGTGGTGCCGCGTGAAGAAGTCATCCCAAATGTCGGTTGCCAGCTGCTTCAGCCCCAGCGACAGCCGCTGATTTTCGGCGTCGATGTTGAGCACCATCGCCTCGACGACGTCGCCCTTCTTCAGCACTTCCGACGGGTGCTTGATGCGCTTGCTCCACGACATGTCGGAGATGTGGATCAGCCCGTCGATGTCGTCCTCGACCTCGACGAAGGCGCCGAACTCGGTGAGGTTGCGCACCTTGCCGGTGATCTTCGTGCCGACCGGATACTTCTCCGACAGCTCGTTCCAGGGGTTGCTCTCGACCTGCTTGAGCCCGAGCGAAATCCGGCGCGCCGTCGGGTCGACGCCGAGCACCTGCGCGTCCACCGTGTCGCCGACGTTCAGGATCTTCGACGGGTGCTTGACGCGCTTGCTCCACGACATCTCGCTCACGTGGATCAGCCCTTCGACGCCCGCCTCGAGCTCGATGAACGCCCCGTAGTCGGTGAGGCTCACCACTTTGCCGGCGACGCGCTCGCCGACCGGATAGCGATCTATCACGTTCGCCCACGGATCGGTGATGAGCTGCTTGTGGCCGAGCGACACGCGCTCGGTCGCCGGATCGTACTTGAGCACGATCACGTCGATCTCGTCGTTCACCTTGAAGAGCTCGGAGGGATGCCCGACCCGGCCCCACGACATGTCCGTGATGTGCAGCAGCCCGTCGATGCCGCCCAGATCGATGAACGCGCCGTAATCGGTGATGTTCTTGACGACGCCCTTGAGCACCTTGCCCTCGGCGAGGATGTCGAGCGTGTGCTTCTTCTTCTCGGCGTTCTCCTCCTCGAGGAGCGCCTTGCGCGACAGCACGATGTTGCCGCGCTTCTTGTTCACCTTGATGACGCGCATGCGGAGCTCCTGCCCGCGCAGCGCGTCGAGGTTCCGCACCGGACGCACGTCGATCTGCGATCCCGGCAGAAACGCGCGGACGCCGATGTCCACGGCGAGCCCGCCCTTGATCCGCTCGATGACGCGGCCGATGACGACCTTGCGCTCGGCATAGGCCTTCTCGACCTCGTCCCAAATCTTCATCTTCTCGGCTTTTTCGCGCGAGAGGACGACGTACCCTTCGCGATCCTCGGTGCGCTCGAGCAGCACGTCGACGATGTCGCCGGCCTGGACGGTGACCTCGCCGTTCTCGTCGAGGAATTCGCCGATCTGGATGATGCCTTCCGACTTGTAGCCGACGTCGATCACCACTTCGGACGCGGTCACCTTGAGCACCGTGCCCTTGACGACCTCACCTTCCGCGATATTCCGGAAGCTGTTATCGTAGATGTCGAGCAGCTTGGCGTACTCTTCGGGATCGATCTGGTCATCGTCCCCGCGGGGACGGGCGATGAGCCCGCCGTGATCGGCGCGCGCGCCGCGTTCGCTGCGGTCGCTGACGCGGTCGGTTGTCGCCGTCGCGCCGCCTCTGCCAGGACCGGACGTGTTCTCGTCTTCTACGTGTGCCATGCCGTGCGCGTCTCCTCTTGTCGTCGATTGCCGGGGTTGGTAAGCGGGACCGGCACCCGCAAGTTGCGCTAGGTTGGGGTTCGCTAATTTCCGATAAGCGACAGAGCGTACGACACTTATCGCCAAACTGTCAAGGTTTCCAAAGGACGGCTTTATGGCCAAGCGACGGCCCGCACGACGCGCCAAAACGACCAGATCAGCCAGCAAACGGGCAACAACCCGCCGTTCGGGTAAACGCCCCATCAAGAAGGCGAAGACAACCCGGAAGGCCGCGCCGCGGAAAGCCGCGCCCCGAAAGAAGGCCGCTCGCGCGTCGGCGACGCCAAGAGCGCCCCGCCTGGAGCGCGCGCGCCGGACGCTCGACGAAGTCGTCCAGACGCCGCCTTCGTCGCTCGACATGAACCGGCGCGGGACCGCGGCGCGCAGCGGCCGCGCGGGGATGGCCGAGCGGCGCCTGGAGCACGAAGGCATGTCGCCGGAGATCACGGTCGGGGACGTCGACGTCGATGTGGAGGACGCGTACTTTACCGGCGACGAAGCGCCCGGCGGCGACAATCCGACGCCGGATCAGGACGCCGTGGACGACGTCGGCAAGGCGCTCGGTGTGGAATACGCCGCCAACGAGGAGTTGAAGTCGAGCGACAAAGTCGTCGAACGCGACAAGCACCGGTGGGAGCTCGATCCGGCCTCGTCCGAGGACTATAGAGATCGCAAGAAATAGCGGCTAGCGGCTGGTGGCAGGTGGCTGGTGGCGCGCCTCCACCACCTGCATCACTTCCTTGACGACTTCTTCGACTGATTTTCCCGTCGTGTCGACGACCACCGCATCGGCGGCGGCGTAGAGGGGTGACGCGGCGCGGGTGCGATCGAGGCGATCGCGTTCGGTGAGGAGCGTGGCCACATCGGACACCGCTGACGGCCCGCCGGAGTGCGAGGGGTCCGACGCGCGGCGGCGGGCGCGCTCTTCGGGCGTCGCATCCAGATAGATCTTCACGTCGGCGCGCGGGAACACGACCGTGCCGATGTCGCGCCCTTCCATCACGATCCCGCCATCCGCGCCGACCTGACGTTGTCGTTCCACGAGCACCGCACGGACCTTCGGCAGGCGCGCGACGGCGGCCGCCGCGCGGTCCATCTCCGGCGTCCGAATCGCGCGCGTCACGTCGACGCCGTCGATGGTGACCGCTGCGGCGGTGACGTCGATGCGCGCGGCGCCGGCCAGCGCCGCGACGGCGTCTTCCTGGTCGAGCGGCACGCCCTCGCCGAGCGCCTTCCAGCCAACCGCTCGATACATCGCGCCGCTATCGACGTGACGGTAGCCGAGCCCCGCCGCGATCGCGCGCGCCACGGTGCCCTTCCCCGCGCCTGATGGGCCGTCGATCGCGATGGTGAGCTTACGCATGCAGGGCAGGACGGGCGGGGCCAGCCTTTCCTGCCCGTCCGGGCAACTGTAACATGGCGATGTGCGCGGTCATCGACTCGCGGCGCTCGTCTTCGTATTCGCCGCGGTCACAGCCGCCGCGCTCATCGCGCGTCCCTACGTTCGCGGCCTCGCTTTCGTCATCCGCGCGGCCGAGATGCACGGTGTCGCCCGGGAGCTCGCCGACCTCGGCTCGCGGCCCGACACCGAGCGCGAGCTGTCGATTCCGACCCCGGGAACGACGAGCGGCGCGCTGCGTGCGCGTGTGTATCTGCCCGGCGGCGCTCGACGCCGGACCGTGCTGCTCGTCTCGGGCCTCCATCCGGCCGGGATTGACGAGCCGCGGCTCGTCGCGCTGGCGCATCAACTGACGGCGAGCGCGTTCACCGTCGTCACGCCCGATATTCCCGACCTCTCGAGGTTTGCGATCACGCCGGCGATCACCGACGCGATCGAGCAGGCGGCCGGATGGCTCGCCGGCGATGCGGCGCTGACGCCCGATCGCCAGATCGGCCTGATGGGCATCAGCTTCAGCGGCGGCCTGTCGGTGGTGGCCGCCGGCCGGCCGTCGCTCGCCGGCCACGTCGCCTTCGTCTTCTCGTTCGGCGGCCACGACGATCTTCCGCGCGTGCTGCGTTATCTGTGCACCGGCACCGAGCCGGCGCCGCGGCGCGAGATCCAGCTGTCGCCGGACGCGGTGGACACCGTCGTCCCGCGTCCGCACGACTACGGCGTCGCCGTCATTCTGCTCGGCGTCGCCGACCGCGTCGTGCCGCCGGCGCAAGTCGAGCCGCTGCGCGCGGCGGTGCGGCGCTTCCTCTGGGCGTCGCATCTCGATCGGGTCGATCGGCCGCAGGCCGAGCGCGAGTTCGCGGCGCTGCGCGATCTGGCGGAGCATCTGCCGCAACCGTCGGCGACGCTGCTCCGTTACGTGAACGACCGCGACGTCGCCCATCTCGGCGCGCGCCTGCTGCCCTGGATTGGGTTCTACGGGGGAGCGCCGGCGCTCTCGCCGTCGCAATCGCCTACGCCGTCGGTGCCGGTGTTTCTGCTCCACGGCACGGATGACAATGTGATTCCGGCGATCGAGTCCGAGTATCTCGCCAATCGGTTGCGCGGTCATACGCCGGTGCGGCTGCTGCTGAGCGGACTCATCTCGCATGCCGAGGCCGACCGGCCCGTACACGTCGGGGACGTCCTCGAGCTCGCGGGGTTCTGGGGGGATCTGCTCAACCGCTAACGTTTTTCATCACGAGGACACCAAGGACACGAAGGCACGCGAACAACTAAACTTGGCTTCGTGTCCTTCGTGATCTTCGTGTCTTCGTGATAACCGTACGGTGAAAGATGGAACGACTCCAGAAAATCCTGTCCCAGGCCGGTATCGCGTCGCGGCGCGCGGCCGAGCAGCTGATGCTCGACGGCCGCGTCACGGTGAACGGCACAGCGGCCACCGAGCTCGGCACGAAGGCCGATCCGGCGAAGGACGACATCCGGGTCGACGGCCGACGCATCAAGCTGCCCGAGCACCACCGCTACATCCTGCTGAACAAGCCGCGCGGCTACGTGACGACGCGGTCGGATCCGCAGCGGCGACCAACGGTGATCGACCTGCTGCGCGGCGTCAAGGAGTACGTCTATCCCGTCGGGCGGCTGGACTTCGATTCCGAGGGCCTGCTGCTCCTGACCAACGACGGCGATCTCGCGGCGCGGCTCACGCACCCGAGCCACGGCGTGCCGCGCGTGTACGAGGCGAGAGTGCTCGGCGTCCCCGACGCCCACGATCTCGATCGACTCGAACGCGGCGTGACGATCGACCGCCGCCGCACGCAGCTCGCGGACGTCAAGCTGATCGGCCCCAGCCTGCTGCTCGTCACCATCCGCGAAGGGCGCAATCGGCAGGTGCGGAAAATGTGCGAGACGATCGGCCACCCGGTGACGGAGCTGAAACGCGTCGCGATCGGACCGCTGAGGGACGGGAAGCTGAAGCCGGGGTACTGGCGGGAGTTGCTACCCGAGGAAGTCGAGCGCCTGCGGAAGGCCGCGGCGCTGACTCACCACAAACGCCGCAGTGTTCAGCGATGAACGACACGGTGTCCCGACAACGCACTCCTGACCGATCCGCGAATCGAACGTAGCATCGCGCACGCCATTCCTGAGCCCGCGCTGCCCGACCCCCAGTGCACGGACTCACGTTCTACTGCGCCGTCCAGCCGCCGTCGATCGCGAGGCTCTCGCCGGTGACGAGGGAGCAGGCGGGCGAGGCGAGGAACACGACCGCGCCGGTCACCTCGTCGATTCGGCCAATGCGTCCCATCGGGATGCGGCTGACGACCCAGTCGCGGAACTCCGGATTGGCGAACATCGACGCCGTCATCGGCGTTTCGAGAAATGTCGGCGCGATGGCGTTCACGCGGATGTTCTGCGGCGCGAGCTCGACACCCATCGCCTTGGTCAGCCCCTCGACGGCGTGCTTCGTCATGCAGTAGGTGGTACGGCGCGGCGCGCCGACGCGGCCCATCTGCGACGACACGTTGATGATCGCCCCGCCGCGCTCGCGCCGATCGGGCGCTTCGAGCATCTTGCGTACGGCGGCCTGCGCCACGATGAACATCGCGCGGACGTTCAGCGCAAGCATGTGGTCGAGGTGCGCCTCGCTCACGTCCACGAAGGGCTCGGGATAGTTGATCCCGGCATTGTTGACGAGGATGTCGAGGCGCTCGATCGATGCGATGGCGGCGCGCACGGCAGCCGCGTCCATCACATCGCAGACCAGGACGGCCGCACGGCGCCCGATCGTCTCGACGGCCGCCGCGACGGCCTCGAGCTCCGCACGCGTCCGGCTCATCAGCATCACGTCGGCGCCCGCCTCCGCGAGCGCGACCGCCGACTGGGCGCCGATGCCCCGCCCCGCACCGGTGACGAGCGCCACGCGACCGTCGAGGCGGAACGGACCCGGATGGACGGCCGCTGTCATCACGACGTCGTCCCGGTGCGCACCGGGTGCAGCCCGACCTGCCGCCCCGCGTAGCGGCGGATCCGGATGTCGGCCTGTTCCTTGTGCGCCCAGAAGTGCTCGATCGCGCACAGGCGCGAGCAGTAGTCGCCGATGACGACGCTCGCCTCGGGTGTGCACTCCTGATACGTCACCGTCTTCATAAACTTGCCGACCCAGAGACCGCCCGTGTAGCGGGCCGCGCGCCGCGTCGGGAGAATGTGGTTGGTGCCGATCGTCTTGTCGCCGTACGCGACGTTGGTCTCGGCGCCGAGGAAGAGCGCACCGTAGTTGCGCATGCGCTCGAGGAAGTAGCGCGGCTCACGCGTCAGGATCTCGACGTGTTCATAGGCGAGCCGGTCGGCCTCGACGACCGCCTCCTCGCGCGAGTCCACGAGAA
>Ga0097691_1002493_pt1 | contig 12209 bp, 12 predicted proteins | sample NGESurdeep072012_8_FD_72858 | JGI IMG/M metagenome (GOLD analysis project Ga0097691, IMG submission 72858) | Arctic peat soil microbial communities from Barrow, Alaska - NGEE Surface sample 210-1 deep-072012 | ecosystem: Environmental > Terrestrial > Soil > Wetlands > Peat ...
GAAAGATTGACGCCGACGCGAACGTTGTGCCCTGCCCGCTCCCAAATCCGTGCCTGCCTGCAAGCGGTTTCGAGAACCCAGCCCGCAACCCGGTCATGGTCACGGGCATATGGGACGCGGCGGCCGCGGACATCACTATGGATGGTCACGTGGACGCCATCGCGGTCGGCACTGAACCCAATCCCGCGATTTCCAGTAGGTCGCCCCGGGCGCAGCCTGTGGTCGCGAGGTAATGATCTGCCTTACCTCCCGATTTCCTGAACAAGTTGAGCCCGGCCTTGCGCCGGGCTTTTTGTTGGCGTCGCGCGTGAATCCCGCATTGGCCTGATTTGAGAACAAGATATTACGGCAAAGGCCGTTCCGCTCGCGCAACGCTTTATCGATTCCTTAAGCTTTTGGTGTATCTCGATCTGATGGAAGAGCATCGGATTGCACCCAGGCATCGGGTCTTGAAGGCCGGAACGATTGAGTTCGGCGGCGGCGCGATCAATTGCATGGTCCGCAATGTCTCGGCTGGCGGCGCAGCTCTGGAAGTGAGCAGCCCAGTCGGAATCCCCGAGCATTTCAGGCTGTTCGCAGACGGGTCTCATCTGCCCTGCCACGTTGTCTGGCGAAAAGAAAAGCGGATCGGGGTCACCTTCGACTCCTGAGTCGATGTGAGGGACACTCAGCCGCGTTCACTCGTATCGCAATGCCTCGATCGGATCGAGGCTGGCGGCCTTCCGCGCCGGGTAATACCCGAAGAAGATGCCCACGGCGGCAGAAAACAGAAACCCGCCGGCGACGGCCGCCAACGAGATCGGCGCGGGCCAGCCGGCGACGACCGAGATCATCTCGGAAAACAAGACACCCACGATAATTCCGGCGATTCCACCGGTGACACTCAAGATCACTGACTCGGCAAGAAACTGCAGAAGAACATGCGTCCTTCGGGCGCCGATCGCCATGCGCAGACCAATTTCCCGCGTCCGCTCCGTCACCGACACAAGCAGGATGTTCATGATGCCGATGCCGCCCACGATAAGCGATATCGATGCGACTGCAGCGAGCAGCAGCGCCATGATGCGGCTACTGCTCTCGGCGGTCTCCGCGATCTGGCTCAGGTTGCGAACGGAGAAATCATTGACATCGCCGGGCCGGATACGGTGTCGCCGCTTCAGGATGTCGGTGACCTGGCTGACCGCCGGCTGAACCTGGCCGGCATCGGTTGCCTGGACATAGATCTGGTTCACGTATCCCATCAACCGCTGCTGAAGGTTGTAGGGATTGGGCGGTGACGGATAGACCCAGTTGAGAGGCACCTGTTGCTGGCTTGGCGCCGCCACGCCAAGAACCTTGCGCTGGGCGGTCGTGAAGGGGGTCATGACCAGATCGTCCTGGTCGGTCCCAAAGGATGTTTGCCCCTTGGAGGCGAGAATGCCAATGACGCGCAAGGGCACGCTCTTGACCTGGATCACCGCGCCGATCGGGCTCTCGTCAGCCCCGAACAGTTGGCGGGAAACCGTTTGGCCCAGGACCACGACAAGCGCGGCATTATTATCGTCCTCTTGCGAAATACCGCGTCCTGAGGCGATTTGCCAATTGGTGGTCGGCGGATAATTGGCACTGACGCCCTGAATGTTCGTCGTCCAGTTTTGATTGGCATACTGGACCTGTCCCATCTGGCGGATGAGATAGCTCACGCTGCCAACAGCCGGAGCTTCACGACGGAGTGTTTCGGCGTCCACGACGGTGAGAGTCGAGGCACTTCCCTGTCCGCTGCGCATGCCGCCCATCGTGGTGGCGCCCGGGACAACCACCACCAGGTTCGTACCGAGGCTCTCGATCTGCTTGCGGACCGCTTCGTTGGCGCCCTGACCGACCGCGACCATGGCGATGAGCGCGGCAACTCCAATGAAGACACCCAGCATGGTCAGCGCCGACCGCATCATGTTGCGGGCAAGTGCCTGGAATGCCGCGGCCACGATCATCAAGGCGAAAGCCCGCACAGTGCCCGCGCTGCCGGCGGTAGCTGACGCCGGCTGCGGTGGGTTGGGAAGCGAACCGGCGGGCGATACCCGGGTCGACGCTCCCGGCTGTGGGCGGACGGCTTGCTTTCGTTCGTCCGATATCACTTCTCCGTCCCGCATGGTGATGACCCGGCCGGCGTAGGTTGCGATATCGGATTCATGCGTGACGACGATAATCGTAACGCCCCGCTCGCGGTTGAGCGCCTGGAGCGTCACCATGATCTCGTGTGACGTCTTGGTATCGAGATTGCCCGTCGGCTCATCCGCAAGCAGCAGAATCGGATCATTGATCAAGGCACGCGCGATGGCGACGCGCTGCTGCTGACCACCGGACAATTGCCCCGGTGTATTGCGCTCGCGGTCGGCCAGACCGAGGAGCTTGAGCGATGCCCGCGCCCGTTCGGTGCGCTCAGTGCGGCTCGAAGCCCCTCCCGCGGCATAGAACAAGGGCAGCGCAACATTCTCGATCGCACTGGTACGGGCGAGAAGGTTGAAGCTCTGAAAAACGAAACCCAATCGTTCGCTGCGTATGCGCGCGAGTTCCGGCTCGGAAAGCTCGGCGACATTGACCCCCTCCAAATAATACTCTCCGCTGGACGGCCGGTCCAGGCAGCCGAGCAAGGACATCAATGTGGACTTCCCTGATCCGGATGATCCCATGATGGCGATGAATTCGCCGGGCTCGACAATCAGATTGACGCCGCGCAATGCATGCACATCGACGTCGCCGACGTGATACGTCCGCGTTACGTTCGCGACCCTGATGATTGGTTCCGGCATGTTTGGCCTGCGAACGTATGTTCGAGCGGAATTAGCGACCGAGACCGAGACGTGGCGTGACGGCTTTTTTGGTCGTTGCTATCTGCTCTGCGGTGATGATTCGATCACCCGGCTTCACATCGCCGCTGACGATCTCCGTGAAACTATCGTCGTCCAGCCCGGTAACCACCGGTACAGAAACCAGCTCCTCGTCGCGCAGAACCCAGATTTGCGCCTGGCCGGATTGACCGGCGCCCGCGAGACCGCTGGGCACGTACCGGAGCGCCTGGTTTGGCACACGGATCACGTCGAGGCGTTGATCGACAACGATGCGGCTGGCGGCCGTCATGCCCGGCATGAGCGTCAGGTCCGAATTGTTAGCGCTGATCACGACGTCGTAGGTCACGACGTTCTGAACAGTCTGCGGAGATTGACGGACCTGACTTACCGTTCCCTCAAAAGCACGTTTCGCGTATGCGTCCACCGTAAAGGTCGCCTTGTTGCCCAGCTTGATGCCGCCGATGTCGCTTTCGCTCACGCTCGCGTCGACTTGCATTTTAGTAAGATCGGTAGCGATGAGAAAGAGCGTCGGGGTCTGAAAACTCGCCGCGACGGTCTGTCCCATGGTCACATTGCGCGACACCACGGTCCCGTCCACGGGAGACACGATGTCCGCATAGTCGAGATTGACCTGCGCGGCATCGAGCGAGGCTTGCCGTAGCTGAATGGTTGCCTGATCGAACGTGATCTGTGCCTGCGCCTGGTCATAGGTGCTCTTGGCATTGTCGTACACGTCCTGGGAGACCGCATGAGTCTGCACGAGGGTGGCGGCGCGGTCGAGGGCGAGCTTGGTGTAGGTAAGGTTCGCCTTGTCCTTTTCGAGCTGCGCTTTTGCGACCGCCAGATTCGCGCTGTTTTGGTCGACGATGCTCTGATAGGGACGGGGATCAATCTTGGCGCAGACCTGCCCCTTCTTCACCTGGGTGTTATAGTCGCAAAAGAGCTGTTGGATTACGCCGGAGACGTAGGTCCCGACGATGATTGTGAGCTCGGGATTGACGGTCCCGGTTGCCGTCACTGTCCGGGTCACGGCACCTTTTGCCACTGGAATAGTCACATAGCGGACGGAACCGCGTTCAGCGAAAGCCCACCACGCTGCGGCTGCAATCGCAACGATGAGCAGCGACGCCGACCCGGCAATCAGCCAATATCTTTTGGTGTTGGGCCTGCTTTTGATCGAAGGCGTCACCGGAAATGGAACGAGCTTGCTCGAAATCTTCTGCTCACTCGGTTCCGGAATTATGCGCTCATTCATGATGACCCTCCACCGATCACACATCGCGTGGGCGGCTCTATCGGCGACTTACATTTAATATGCGCCTATGACTGTCTCGAAAGTGGCATGTTTCATGTAAAGGTTGCCTGAGATTTTGAAGCATATATTGATTTGGGTCAACGAGACACAAGCAGTTTGGCGGGAGCTGCCACGACCATCGGCAAGGCATGGCCGCACCCACGGAGAACGTCACGGCAGATGTGAGTGCTCCCTGTATCGGACGCGCTGTGGTGATTTCGGAAATCCAAAGCTCACGCGCGTAAGCGGGCACGACATGATCCGCTCCCGCCTTTTTCGGCCGTTCAGAAAAACACGGCGGTAAATCGCGCGCCTTGTCGGCCTCGCCGCGGCCGGCCCGCAATTCTCCGCCGACCGCGGTATCGAGAAAATCTAGGGCCGAAAAAGAAGATCAGATTGACGCAAATCAACTATGTTCGCTGCCCGACATTATATTTGTACCGGCCAGAGACTCGTTTGAAAATATTTGTACCGGCCAGAGACTCGTTTGAAATGCCGATTGCGGTGGCTCGGACAAATTACTCGAGATGGAGGGAGCCTTGAAAACCGCCGTGCATGACGATTTTGACCCTCAGGCCTTCCTCGCGGAGGTCGGCGAGGGAAAGACGGTGTCGAGATATCACGAGAACCAGATTGTCTTTTCGCAGGGTGACCCGGCGGACTCGATCTTCTACATCCAGAAAGGCAGGGTCAAAGTTGTCCTGCTGTCCGAGCAGGGCAAGGAGGCGGTCGTCGGGATTTTCGAGCCCGGACAGTTCTTCGGCGAGGGTTGCCTGAACGGCAATCCGCGCCGGATTTCCACCCCCACGGCGCTGGAAGAATGCGTCATCACCGCCATTACGAAGACTGCGATACTTGCGGCCCTTCACGGCCAGCCAAAATTTTCGGAGCTCTTCCTGGCCTATCTGCTGACCCGGAATAACCGGATCGAGGAGGACCTGATCGACCAGCTGTTCAACGCGGCTTCTGCTGCTGCTGGCGAACTTTGGCAAGGATGACAGACTGCAGCCGATCAAGGTTCATATCAGCCAGGAAACGCTGGCGGAGATGATCGGCACGACCCGGTCGCGCGTCAGCTTTTTCATGAACAAATTTCGAAAGCTGGGTTTCATCAGCTACAATGGCGAGATCGAGGTACACAATTCACTGTTGAATGCGGTTCTGCACGACAAGCCGCAAATCCAGAGGGATTAGCCAGCCGTCGCCGGCGTGAGGCGGCCAGTCGCAGGATGCAGGCGTAGTCTACTTGTCAGCTTCAGGAGCGCGGAGTGCCGCAAGATTTTCTTCCGCACGTTTGCGAATGATATCGAACGCTTCCTTCTGAGATTTGACCGCCATCTCGGCCAGTTCGCGCATATTCGAAAGCGCGGTCTGGAAAGCGTGCGACGCCAAGTCCATGCGCTTGGTGCTCGCATCCTCTCCTTGTATGGTGCCGACCGCCTGCTTGATCGATTCCTGCAGGATCTCAGCCTGTCGATGAACCAGCGCCTGCCAGCCTTCGAACGCGACACGATTGGCCTCGGTCAGAGCTTCGATATTCTTTTTTTCGCGATCCATGATCGTGGCGAGATCGACGCCCGGCAGTTTGAAATCTTTCATCAGCTTCGTGAAGTCAAAGTTCGGCATTTTTCCAAAGTCGCCAAACAGTGAGCCCTTGTTCTCGTCAGTCATTTGTGTCGCTCCCGTCGCGAAGGACTGCTGTCCTGCGATCCATGCTTCTGCAGCGCCTTCGCAATCATGATCCGGCATCCGTCAGTCGTCTATTTGACTTTGCGCCCCTTAAAGAAGCCCTTGTTGGTCGTGTTCTGTTTGATGTTGGCGGTATCACCCTGCTCCAGGGTGTTCACATCGGCATGTGTTTTCGGCATCTCGTTCGCCGTCTCGGAATTATCACCGGTCCCTTTGTGACTTCGATTGGCAGGCGGTACCGGCGGCATGTGACTGTGTTTGGACATCTCACGACTCCCAAGTTGATCTGCACGACGGATCGCTGCCCGATCCGCTGGCATTCAGGGAAACAGCACGGTAAATCGCGCGCCCTGGCCGTCGTCGTCTCGACCGACCCGCAATTCACCGCCAATCTGCCTTGCGAAAGATTGAATAATCCTCATCCCCAGCCCTTTGCTGGCGCCGGGGTCGAACCCTTCCGGCAAAGCCGGGCCATCATTGGAAACCGAAAGCGCGTAGCGATATTCCGGATCTGGCTGCAGCCTGATGGTGATGCGGCTCTTGCCGTACTTCGCCGCATTCGTGATCAGCTCGCTGGCGATGAAGCCGAGCGGAATCGCGGTGACGGCCGGCAGATTGATTTCAATACCCTCGACGACCACCTGCTCCGGGGATTCTTCCGAGGATACCATCGCAGCAAAATCGCGACCAAAATCCTGAAGGAATTTCTTAAATTCAATGGTTTGCACACCCTCGTAGGAATTGAGACGATGGTGGATTCGCGCAATCATGGAAACGCGGTTGGCCGCCACGGCCAGTTGCGCGGCCGCTTCAGCATTCGTCGAGCCCCGGCTCTGCAACGAAAGCAGGCTGATGGTCATCTGCAGGTCGTTCAACAGCCGGTGATCGGACTCCTTTTTCGCTAGTTCTTGTCTCTGGATCAACTCGTCTTTTTGGCGAAGCAGCGCCTCGCTTTCCGCCAGCGCATCGCGCAGGCCTATTTCCATGGATCTGTACTGGATCAGCTCGCGCTCGCAGCTCGCGATGGTGCGGCGCACCGGGCTCTCGGAAATGACAGTTAGAGTGCACGCCATATGCCCGCCCCCTGGTCGTCGGCCTTGCCAAGCGCCCACGGATGTGCGCCCACCCCTAAAGTCAGGATGCGCCCGAGATAACCGATGACATTGATCCAAATCAAACCTGTGTTGGATGACGGACATCGTTCGAACCGCGGCAGGCCGCGTTTTCGCCTTCACCATCGATCTGATCCAGCGCAAGGAGCAGGGATGCTACGCGGTTCGCTGAAGCAGCCCACTCCGCAAGGCGCGCGTAATTGTCCGTGAACCAACTGAACGCGCCCTGCACAACGACGAACGCCGCGGCTCCCTGAACCACCTCGCCGAGGCTCATCGTTCCCGCGAGATATTTCGGGGTACATAGCAGCAGGCCGATGACAGGCGTAACCAAGAGGCTCGTATACGTGATCAGTGTCAGCCGCATCAGCTGCCAGCAATAGATCCGCCAGATGGCGATCACCGCCTTCAATGCCGCGCCAATGGCATGGCGTCCGTCCTTCTTGCCGTCCGGCAGGGCTTTGCCTTCGCCGCTTTCGCGCAGGTGGGTCCCGATCGATCTCAATTCGGCTTCGACTCGTTTGTTTTCTTCCAGCACGCGTGTCAGGTGGCGGGCGAGGAGCAACGTCGCTGTAGAAAGCAGGATGGAATAGACAATAATCGCGATGACAAGGTAACCGGGAACAGCGACAGTGAAACCGCCGAGGTTGATGTCCAGGCCGTCTCCAACGGACCAGAGGACGCCAATAAACGTGATCGCGGTGAGGAGCGACGAGAACAGTCCGAGTACGAGGTCAATCGGCAGGTCTGTCGCAACCCTGGCGTCCTCGGCGATCCGGAACTCCGGAGCTTGATAGTCCCCGGCCATGAATCTGAGCCGGATATAGCGATCCTTTGCTAGCCAATAGTCGTAGAGATGGTTGCTCAGCCATTCGCGCCATGTGCGTTGCATGGTCATGCGGCTCCAGACCGACAGGATGTTGAGGAAAAGACTGGCAGCCGCCAGCGGCACGAACCGCAGCGCCTGGATCCAGAGGTCCGCTGCATCCTTGCGGCCGATCGCATTGAAGAAATCGCGATTCCAGAAATTCAGCCCGTACTGCGTCAATAGTTGCAGCAGCACGGTAGCGATCAGGACGGTAACCAGAAGCCATGCGCGCGACGCCGACCGCCCGCGCCAGAATCCGGAAGCGCTCTGCCAGAAGCGAGACAGCAGCCGCTTTTCGTCTGGACCAATGTAGGTCCGGTTTAGCATCCTGGTTCGCCTTGAATAGCGGCGCAGCCTCCTGAGCTATTGGATGGCGCGAACCATCTTGCGCTGCATCTGGCGCTCTGGGACATACCTTAATGCACTTACGCAATCCGGCGCTAGACTATTTGACCTAAGTCAAATGGTTGTGCCTGTGATGCCCCCTTCACCCGCAAAATGGCTTGCCGAAGCACAGAATGGCGAGCTCCTGGCGCCCTCCGGACGACGAAGAAATCGCGATGCAGTCGCTTATCATCTGCCGGAACGAGGGGGCATACGAACCAGCGTGCGGTCACGAAATATCCAGTGATGGATCAGCGCAGCAGCAGCATGAAAGGCGGCGAAGATCACAAGCGCATGGGAGAGGATCTCATGCACTTCCTTGACGCTGCGGGCGAATGCACGATCCTTGAGCCATGGTGAGGCAATTTCGGCCAGGCCGAATAAGGGCAAGGCATCACCACGCGCGAACTGAAGCAAGATGCCGGCGACGGGGGCTGCCACGAGCAGCGCATAAAGCGTGTAATGCGCGATCCGGGCGGCCGGATCCATCCATACTCCCATCCATTTGCTAAATTCCGTAACCTCCGGCGGCGGAGACGGATCCACCATCCGCCACGTTACACGCGTCACCAAAAGTGCGAGGATCGCTATTCCCGCGGTGATGTGAACGAATAAGCCGGCAGCACGCGGTCCGCCTTTGGGCAGCGCATCGTCGAAAGTTCCGAGAGCCCAGGCAAGAACAACGAGGATAACAGTCAGCCAATGCAGCAGCTGCGGAATCGCGCCGTAGTCCTTTGCTGAATTGCGGAGCTTCATGCTGGAAACCTCTTATGAAGATATGCGTCACGGATAATTGGGGATCATTGATGTGGATCAAGCGGATCTTGTGGCGCCAATAGATGGATTGGCATTCAGCGTTTATTTTCCGGCGAATGGACCTTTATCAAATTACATTCTTGGTAGATGCACCTCACCTTCCCACTTCTTGGCACCTCTGCAAATACATCAGAGAACGGAGCAATGATCATCATCGATCCCGTGATCCTGAACCTGGCAGTCGCACTTGGGATCGGCCTGTTGATCGGCGCCGAGCGGGAACGCCGTAAAGGTTCTGGTCCATCACGTTCGCCTGCCGGAATACGAACGTTCGCCGTGACGTCGCTTGCTGGCGCTATCAGCTTCCTTGTCGGCGGCCAGATGCTGGTTGCAGTTGCGACCGCAGGCGTCATCGTTCTGGTCGCAGTTGCTTATTGGCGCGGGCATGAAGATGATCCTGGGCTTACGACCGAAATCGCACTGACGGCAACCGTCTTGCTCGGTGGGCTTTCGATGCAACGCCCCGCGCTGGCAGGAGGCCTCGGGGTTGTCGTGGCGGTCCTCCTCGCCGCCAAATCTCGGCTTCATCAGTTCGTCGGGAACATTCTCACAGAAGATGAACTCCAAGACGCCCTGATCTTCGCGGCAGCAACGCTCGTCGTTCTGCCGCTCGTACCCGATCGTCCTATGGGACCCTACGGTGCATTAAATCCGCACTCGATTTGGGTTATCGTCGTACTCATCATGGCCATCAGCGCGGCAGGTTATGTCGCAGTACGCCTACTGGGCGCCAGATTTGGGCTTCCGATCGCCGGCCTCGCTTCAGGCTTCATTTCAAGCACCGCAACCATCGCCGCAATGGGCGCACGTGCTGCCAAGACAAAGGAAGCGATCGGCGCCGCGGTTGCGGGCGCCGTGTTGTCAACGATAGCAACGATTGTCCAGATGGCGCTCGTTCTAGCCACCACAAGCATGGCGACCCTCTTATCCCTAGCTGTTCCGCTAATATGTGCTGGGTTGGCCGCCGCCGTCTACGGGACTGCATTTACCGTTCTGGCTCTGCGGCAAAGGACGGAAGCCGGAGTACAAAGTGGCCGCGCGTTCAACCTCTCGACGGCATTCTTGTTTGCGTTGACTCTTTCCATTATTCTCGTCGCCTGCGCCGCACTGCAGGACCAGTTCGGTGAAAAAGGCGCCATTCTCGCCGCGGCCATCGCCGGTTTCGCCGATACTCATTCAGCCGCGATCTCCGTTGCTTCGCTTGTTGCATCCGGAAAGGTCACTGCGCCTGACGCTATCTTGCCCATTCTGGCCGGGCTTTCGACCAACACAATCAGCAAAATCCTGCTTGCCGCCGCGAACGGCGGGCGTTCGTTTGCTCTTCGCGTGATCCCGGGATTGATCATGGTCGCATTTGCCGCGTGGGCTGGCGCGTTCTACGGTCTGGCCGCTGGCTGAGAGCAAGAACCTTTTCGCGTGACGCGGCCTGAACTTGATTGAGCGCATCGCGATGGAACCAAACCCGGCCGCGACCGGAATAATTACCGGAGATCAATGATCCATTTTGCGCCAACGACGATCTCCCATACCGCTCCCGCTGCAACCGTCAGCACGATCGCGGCGGCCAGCAGGGCGACCGAGAGCAGGATCCCATCCTCCTCGAGATAGGCAAGCGAGATCAAGGCAATCACCAAAGCGGGGACGACGTTGCTCAGGGGTATCGGAATCAACACCAGAGTGGTGCTCAGCATCACAACGACGGCGCCTACCAGGCGCTTGGTTGCCTCGGGTGGGGTGTGCCAGCGCGGATGAACCACCTTCTCAAGATATCTGAGCACCGGTATGGATCGCTGCACTACGGCCGCGAGGTGCTTCGTCGGCAAGGAACGCGTGGCGATGCGGCGTGGGAAGACCGGGGCAGGCTTGCCCGCCACCATCTGGAACGCGGGAATCATGAGCAGCAGGCCAGCTACGATCGAGAGCCCCGTTGCGATTGCGACCAGACCGAGCAGGAGCATGATGATTCCGAAGGAGCGCTTGTGCAGGCTATGCATGAGCCAGCCCAGGGTGAAATGATCAGCCGGCACCTCATCGTGCAATCGCTGCAGCACGACGGAGGCGGCAACGAGCAGTTTCGTGTCTGCCGGCGGTCTCAGCATCAAAAAATGTCCTGGCTTCATGATTGCCGTGTAGGAGACAAATAACACGGACGACCAGGCCCCGCGCGTTCTGATTGAAATCGGCCAGTGCCCTGATTTGCCCTGATTTGTCATATTTCCTTGACTGGGCATCGGCTCTTCTGGGGCTCAGACTGCCTGACGTGGCTGCCTTAACGGAGAGGCGGAAATGGAAAAATTCATCCACAGAGAGAATATCAGGCTCTATCGGAAGCTGCTTGCCGAAACGACCGACCCGGAGAAGCGCCAGATGCTCTTGAAGCTGCTGGCGGACGAAGAGGCAAAGGACGAGCAACCGCCCGAAGAAAAGCAGGACTAAACCCGCGCCTTTGATCTCACTCAACGTGGTCGTCTGCCGTCCGCTCTAAATAACCTTGTCATTGCCGAACTGCCCGAGCCGGGAAAGCTGCGACGTTGATATTGAGCCTCGGACTCCCCAGTTCGGGGCTCTCTTGTGAAGCGGTCTCAGTTGGCGGCAAAGACGATGCTGTTCGCGCAGACATTGAAGCAGGTTCAATGGGCTGAAGGAGCGTTGGCTAGACGTGACGTTCTTCGGAAGCGCCCGCGATCGCGAACTTTCGCAACATCTCTTCGAATGCCAACTTGATACGTAGGACGAACGGGGTTTTGTAAGGGAATTCCTCATTGCACTCATGAACCAGCATCGAGGCATTTGCTTCGAACACAACAAGATTTCCTGAGCGATCCAGTGCACAATCGATGCCAAAAAATTCAAGGCCGATGCGCTGCTGGATGGCGCGCAGCGCCTCGTGATGCCCGGAATTGAAAACCCGGGCGGGATCCTGCAAAAACGCCTCTTCTTCCGTTTGCATCCAGGCTTGATTGACCATGTCCGTGCTGACGTGATGCACCTTCCAGTCGTTTCCGATCGCCAGATGATACGGCAGGACCTGATCACCGACGAAAATGAAGCGATACTTCCGGAAATGACCATCGGCGGAGCGATAGTCGACATACTCGATCAGATAGTGATCGATATCGGGGCGTTGCGCCAGAAAGGCCGCAAGCTCGGTCGGGTCTTCGATCTTTTCGAAATCATCACCGCCATGCGTCCCGACCGGCCGAGCCAGAATGGAAGAG
>Ga0097691_1002494_pt1 | contig 12207 bp, 10 predicted proteins | sample NGESurdeep072012_8_FD_72858 | JGI IMG/M metagenome (GOLD analysis project Ga0097691, IMG submission 72858) | Arctic peat soil microbial communities from Barrow, Alaska - NGEE Surface sample 210-1 deep-072012 | ecosystem: Environmental > Terrestrial > Soil > Wetlands > Peat ...
GGAGGCGTATCCGCCGCATCCGGGTAGCCCGGTCCCGGCCGCGCCGCCAGGCGCCGCCGCCGGGCGGGCATTCCTCCTGCCGCCCGGGACGCGGCTCCATCTCGGCGACATCGTCGTCTCCGTCGAGCGCGCCGTCCTCCAGGCGGCCGAAGGCCGCGGCGGCCAGACCGGCGACGTCCACTGGACCCCGGGCGACGAGGTCCGCTTGCTCGTGGTCCATGGCGGGCTCCACCTCTGCGGCTGGGACCACGCGGAGCCCGCCGAGGAGGCCGCAATGCGGGCGCTGGAGCGGACGATCCTCGCCGCCGGGTGAGCCACTCCGGGACGCCGGGTGAGCCACTCCCTCCGGGGCGCGGTACCATCCCGCGAGAGGCCCGATCCACGTCGGATTCGGGCCGTTCAGCGTGCCGCGGGACCGCCCGCCGCCGCGCGGAGGAAGCGTGAAGGTCGTGGTCGGGCTCGGGAATCCGGGCGAGCAGTACGCGAAAACGCGCCACAACATCGGCTGGATGGTGGTGGACCGGCTCGCGGACCGGGCGGGTTGGGCCGGCCGCGGGCGGACGCGTGACGCGAGCGCCGTCGTGCAGGGCCGCTTCCGGAGCCTGGACCTCGTGCTCGCGAAGCCGCTCACATTCATGAACGATTCCGGCGTGGCGGTGCGCAAGCTGATCGCCCGGGAGCGCGCTCCGCTCCACGAGTTGCTCGTGGTGACCGACGACTTCAGCCTGCCCTTCGGGAAGATGCGCTTCCGTGAGGGTGGCAGCCACGGCGGCCACAACGGTCTTCGCTCGATCATCGACGAGCTGAGCACGGAGGCATTTCCGCGACTCCGGATCGGGATCGGCGAGCCCGGCCGGGATGCGGTGGATCACGTCCTCTCGGTCTTCCAGCCCGCGGAACGGCAGCGCCTCGACGAGCTGCTGGATGCGGCGGCGGACGCGGTGGAGGCGTGGGCGCGCGACGGCGTGAGCAAGGCCTCGAACCGCTTCAACGCCTTCCAGCTGCGGCCCGCCGACGAGACGCGGACCGCGCCGCCCGGCGAGGTCGATGGGCCGCCCGGCGCCGACGGCGTCCGTCGGACCCGGACCGGTTGGCGGCGGACCCGGCCGGGCGGCCCGGACGAGCCCGTCCCGTGAGCGTGCGCCGGGTCGGCAATGCTGCTCCGGGTGCCGACCGGCTCGGCGCCGCCGGAACCGGCCTGGCACCCGATGACGGCCGCGGTGCCCGGCGGCGTATCCCGGACCTCGCGGTCCTGCCGCCGCTCCTCCACGGCACGCCGCCCTTCCGGGCGCTGAGCGGCACGCTCGGACCCGGCGGCTCCGCGCCCGGTCCCCGGGGCCGGCACGCGGCCGTGACCGCGGTTCCCCACGGCGCCAAGACATTCCTCGCGGCCGCGTTGGCCCTTGCCGGCGGGGAGCGGGTCTGCTGGATCGCCCGGGACGCGGAGATCGGCGACCGCGTCGCGGACGAGCTGGTGGCGTGGCTCGGCGATCCCGCCGCCGTCGCCGTCCTGGAGCCGCGGTCGGCACTGGCCTATGAGCGGAGCGAGCTGGTTCGCGACGAGTCCGCGGCGCGCGTCGCGGCGCTGGCCGCGTGGCGTGCCGGGCGTGTCCGCGTGCTCGTGGCCTCCGTCCAGGCGCTCCTCCAGCCGACCCTCGGTCAGGGCGACCTGCCGGCCGCGCCGCGCACGATCCGGACCGGAGACCGGCAGGTCCAGGGTGCGCTCCTCGCGGAGCTGCTCCGGCTGGGCTATGAGCCGGTCATCGAGGTTGCCGGGCGCGGCGAGTTCGCGCGTCGGGGCGGCCTGGTGGACATCTTCGCCGCAGGCGCCGACCTTCCCGTCCGGATCGAGTTCTTCGGCGACGAGATCGCCAGCCTCCGCCACTTCGACCCGACCGACCAGCGCACGGTCGGGCCGGCAGAGGCCATCGACCTGCTCCCCGCCAGCGAGTTCCTCCTTCCCGCCGAGGGCCCGGCGGGAATCCGGGCGCGACTCGGCCGGCTGGCCACGCAGCTCCCGGAACGCCTCGCGGCCGACCTCGCGCATTTCGAGGGAGCCGACGACCAGGCGCCGGCGGGGGCCGGCGGGACCCGCGCCCTGGAGGCCGGGGACGCGGCCGAGGTCTGGGCCGCGATCCTCTGCCCCGCCTCCGGGATCGACCATCTCCCGCCCGAGACGCTCCTCGTCCTCGACGAGCCGGGCGACGTTGCCTCGGCGGCCGAGTTCCTCTGGGAGCAGGCCGCGGAGCGGCGACGCGACCTGATCGCCGCGGGCGAGCTCCCCGGGGAGTGGCCGGACGCGTACGTCGGGCCCCGTGACTGGAAGGCGCGCCTCGTCCGCGGCCGTACGCTGGAGTTGACCTGGGAGCCCGGGCTCGTGGAGGCGCTCGGCGGCGGGGCCGCGACCGAGGACCCGTTCGGCTGGCGCGAGCCGATGCTGCCGCCCGGCCGGAGCGCGAGCCTCCCGCGCGCCATCGAGCGCTGGCGTGCGGGCCGGCCCGCCACCGTCCCGATCGCGGAGGAGGAAGCCGAGGACAACCGGCCGTCGGTCGCCCCGGGGATCGTGGCATCGCGCCGGGCGCCGGGGGCCGAGCGCTCGCCGGCGCCACGGATCGTGATCGCCTCGGACCAGGCACCCCGGCTGTCGGAGCTGCTCGGCGAGGCGGGGATCCCTGCCGGTGTCACGTTCCACCCGGCGGCCGCGCCGCCGCCCGGTGCCGTGACGCTCGTCGGGCGCAGCCTGAACGCCGGGTTCGCCGGAGGGCCGGACGGCCTCGTGCTGATCACGGACCGCGAGCTCTTCGGGGCGGTGCGCGTCCGCCGGCCGAAGGCCCTTCGACGCGTCGTGCCGCGCGACATCCTGGAGCGCCTCACCGCGGGGGACCTCGTCGTTCACGTCGACCACGGGATCGGCCGCTACGAAGGGATGCTCCGGCGCGGCAGCGACGGCGAGGAGCGGGACTACCTGGAGATCGGCTTCGCGGGCACGGACCGGATCTTCGTGCCGGTTGAGCAGATCGCTCGCATCAGCCGCTACGCGGGGGCGGAGCGGCCCGGCCTTTCGAAGCTGGGTGGCGGTGAGTGGGCCCGGACGAAGGCCCGCGTTCGCCAGGCGGTCTCGGACCTGGCCGAGGAGCTCCTGGAGCTCTACGCCGCGCGGGCCGCCGCGGAGGGCCACGCGTTCGCACCCGACACGCCCTGGCAGCAGGAGCTCGAGGCCTCGTTCCCATACGAGGAGACCCCGGACCAGCAGCGAGCCATCGTGGACGTGAAGGGGGACATGGAAGCCGGCCGGCCGATGGACCGGGTGGTCGTGGGCGACGTGGGCTACGGCAAGACGGAGGTTGCCCTGCGGGCTGCGTTCAAGGCGATCCAGGACGGCCGGCAGGTGGCGGTCCTCGTCCCGACAACCGTCCTCGCCGACCAGCACCTGCGGACGTTCACCCAGCGGTTCGCGGCCTTCCCCACCACGGTCCGGATGCTCTCGCGGTCCGTCCCGCCGCGCGAGCAGCAGGCGACGCTCGCCGGGCTGGCCGCCGGGTCGGTCGACCTCGTCGTGGGGACCCATCGGCTCCTTTCGAAGGACGTGCGGATCCGCGACCTCGGCCTCCTGGTCGTGGACGAGGAGCAGCGCTTCGGAGTCGCCGCGAAGGAGCGCCTCAAGCAGCTGCGGCGCGAGGTCGACGTCCTGACGCTGTCCGCGACCCCGATCCCGCGCACGCTCAACCTCGCGCTCGTCGGGGTCCGCGACCTGTCCGTCATCGAGACGCCCCCCGAGGACCGCCTGCCGATCCAGACGCGTGTCGCCGAAGCGTCCGCGGGGCTCGTCAAGGACGCCATCCTCCGCGAGCTGGATCGCGGAGGGCAGGCCTTCTACGTCCACAACCGGGTCGAGACGATCGAGGCGCAGGCGGACCAGCTCCGCCGGCTCCTGCCCGGGGCGCGGGTCGTGGTGGGCCACGGGCAGATGGACGAGCGGCTCCTCGAGGGTGTCATGCGCACGTTTGCCGGCGGCGAGGCGGACGTCCTGGTCTGCACCACGATCATCGAATCCGGGCTGGACATCCCGAACGCGAACACGATCGTCATCGACCGCGCCGACGCGCTGGGCCTGGCCCAGCTCTACCAGCTCCGCGGCCGGGTGGGGCGGAGTTCGCGGCGGGCCTACGCGTACTTGCTCTACCGCCGCCGCGACCGCCTCTCCGACGAGGCGCGCAAGCGTCTCCAGGCGATCTTCAATGCCTCCGAGCTGGGTGCGGGCTTCCAGATCGCGCTCTCCGACCTGGAGATCCGCGGCGCCGGAAACATCCTGGGCGGCGAGCAGTCGGGACACATGGCCGCGGTCGGCTTCGATCTCTACACGAGGCTGCTCGCGGAGGCGGTGGAGGAGCGCAAGGCGACCTGGGAGGGCCGCGCCCCGACGCTCGCTCCGGCGGGGGCAACGGTTGACCTCCCCGTGGATGCCCACCTCCCGGACGCCTACGTTCCCGACGAGGCGGCGAAGCTCGAGCTCTACCGGCGGCTGGCGCGCGCCCGAACGCCGGGCGACCTCGCGGCGTTCCGGCAGGAGGTGGCCGACCGGTTCGGGCCGATGCCGCCAACGGTCCTCCGGCTCGTGGAGGTCGCCGAGCTGCGCCTCGCCGCGGAAGCGGCCGGGATCACGTCGCTGGCCCGCGAGGAGGGCCAGCTCGTGGTCCGCTTCGGGTCGGGGCTCTCCCGGGGGGAGGCGATGCGCCTGATCGCCGGCGCGCCGCTTCCCGGGGTGCGGCCGGGGGACGTCACGTTCGCGGCGAGCCAGGTCCGGATCCGGATCCCGCGCGACGCGGCCCGTGCGTGGGTGCTGACCCAGGCGATCGTGACCCGAGTGGCAGCGGCCCGAGGCCCGTCCGCCGCGGATCAGCCATCGTCCGCGGCGTCCGCGCCGGCCCGGAACCGGTAGCCCACGCCATAGCTCGTCGCGATGAAGCGCCGGGTCGGCGCCGCCTCGGCGAGCTTCGCCCGCAGGTTGCGCATCGTCACGCGCAGGAGGTGGCGTTCGTCGCGGTAGCCCGCGCCCCAGACGGCGGTCAGCAGGTCGGCGTGGCCGACCACGGATTCCGGGCGCTCGGCAAGGTGGCGGAGCAGGCGGTACTCGGTCGGCGTCAGGTGGATCTCGTGGCCGTCCGCGGTCGCGCGGTGGCCGCGCCCGTCGATGACCAGCCCCGGGTGGCGGAGCTCGTCGCCGGCGATCGCCACGGCGTGGGCATTGGCTCGCCGGAGGAGGGCCTTGATGCGCGCCATCAGCTCCGGGAAGCTGAGCGGCTTGGTGACGTAGTCATCTGCGCCGGCGCCCAGGCCGCGGATCTTGTCCTGCTCGGAATCGCGCGCGGTGACCAGGAGGATCGGGACCAGGCTCGACGCGCGGATCCGTTCGATCACCTGCCAGCCGTTCAGTCGGGGCAGGCTCAGGTCCAGCAGGACGAGGTCGGGCGTCTCCGCCTCGAAGATGACGATCGCGGCGGCGCCGTCGCGGGCCACGCGCGGCTGCCAGCCGTGCCGCTCAACCCACAGCGCCAGGAGGTCGGCGAACTCCGGCTCGTCCTCCACGATGAGGATTCGCGCCCCGGACGGCGGGTCCGGCATCACTGGAGCGCCGGGAGCCGGAACGAGATCGACATGCCGCGGCGTGTCGCGTCCAGCCGGATCCAGCCACCGTGCGCCTCGACCAGCCGACGGCACACGTAGAGCCCGAGGCCGCTCCCGGGAAGGCGAGACTCGCGGACGCGCTCGCCCCTGAAGAACCGGTCGAACACCTGGGCCTTCTCCGCGGGGTCGATCCCCTCGCCGTCGTCGGCGAACGTCACGAGAACCGAGTCCGGGGGAAGGTGGCGAGCCCGGATCGTGATCGAGGCACCCGCGCCCGCGTACTTTTGCGTGTTCGCCGCCAGGTTCGCGATGACCTGACGGATGCGGCGGGCGTCCACGTCCACCTTCGGCAGGGCCGGCACGTCGAGCGTGATCGATGGCGCCCCGGGTAGCTCGCCCTGCTCCGCGGCAAACGCACGCAGCAGGGCCCCGAGGTCGACGGGCGCGCGGTCGAGCGGGAGCTGGTCACTCTCGAGACGCGACACGTCGATCACATCGTCCACCAGCGAGCCCAGCCGGTCCACGGCATCCCCGATCCGCTCCAGGTGGTGTCGGCTCGTGGGCGCGTCGAGGCCCAGGTGAAGGAGGCTCTGCGAATGGCCGCTGATGAGGGCAAGGGGCGTCCGAAGCTCATGCGAGATCGCGGCGACGAAGCTTGACTTGAGCGCATCGAGCGAGCGCGTCATCCGCAGGTCCCGCAGGACCGCGACCGCGCCCGACGGCGAGCCCGTCATCCGCGCGTAGCTCGCCGAGACCGGGATCGCCGCACTGTCCGCGCCGGCGACGATCTGCTCGCGGATCAGCGGCCGCCCGTGGGCCAGCACCTCCCGGAAGGGGCAGGTGCGTCCGCAGCCGCGACTGCCGCCATCCTCAGGCAGGCACCCCAGGAAGGCTTCGCAGGTCGCCCCGATTCCCTGGCGCTCCGCCGCGCCGACGAGACGCGCCGCGGCACCGTTGAGCCGGGTGATCCGGCAATCCGCGTCCACCGCGATGATCGCGTCACTCGCGCCATCGAGGATCGCGGCGAGCGTCGCCCGTTCGTGCAGGAGGGCCCCGCGCAGCTGGGCGGCCCGGAACGCGAGGGCCAGCTCTCGCCGAACGAGCCCGAGATAACGGGCGTGTCCTGGGTCCAGCGTGCGACCCCGCGCCGGCCGGATCGCGAGATAGCCGAGCGCGACGCGCCCCGCCCCGCCGATGCCCAGGGCGCGGCTCTCCTCGAGCGGGACGCCGAACCAGCCGGCGCGGGCAGCCCAGCGACCCGCCGTACCGGAGTCGGCGAACGCGATCGGAAGGTCGGTGCCGCCGTCCGGTCCGCTTGCTGTCGGCTCGTCCGCCGGTTCGACCGACGCGACCCGATGAAACGTCCGTTGCGTCGGAGCCGCCAGCCAGAGCGCGGCTGCCCCGGCGCCGCTCGTGCGGGCGATCTCCGCGAGGACGGCCGGCGCCAGCTTCTCGAGGGGGTCGCCGGAGGCCAGCAGCTGGCTCAGCTGGTACTGGGCGAACATCGCGTCCGCCTCGCGTTGGGCCTCGTCGAAGGCTCGCCTGCGCTCGTCCTCCAGGTTCGCCACGCGCGCCCGGAGTGCGTCCTCGTCGCTCACTTGGGTCGCAGGGGCGGGCGCCGCCTGGTCCGCCCGTCGAGCATGGAACGAATCAGGAGGAAGCACGAGGTCGCGCCGGGGTCGCGATGGCCGCGCGATCGTTCACCCAGCCGCAGGGCGAGCCCCCGTCGGGCGATCATCGGGATCGTGGCGCGGACGCCCGCCCGGGCCGCCCGGGCCGCCCGCACGAAGGCCTCGTCGGGCGGGAGCCCCGTCGTCGCTCCGGCAAGGAGTGCCCGGGTGGCCGGCTCCAGGGCATCGAGGATCGTCTTGTCGCCGAGCGCGCAACGGCCGCGACGTGCGAGACCGGCCCGGCCCGCGTCGAGCGCGCGGGCGAGCGTCGGCAGGTCCACCGCGTGTCGCCCGTCCAGCGCAAACCCCATCTCGATGAACAGCGTCCCGTAGAGGGGGCCGCTGGCACCGCCGACGCTGCCGACCAGGGTGTGCCCGATCCGGCGGAGCAATGCCCCGACGTCGAGCGGGCCGACTGCCTCCGCCGGGGCCTCGTCCGTGAGGGCGCGGACCACGGCCTGGAGGCCGGTCGTCATGTTCGTGCCGTGATCGCCGTCACCGAGCGCCGCATCCAGCCGGTCGAGGAGCGCCTCGTGCCGGGCGATCGTTGCCGCCGCACGCCCGATGAAGGCGACGACGTCCTCCGCGGTGATCGTGACCGCCGTGGCGCCGGCACCCACCGCCCGCCGGTCGGCTCGTCCTAGACTCATGCAGCGCAGAGTCTACCCTCCGCCGCGGGCCCGTCCGCGGCGATCCGGGGCGGACCGCCGGACGCTCGGAGGTGCTCGATGGTCTCGATCGTCCTGGTCGGCCACAGCCGCGAGCTGCTCCGCGGGCTCCGCGCGATGCTGGCCCAGGCGGCGCCCGCCGTCCTCGTCAGCGTGGCCGGCGGCACGGACGGCGGCGCACTTGGGACCAGCGCGCCGATGATCCTCGCGGCGCTGCGCGGGGTCCTCGCGGAGGCTTCGGACGGCGCTGTCGTGCTGCTTGACCTGGGCAGCGCCGCGCTTGCGCTCGAGATGGCGCTCGACGATCTCGGGCCGGCCGATCGGGCGCGGGTCCGGGTCAGTCGCGGCGCGCTCGTCGAGGGGGCCGTGCGAGCGGCCGTCGAGGCCGCAGGCGGCGGGCCGCTCAACGCCGTCCTGGCCGCCTCGGAGGTGCCGCCAGGGCACGACAAGCTCCCCGACGACTGGCCAGCCAACGGGATGGCTCCGGGTTGACCGCGCGGCGGCCCACCTCGTGAGCGGCGCGCTCATCGCCGGCTGGCTTCGCCTGGCCGCATCCCGGATCGCCGCAGAGCGCGTGCACCTGACCGAGCTCGACGCTGCGATCGGCGATGGGGATCACGGCATCAACCTGCACCGCGGCTTCGGCGCGCTGGAGGCCCGGCTGGCCGCCGGCGACTTCGCCACGGACGCACCGGGACCCCTGTTGGTGCTGGCGGGCCGGACCATCACCGGCACGGTCGGGGGGGCCAGCGGCGCGCTCTACGGCCGTGCGCTCCTGCGGGCGGGCGCTGTGCTGGAGGCCAGGCCTGGCGGGTCGGTCGTGACCTCGGCACAGCTTGCGGCTGTCCTCCGGGCCGCCGTCGACGCCGTGGCCGCCCTCGGTCGCTCCCGGCCAGGCGAGAAGACGATGCTCGACGCGCTCGTCCCCGCGGTGGTCGCTTTCGAGGCTGCGGGTGCGGCCGGCATCGATGTCGCGAGCGCGATGCGCCGGGCGGCGGACGCGGCCGAAGTCGGCGCTCGCGGCACCCTGCCGCTCCTTGCGACGAAGGGTCGGGCGAGCTACCTTGGGGAGCGGTCCATCGGCCACCTCGATCCCGGCGCCGTCTCGAGCGCGCTGCTCCTCCGGGCCCTCGCGGACGTTGCGGCGAGCGGCGCCTGACCCGCCGCGCCCTCCGGGCGTCGCTCGTCGACGCCACCCTTGACGACCGCGACCGCAACGTTTCTGCAACCTAGACGTTTCCTTGACGTTTTCGGACCCCCGGCGGGCGTACCGTTTCGGCAACAGTGCTCGAGGGCACTGTGGCGTCGGCGTGATCGGCCGCCAGGCAACCCGGGCCGGGGTCGCTGTCGCGGCAGCGGAGGGATCCAGCGAGCGGGCTCGCAGCCGGCGTTGGTGTCCACCCAACAGAGGGAGTGAGCATGACTACAGAAAAGTTCGTAGCCGAAATCTTGTCGACGATGATCCTCATCCTCCTCGGTGACGGCGTGGTAGCGGGCGTTCTCCTGGCCAAGTCCAAGGCCATGGGCGCCGGCTGGATCGTCATCACTTTCGGATGGGGGATGGCGGTCTTTTCGGGGGTCGCCGTCGCCGGCGCCGTCAGTGGCGCCCACATGAACCCGGCCGTGTCACTGGCGTCCTTCCTCGACAGCATCGCAAAGAACAACGGCGCGTTCGGCGTCGACTCGCTGCTGGGCTACTGGGCCGGCCAGATGATCGGCGCGATGATCGGTGCAACCCTCGTCTTCCTCCATTACCGCCCCCATTGGTCTGAGACCGAGGACCAGGGCCTCAAGCTCGCCGTCTTCTGCACCGGCCCCGCGATCCGCAGCCCACTCTGGAACCTGGTCTCGGAGATCATCGGCACCTTCGTGCTGGTCTTCGTGGGCTGGAGCCTCGCCACGCAGGTCGGCGCGGCCATCGGCGGCGCGCTCGGCTGGGGCCTGCTGGTCCTCGTGATCGGCCTCTGCCTCGGCGGCACGACGGGATACGCCATCAACCCGGCCCGCGACCTCGGGCCGCGGATCATGCATGCCATCCTCCCGGTCCCGGGCAAGGGCGGCAGCGACTGGGAGTACGCGTGGATCCCGGTGGTCGGTCCGCTCATCGGCGGCGCGCTCGGCTGGGGTCTCTTCTACTTCCTGGGCACTAACTTCATCCTGAAGGTCGTCACCCCCTGACCTGACCCGACGAGGACTCCCCGCGCCCACCTCGTTCGCGCCGGCGGCTTCGGCCCCGCCGCCGGCGCTTCGATCCTCTCTTCCGCATCCCTGAGCATCCGTCGTTGACTGGCCATTGGAGGAGCGCATGAAGAAGCTCATCAACACCCCGGAGCGCGAGGTCGACGAGGCGCTCGCCGGTATGGCCGCGGCGCACCCCGACCTGATCCGCGTCGAGGAGCCGAACATCATCGTCCGCAAGGACGCGCCTCGCCCCGGCAAGGTGGGCGTCATCTCCGGCGGTGGCTCCGGCCACGAGCCGATGCACGGCGGCTTCGTCGGGCTCGGCATGCTGGATGCGGCCTGCCCGGGCGCGGTCTTCACCTCGCCCGTGCCGGACCAGATGCTCGCCGCCACGAAGGCGGTCAACGGTGGCGCCGGCGTCCTTCACATCGTGAAGAACTACACCGGCGACATCATGAACTTCGAGATCGCGGCCGAGCTCGCGCAGGCGGAGGGGATCGAGGTCGCCTCGGTCGTCATCGCCGACGACGTCGCCGTGAAGGACTCGCTCTACACCGCGGGTCGCCGCGGCGTCGGCGGCACCGTGCTCGCCGAGAAGATCGTCGGAGCGGCCGCCGAGGCCGGCGCCGACCTCAAGACGGTCACCGCGCTCTGCCAGAAGGTCCAGGATAACGTCCGGTCGATGGGCATGGCCCTGACCTCCTGCACCGTGCCCGCCGCCGGCAAGCCGACCTTCGACATCTCCGATACGGAGATGGAGATCGGCGTCGGCATCCACGGTGAGCCCGGACGCCGGCGCGAAGCACTCCGGCCGGCCGACGAGATCGTCGAGATGCTCGTCACGCCGATCCTCGAGGAGGGCATCTTCGCGAGCGGGGACCGCGTCCTCGCGTTCGTCAACGGGATGGGAGGCACGCCGCTCATCGAGCTCTACGTGGCCTACCGGAAGGTGAACGAGATCCTGACCGGACGCGGGATCACGATCGCGCGCAACCTGATCGGGAGCTACATCACGTCGCTCGAGATGGCGGGATTGTCGATCACGCTCCTCAAGCTCGACGACGAGCTGCTGCGGTTCTGGGACGCGCCGGTCAAGACGCCTGGCCTGCGGTGGGGAGTCTGACACCCGTGATCTCCACAGGCGACTTCTCGCGTTTCCTCGAGACGTTCGCCGCCCGGATCCACGACGCCAAAGAGGAGCTGACGCAGCTCGACTCCGCCATCGGCGACGCGGACCACGGGATCAACATGGACCGCGGGATGACCGCCATCAAGGAGCTCCTCCCGGGGCTCCGAGATGGCGATTCCGGGACGCTCTTCAAGCAGACCGGCATGAAGCTCATCTCGACGGTCGGCGGGGCGAGCGGCCCCCTCTACGGGACGTTCTTCCTTCGCCTCGGCACCGCGTTCGGCACGGCCACGGCGATCGGCCCCACCGAGCTTGCCGCCGGGTTCCGCGCCGGGCTGGAGGGCGTCATCGCCCGCGGCAAGGCCGGGCTCGACGACAAGACGATGGTCGATGCCATGGTGCCGGCCGTCGCAGCGCTCGAGGCGGGAGTCGGGGACCTCCCGGCGGCCCTGGACATGGCCGCCATCGCGGCCGCCGAGGGACGCGACCGGGTCACCCCGCTCGTGGCCCGCAAGGGCAGGGCGAGCTACCTGGGAGAACGCTCCGCCGGCCACCAGGATCCGGGCGCGACGAGCACCACGATCCTGTTCGAATCCCTTCGCGACGCTTTGCGCCGGCTAGAGCCGGCGCGCGCCATCTAGATCCGCACGGAGAGAGACATGACAAAGTACGTTGGCGCGCTCGACCAGGGAACGACGAGCACCCGCTTCATGATCTTCGACCACGCCGGTGCCGTCGTCGCGGTCGATCAGAAGGAACACGAGCAGATCTATCCCAAGCCGGGCTGGGTCGAGCACGACGCGATGGAGATCTGGGCCCGGTCCCAGGACGTGATCAAGGGGGCCCTCGCCAAGGCCGGCATCACCGCCGCGGACCTCGCCGCGGTCGGCGTCACGAACCAGCGCGAGACCGCGGTGGTCTGGGATCGCAAGAC
>Ga0097691_1002496_pt1 | contig 12202 bp, 13 predicted proteins | sample NGESurdeep072012_8_FD_72858 | JGI IMG/M metagenome (GOLD analysis project Ga0097691, IMG submission 72858) | Arctic peat soil microbial communities from Barrow, Alaska - NGEE Surface sample 210-1 deep-072012 | ecosystem: Environmental > Terrestrial > Soil > Wetlands > Peat ...
CGCGATCGCAGCCCGCTGGCCGGCCTCGACCGACTTGAGCACCCCCTCAGACAGATCCGCAGTCCTGGCAACCGCGCTCTTCTGCTCGGCTGTCGCACTCTTCTCAGCTACAGGGCTGGTGCGAGCCGCAGGTGCCGTCGCCTTCTTCGCAGTGCTGGTGCGAGCCGCAGGTGCCGTCGCCTTCTTCGCGGTGTTCTGAGCCATGATCGCCCTCCTTGGGGTGGGGTGCGAACGTCAGCCAATCCGTGGTCGGTCCCGGCACGCGCTCGCGATTCCAGCCCACGCTGTTGGACAACGTTCGGACAGAGTCTTTGGTCCTTGTGCGAGTGCAAATCCTGGCCAGGCGCACGCCGACTACGTCTCAACGACCTGTGGCAGTGTGCTCACGCGCGCAGGTAACGACCGCCACCAGGTCGACCCCGTACGTGGAACCATCGCCAGAGTCGTACTCTTCGAGTCGGGCCGCACCCCGCTCGAGGAGCCGGCCAGCGCCGGCGCTGTTCCCGCGGCTCCTCAGGTGTGGTAATCCTGCCGATCGTGGTGGTAGGCCTTCTGTTTCTGCTCGCCGGGTCGCTCGGCCATGAGTCCCTCCGGTCGGGGTCAGCCCACGCCAGTTAGCCGATCGCATGGACGACTTCGACTGGGGCCTTACGCTTCAGCCGCCGTCCGCACGCCCTCCACGACGTGCCGCCACATCTCTGCGGAATGGGCCGCGGCCTCCTCTGTGTCGTTGTTGTCCTGCGTCAGCGTCACACGCACCCCCTCGGGGATTTCCTCGAGGGTGTAGGTCAGCGTGTGATAGCTCTCCGGTACATCGGGCGCCCCGCTCAACGGGCTGTAGTGCGTGAAGCGGAGCAGGCGAGGCTCGTCGACCTCGATGATCGTGCCCTTGTCCTCGAAGGGCTTACCCTCCCATTCCCCGCGGAACAGGATCGGGCTTCCCGGGCGCCAGTCGGTCACCACCTGTGAACCGAACATGTACTCGCGAATCCGTTCTGGGTCGACGAGCACTCGCCACACCTTGCTCGGCGGTACCCCGATGTCGATGATCGCTGTCGCCACGTACCCGGTCATGAAGCCTCCTCGAATGCCCACCGTACGCACGCCGGACCTGAGATGACAGACGCAGCGCCCACCCAATAAGGGCGAGCAAGGCTCGATCGTCGCCGTTTGGGAATCGGTTCAGGGATAGTCCCCAGAGACCCAGGAACGAACCTCGGTATAGCCGATGACCGGACGTGTTGTCGATCGGAGGGCGGTCGATCGGGGGACCGTCGATCGCCGGATGAACCATCAGGGCACCGGGTCCGTGTTCCTTCTGGAGGATCAAAAGGCTTCAGACATGCGACGCTTGTGTCGAGTGCTGTGAGTGGAGGGCGCGGTCGCCACCAGACCGATACCGACGATGTGATTGAGGAGAATGCGATGGCCCTTGAGTTTGGAGTGCTGGCCCTGGTTGAAGCGAAGCCCGGAAGTGAGCAACAGGTGTGGGATTTCCTCAACGGGGGCCTTGACGTTGTCGCCAATGAGCCGGACACCAAGACCTGGTATGCCTTCAGGGTCAATGAAGACACCTTCGGCATCTTCGACACTTTCGAGACCGAAGAGGGCAGACAAGCCCACCTGCACGGAGCCATCCCCGCGGCCGTTGCCGAACACGGCCCGAACCTTCTGGCGAAGGACCCCGACATCCGGCTGATCGAGCTCATCGCGGTGAAGTAAGCCTGAACTTGGTCCGCAGTCAGGCCCTCGGCATGTTCAAGCCGACCAGGCAGTTCTTGTCCATCTCGATCTAGCCGGCCTGGCACGACGCGTCGGCCGCAGGGTGCGGCTTACTTAGCCGGCTGAGGACATCGTGGATCGAAGATGAGGTTCCTGCTCTTTCGCACACCGCCTCCCAACCCAGTTCTAGCCCTCCCATCTACCCAAGGAGACTCACCGACCCGTGTAGCAATGTGTGTAGCAACAGCGCAGATTTCGGCGCCGTCCGTGAGTGTTCGCCATTGTCGCAATCGTTGGTAATGCTCAGGATTCGGACGTTGACGAACAACGACGGACGTGCTGCCGAGGTTAGGGGGAGAGGGCGCTGCCGAGGGAATCGGCCCCTGCGATCTTCGAGGTGCCCTTCTCGTAGAAGACGTGGAGTTCCTTGATCGCGAAGCCCGCAGTCCTCAGCAGGTCGACAATTGGCCGGGTGAAGTGGCATCCGCCGACGATCCGTTTCTGCACCGGGTCGAGGCGTCGTTGCCAGCGGCGTACCCGCGCAGATAGCACGCGGGAACGAAATGCGGCCGCTTCGTGTCGGTGGTCACCGACATCGGTCACCAACGCAAGCCGGGAGAAACCCGCATGGGTGGCGTCGCGCCGGCCTGATCAACCCTTGCTGCTTCTTGGATCGTTTCCCGGTTTGATGGTGTCCTGCTGCCGGATCTCGCCGTTGAGGCCGCGAACCTGTAACTCGCCACCACCGTCTCTAGCGAGGATTTCGCGAGCACGCGCGATGCCCTCGGACTGGGTATCGACGACTGCGCTCGCCCGGGTAGCACCCGGCTGCCGGACCTCGGTCTTGCCGTCAGAGCGTCTCTGCACAACACGCTTGTTCACATCACCCATGACAACCTCCACATCGGGCGCACCGTGCGCCATCGTGACCAGTACATCAGTGGGGTCCGACAAGACCATCGGAGCTGTGACCTTGGTTCTCGCATCCGGCTCTAAGGGGGCAACTGGTTCAACGGGAACCGGGCACAGGGCGGCATGTGCCAATCCCCCAACCCCAACCGACAGCAATTGGATCGGACTACTTCTCTTCCTTTTTCAGCGCTCTGAGACCGGCCGTACCGAGGTCCGCGTCACTGCGAGTTACGCACCCACGACCTCACGTCGCCGGGAATGAATACTCCAAGACGTAGCTCGGCGCCGACTTCACCGTGTCGGTCAGCTCGACAGGCCGACCCTCGACGTCGTAGGCGACACGCATCACGGTGATGACCGGCGTGCCCTCCGGGAGGGACAGACGACGGCGCTCAAACGGAGTCGGCATTCGAGCGCCAACCTCCTCCGTGAACGAGGCGAGCTGGTGCCCAGCCTCCTCGATGCGCGCGTACACGCCACCAGGACCGGTGTCGGGCGAGGTAATTCGAGTCCCCCGCGCGATGGACAACGGGACGTACGTTGTCGCCAGCTCCACGGGGATGTCGTCGATGAGGTAGCGGCGATCCCGACAGACCACCTTGGCAGTCTTTCTCAGCTTGAGTCGTTCGGCGACTCGTTCCGTTGGCACAACTTCGCCCACATCGAGCTGGTCGACACTCGGAGTCCCAAGGGACTCCGACTCCGCCAGGAAGGCGGCCTTGCCCGCTTCACGGTGACGGCGCGCAAACCGATCGGACGCTAGCCGGCGAACAGATGGACGACTGCGTACGAAGACACCACGGCCGTGCTCCGCGATTACGAGCCCCTCGGCCTTGAGTTCGGCGACCGCCTGTCGCACGGTCATCCGAGCCACCCCGTAGTGCTCGATGAGCTGCGCCTCGGACGACACACGTCCACCTGGTTCCAGGTCGCCACGCTGGATCGCTCGGCGCAGTTGGTCCGCGATCTGTCGGAACGGCGGAGCGTCAGCCAGCCGATCGACAGAGCCGAGTTCATGCACGGATCTCCTCCAGTTCTCTAGTTGTGCTCTAGCCTGTCATAGGAGGCAAGCAAAGATGACAAACGAGGCACCAACACACTCAGTCAGCGTGACCGGAGTCGTAACCGATGAGACCGAGCAAGTCCTGGTGATCCAGCGTCGCGACAATGGCCACTGGGAACCGCCAGGCGGCGTACTCGAGCTGGGCGAGACGTTCGAGCAGGGCGTGCAGCGCGAGGTACTTGAAGAGACCGGAGTCCAGGTCACCGTCGACAGGCTGACCGGCGTTTACAAGAACATGAAGCGCGGCATCGTAGCGCTCGTGTACCGCTGTTCGATCAAGGCCGGCCGTCCGCGGACTTCCACCGAAGCGACCTCGGTCCGGTGGATCGACAAGGATCAGATCGATGTCTTGATGAGTCCGGCCTATGCTGCCCGCGTCCATGACGCCTTCCGCGCCACCACCGCGAGTCGGGCCCACGATGGAGACAACCTCATCGACACTTCGTTGAGCCACACAACGCTGTAACCGGCACTCACCCTTCAACCCAAAGGGACGAGATCTCGACGGCTCGAAGCGACGGATGCCGCAGGTTGTTGGAGCGCGTCGACCATAGGTACCAGTCGTGTTCGTCAATCACGGGCACGATGATCGTCCCGTCAGCCGTCCACGCGGACTCCCCCACCGCCCGCAGGTCCGTTGTGATTACGCCATCACCTGCCACGTGGATTACACGACATCCGATCAGGGCATGCACTGTTCGGGCAGGGACCGGCCGGATGACGCGAGGTCGGCCCGGATCCTCGGTCACGTCGGCCAGCCAGGCGTTGCGATTCGACTGCGGGTCAGTGTCCTACGGACACGGCCAGAGAGCGGCCAGTTCGAATTCACCAGGCGACGGGCCGGTTGGCCTGCTCGTCCCGCATGCCGATCGACAAACGGCACAGTCAGGACTTCGTGTAGGCGTCCGACTCGAGCCGTACGACGTGTCAGTCACTGGCTACCGGAACTCACTCACATACCGATGAGCGGGCGTCTGCGTACGGGCGGTCATCGACTGCGAATCCCTTCCCACCTTCTATGCGAGGTGCCGCTTCGGGCAGGTGCGTGGTCCGAAGCCGGCTCTTCGAGTGATCAGCCGACTACAGCGCGTGGATGACCCCAAGGTAGAACGCAGCCCAAGGGATCGCCAGAAGTGCATAGGGGCGGTGTGCAACACGGTTTGTGGATGGCGTTTACGGCGGTAGTACCTGCCGATCGCCAAGGGACCCCCGATCAATAACGCTGGCGAGAACGAAGAGCACTCCCCTGCCACAGCACGCCGACCCCATGCGTGCCACGCCCGCGTCGCGGACCGCCTCCGCTGCGCGAAAGCGGCCGGCCTACGCAACCTGCCCTGCAAGGCCCTACCAGGAGAACAAGCTCTAGCTCGCACTCGCCCTGACCGCCGCCGACCTGCTGTCCTGGACCCGAGCGCTCTGCCTCGACGGCGACCTCGGCCACCTGCGAACCGGCCGCCCTGCGCTACCGGCTACTGCACGTCCGGGGGCCTAGGGCCAGTTTTGGTCGAGTTTGAGGTGCCAGCGCCTCTGCCGGTGCGGACGAGGCGGGCGGCGCCACCTGGCCACCGCATTCGCACGACTACGCGCCCCTGGCCAACCTGACCAACCCTGCAACCCCCTACACACGAGAGGCTCTCGGAGAGGCCGGCAGACCGGCAGTTCAGCCTGCGCCACCTGCTGGCGAGCACCCGACGAAGATCAACAAGCAGGGTTCTAGATCAACTCGACTTTGACGTGAGCGATCGAGGCTGTTCGTTTATTGTCTGCTGCTTTAGTTTGATCAGCAGATAAACAGCCACGATTGTCATCAGTGTTCCACGCACAGCGTAGATCACAATCATTGCGTTACCTGTCGCAAGCATTTGATATGTGAAAAAGTCAAAAAGGCAGTGGAATATCATCAACGGAATGATGTTTTTGGTAATCAGTGCAGTTTCTGCAGCAATCCAGCCGAACAAGAAAGCGTTCAATATCGAAAGGGATACCATAACCATGCTGGTCTCCACAAACGCACCCGAGGCATGGTCGATACCAAAGATAAGCATTGAAATGAAAACAACCTGAACAGGGCCGAAACTCTTACCAAGAAGTCTTAGAATAATGCCACGAAAATACAACTCTTCCGCTATGCCCACGCCAAGTGTAAACAGGAGCGTTGCCAGGACGTAGCCGGTGTCTGATAAGTCAACACCACTTACAATCATGGGTAGCAATATTGCGACCAGCGGCAGATAAAACAAGCATGTCTTTACGCCTTCTTTATCGATTCCTGTCAGCAGTATTTCTTTCAGGGCAATCTTCTTAACCTTGCAGTACACAAGAGGAATAGATATAGAGGCATACATAAACGCAGCCTGAATAAGCCTTGAAGCAGTCGGGTCCGCCTTGCTTACAACGACAATAACGCCTGAAGCAACAGGAAAGGCGATGACGACCACCGCCCAAAGTATCGAAAAGATAACTGATTTAGATTTTGTCATTTCAAGCTGCCCTGTAGATATTCTTCCGCATCCTGTACGCTGCGTACCGTGGTGAATCCGTTCGCGTTGACACTTCAGGCTGCGGTTGCGTTGATGCTGGCCTCGGCATTTCACGCCTGACTTTGTGACATGGCTTGGATAGCCGGTAAGGGAAACTTCTGCTTGCGACAGTAGAAAATTCCCGAACTGGAAGGCAAAACCCGGCAAGAGTCAGCACGGACACGTAGACGAGGAACATCGCACTGAACGGTGCCCCCATCGACAGATGGGCGTAGCCGTAGGTCAGCCAGATCATGATGCCCACCGAAACCAGATGGGCGCTTAGCGAGCCGGCGCGCGCCCGCCAGGTGGCCCAGAGGAGCACAGGCACCGTGGCCAGCGTTACCGCGTCCTGGGCGCGCCAGGTCTCTCTGGTCAGAAACGAGACCAACCGGTAGGCATCGTTGACGACGAGCCCATACACGGCGGCGATCATGACGAGGAAGCCGAGCAACGGCATGTAGACCACGGGAAGGGGGCGACCGCGGAGGTCCCGAACCTCTGCCGGAGGAAAGACCTCAGCGTCAGCACCAAGGGGCAAAGGGCGCCTGGCCGACGCACCATAGATCTCGCCCGACCTGCCGTTCTTTCTCGCGGTCGGAATGCGAACCTTCATGGCCTACCTCCTTCCTGTGGAATTAGCACGTCAACCTCTATTCGAGATCGGCACAGCCCACCAGAGACTTTCGTCCTGTCCTACGACGCGCGTCGGAGTGATCGACGCCCAGGCGCGCAGTCTGCATATCGGCCATGAGCGGTCGCATCTTGTCGACTGGCCACTGTCCCGATAGCAACGTCGCGCGGGTCAGCATGACGACTTGATCGAGTCCGGCAGCGATCTGCGTATAGGGATGGTCTACCGGTTCCGTCGGTGTGCGATGGCCGATACTTGAGTACTCCTGGCCGACGGCCCCCGCCATAGGACGGTCGGGAAGCCAACAAAACTCATCGACAATCGACGCCGATACCGCCGCGATCCGGGTCTTCGAGCTCGACGTCGGCGGATCCCAGCGACTGCACCTCGGCGCCGGCCCCCGCGCCCTGCTCGCCTTCGCCGAAGACGAACTGCTCCCGGCGCTGCTCAAATCCGAACTCAGCGCCCCAACGCCGGCAAGCATCGCCGACCCCGACGCCCTTCGGGCCGATCTCGCCCAGACGCGGCAGCGGGGCTACAGCATCTCCCGCGGCGACGTCACCCCAGACGTAGCGGCGCTCGGTGCCCCGGTGTTCGACGCCACCGGACGCGCCGTCGGCGCGATCAGCATCGGCGGACTCCTGCACCAGTTCCAGCCCCCACGCGAACAGCAGCTCGCCGAGCACCTGCTCGCCGCCTACAGCCAGATCTCCCGCCGACTCGGCTACACGCCGCCGCACCCGTCGACCGAGGACCCATAGCCCGCGCGGAACGGTGGCACGCTTGGGCATGACCCGCGCCAGCAGAACTGAGTCGACCTCTTGACGCACTGTCTTCCGAGCTCGCCGATGCACCCTTGTTCATCGACGACTCCCCGAACATGACCATGATGGAGATCCGGGCCAAGTCACGCGGGCTCAAGCAGCGCCACGACCTGAAGCAAGACGCGGACGTAGTGCTGTTAGTGCTCTGCGGCCGGCGAGCTGTTCGACTGCTCGGCGTCGGTCAGGCCGGCCCGGTGCTGGTTCCCATGCCACTGGCCGAAGATCCGGGCTAACTCGTCGTCGTCCTGCTGAACTGGGTCGACTGGTTCAACACCACCCGCCTGCACAGCGCCCCCCGGTACATGCCACCGATCGAGTTCGAGACCGAGTACTACCATCACATCAACCCCCAGCAGCAACCGCTGCCGGGAGAACTCACCCTCCACTGAACCCGGCGCGGTCAGTGCCTCACGACGAGGAGTGGCACTGTGATCGATGTTCCTGTGGCGCGGGCGTACAACAGTTGGTGGCAGTTCCGTTCGGATGCCTGGTCGAAGCTGGAGGAGGCCAGCGGTCGGCTTGCCGAGGCGGTGCTGCGAGGCCAGCCGTCGGCGAGCATGAATGAGGTCACGTCTGAGCTGCTCGGTGCTCTTGCCCCGATCGAGCAGTACTGGGCTTTCCCTGGCCTGGTGGGCTATCGGCGCGCCCGGGATCTTTTCGTGTCCGCTCAGTACGACCGGTTCGCGCGATTGGTCGCCCAGATCAATCGGGCATTGGTGACCGAGTCCTACCGCGCCGGTATCGCCGGATCGGCGCTGGAGGGCGAGCACGAGGAGGCCGAGGCAGGCGAGGTGTCCGGCGAACCGGCGGTCGGAAACCGGCCGTATTTCGAAGTGCTGGTGGTGGAGACGTTGACTGCGGCGCAGGAGTTCGCGCTGCGCGAGGAAGTGCGCAGCTGGCGACGGGCGGGCGACGATTACGTGTACGAGCTGGTCGTGGTGGGCAGCGGTGAGGAAGCCGTCGTCGCAGCGCGGCTGAACGCCACCCTGCAGGCGTGTGTCATCCGCCGCAGGTTTGCTCACGCCGCTGTCCACGATCTGTCCGGTCTTACCGATTTCGTCGACAGCAGTGTGGCAGAGGAGCTGGCCGACCACGACCCGGATGACCGCGCGCAGATCCTGGCTCGGCGGTTGGCTCGAGTACGTCCGGAGCTCGATCTGTATCTGATGACTGAAATCGGCGTGGAGGATATGGCTGGGCGTTTGAGTCATCATTTCCGCCGGGTATTCCACGCCCGGGAGGGGGCGCTGGAGCTGCATTTGAGCATCCTTGCCGGGGTGGCTGCCCGGTACCGCACGCCGTTCTTCGAGGCCCTGCGCGACTACAGCCGGCGGCCGACCGGAGTCTTTCATGCGTTGCCGATCTCGCAGGGCAAGTCGATCGTGAATTCCCATTGGATCAAGGACATGCTCGGCTTCTACGGCCTGAACATCTTCCTGGCCGAGACATCGGCGACCGGTGGCGGCCTGGACTCGCTGCTGGAACCGACCGGGCCGTTACGTCAGGCGCAGCAGTTGGCAGCGGAGACTTTCGGTGCGCGGCAAACGTATTTCGTCACCAACGGCACCTCGACGGCGAACAAGATCGTCGCCCAGGCTCTGCTGGCTCCGGGGGACATCGTGCTGGTCGACCGTAACTGTCACCAGTCCCACCACTACGGGCTGATGCTGGCCGGCGCGCACGTCACCTATCTGGACGCCTACCCGCTCAACGAGTACTCGATGTACGGCGCGGTTCCGCTGCGTGAGATCAAGTCCAGGCTGCTGAGCTTGCGTGCGGCGGGCAAGCTCGAGCGGGTCAAGATGCTGATGCTCACCAACTGCACGTTCGACGGCGTCGTCTATGACGTCGAACGGGTGATGGAGGAATGCCTTGCGATCAAACCGGACCTGGTGTTCCTCTGGGACGAGGCCTGGTTCGCGTTCGCCCGCTTCCACCCCGTGTACCGCCCGCGGACCGCGATGCGCGCGGCTCGCACGCTTGCCGAACGATTACGGCTGCCCGAATACCGAAGCCGCTACGACGAGTACCTCGCTCAGCTGGGCAACGACGATGCAGCACTGATGGAACAACGGTTGCTGCCCGATCCGGCGCGGGCCAGGGTCCGCGTCTATGCCACTCAGTCCACCCACAAGACGCTGACCTCGCTGCGGCAGGGTTCGATGATCCATGTCCACGATCAGGATTTCGCGCAGAAGGTGGCCGAGAGTTTCCACGAGGCGTACATGGCCCACACCTCCACCTCGCCGAACTATCAGATCCTGGCCTCACTCGACCTCGGACGGCGCCAGGCTGCGCTGGAGGGATTCGAGCTCGTCCAAAAGCAACTCGAATATGCGATGCGATTGCGCGACGCCATCGACAACCATCCGCTCCTGCATAAATACATGCACTGCCTGACGACGGCTGAGCTGATTCCCGCCGAGTACCGCGCATCCGGGATCGACCAGCCGCTACGCAGCGGACTGAAGAACATGTCGACAGCCTGGGCTCAGGACGAGTTCGTCCTCGACCCATCCCGGGTCAGCCTCTACATCGGCGCGACCGGAATCGACGGCGCAACGTTCAAACGCGAACAGCTGATGGACAAGTTCGGTATCCAAATCAACAAGACCTCACGCAACACCGTGCTGTTCATGACGAACATCGGTACCACGCGTAGCTCCGTGGCCTACCTCATCGAGGTCCTCGTCACGATCGCCCGCGACCTCGACAATCGGGTCAGCGAGATGGGCCCCGGAGAACTTGCCACCCACACCCGCGCGGTGCTGAAACAGACCAACCCGTCCGCGCCGCTGCCGGACTTCAGCGCCTTCCACCACGCCTTCCTCGACACCGGCGATCCGCCGACACCCGAAGGCGACGTACGGCGCGCGTTCTTCCTGTCCTACGAGGACACCCACTGCGAATACCTGCTCGCCGACCAGGTCGAGGAGCGGGTGGAGTCCGGCGAGCAGGTCGTCTCCGCGACCTTCGTCACCCCATACCCTCCCGGCTTCCCCGTTCTCGTACCCGGACAGCTGTTCAGCCGGCAAATCCTGTCCTTCATGCGCGCCCTGGACACTCCCGAGATCCACGGCTACAACCCCGACAACGGCTACCGCGTGTACACCACGAAAGCCCTCGAGATCGCATCGACCGATCACCCCTAACGCTCTGCGATGAGGACGGCGTTCCTGGTCGCCAGTGGCTCATGCGCTCACGGTCGCCGCGACGGTTGCGCCCAGTTCCCAGCAACCAACGCAGCAATCGCCCGGAGGTCAACAAGTTCGGGCGATTCGCAGGTAACCAACTGCAGCCAACGGCGAACGGCGAACGTTAACACGGAAGAGGTCACTGGTTCAATCCCAGTATCGCCCACCTATACCGCCGGTTCGCTGGCCTCCAGCAGCTGGGTGGCCCCATTTTGGCGGGTCGATTGCGCCCTACGTCGGCATCGGCCCGGTCTTCAGAAAGTGCTCCTGGTAGGGCGCGATCAGGCGCATCGCCGCGACGTTGTCTGGCCGGGCCCAGAACGCGCGCTCAAGGTCCTCGGGCATTTCGTCACGGTGGGTGCCGACGAACCCGCGCCGGAAGAACCGCTCATCCAGGTCGTGCAGTTCGGCAAAGGACGGGACCGTCCCTGTTGGCAGTAGTTCGGCCTCGGGTACCAGCCCGGTGATCACTCGCGCCGTCGCGGCCAGCGGGTCGCGAATCAGTTCGTCGTAGGTCAGCACCACGCGATGCGGGACGGCTGGCTGCAGCCAGCTCAGTACGTTGTGTCCCCACTGGCCGGCACCGTGATCCAGAGGAAGCGCGAGCAACGCAAGCAGCTCGGACTCGAATCGTTGTGCGTCGTCCTCGGTCCGTTGTCTGGCCCACGAAACCAACGCATCGCGGCCGTCGCGCACCAGGCAGATTGCTCGGTCGGTGTCCTCGACCGGGGGCACGCTCGGCTGATGGGTCTTGACGAAGTAGATCTCGGGCGCTGCGCGCATGGACTCATAGGCGGCTGGTCGTTCCGCGAAGCCGACGAGCGCTTGACCCAGCCGGGCCGCTACCCCGTCGATGTCGTAGACGGTCGAGGTTCGGACGCCGAACATACGGTTCAGGACGATGCGCAGGAGGGTGTTGCCTGAACGCGGATATGAGGAGACCCAAACGATCACGAGCTGACAGTAGTTGCTCAGGCTGACAGACGGACCTACGTCGAGTTCGAGCCGGACAAGACGTCATCGCGAACGCCGCGGAGTGGTTCAGCTGAGGGATCGGCTATCGGTCGGTGTTCCCCGGCAATGCATGGCTCTGGTCCTAGTCGCTGTAAAGATGTGTTGATGACGAGACTCTCGCGATACCGCCAGCGGTCGTCGTAACGGCATGGCCGCTAGCGGACCGGCGGCCGACCGCAAGCAGATGAGACCCAATTTCCAACAGAGCCCGGTCAGACTCGGCCACCCGGGCTAGCTGCGCGCAGCTGTCTAAGACCTGGGGCGAGACGATGCCGCCTGCGTGGTGAATGCCACGGACGACCATGATCCTGGGCCCCTCG
>Ga0097691_1002497_pt1 | contig 12199 bp, 9 predicted proteins | sample NGESurdeep072012_8_FD_72858 | JGI IMG/M metagenome (GOLD analysis project Ga0097691, IMG submission 72858) | Arctic peat soil microbial communities from Barrow, Alaska - NGEE Surface sample 210-1 deep-072012 | ecosystem: Environmental > Terrestrial > Soil > Wetlands > Peat ...
CGATGAATCGGGGTGCTGCTCTGCCACCAAATTTTCATGATTCAATCCTTGAGATTCCACCACTTGGGCCAGTCCGGGTTGGACTTGTCCTTATACAGTATAAACCAACTAGGGTCAGGACTCATTGATTATAACCAGAAGATGACGATGGCGGCGATGCAGATTGCTGACATGAATGTGTGAGCGCATCGGTCGTAGCGAGTATGAACACGTCGCCAGTCCTTGAGCCTGCCGAACATGTTCTCGATTTTGTGGCGTTGGCGGTAGAGCGTACGGTCATGTTCGATCGGCTTTTTCCGGTTGGATTTTGAAGGGATGCAAGCTGTGATACCTCGCTCGGCGAGAGCGTTGCGGAACCAGTCGGCGTCATAGCCTTTGTCGCCGAGAAGCTCCTTGGCCTTCGGCAGGGCAGTTAACATCAGAGCCGCGCCTTTGTAGTCGCTCATCTGGCCTTCGCTGAGCAGCATGATCAGCGGTCGCCCATGGCCATCGCACACGGCATGCAGTTTCGAGTTCAAGCCGCCCTTTGTGCGCCCGATACGTCTGGGAACAGACCCTTTTTTAAAAGGCTCGCGGCGGTGCGATGAGCTTTCAGATGGGTCGTGTCGATCATCAACCGGCGCGGCTTGCCAGCCTTGCGCGCCAGTTCGGCGAAAATCTTGTTGAACACACCAAGACGGCTCCAGCGCACGAACCGATTGTAGACCGTCTTGTGCGGACCGTACTCGCGCGGAGCATCGCGCCACCGCAACCCGTTCCTGATGACGAAGACGATCCCGCTAATCACCCGTCGGTCATCAACTCTGGGAACGCCATGCGACAGCGGGAAAAACGGCTCGATCCGGCGCATCTGCGCCTCGGAAAGCAGGAACAAATCAGTCATGGCAACGCCTCCTCGCGCCGCCATTGAATCAACCGATCATCTGATCCGCAAGATATTTAATGGGTCCTGAGCCTAGATGCCCGCAGCGCGCACACCGTAGCCTTGGGCCGAATGACGGCACCTGCACGTCGTCTCCGTAGCATCATTTTCAGCTGATAGAGGGGCAATATAGTCAGGTGAATTGTAGGTGACGAATTAGCACAAATGGAACTCTCTGACGATTCGCGCGTTCACATGCAGCTTCGGCTAGGGAAGACGCAGCGCTGACCCATTGGTGCCTAGTCTCTCTATGGAGTTGCAATGCGTTTCCTTATAGTTGCACTCGCCGTCATTATAAGCGCGCCTGCGATGGCGGAGGTGACGCTCACGTTCCCCGTTTCCATTCCGCAGGAATGCGTTGAGCTGGCACAGCGCGAACACGTACCCATTCTCATTACAAACAGGTATGAAGCGACGAAGGCCAAAATAAAATTGTATCGGCTTAGCAACAGCGACCCGATGGTTCTTGGATGCAAGCAAGCAGTAGGGCGGCTAAAGGCTGCCATGCAAGACCAGGAGGCACTCGCGTCGACGACCCGAAAGTGATTGTAGCCGCGACCGAGACATCACGCCGCGAGCGTGCGTATGCCGTTGGCGCGTATGTTGCCGAGGGTCATCGGCAGGCCGGTGGAGAGCATCAGCCGAGTTCGGTTTGACTCTTCCTCGCGTGTCCTACGCGCTCGCATGGGCATCACGGCTACTTCGCGCAGACCGCGACCAGAGGGCCGCCGGTGGTGTCCGGATTGATCCCGCATGAAACAGCGTTCTCAGTGAGATAGTTTGGAGCGGCTCTTTTTGTCCCACAAAATGCAATGATAACGATTTCATCCTCACGACATGTAACCGTGCATGCGAGAGAACTCGTGCAGGGTGTGCGGACAAGGCGGAACTGTGATGAGGCCCCGGTTGGTCCTGGAGGGCCTTGTAGACCTTGCGGCCCGGCCGGCCCAACCTGGCCTTCCGGGCCGGCATCTCCTTTAGCGCCGGTGTCGCCCTTCGGTCCTTGCGGGCCTGGCGTTGGCTGGCCGCAACCCGAAAGCATTGTAGACATCGCGAATGCTAGAATAATGACAGCGGCGCGCATCGAAAGTGCCCCTTGTTGGTTCGCGTCCACGGCTCAGACGCTCAATGAAACGCGCAGCCTGCCCGCACGGTTCGAGTAATCACATGTTGCCAAGGTCAGTGCTCGTTCCTTCCGCCGGCGTCGCAGCGGTGGGGTCGCGTCGCTCGACTGCTTCACTGGCATCGTTCTCGTCTCGTTCCCAGATGCGTCGAACGACGATGTAAGTGACCACGCCCACGATTGGGGGAACGATCAGCATCACCAAGAGCTACTGCGTGCCTTCGCAGAACAGCGTAAGCCTTACTTTGCGCTTTTCGAGTCGCCGGTCGAGACGGCGGGCACCCTGGACACCACCCGCCGCAACGAACGCATGGGCGGCCCCGGGCGCCGGAATTCTATGCCGTATATTTGCCGCGCTGCACTATGATCCCGCGTGAGGCTGACGGGCGCGAATCATGCGCGCGGACAGCACGAGAAGTCAGATCAACCACGATTTCCCTCACCAAATTGCGCTGCCAGCGATCGAATGTGCGGACCAGAAAGCGGAACTTCATAAGCTTTACTGTGCTAACCTCAACTTCGGTCCAGGTCACGGCTCAGCGATCATCATCGATGGTTTGTATGCCATCTATTGCTTTGCACATCGGCAAGACGCGAATCGTTTCCGCAAGAATTTTGGCGGCATAAAACTCAAGTGGCCGCACCGGCGGGCCAGCAAACGCTGATGCGCCCGCGTTGCCGCACCGCGCCGGGCGGTTTTTTGCCGCTTGGCTGGCGGTTCGGAGTAGGCTGTTGTCTGTAATGTCAGCTCACCGAACGCGGGCCCGACACATGAGGATCAGGATCAGCATCGGTACGACCTGCTTCAGCTCGGCGTTCGGCAGGTCGAAGAATCCGGACGGAATCACCTTTTCCTCGTGTGCATGTTCTTGTACTTGCTCACTATTGATCACGAGGTTGCCGGCTTCGTCCCACGATGGCCGATGCGCGATGCCGTATAGATAGCGGACGACGGCGGCATTCGAGAACGACAACGACCCATGCTCGTGGAACGTCTGGATCGCCAGAACAAATGGGTTTCCGGCCACGTGAGGCAGCTCCCAGTAAGCCGCCGGGTTCTTCTTCTTGTTCAATCGGTGCTGCATCTTGTTGCGGAGCGCACCGGCCACGCGGATCGGCACTTCGTTCTCTTGGCGAAGCCGGATGTCCTCAAGGTCGTCGTCCTTTTCGTTCATCGGCTCGTACACGTGCAGCGTGGATCCGGTCGGGTTTGCGGTCGTGCACTCGATCGCGACCTTCACGCCGTTCTTGCTGACGCAGAAATCGGGCTGCGGCTCGGTACCCTCGAACGTGAAGCCCTCGGCGTGCAGAAGCTCGCTCACGTAGAGTTCGAACGTGCGCGTGTTGAAGCCGGTGGTTTGGAACTGCTCGACGAAGTTTCCGTCCTTCTCGACGAATCGGGCGAAGGCGTCGTTCATCAGCCGGCGCGTCGACTTGTTGCGCGGCGACGACTGCACCAGCTTGAACGACGGGTGCAGTTGCTTCTTCGGGACCGAAGGGTTGAACAGCCCCAGTTTGTTGGCCATGGGTCGCGTCCGATCTCGGGTGTCTCGATACTACTTATAGACGGCGGCCCGGGCGGTTGCACCCGCCTATCCGGAAAGCTACCGAAAATTCCGGGCCTTCACCTTCAGCGTATCGATGTGCAGATCGGGCTCGTACATGTCCCGGGGCGTGACCTGCAGCGTCTTCCTCTCGCGGCTGTCCGGTCCATGGCCGCCGTGTTTGGCCTCGTCGCCGCGTCCCGGGGTCAGCGGGAAGGTCGCGTCAAGCCCGGACACCTGCTTCAGATCGGCCGACATATCGCGCAGGTATTCGACGATGAGGTGAATGACTTCGCCTTCCCGCTGCACGTGCCCGCGAACGCCGAGCATGCTTGCGCCAAGAATCGTTCGCCGGTTCTTGTCGAACACCGAAGGCCAGACGATCAGGTTCGCGTTCGCGGTCTCGTCCTCCAGAGTGATGAACATCACGCCTTTGGCCGAGCCAGGCATCTGTCGAACCAGAACAAGTCCGGCGATCGATATCCGCTGCCCGTTAGCTGCGGCCGCCAAAGCCGAGCAGGGCGCGAAGCGTTGCTTTTCCAGTCCGGCACGCAGGAAGCTCAACGGATGCGCCCGCAGCGTCAGCCCTGTGCTGTGATAGTCTTCGACGACTTCCCGGCCATGCGTCATGCGCGGCAGCGCGACGACCGGTTCGACGATCTCGGGCCTCAACAGTCCATCCCGATCGTCGGACGCCGCAAAGAGCGGCAACGCATCATCGCGCAGCGCCTTGAGCTGCCAGGCGGCATCGCGGCGGGATAGTCTTAGGGAGCCGAAGCCATCGGCGCGCGCGATGGCCTGCAATGTCGAAATAGGCACGTTTGCCCGCCGCCAGACTTCCTCGATCGTCGCAAACTTCCGGTCGGCCCGTGCGCCGCGAATGCGAGCGTATGCTCGCCTGTCGACCAGCTGCACGGCCTCCTTTTCCTTAAGGCTGCGAACCATGCAGAAACCCAGCCGGACGGCATGGCGGGAGGCACCGCCAGGTTCAAGCGTGCAATCCCATTCCGAAAGGTTCACGTCGACCGGCCACACCTCGACGCCGTGCGCCCGCGCATCGCGGACGAGCTGGGCTGGCGCATAAAAGCCCATCGGCTGGGCGTTCAGAATCGCCGCCAAGAAAACATCCGGATGATGACACTTCATCCAAGATGACGCGTATGCGATCAGCGCGAAGCTTGCGGCATGGGATTCGGGGAAGCCGTAGCTGCCGAAGCCTTCCAGCTGCTTGAACGTGCGTTCGGCGAATTCCGTCGAGTAGCCGTTGTCGAGCATGCCCCGGATCAGCTTCTCCTGAAATTTGTGGATGCCGCCGGTGAACTTGAACGTCGCCATCGAGCGCCGCAGCTGATCGGCCTCGGTCGGCGAGAAGCCGGCCGCGACCATCGCGACCTGCATTGCCTGTTCCTGAAACAACGGGACGCCGAGGGTCTTTCCGAGCACCTTCTCCAAGGCGGGAGTCGGGAATTCGACCTTCTCCTTTCCCTCCCGCCGGCGGATGTAGGGATGCACCATGTCGCCCTGTATCGGACCTGGCCGTACGATGGCGACCTCGATGACGAGATCGTAGAACGTCTTGGGCTTCATGCGCGGCAGCATGTTCATCTGCGCGCGGGATTCGATCTGAAACACGCCGGTCGTATCCGCCCTGCGGATCATCGCGTACGTGGCAGGATCCTCGGACGGAATGGTCGCGAGGTCGAGGCGCTTGCCTTTTGCGCGATCGAGCAGGTCGAAGGCGCGGCGCATGCAGCCGAGCATGCCGAGGCCCAGCACATCGACCTTCATGAACTTCAGCGCGTCGATGTCGTCCTTGTCCCACTCGATGACCTGACGGTTCTCCATCGCTGCCGGTTCGACGGGCACCATTTCATCCAAGCGGTCCAGCGTCAGTACGAAGCCGCCCGGGTGCTGAGAAAGATGGCGCGGCGTGCCGATCAGTTGCCTGGCGAGATCAAGAGTGAGCTTGAGCCGCCGATCTTCGAGATTGAGGTTCAACTCCTTGGCCTCGCGCTCGGCGACGCCTTCTTCGCTCCAGCCCCAAATGAGGCGTGCCAGCGATCCCGTCACGTCCGCCGGAAGACCGAGCGCCTTGCCGACCTCGCGGACGGCTCCGCGCGAACGATAGCGGGAGACGACCGCGGTCAACGCCGAGCGCGTTCTCCCATAGGTTTCGTAGATCCATTGGATCACTTCTTCGCGCCGCTCATGTTCGAAATCGACGTCGATGTCGGGGGGCTCGCGGCGCTCCTCACTGATGAAACGTTCGAACAGGAGTCCTTGCCGTACCGGATCGATGGCGGTGATGCCGAGCGCGTAACAGACGGCGGAGTTGGCGGCCGATCCACGACCCTGACAAAGGATGCCTTTCGATCGGGCGAAGCGAACGATCGACTCCACCGTCAGAAAATAAGGCGCGTATTCAAGGCGCTCGATGAGTGTGAGCTCGTGTCTTATCTGGGTGGCCACGTTGTCGGGTAGACTCTCCGGGTAGCGTTCCCCGGCGCCGATCCACGTCAGCTTCTCCAGACGCTCCTGGGCCGACAGTCCGTCATCCGACACTTCGGTCGGATAGCTGTATTTCAACTCGTCGAGTGAAAAGCGGCAACGTGCTGCAAGCTCCATCGTTCTTTGGACGGCAGGAGCGTAGTTCGGAAACAGCCGATACATCTCCGCCGGCGGTTTGAGAAAACGGTCGGCGTGCCGTTCCTTACGAAAGCCCGCACTGTCGATCGTGGTGTGAAGACGGATGCAAGTGACGACGTCCTGCAGCATGCGGCGGCTTTGGTCGTGATAGAGCACGTCGTTGGTGACCACGGTCTGCACCTTGGCCTGCCAAGCCGCCGCATCGATGGCTTCAAGCCGCTTTGCTTCATCGGGCAGAAACTGACGCGTGAGCGCGCAATAGGCGCGGCCGCCGAACAAAGCCTGAAGCCGGTCCAGCTCTTCGGACAGAGGCCGCTGCAGATCGTCCGGCAGCAGGATCGCCAGCAATCCCTCGCTCCACCGCTCGACGTCGGGCCAATCGATATGGCACGCGCCTTTGCCCGCGCGTGTCTTTCCGATGCTCAGCAACCGGCAAAGCCTGCCGTAGCCGGCGCGATCGACGGGATAGACCAGCATGGAGGTGCCGCATTGCAGATCGAGACGGCAACCCACGATCAAGCGGACCCCTGTCACCTTGGAGGCCTCATGGGCCCGGACGATGCCGGCCAGCGAATTGCGGTCCGTGACGGCCACCGCATCGATGCCGAGCAGCGCCGCAGCGGCAAAGAGCTCCTCGGCGGACGAAGCGCCGCGCAGAAACGAGAAGTGGGATGTGACCTGAAGCTCCGCGTAGCTCATGCTTCGCCCACGCCGTGCAGATACCAACTGCCGCCGCGCTCGGCGGGCGCATCGCGGAACAGCCAATAGCGGGCGCCGTCGGCCGTTTCGACGCGATAGTAGTCGCGTGTCAGGTTCGTTTCGCCGTCCGAGATCCACCATTCGCCGTGGATGCGCTCCGGCCCGTCGGCGCGGATCACGCGGAGACGCTGATGCCTCCATGTGAACTGACGCGGCGGACGATCGGGAAGTTCGGCGATCGCGATGATCTTTTCCGGCGGCGAAAACAGCCGCGCCGGTCTCGGCAGGTGCTTCGGCCATGCGGCACCGTGCGCGGGATCGAGGGCCGGTACGCGCTTGACCGCGCGTTCCGGCAGTCCGCTTTCGACGGGCGCGCAGCGATAGACGCTGTCCTGACCGAGACGCACCGCCAGAGTGTCGACCAGCTGACCGACGTCGACGTCGCTGCCCTCCGCTGCGATGTGGCGACCGATGGTCTGCCGTTCGGTGAGCGCCTCGATCCACGAGGCCGTGAGTGCCGCGCTTTCGATGCCGAATCCGGGGTCGACGAGGACCAAGCGTTCCGCAAGCAGCTTCGATAGGTGTACGGGCTCGCGGTAGGGGCGGGACAGACCGATGCGGACCGCTTGCGCGAGATTGTCGACGCGCATGAACACGAGATCGAGCCGCCGGGCCCCGACGCCGCGGCGTTCGAGCTCGGGACACAACAGTTCGCAGAGTTTTGAGATCACCCGCTTGAGATCCTCCGGATCCCCGATCGGTTCGGCGAATTTCAATTCTCGCTGCGGGACTTCCGGAGGAACAAGCGAGGTGAGGGCTTCGGTCACGCTTCCCAGAGCCTGATCGAAGCGCAGCAGAACATCCGCTCCGAAACGCAGACGCAGACTCGCGCGTGGCTTGCTCGCAAGCTGCGCCACGCGCTCGATGCCGACTTCGTGCAGCGACGAGACGACCGACTGGGCGAGCCGCAATGCGGCCACGGGCAGACTGGCGATGGCTTCCGACGCGCGGCCAGGCGACACGATCCCGCCGCTCCCATAGCGGGACACCCCCCACGCGCAGCCCGGCGTGTCTGCGATCGCGGCTTTCGCCGAGATGTCGGCGCGTCGGAGGCGATGCAGCAGATCCTCGATCAACGCGCCTTCGCCCTGGAACAAATGCGCCGATCCCGCCACATCGATGAATATTCCATCGGGCGGATCGGGTGTGACGAGCGGCGAATACATCGTGCACCAGTGGCCGAGCCGCACCAATGCATCGGCATCCTTTGCCGGATCTGCGTCGAGAACCGTCAAGTCGGGCACGAGCGATTGCGCGTGCGTGACCGTCATGCCGCGCGTCAGGCCCAGCGACAGCGCCGCATCGTCCACGCTCGTGACGATGCGGCGCTGACCGTCGACGGCCGCGAGAACCAGCGGCTTATCCCGCGGCGGCGCGGTACGATTCTTCCGCCGCAGCCGATCGGTCGGCCAGCGTGGCAGGAAGACGGAGATTACCCTCCGCATCGCAAGCCTCCACGATCCATGAATGCGGTTCGCCGCCCTTGACGCGCAGCAGTTCGACAAGCCAGCGCTGCCGATCGATATGATCGGAGGGACCTTGAGCCGGCGGGCTGGGCGATACGCGCCAGCGCGTGGCCGCGGCATTGGGCTCGCCGGCAAACCGCTTCTCGTCGGAAGTGCGCCACCTCCGTAGAAGCAACGCGGTGACGCCCGTTTCACCCGCGCACAACTGCAGGCGCCGCGACGACGTCAAAGATAGCCGAGTCACCTCGCCGACGACGGCGGCAATCCCGCAGCAGCGCAGCCCTTCCTCCATCGCAGGAAGCACATCGCGGTCTTTCCAGGTCTCGCAGTAGATGACGCGATCCGGATGAAGCCCGATGCGGGCAAGCGCGGGCGCGAACAGATCGCGCCCGCGCAGGCACCACAGCACGGGTCCGGGAATCCGCGCGGCGATGCCGGCTGCGAACAGTGTCGCTACCGCGGCATGTTCGCCCGCCGGTCCGCCTTCGATCACTTCATGGAGGTGGCCGCGCGCGAGGCCGCCACCCGGCAAATGCTGATCGATCTCGGTCACGGCGAACGGCAACGCCTCCGACGTCGCATGGCCGTTTCCTTCCACCCGCTCCAACCAGCGGCGCAATTCGGCAATAGGGGTGGGCGGGCTGGCCGGGGCCATCCACAGAGTCTCCTTGGGAAATTGTCTGTTCTACATTTGTTCTCTTCGAGGGAAGAGTCAACTGCCTTGCGAAAAAGCTCGGTCTTACTGCCTGATCGAGCCGAACTTTCCCACTTTCGCCGACATCGCGTTGGCTGTAGTCGAATCCATGGAAGCCGCGTGACCGTTCCGAAGGACGCAGGTTGCTCATGCATGTGAATGCCGACTAGCGGCGCGGGCTAGCGAGCTTGGGACGGTTAAGAGGCGGACGCCAAAGAGAACTTTGACCGTGTCAGGGCCGGGGGTTCGAATCCCTTCCGGCGCGCCAACAAAATCAAACAGTTATGAAGAATTTGGCTTAAGGCTTTGGCCGAATAGCTACCAATTAGCTACCATGAGACAATTATATGAGCGTGACCGGGACGTTTCGCGGATAGGGGTTTTGATTCCGCCATTCGGAGGTTTGATTCCTCCCGCCCCAGCCAAGATATCAATGACTTAGCGGCCTCCGTCCCAAAGCCCCTCAGGTCTTGTCGGCACCGTGCGCTAACGCGATGACGCCCCGATCAAATAATCGGGGCAAGGAGCTCTCATCTTATTTCGGGAATATAACACCTCGAATTCTCGCCTAAAGACCGCGACCTTTCGCCTAAACGGCGACCTGTTGGCGACACTAATTTGATGACGAACTGAATTAATCAAACTCATACACGCAATTAGGAGGCAGCAATCAACGACAAATATCTCCGGAAAATAATCAACACTTTAAAACAATCCGCCTCGAAACGTCGGTGTGACTTTCGACCGGGGCAAAATTGTCGGGACGTTCTGGTTACGAATCAGTCACTGTGACTCAACCAATAGGGTTAGGGCATGTCTGGCGATTACCTAGATGATTTAAATAAAGAACAACGCCGGGCGGTCAAATACGGCGACTTGGATCAGGGGTCGTTCCGAAGTGGGCCTTTGCTTGTGATTGCTGGGGCAGGGTCCGGCAAGACAAAGACCCTTGCCCACCGGGTAGCGCATTTGATTGTTAATGGCGTCGATCCGCACCGGATTCTGCTCCTCACATTTAGCCGAAGGGCAGCGATTGAAATGACCCGGCGGGTTGAGAGAATTACCGCGACAGTGTTAGGCACGGCGGCCTGCGATCTTCCGTGGTCCGGAACGTTTCACGCCATAGGGGCCCGGCTTTTGCGGGAGTATGCGGGCCGAATTGGATTAAAGCCCTCGTTTACGATCCTTGATCGGTCTGATGCTGCCGATTTGATGAATCTTGTCCGGCATGATTTGAAGCAATCCGTAAAAAAATCTCGGTTTCCGAAGAAAGACACATGTTTAGCGATCTACTCGTTTGCTGTGAACTCGGGGAAGGCCCTTGAAAAGGTCCTAGCCAAGCAATTTCCCTGGTGCGGTGAATGGGAAGATGACCTTCGAGATCTGTTCGCCGGATACACTGAAGCTAAGGCAAAGCAGAACGTCGTCGATTACGACGACTTGTTGCTGTTCTGGGCAGAGATGATGGCGGACCCTGATCTCGCGGCGGAAATTAGTGACCGGTTCGACCATGTCCTGGTTGATGAATATCAGGACACCAACCGGCTTCAGGCTAAAATTTTAACGCGGTTAAAGCCGGATGGTCAGGGGGTGATGGTCGTCGGTGACGACGCCCAATCAATCTATTCATTTCGGGCCGCGACCATTCGGAATATCCTGGAATTTCCAAACCAGTTTAATCCACCGGCCAAAGTCATTACCCTCGAAAAAAATTACCGGTCGACTCAGCCGATTCTCGAGGCTTGTAACGCAGTCATTGGCTTTGCCAAGGAACGGTTCACAAAGAACCTATTCTCTGACCGCCAGTCGAAGCAAAAGCCTGGTCTAACCACAGTCGCTGACGAGACAGCGCAAGCCCGATATATTGCGGACCAAATATTACGGGCAAGGGAAGAAGGGGTATCGCTTAAATCCCAGGCCGTCCTGTTTCGCGCATCCCACCATAGTGCACAACTTGAGATCGAGCTCGCTCGGCGGAACATCCCGTTCGTCAAATACGGTGGTCTCAAATTTCTAGAGGCCGCTCATATTAAAGATGTGCTTAGCGTCCTGCGGTGGGGCGAGAACCCAAAAGACCGGGTCGCAGGGTTCCGAGTTCTTCAGCTGTTGCCCGGCATCGGCCCAACGAAGGCGTCGAAAATCCTTGATCAGTTAGAAGACCTCCCGGATATCAAGGATCTGTCGGTTGTTGAGCCGCCGAAAGCAACGGCGGAGGACTGGCCGGGGTTTGCAAAGCTGTTCAAGGCAATTCACAAGCCGAAGAAGACTTGGCCTGCGGAAATGTATCTAACCCGGGAGTGGTATGAGCCCCATCTTGAGCGGCTGTACGAGGATCCTCAATTCAGACTAGCCGACCTTGCCCAGTTAGAGCAGATCGCAGGCACCTATAAATCCCGGGAAAAGTTTCTAACCGAGCTGACCCTCGACCCGCCAGATGCGACCAGTGGTCGGGCAGGGGCTCCGATCCTCGACGAGGAGTATACGGTTTTATCGACGATCCACTCGGCGAAAGGGCAGGAATGGAAAGCTGTTCGGGTCCTGAATGTTGTTGACGGCTGCATTCCGTCCGATATGGCGACTGGGACGGTGGAAGAAATCGAGGAGGAGCGACGGCTTCTTTATGTGGCGATGACCAGAGCGAAAAATGATTTGGATCTGATTGTGCCGCAGCGGTTCTTTACCCATCAGCAATCGCGAACTGGCGACCGGCATGTGTATGCGTCTGCTAGTCGGTTTATCCCGGCCTCTATTCATTCCACCTTTGACCGCCGGGCTTGGCGAGAGATCAGCGACCGGGGCCAGACATTACCAACGAGACCTGGCCGGGTCGTTGACGTGGCCGCGACCGTCAAGAAAATGTGGGATCGCCGGGCAGGGTAGGGCTGGTCCGCCGCGATTACTTGGTATTCATTGTATTGCTCCAACAAATGCCTGATCATGAATCTGAAGAGCCGTGCAAGCGCAGGAATGGCAGCGATACTGGCAGGCCTCGTTCGCCGTTGATTCACTACACTCTCGATGGTTCCAACGCTGCAGATATATCTT
>Ga0097691_1002498_pt1 | contig 12199 bp, 13 predicted proteins | sample NGESurdeep072012_8_FD_72858 | JGI IMG/M metagenome (GOLD analysis project Ga0097691, IMG submission 72858) | Arctic peat soil microbial communities from Barrow, Alaska - NGEE Surface sample 210-1 deep-072012 | ecosystem: Environmental > Terrestrial > Soil > Wetlands > Peat ...
GACACCTGGTCGTGACCGCGATGGCCGGCGGCGAGCACCAGCGACTTGTCGGGCGGCTGTTCGAGCAGATCTTTAAGGCCAGCTCGCCTGATCTTGTCGTCCTTCCCGGTGCCCAGCTTCACTTGGTCACGGATGCGCCGATCCCTGATCTGGTCGTCGTACGAGACCAAGCGTCGCTGCCCGCGGCCTTCACCGCTGCCGATGTGGCGCTCGTCGTCGAGGTGGTCGGCCCGGGGCAGCGCGAACGTGACCGGGTGACCAAGTTCGCCCTCTACCAGCGGGCCGGCGTCGAGTTCTACCTGATCGCCGACCTGGACGGTATGACGATATGGCAATTGCAGGAGGGCCAGTACCGGCAGTTGGCCACGAGCACCGGCTGGGTTCTTGATGTTGCCGTGCCTTTCCCGATGCGCCTCATACAGTCGTCGGTGACCCACTTCAGTGGACGTTTGATCGACGAGGTCGGTGGGACCTATGGGTCCCCCGCTCTTGCCATTACTGTTTGAGAACGGTTGCCCGCCGCCGGAGGCAGGATTAGGCGTTGCCGGCGCGAGCGGAAGCCCGCCTTCTGGCGAACTTCGCTCACCCTACAGGGCTGGCGTTGCGTCGAGCACGAGCACGGCCATCAACGAACACCTTCGACTACGTCACCGGCTGGGCCGCCGACGTGCGCGACGCCGCCGGGCTCATCGCCACCTTCCCCCCGGACCAGATCGGCCGGCAGGTGCTGCGCGTCGCCGACCGGCTCGGCCTCGACCCCGTGGGGATCTTCGGTTGATGGCGTCCGGTGGTCAACGGTCTGTTGCAGGATCAGGCCGCTCGCCAGACCAAGCTGACGACGCCTTTGCAGCTTGTGGGGCCAGGGCCACCCCGAGCCCCGGTGTTACGGACGACCCGCTCCGGTTCGGCCCGGTCCTGGACACATCGTGAGCGCTGGGACTAAAGCGTTGGCCGGGCCGCCGCGCCCCGCTCGACCGGCTGCCCCCTCGCCGGAGTCAGGCGCCGCCCGCGGGCGGCGGCCTTGCCCAGGGCCGACGCGCCGCGTCGCTGATCCGCATCAGCAGCGCGATGACGACGTAGTTGCCGACCAGCGACGAGCCGCCGTAGGACAGGAACGGCATCGTCTTGCCGGTCAACGGGATGAGCCGGGTCACGCCGCCGACCACCACGAACACCTGCAGGGCGGTGGCGAACGCCAGTCCGGCCGCCAGCAGCTTGCCGAAGTCGTCGCGCACCGACAGCGCCGCGCGCAGGCCCCGCTCGACGAGCAGCAGGTAGACCACCAGCAGGGCCGTCAGCCCCACCAGCCCGAGCTCCTCGCCGGCCGTGGTGGTGATGAAGTCGGTGTTGGCGAACGGCACGATCTCGGGCCGGCCCTGGCCGAGCCCGGTGCCGACGATGCCGCCGGTCCCCAGGCCGAACAACCCCTGGACGAGCTGGTAGCCGCTGGCGGTGGCCTGCGGGAAGGGATGCAGCCAGACATCCACCCGCTCCCGGACGTGGCCGAAGAGCCGGTCGGCGGTGTAGGAGCCAGCCGCGAACGAGGCCAGCCCGATGAGCAGCCAGGACAGCCGCTCGGTGGTGACGTAGAGCATCACCACGAAGATCCCGAAGAACAGCAGCGACGTGCCCAGGTCCTTCTCCTGGACCAGCACGAGCAGGCTGGCCAGCCAGGCGAGCGCCACCGGCCCGAGGTCGCGGCCGCGCGGGAGGTCCAGGCCGAGCACCCGCCGGGTAGCCAGCGCGAGGACGTCGCGCTTGCGGGTGAAGTAGTCGGCGAAGAAGACCACCAGCAGGATCTTGGCGATCTCGCTCGGCTGGACGCTGAGCCCGCCGACCCGGATCCACAGCTTGGCGCCGTTGACCTCGCTGAACCGGGCCGGCAGCACAACCGGCAGGAACAGCAGGCCCAGCCCGGCCAAGGCGGCGCTGTAGGCGTAGCGCTGCAGCAGCTGGTGGCCATGGACCACCACCAGCACAGTGCCGAAGAGCAGCAGACCGATCCCGGTCCAGACCAGCTGTAAGGAGGCGGCCCCGCGCGGGGCCGGGTGCTGGAGCGCCTGCGCCTGGGCCGCATAGGCGATGTCCAGGCGGTAGATCAGCGCCAGCCCCACGCCGTTGAGCAGGGCCGCCAGCGGGAGCAGCAGCGGGTCGGCCGCCGGCGCCCGCCAGCGGACACCGAGGTGGGCCAGGCCGAAGCCCAGGCCGAGCCCGCCACCGAAGAGCCCGACGTGGCTGGCCCACGGCCGGCCGGTACCCAGGTTGACGGCCACCACGGCCAGGGTCCCGAGGAGCACGGCGAACAGCAGCATCCACAGCTCGGTGCGGCGGGCCCGGTCCGGCGTGGCTCGGGCCGGGAGCGGCCTCGGGGCGGCAACACTGGGACTGGTCACCGGAACCACCTTTCCGGGCACCGCTGCCGGGCGGGCCGCATTGGGCGGGTTAGGACCTTGCGGCGCAAGGTCGCGCTCGGCGGCGCGGTCCGATGACCTTGCCCGCGATCATGACGGGAGCTGCCCGGGTGACCCAACCACCGTCGCGCTTGCCGCCCGAGCTCGACCCGCGCGGGCCTGGCCGATCGCGACCAACCCGCGGGTCGACCGGCGCCCGAGCTCGACCGGGAATCGCGCGCTGGTTGCGCTGGACCGCCGGCGGGAGCGCGCTGGCCGTTGCGCTCGTCCTGGTGGGCGGCTTCGCCGCCTATGCGTACTACAGCGGTCGGCTCGGCCACGTCTCGATCCGCCTGCCCGGCCAAGCGGCGCCGGCGGACAGCGACGGGCCCGCCCAGGACTTCCTCATCGTCGGGTCCGACACCCGCGACTTCGCCGGCGGCCAGGCCTTCCAGGCCAGCCCCGGCAGCGCCGACTACGTCACCGGTCAGCGCTCGGACACGGTGATGCTCGTGCACCTGCCTGCCGGCAACACCAAGGCGACCCTGGTGTCGTTCCCGCGCGACTCCTACGTGCAGATCCCGGCGCACCCCGACGAGAAGGGTCGACCGCAGGCGCCGTACCTGGCCAAGCTGAACGAGGCCTTCTCCGTCGGCGGTCCGGCGCTGCTGGTCCAGCTGGTCGAGAACCTGTCCGGCCTGCGGATCGACCACTACGTGGCCGTCGACTTCGCCGGGTTCAAGCACATGGTGGATGCGCTCGGCGGCGTGACCCTGTGCGTCAACACGACCCGGCACGACCCGGACAGCGGCGACATGCTCACCAAGGGCGTCCACCAGAACGTCACCGGCGACGATGCGCTGGCCTTCGTCCGGGATCGCAAGGGCCTGCCCAACGGGGACCTGGACCGGATCCGAGACCAGCAGTACTTCCTCGCCCAGATGCTGACGAAGGTGACCAGCGCGGGCACCCTGGCCAACCCGCTGAAGCTCAACGCCTTCCTCACCGCGGCCACCGGGAACGTCACGGTGGACCAGGGCCTGGGGGTCGGCAACCTGCGCACCCTGGCGACCCGGCTGCGGCACCTCGATGCCGGGCATGTCTCCTTCGAGACCATCCCGATCACGACCGACGGGGCGACCCGGTCGATCCATGGGGTCGAGCAGAGCGTCGTACTGATCGACCAGGCCAAGGCGAGCGCCCTGTTCGGCCAGCTGCGCACCGCCGCCGCGGGCAACCCGCCGAGCGCGGCGCCATCGCCGCCGGCGAAGATCAGCGTTGCACCGGCGCAGGTGCGCCTCTCGGTGCTGAACGGGTCCGGGCGGTCCGGGCTGGCGGCGCAGGCGGCGGCCGGGTTGCGCCGGGACGGGTTCACCGTGGTCCGGGTCGGCAACACCGTGCCCACCGACCACACGGTCGTCCGCTACGGGGCCGGGCGCGAGGAGGCCGCCCGCACCGTGGCGGCGGCCGTCCCCGGCGCCACCCTGGTCGCGGACGCCTCGTTGCCCGACGCGCTGGCCCTGGTCCTCGGGCCCGGCTTCACGTCCGTGCAGCCCGTTGTCGTCGGCGGCGGACAGGTGCTCGCACCGCCCCCGGCGCCCGTGGCCCCGACCACGGCCGCCGGCCTGCCAGCAGACCAGGCGGCCTGCGCGCCTTGAGGCGCCACGACGGTAGGCCGACGCTTGAATCGGCTGCCTAGCTAGCCTTGGCTGGATGGGTGATGGCTTGGTCGAAGGGTCAACACGTGCCACGGCCTGGCTAGCCGGCGGCTCACCGGCGGCGACGACAGCCACGGTCGATGCCCCACCTCTGCCAGCTCGTGGTGACCCAAACCTAGATCATCTCTTCGGCGCCGACGGGGGAGGGCAGTGTCCAGGTCGCGCCGGGGGCCGGACCCGGAAGAAAGAAGGACCGATGGGGGGCGGCTCAACCAACTCCCCTCCTCGCACTCGCCGAGGGGCGAGAGGAAGCTGCCCTCGCGGGTGGCCCTGCCGGCGGCGGTACCCGTAAGCGTTCTGGCCCTCGCGCTGACAGCCGTGACCACGCTGGTGGTCACGGGCGCCACCCGTGCGCCGGACGCGCGTGCGCTGGCCGCCGGCACCGCCCTGGATACCCCGGGGCTGGCTCACCTGGTCGCCCGCTGCATCGCCCTCGGGGGCCAGTTCGGGCTGGTGGGCACCGTGCTGATACTGACCGCCGCCGCCGTGGCCTGGCACCGCCGGGTGTGGCGGCCGCTGCTGGTCCCGCTGGCGGCCCTGGCCGCGCTCAACGCCGCCACGCTCGCCCTGAAGCTCGCCACCGGGCGCACGGCGCCCCACGCGGGCATCGACCTGGTCTTCGCGGGCGGCTGGTCCTATCCCTCCGGGCACGCCGTGAACGCCACCGTCTGCCTGCCCCTCCTCGTGGCCGTGGGCTACCGCAACGCCCGGCCCGGCGCCGACCGACGCGAGTGGTCGCCGTCGGGGCCGGCGATGGCGGCCACGGCGGTCGCGGTCGCCGCGGTCGGACTGGCGACGGTCGTGCTGGGCTACCACTGGGCCAGCGACGTGGCCGCCGGATGGCTGCTCGGCCTGGCCGTAGTCCTGCCCGCCCTGCGGGCGCTCCGGCCGCCTCCAGCCAGTGCGGCGCGCACCCGGGTGTCCGCGCGACCTCCGACTCAGGCCCGGACCGAGCCCCAGCCCGGCCGGAGGTGACCGTGGCTGCCGCCGGCCCAGGCTGCGCCGCCAGGGCGAGCTGGCCTGCGGCGCTGCGCCGGGACTCCTCCACTGGTCTTCGGCTTCGCGTCCGTCCGGCCCGTGGGCCGCATGGACGGGGTTGCCCCAGCTCAGTGCCGGTCGAGATCGACCCAGACCAGCACGGTCGCGGCCGGCGCGGCGGCGAGCACCAGCGAGTGCCCGGCGACGGTCCCTTCCCGCCCGTCGGGCAGCCGCACCCGGGTGCCGCGAGGCGAAAAGGTGTGTCCGGCCAGGCGCGCCAGCGGCTGCTGGTCCGCGGCGTCGAGGAGGACGGTCCGGGCGGTGCTCTCGGCGTCGGGGCGGGGCTTGGGCACGGGGACCGACCCTGCCATGCCCACGGGGGCGGCCGGCCGCGGCCCTAGCTGAGGATATTGACGGCCCGGGCGCCGACGATGGCGATGGTGGCCAGCGAGGCCAGGGACTGCACCAGCATGAGCATCTTCGCCGGCCGGGTCAGCGGCATCGTGTCGGTGGGGCTGAACGCGCTGGCGTTGGTGAACGCCACGTAGAGGTAGTCGGCGAACGTCGGCGCCCAGGGCGCCGTGGTCAGTCCCGGCGTGGCCATCTGCGGGAACAGGAACGCCGGTGCCGGCGAACCCGGGCGGGCCCGGGCGATCGGCCCGCCGCGGTCGATCTCCCAGAACCACAGCGCGAAGACGATGACGTTGGTCAGCCACACCCCGATCGCGGCGTAGATCAGCGTCCGGCCGTCGGCCTTCCCGCCGGTCAGCAGGTAGCGCACCAGCAGCACCAGCGAGGCGGCGTTGGCGGCGTTGATGACCGCGATCAGCGTGATCGACAACCAGCGCAGGTCCCGGGAGCCGCGGTGGTAGCGCCGGGGGTTGGCGATGACCAAGGCGATGAGCAGCGGCGCCGCCAACGCGGGGATCAGGTACCGCGGCCCGGGCACCAGCTTGTCCGGCAGCGCGTACTGGATGACGATCGCGGCCAGGACCGCCAGGGTGGCCGGCCAGCGGGGCTCTCCCCCGCTGGGCCGGGCCGACCACGGCCGGTGCGGGTGGGTGCTGCCCAGCGACGGCCGTGGCGGCGGTGGCGTACTCGGCATGGATCTCCTCCGTTCGCTGGCACCCCCGGCCGCGGTGGACGGCCGCGGCGCGGCCACCGGGTCATCGGGCCAGTGTCCGGCCCCGGCGGGCCGCACTCGGGGCTGCCGGATGGTGGGGTGCTCGATCCGGCTACCGGCGGGCGCAGGGGTCCTGGGCGGCGGTGCTCGTCCCCGGCGGGGCACCGGCGGCGGGTGCGGGTCCAGGGGCGCCCGCGCCCGGGACCACTCCATCGGTCCGCATCGCCGCCCAGAGGGCGCCGGCCTGGGCGTCGTCCCAGAGCACGGTGGACCCGACGCCGTCGACGGGGTGGTCGGCGTCGGCCAGCGGCACGGTGACGAACGTGACCTTGGCCGGGTCCAGCCCCTTGAGCCCGGTGGCCAGCTCCCGCAGGTCGACCACCGACAGTCCGCGGTCGGTGGTGACCGACTTGGTGGCGGCGTCGAGGAAGGCCAGCAGCCGGGCCGGGCGCAGCAGCAGTCCGGTGCTGGTGGCCTTGCGCAGGACGGCGGCGATGAACTGCTGCTGGCGTTGGATGCGGCCCAGGTCGCTGCCGTCGCCGAGGGCGTACCGGGCGCGCACGAACGCCAGCGCCTGCTCGCCGTCGACGTGGCTCACCCCGGCCGGCAGGTTCAACCCGCTCATGACGTCGACGGCGGCGCTGGGCAGGCAGACGTCGACCCCGCCGAGCGCGCTGACCATGGACTGGAAGCCGGCGAAGTCCACCTCGACGTAGTGGTCGACCCGGACCCCGGTCAGCGCCTCGACGGTGGCCACCGAGCAGCCGCCGCCGCCCTCGGCGAACGCGGCGTTGAACTTGTCGTGCACCGGGGGATGGACGACGCCGGTGGCGTCCGGGCAGGCCGGGATGGCCACGTAGGAGTCCCGCGGGATGCTGACCAGCAGCGCCCGGCTCCGGTCGGCGGAGAGGTGGGCCAGGATGGCGGTGTCCGAGCGGGCGCCGCCGACGAAGTCCGCGCCGCTGCCCTGGAACTGGCCGTTGACCGCGCCGGCCCGGCTGTCCGACCCCACCAGCAGGACGGTCTCCGCCTTGCCCGCCAACCTGTCCGGCCGGCCGGAGAGGTTGGCGAACACGTTCTTGCGGGTGATGTTGTTGGTGTAGTGGCGCATCAGCAGCCAGCCGCCGCCGCCGGTCACCACCACCGCGGCGGCGGCGATGGCCGCCAGCACCCGCAGCCCGCCGCCGCGCCGCGACGGTAGGGGAGGCGGGGCGCCGCGGTGCCCCGGTCGCGGGCGCGTCACCCTCCGATCGCCGCCCGGCCGGGCACGTGCTGCCGGCCGATGCTGACCAGCAGGCCGACGGCGAGCAGGTCGGCGAACATCGCCGACCCCCCGTAGGAGACGAACGGCAGCGGCAGGCCGGTCACCGGCATGATCCCCAGCGTCATGCCGATGTTGACAAAGGACTGGACGGCCAGCCAGGACACGATCCCGGCGGCCACCGTGCGGCCGAAGGCGTCCGGGGCGCGCTGGGCGATCCGCAGCCCGCGCCAGCACAGCATGCCGATCAGGGCGAGCAGCGTGCCGGCCCCGGCGAACCCGGACTCCTCCGCGGTCACGGTGAACACGAAGTCGGTCTGCTGCTCCGGGATGAACCCGCCGTTGGTCTGGGTGCCTTCCAGGTATCCCCGCCCGAGCAGGCCGCCGGCCCCGATGGCGATCTCGGACTGCCGCATCTGGTAGCTGACGGCGCTCTGGCCGGCGGGTTGGGTGAACGCGGTGAACCGCTGCACCTGGTAGGGCTTGAGCAGGTGCAGCTGGGCGAGCAGGACGGCACCGACCGCGACGGCGGCCAGCAACCCGACCACCCACCGGCCGGGGGCGCCGGCGACCGCGACCGTGGTCAGCGCCAGCACCGCCACCACGAGGGCGATGCCCAGCGCCGGCTCGGCCAGGATCAGCAGCATCGGGACCCCGGCCAGGACCAGCGCGAGCGCGACGTCGCGGCTGCCCGGACCCGGGTCGTGCCGGGACCCGCTGGCCAGCACGGCCGCCATCATCACGACCACCGCGAGCTTGGCGAACGCCGAGGGCTCGAGCTGCACCGGGCCGAGGGCGAACCAGGCCCGGGCGCCGTTGACCACCGTGCCGGCCGGGGAGAGCACGACGAGCAGCGCCGCGCAGACCGCCGCGTAGAGCAGCGGGGCGACGGCGCGCAGCCGGCGGTAGTCGCCGATGAAGACCGGGAAAGCCAGGGCCGCCCCGACCGCGATGTTGACCAGATCCCGGACCAGGTACCCGGCCGGGTTGCGGCCCTGCGCCCGCAACCCGTTGCGGGTGGCCGCGTACACACTCAGCGCCCCGGCCAGGCACAGGGCGGCGGCGGCTGCGATCAGCAGCCAGTCCACGCCGCCGGCCCGCCGGCGCAACCGGACGGGGGTCAATGACCCATAGCGCGCCGCCCGCAGCGCTGTCGGCGACGTCATCGCCACCTCCGACCCGCTCTGAGCGATCAACCAAACAGAGCGAAGGTGATCCCGACGGCGATGAACACCGCCATCACCAGGAGCACACCCAGCAGCTCCCGGGCCGGGAGGCGATCGCGGTCCCGAGCGGGCGGCATGCCGGTCAATCTAGCCGTGGCCGGCGAGGCGGCCCCGGCGGCGGTCCCGACGCGGCGTCCCGGGGAGTAGTCCGGTGGCCCAGCGACGCTGCCCCGCCGGTTGCGCGCGGCGTACGCCCGCCGGGTCGGGTCGACGGCGCAGCCCGCGATGACTGGCGCGCCTCGGCCTCCCCAGCCGGACTTGAGGACAATCGCCGGGACCAGCGTCAGGGCTCGTTCGAGTCGGAGGGCACGGGCCTGCGCCGCACTCGGTCGTGGCCGCCGCCAGACCGTCCCGGTTGACGGCCGGACACCACGCGGGCGTCTCGGGCGCGGCGGCGGCGGGCAGCGAGCGTACGGACCCGACGTTGCAGGGCGTCCCGCCGGTCCGCCAGCACGGCGCAGCGACGCCGCGCAGCGTGCGCGGACAGGACAGCAGCGGCGGCGAGCACCGCGAGGGTGGAGACCTGGCGGTGCGAAGCGGTGTCCAGCATCAGCCCGAGGCAGCCCAACGAGGCGGCCGTGAGGCTGCCTGGGTACAGCCGGGACGGCCAGCGACCCGGCCGCGGGACTCGCTCGGCGACCAGCGACAGGGCAACGGCCAACAGCAGCAGTACCAGCGCCGCGACCCACAGCGGAGCGTCCGCGGGCGTGGCTTCGGGCAGTGTCACCCCGCCCAGCGTGATGCACGAGCCGGCCTCTGACGACCCACCAGCGGGCCTGGATCACCAGTGAGGGTAACGGCGTCGTTGTTACCGGATCCCGGTGTCGCAGGCGATGTCGGCTTTGGTCTGTTGGCCGGGACTGACCGTGACGTAGGTGGGGCGACAGGTCGGGAACACCCCCATCGTGATCACCGCGACGAGGGAGTAGCCGCCCGGTGGCAGCGCGAGGTTGAACCCGCCCTGCGCGTCGGTGTGCGTCGTGGCGACGGTGGCCCCGGACGGGTCGCGGGCATCGATCTCGGCGATGACCGGTCGAGGCGGGCAGGACTGACCTGCTCGTTCGACAGGGCACGTGGGCCCCGCCGACACCGACCCGTAGACCCCGGCGGTGATCGGCGCCGACGTGGACGCAGTGAGCGACGCCGTCGCGCCCGGACTGGCGCTTCTCGCGCACGCCGTTGCCGCGAATGCGATGAGCACCAACATGCCGCGAACGCGCACCCGACGCGGCGTCGCGTCCGCGCGGCATCGCGTCGCCTGCACAGTCTCTCCCACCAGACGCCCCACACGTCCACACAGCGCCAACTGTCGGCCACCGTCGTTGCCACTCAACCACCAGCTCACCGACCGCATCCCCGACACTTGGACCGCCGAGCCCGCGCTCGTCGCCGAGCTCGACCTGCTCGCCGAGCGCATCCAGGGGGTCCAGCGCTGGTACACCGAGCCGGTGCGCTCCCCCGCCGGCTGGCTGCGCACCCGACTGGCCGACTGGCTAGATGGTGAGGGTCGGCCCCGGCCGGCGCACTCCGCCGAGCTGGCCGCCGCAGCCGCCGAGCACCGCCGCCGGCTGGCCGCCCAGCGGGCCGTGGCCGATGCTGCCGCCACGTTTGCCGCCAGCCCGGAGCAGCGGCAGGCGCACCTGGCTGCCATCCGGGTCACCCTGGCCGCTCGCCGGCGGAGCGCATGAGGCCGTCGAGCTTGCTGTAGGCGGGACAGTGGTACCTGAGGGTGTCCCGGCAGTTGGGGTGCCCTTAAGGAAGCTGACACCAAGTGCAAAGTAGACGGGCCAAATCGGACACCGGCGGTTGCCATGGTCATCATGTCAAGCGTCTTACGGCCCTTAGTGTTAGGGGACAATCGACCGGAAAGGAAGGAGCGCCCAAACAGAGCGATCAGCGAGCAGCAGAAGACCCGTTTCGGTGGTCATCAATCAGAGGCGCTCAAGGCTCTGCACGCACGCTTACCGCTGCTTTTTGTTCCGTTGTTCCCAAGGGCAGGATCTCGACGTACCCGTCCGTTCCATGCACGCGGATCCGCTGCCCATTTCTGATCAGCCGGGTGGCTTGCTCCACGCCCACGACGGCCGGCAAGCCGTACTCCCGTGCGATCACTGCGCCATGGGTCATCAGGCCCCCCACCTCCGTCACCAGGCCCGTGATCGCGACGAGCTTGCGCCAGTAGCGGTATCCCGGCGCCCGCACAGGATCAGCCGGCGGGTTTCCTCTTTGGTGTGCCGTCCTGCTGTCCGAGGGACGGACGCAGGACGGTCCTCAGACGCGCATCGGCATCCGCTGGCCTGTGACAGGGTACCCTGCCAGAAGTGGAGATCGCGGACAGCGCTCGGCGGCACGGAGTCGCCGACGCAGACATCCGGGCTGCGGTCAGTGTTCCGCTCCGTCTCGTGCATCAGGGGGCAGACCGGGTACTGGTGATCGGCGCAGACAGCACCGGCCGCCTGCTCGAGGTGGTGGTGCTCGACCCCAACGACGAGCCGGTGGCGATCCATGCCATGTCGCTGCGTCCCAAGTTCTACCGCTACCTCTGAGGAGAGGTGATTTAGATGCCCCGCACGCGTCAGGAACTGGAGCGAGCCGCTGCCGATGCCGAGCTCTGGTTGGACTCCCTCGACCCGGCGACCAGCCGGGCCGACGACCCGATCGACCTCAGGCGCATCGGTCTCGCCCTTCGCTCGCTGGCCGTGGAGCAGCGCGAGCTCGACGAGGGAGTGGCTGCAGCTCGCGCCAACGGCCGGAGCTGGAGTGAGATCGGACTTGTCCTCGGCATCTCCCGCCAGGCAGCGCGGGAACGGTACGGCCAGCCGGCACAGCGGGCGTGAGACCGGCGCGACCGGGAACGGGATGCGCTGACCCCGTACCGCTCCAGGAGCAGCCCAACCGGCGGCTGTTAGATCCCAAGCGCCTCGGCGTGAAGCGTGTACAGCGGCGCGCTCATACGACCGACTGGTGAAATCAGGCAATGCCCAGCCCCGCGATTATCAAGTTAGCAGCCGGCGGGTGCCCTCACCCCTCGACGGCGCCCCCGAGATGGTGTTGCGGCCGTCGCCGGCGGCGACCTGGCGCCGGCTCAATGGAGCGAGGGAAGGTGACTAGCGCCGCTTTCGGCCGGTTCGGGGCCTGTCTCCCGCCTCGGATGCAAGCAGGTCAACTACGCCGTCTGCGCCGAGTTCGCCGACGAGACGCTGGACAGCGAGGCGAACAACGGCGCTGTTCGTGATGTCTATCCTTCTCACGATGCCTGCCGCTCGGCATGCCCGTAGCGCCTGGTCCGTCTCGTCATCGATATAGTGCTGGGCTGCCCGCAGGGGCGACGGCGGTGCAGGTTGGTGCACCGATGGTGTTGAACGAGGCTCAGGTGAGGTCTGCGGACCTTCGCGTGCTGCTGACGTCGCCGGGACCTCTACCGCGCCGACGGAGCGCAAGGGCGCTGCGGTTTCGCCGCCTTCCTGTTGTGCAGGCGGTTCGTCCCCTCCTGGCTGGTCCGG
>Ga0097691_1002499_pt1 | contig 12198 bp, 10 predicted proteins | sample NGESurdeep072012_8_FD_72858 | JGI IMG/M metagenome (GOLD analysis project Ga0097691, IMG submission 72858) | Arctic peat soil microbial communities from Barrow, Alaska - NGEE Surface sample 210-1 deep-072012 | ecosystem: Environmental > Terrestrial > Soil > Wetlands > Peat ...
CAAGCAAGCCGCTACTGCAGCGCCTTCATCACGGCGCTGGCGATTTGCTTGGTGCCGTCCTTGCCGCCGTATTCCATCGGCTTGATGCCGCCGGCATAGGCCTGGTCGACCGCGCGCTCGATACGCAGCGCGGCCTCAGTGGCCGGCGGATGGTCGTGCTTATCGGCCAGCCAGTCGAGCATCATCGCGACCGACAGAATCATCGCGGTCGGATTGGCCTTGCCCTGGCCCATGATGTCGGGCGCGGTGCCATGGCAGGGCTGGAACACCGCGTGTTTGTCGCCGATGTCGGCGGATGGCGCGATGCCGAGCCCGCCGATCAGTCCGGCGGCCAAGTCAGATAGGATGTCGCCGAAGATGTTCTCCATTACCATGACGTCGAAATCCCAGGGCTTGCGCACCATCAGCGCGGCGCAGGCATCGACATAGACGTGGTCGGTTTTGACGTTTGGAAAATTCCTGGCGCGCTCGTCGAAAATGGCGCGGAAGAAGGCGTAGGCCTTGAACGCGTTGGCCTTGTCCACGCAGGTGAGCAGGCCGGGCTTGCCACGCTTCTTGCGGCGCTCGGTGAGGCGCAGCGAGAAGTCGAACAGCCGCTCGCTCGTCTTGCGCGTGATCACCAGCGTCTCGCGCGCCTCGTCATGGGTGACCACGCCCTTGCCCATGGAGGCGAACAGCCCTTCCGTCGACTCGCGGATCAGCACAAAATCGATGCCGCGCTCGGCCGCGCCCACGATCGGGCTCGGCACGCCGGGAATAAGCCGCGCCGGCCGCACCCCGGCATAGAGGTCGAAGATGAAGCGCAGCTCGACTTGCGGCATGATCTCGGTGTTGTCGGGATAGCGCACGCTCGGCAGCCCGCAGGCGCCGAGCAGGATGGCGTCGGCTTCCTCGGCCAGCTTGATCGTAGACTCCGGCATCGACTTGCCGGTTTCGCGATAATGGTTGGCGCCGGCGGCGCCTTCGGTGAAGCGGAACTTGAGGCTCGGCGTCGTCGCCTCAATCCGGCGCAGCACGTCGAGTGCGGGCGCCATCACCTCCGGCCCGATGCCGTCTCCGGACAGCACGGCGATATGGAAGGCGCTATTGGCGGACATGGGTCGTTTCCGGGGATGGCATTGTGGACGCAGGCTGGCTAATGAATACGGCGGCGCGTGCTTGCGCAAGGGATGAAGCTTAAGGTTCGCATATGCCCCGTTTTGCCGCCAATCTGGGTTACCTGTTCACCGACCGTCCGCTGCTCGAACGTATCGACGCCGCCGCCGCCTGCGGCTTCAAGGCCATCGAGCTGCAATTCCCCTATGACGTGCCGGCTTCCGCGGTGAAGGCGGCGATTGCCAAGAACAAGCTCACGGTGCTGGGCATCAATACGCCGCCCGGGGAGCGTGACGGCGAGTTCGGGCTGGCGGCGGTGCCCGGCCGCGAAAAAGACTTTCAAGGATTGTTCGCCCGCGCGCTCGACTACATCGCGGCCATCGGCGGCAGCGCGGTGCATTGTCTGGCCGGCAAGGTCGAACCCGAGCAGCGGCCGGCGGCCGAGCGCGTGTTCATCGACAATCTTAAAGTTGCCGCCAACCTCGCCGCCGTCAAGAATATCGGCCTGCTGATCGAGCCGATCAATGCGCGCGACCGGCCAAATTATTTCCTCAACCGCGTGGAGCACGCCGCCGACATCATCGTCAAGGTCGGCAAACCGAACTTAGCGATCCAATTCGATTTCTACCATGTGCAGATCGTGGGCGGCGATCTGCTCCATCGGCTGGAGAAATACCTGCCGGTGATCGGCCATCTGCAATGCGCCGCGGTGCCCTCCCGCCATGAGCCGGACGAGGGCGAGGTCAATTATCCGGCGCTGTTCGAGGCGGTCGACCGCCTCGGATATCAAGGCTGGATCGGCGCCGAATACCGGCCGCGCGGGCGCACCGAGGACGGCCTAAGCTGGGGCAGGCCGTATGGCCTGGTTGGCGCGCGTTAAGCCCCGATAAACTAGCAAACTTCTTGAAAACCCTCACTTTTCCGCTTTGCGCGGGCCGCTGGCGTTGCTAAATTGAGCGCATGTGGGGACGTGGCAAGAAAGCCGAGACGCCAACGGGCGAGCCGCCGAACGTGCTCAAGAGCGCCGTGCGCGAAGCGCGCATCGAGGCGGCCGAGCGCTCGGCCGTGGTGGTCGATCTGCGCGACGCCGACGTGGCGCGGCTCGAGCTGCTCAACGACGCGCTCGATCCGACGTTCAAGGATATCCCCAAGGACGTCGAACTGTTCGACCGCGGCGTGAGCAAGGGCGACGTGCCGCGGCTGTGGGTCGACGTCATCGCCCATGTCGAGATGGGCCGCGACAAGCGGCAATACCGTTTCGTGCAGGACACCCGCTACGGCCGCGCGGTGCTGGCGGAATCCTATGAGGTGCCCGAGATGGTGCAGGCGGTCACCCGTTACGTGGCGCGCCGGCTGGTCGAGCGCGAGCGCGCGCTCGGCGACGACACTCCGTTCGGCCAGGGCACCTCGCTGAAGATGGTCGAACACGAGCAGCGGCGCGGCCGCCTGCGCGCGCTCCGTACCTTCGTCTACGGGTTGATCCTCGGCGTCGTTGCGCTGTTCGCGCTGGCGCTGCTCATGCCGCATCCCTAGCCGAAAAGTTTTAATCGCCTCTGCTGCATCACCGTGCCGGCGGCGCCGACGCCGCGCGAGGTCATTTCGCAGCTCCAGGCGCCGGGCGCGCCGTCGATGGCATAGAGATTATAGGCGGCGGCGTCTTTGCTCATGCCCCATGCGGCCGAGGCCGACGGCTCGCCGACCGCCGGCACGCGGGTCTCGTTCGGACCGTCCAGCCAGTTGATCATGTGCAGATGATCGTGGCCGTGCAGCACCAGCTCGGCGCCGTGCGTGCCGATGACGCGCAGGAATTGCGCGGCGTCGGTCAGCCGCTTGTGGCCACTGGCCTGGCTGACCGGCGGGTGGTGGATCAGCACGACGCGAAAAACCTTCTCGCGCGCGAGCGCGACCAGTGTCTCGCCAAGCCGCGTCCGCTGCGCCTCGCCGAGCCGGCCGGTCGCCATGAACGGCGCCGTCGGCACCGCGCTCGAAAGCCCGATCAAGGCCAGCGGCCCGCGCCGGCGCACAAAGGGAAACCCGCTGGCGCCGTCGTCGCCGCGCATATGGTCGCCCCAATGGCGTTCCGGCTCCGCTGCTGCCGCGCGCACATAGGCGTCGTGATTGCCGGGGATCACCGTCACGTCGGACGGCGCGCCGAGGCTCGCCAGCCAGGCGCGGCCACGCACGAATTCTTCGGGCAGCGCGATATTGCTGAGATCGCCGGTGACGGCGATGGTGCCGGGCACCTGCGCTTTCAAGTCGGCGACGATCTTCGCCAGCACGGCCGGATCATGGATGAAGCGGCGCCGGCGCTGCCAGTTGATATAGCCGGTCACCCGCTTGCCGATCAGTTCGCTCCAGCGCGGCGCCGGCAGCGGCGCCAGATGCGGGTCGGAGAGATGGGCGAGCAGGAATGCCATGCAGCGAGCGTTCTACGAACTCCCGATCAATATGCCGGCGAGGAACACCAGCACGCCGCCGACCACGATCTGGAAGGTGGCGGCGAGGAACGGCGTGTCCATGTAGCGGTAACGGATATAGGAGATGGCGGCGAGTTCCACCGCCACCACCATGACCGAGACGATGGTCGCGGTCAGGAAGTCGGGGATCAGATAGGGCAGGGTATGGCCGAGGCCGCCGATCGTGGTCATCAGTCCGCACACGGCGCCGCGCAGCCAGGGCGTGCCGCGGCCGCTGAGCGAACCATCGTCGGACAGCGCCTCGGCGAAACCCATGGAAATGCCGGCGCCGACCGAGGCGGCCATGCCGACCAGGAACGTCTCCCAGGTGTGGTGGGTGGCAAAGGCCGCGGCGAACAGCGGCGCCAGCGTCGAGACCGAGCCGTCCATCAGCCCGACCAGGCCCGGCTGCACGAATTGCAGCACGAACACGCGGCGCGCGGTTTCGTCCTCGCTCGCGCGCGTCTCGGGGGTCAGCAGGCGCTCGCCGAGCCGGTTGGCGATGCCCTCGTGCTTGTCTTCGGCCTCGGCCAGATCGATCAGCAATTGGCGCACCGAAGCGTCGCGGCTGGTCTCCGCCGCCTTGCGATAGAAGCGCGCGGTCTCGTATTCCATCTCGGCGGCATATTTGCGCACCTCGTCGAGCCCGAGCGGACGCACCAGCCAGAGCGGCTTGTGGCTCAGGAAGCCCTTGACGTCCTGGCGCCGGATCAGCGGCAGGTAATCGCCGAACTTCTGCTTGTAGAGGTCGTTGAGGCGGCTGCGGTGGCGCACTTCCTCCTCCGCCATCAGTTCGAACATCTTGGCCGAGGCCGGGGCCTGTTCGCGCAGGCCGTCGGCGAAGCCGCGGTAGATGCGGCTGTCCTCCTCCTCGTTGCTGATGGCCAGCGCCAGCACTTCCTGCTCAGTCAGGTCGGAAAATCTTTTCACGGGGCCCCTCTGCTCGCCGGCTGGCGGATGGATTTCATATATCAGAGCATTCTAGTCTTGAAAGGGTCCCGTTTGACACATATCCGTGCGGCTGCCTCTCGCCGTCATTCCGGGACGGCGCTTTAGCGCCGGACCCGGAATCCAGATGTAATCTCTGAGGCTGCTTCTGGATTCCGGGTTCGCTCGCTTCGCCCGCGCCCCGGAATGACGGTCAATTGAAAGAGGAGCCATGCCTTTGCAACGCCTGCGCCGCGCGCTTGAGCCGCTGATCCGGCGGCTGATGCATTTCTACTGGCGTTTCGCGCGCGCCGCGACCCTGGGCGCGCGCGCCATGGTGATCGACGGAACGGGGCGCATCTTCCTGGTCAAGCACTCTTATGTGGACGGCTGGCACCTGCCCGGCGGCGGGGTGGAGACCGGCGAGACGTTCCTCGCGGCGCTGACACGCGAGCTGGCCGAGGAAGGCAATATCCTGCTGGCCGCGCCGCCGGTCCTGCACGGCGTGTTTTTTAACCAGCGATCGTCGCGGCGCGACCATGTGGCGCTGTTCATCGTGCGCGAATTCCGCCAGGACACCATGCCGGTGCCAAATCATGAAATCATCGAACACGGCTTCTTTGCACCCGACGCGCTGCCGGACGGCGTCAGCCGCGCCACCCGCGCCCGTATCGCCGAGGTGCTCGGCGGCGCGGCGGTGAGCGAGTTGTGGTGAGGCAAACCATGCCGGGCAAGGATTGGCTCCCCGCCGCGGTGCGCGCGAAGGCGATCGACCGAAAATTGAAAACCGGCGAGGCGCTGTTCCGGCTCGGTGACAAGACTACGGGCCTCTGCGAAGTGCTCGCCGGCCGCGTGCGGCTGGCGCGCGTCGACCGCGCCGGCCATGAAATCGTGCTGCATGTCGCGGGGCCGGGCGAGACGCTGGCCGAGGCCTCGCTGTTTTCGCCGGCCTATCACTGCGACGCCATCGCCAGCACCGACGTGGTGGTGCGCATCTATCCGAAAGCGGCGCTGCTGGCCGCCTTCGACCAGGACCCGAAAGCCGCGCAAGCCTTCAGCGCGACGCTGGCGCATCAGGTGATGCACCTGCGCACGCGCATCGAGCAGCGCAATATCCGCTCGGCGCGCGAGCGCGTCCGCCATTTTCTCAAGCTCAACGCCGACGCCGACGGCCGCACGGTGGCCTTGCGCGGCACGCTCAAGGATCTTGCCGCCGAACTCGGGCTTACCCACGAAGCGCTCTACCGCACCCTGGCCGCGCTCGAACGCAGTGGAGATATCAAAAGGACGAAGGGAAAGATCACGCTCGCGCGGGCGCGCAAGGGAGGCTAGCCAAACCTTGCGCGGTCGTGCGGCGCGGCAAAGTCGAGTTGCGGACCGACCGGCACGATGCCGGTCGGGTTCACCTGGCGCTGGCTGAAATAATAATGCCGTTTGATCTGCGCCAGGCTGACGGTCTCGGCCACGCCCGGCGCCTGATAGAGATCGCGCACGTAATTCGACAGGTTCGGATATTCGGTGATGTGTCGCCAGTTGCATTTGAAATGCGAATAATAGACGGCGTCGAAACGGATCAGCGTCGGGAACAGCCGCCAGTCGGCCTCGGTGACGGTGTTGCCGACCAGATAGCGGTGCTGCGACAGCATCTGCTCGATCTCGTCGAGCGTGTCGAACACGTTGCGGAACGCCGCTTCGTAGACCGCCTGCGCGGTGGCGAAACCGGCGCGATAGACGCCGTTGTTGATGTTGGGATAGACGAGATCGTTGATGCGGTCGATCTCGGGCCGCAATTTTTCCGGATAATAGTCGGTGTGAATATTGGTAAACGCATTGAACGCCGAATTGAGCATGCGGATGATTTCCGGCGACTCGTTGTTGACGATCGTCTTGCGCTTCTTGTCCCACAGCACCGGCACGCTGACGCGGCCCGAATAGCGCGGATCGGCCAGCACGTAGAGTTCCGACAATTTGCTTTTGCCGTTGACGTCGTCGCCGGTCGAGCCCTCGGCTTTGTTGAAGGTCCAGCCGTCCTTGAGCATGTCGGGCGAGACGATCGACAACGAGACGACGTTCTCGAGCCCCTTGAGCTTGCGGAAGATGACGGTGCGGTGCGCCCACGGGCAGGCGAGCGAAACATAAAGGTGATAGCGGCCGGCCGAGGCCTCAAAGCCGCCTTCGCCGGACGGTCCGGCGCTGCCGTCGGGGGTGACCCAATTGCGGAAGCGGGGGATCGGCCGGATGAATTGGCCGTCCTTGGTGCGCGAAACGTCGTCCTGCCAAACGCCGTCAACCAGCATTCCCATGCCGATAACCTCCACCTTTGTTGCTATTCATCTAGGCAATAAAGGCGCAAAACGCCACCGGCGATGGACCAGAATCGACCCAAATGCTAATCGGCACAAGATGAGCGAACTTGCACTGACAATCCTGCCGGAAACGGCCGACGACGCGCTTGCGGTCGAGCGGTTGCATGAGCGCACCTTCGGCCCTGGCCGTTATGCGCGCAGCGCCTATCGCATTCGCGAGAGCCGCGGGCATGTGCTCGACCTGTCGTTCACCGCGCGCATCGGCACGCTGCTGGTCGGCTCGGTGTGGCTGACGCCGATCTGCATCGGCGAGACGCCGGCGCTGCTGCTGGGGCCGCTCACGGTCGAACCGCCGTTTCGCGAGCACGGCGTCGGCAGCGCGCTGATCGAGCGCGCGCTCAAGCACGCCAAGGCCGCGGGCCACACATTGGTGGTGCTGGTCGGCGACGAGCCGTTTTACGGCAAGTCCGGCTTCAAGCGCATCCCGAAGGGCCAGGTGAAGATGCCGGGTCCGGTCGATCCGGCGCGATTGCTGGTGGCAGAACTCAAAACCGGTGCCTTCGAAGGCGTGTCGGGAATGATCCGGCCGGATTGGCAGAAAGCTTAACGCCCTTCGCGCGCCCACGTCGCGGCGAGCGAGCCGACCAGCAGCAATAGCCCGATCAGTCCGGCAAAGATCGGCAGCACGCCGATGCCGCGCACCACGCTGAGATCGCGCATCTTCAGGCCGATCCAGTCCTCGCCCTTGAACGTCGTCGAGGTGCGCACCGGCACCACGCGCGGCACGTCGAGCGTTGTGCCGTCCGCCAGCCGCCGCGCGTCGCCGCCGGTGGCGCTGGTGAGCGCGCGCAGCACCTCGGTGGTGGACGTCACTTGCGCGAATTCGCGCGGATTAGCCGGCCCCACATTGGCGAGCGCGGTGAGCTTGCCGTCGGTCGCGCGCCACAGCCCGAGTTCGTTGGCGGTGACCGCGGCGCGCCAGACGCCCGGCTCGACCGGCTGTAAAGTGAGCGTGCGAGCGGCGCCGGTCGGCGAGGTGAGCGTCACTTCGTTGACGCTGTCGGCCATGGTCTGGCGCTGCACGGTGATATCGTGGCCCTTGACGATCAGGCGCAGCGCTTCCTCTTCCAGTTCCGGCTGCTTCATCAGCCAATGCGACAGCCGCCGCAGCAGATCGAGATGCGGCCCGCCGCCTTCGTAGCCGCGCGCCCACAGCCAGATGTGGTCGGACAGCAGCAGCGCCACGCGGCCCTCGCCCTCGCGCGCCAGCACCAGCAGCGGCTTGCCGTCGGGTCCCTGCATCACATTGGTGCCATTGGTGTGTTTGATGTCGACCAGCCGGAACCACTGGCTCCAATGCGGCGGATCGCTCTCTGACCCTTCCAGCCCGCGGGTGACCGGATGGCGCTTGCCGGCCTCGCTGAGCGTAGCCCGGAACGGCTGCTCGGTGACATCACCGCTCGGCTCCGCCGGCAGGATCACGTCGAGCGGCGTGCGCCAGATGCTGGTCGGGCTGGCGTAGTCGGGGCCGGCCGCGATCAGCACGGCGCCGCCGTCGCGCACATACTTCGCGATGTTGTCGAAATAGATCATCGGCAGCACGCCCTGGCGCGCATAGCGGTCGAAGATGATCAACTGGAATTCCGAGATCTTCTGCTGGAACAGCTCGCGGGTCGGAAACGCGATCAGCGAGAGCTCGTTGATCGGCGTGCCGTCCTGCTTCTCGGGCGGGCGCAGAATGGTGAAATGCACCAGATCGACCGAGGCGTCGGACTTGAGCAGATTGCGCCAGGTGCGCTCGCCGGCATGCGGCTCGCCCGACACCAGCAGCACGCGCAGCTTGTCACGCACGCCGTCGATCGAGATTACCGCCCGGTTGTTGACTTGCGTAAGCTCGTTTTCGAGCGGCGAGGCCTCGATCTCGACGATATTGGCGCCCGCATGCGGGATCGGCACATTGACCTTGATGTCGGTGCCCACGGCGACGACGCGCTTTTCCAGCACCTCGCCGTCGCGCCGCACGGTGACTTGCGCGCTGCCTGCCTTGGCGCCTTGATCCTCGATGCGGAAGCCGATGGTCTGCGCTTGCCCGACGATGCCGAAGCGCGGCGTTTGTGTGAGCACGACGCGGCGGTCGATCTCGTCGCGGTGACCAGTAATCAGCGCATGCAGCGGCGCGGCGAAGCCGAGCGCGGCGGCGTCGGCCGGCACGTCATGCACGCGGCCGTCGGTAATCAGGATGGCGCCGGCGACGCGGTCGGGCGGCACGTCGGCTAGCGTGGCGGACAAGGCCGAGAACAGCCGGGTGCCGTCGGTCTCGCCGTCCGCCGCGCCCGCCTCAGTGACGCGCACTTCCAGGCCGGGAATGCGCTTGAGCCGCTCGACCAGCGTGGCGCGCGCGGCTTCCGTCTGGGCGTTGCGGTCGCCGAAATTCTGGCTCGGGCTCTTGTCGATGATGATGGCGGCAACCGAGGGGATCGGATCGCGGTCTTCTCTCGTCAGGGATGGATTGGCGAGCGCCAGCACCATCAGTCCGAGCGCCAGCGCCCGCATCGGCGCGCCGCGGCTGCGCGCCAGCAGCAGCACGATCGAAATCAGCAAGGCCACGCCGAAGGCCGCCCACACCACATAGGCCGGCACCAGCGGAGCGAATGAGACGCCGAGGTTCAAAGCGATCTCCTACTGTCCCAGCCGCTCGAGCAGCGCCGGGATATGCACCTGGTCGGCCTTGTAGTTGCCGGTGAGCGCGTACATCACGATGTTGACGCCGGCGCGGAAGGCGAATTCGCGCTGGCGCGGCTCGCCCGGCACCAGCGGCAGCACCGGCTGGCCGTCCGGGCGTATGGCCCAGGCGCCGGCCAGATCGTTCGAGGTGATCAAGATCGAGGAGACGCCGTCGCCGGCGCGCGCCGGGCGGTTGGTCTCTTCCTCGGTTTCCGCCGGCAGTGCCTCGACCCAAAGCTGGCCGGTGGTGAAGCGGCCGGGGAAGTCGCGCAGCAGGAAGAAGGTTTTGGTGAGCACGTGATCGCGCGATACCGGCTCCAACTCGGGGATGTCGAGCGAGGACAGGATCGAGCGCAGCGTCACCATGCCGGGCCCCTGCATCTCGCCGCCGGGGCCGGGCGGCGCGTCGACCGCGTCGCGGGTGTCGAACAGAACGGTGCCGCCGCGCTTCATATAGGTGTCGATGCGATCAAGCGCGGTCTGCGAGGGCTTTGGCGCGCTCGCCGACACCGGCCAATAGATCAGCGGGAAGAAGGCGAGCTCGTCACGCGCCGGGTCGAGCCCGATCGGCTCGCCGGCCTCCAACGCGGTGCGTTGCGCCAGAAATAGCGTGAGGCCCTGCAGGCCTGCTTTGCTTACTGCGTCGACGTCGGCATCGCCGGTGATGATGTAAGCGAGATGCGTTTGACTTGTCGCCTTCATGGCGAAGTCTTGCTGCTGCGAGGATAACGGCGGTGCTGGCTGTTGTGAGGACTGCGCCTGCGCCGGATGGGGCATGGTCAACGCGCTCAGCAGGCACGCCGCCAGCAGCGTTGTCGCCACACGGCGGCGCGGCAGCATGCCTGCGAGTACGCCGGAGAGCACAATCACCACCAGCGCATCGAGCATCAGCAGCACCAGCGCGGCGAGGAAGATCGGCCCGCGCAGGTCGAGCGGCTCGCCGTGGCGATAGACGTCGAGGCGGGCGTTGAGGCCTGAGAAATCGAGTGGCGCCAGCCGATCGCTGGGTGCAAGCGTATTGACCGCGACTAGGCCTTCCGGCGGCCCGTAGAAGCCGGGCGGATGATCGGCATTGGCGCGGGCGCTGAAATTGGCGGGGATCGGGCGGGCGGTTGGCGGCGGCGATGAGAAGGCGCCGAAGCCGTCGAGCACGCGGGTCGGCGGCACAGCTTGGTTGGCGCGGCCGCTGGCGGTGCCGGCCTCGCCGGCATTTTCGGCGTCGGCGGTCGCGGTCGAAGCCGCCAGCGCGACGATGCGCCGGAGCATATCGACGAAGGTGCCCGATAGCGGCAGGTCCGACCAGCGGGTGTCGGCGGTGACGTGGAACAGCACCAGCAGCCCCTTGCCGTAACGTTGGGCGGTGACCAGCGGCGTGCCGTCGGCGAGCGTTGCCCAGGTGCGGTCGGTGAGCAGCGAATCGGGCTCGGCCAGAACTTGGCGGCTGACGGTGACATCGTTCGGCACCGGCATGCCGGCGAACGGGCCTTCGCGCGCGAAAGCGGCGAGCTGTTGCGGCTTTTCCCAGCTCAGGCTGCCGCCCAGGACGCGGCCGCCGCGGCGCAGCTTCACCGGCACCAGGTCGTCGTCGGTGGCGCCGGCGAGGTGCGGACCGGCAAAGCGCACCAGCACGCCGCCATTGTCGATCCATTTGTTGAGCTGCTCGCGCGCCTCAGTGACATTGCCGACATCGGCGAGGATCAGCATCGGCAGATGCTGATCGAGGAAGCGCTTCACCGCTTCGGCCGGCGCCACGCCCTCGGCGAGGCGGATATCGGCGAACGGATTGAGCGCGCGCGCCAGGTAATAGCTGGCGCCGATCAGCGGCTGCGAGCGGTCGGCGGCCGAACCGGACACGACGCCGACGGTGCGCCGGCGCCAGCGCTTGTCGAGCAGTTGCACGGCGCCCGCCGAGCGCTCTGCGGCGATCTCCAGCCGCGCCACGTCGTTGCGGATTTCGACCGGCAGATCGATCACCGCCTCGGCTTCCTGCGCGTCGGATCGAAACGCGAACGGCGCCTCGCCGAGCGGCAAACCTTTAAGATCGATGGCATTCACAAAGCCGGTGTCGGCGCTGCCGGTCTGCGCGCGCAGTACTTTCACCGTCAGCGCGCCAGCCGCGTTGTCGGCGGCAGCGAGCGCATGCGGGACGGGAAGACCGCCCGCGACCACGCTGAGCGGATGGCCGCCGACGATGTGCCTCAAGCTCGCGATGAATTCGCCGCCCTTGCCGAGATCGACGCCGTCGGAGAGCCAGACGATCTCGACGTCCGGTGCGGTTGCGAGGAAGCGCTCGATCAAGGGCAGCGCCTCAGTGCGCTCGACGGTATAGGGCTTCGGCTTGAGCTGTTTGATCTGCACGCGTGCGGCGCCGGCGACCTGCAGGGAAACATCGCGCGCGGTTTCCGACAGCGGCAGCACGGCGACGCCGCGGTTGTCGGCCTCGGCCCGCGCCATCAGCTCGTCGGCGGTGCGCAGGCGGGCGTCCCAGGAGGCCGCCGCGCCCCAGCCGTCATCGAGCATGACCAGCAGCGGTGCCCCTCTGCTCGACGTGGCGAGTGGCGGGTTCCACAACGGACCAGCGGCCGCGATGATGACCAGCGCCGCCAGCGTCAGCCGCAGCAGGACAAGCCACCACGGCGTGCGCGCCGGGGTTTCCTCCTTGGGCGCGATCTCGAACAGCAGCCGGGTGG
>Ga0097691_1002500_pt1 | contig 12192 bp, 11 predicted proteins | sample NGESurdeep072012_8_FD_72858 | JGI IMG/M metagenome (GOLD analysis project Ga0097691, IMG submission 72858) | Arctic peat soil microbial communities from Barrow, Alaska - NGEE Surface sample 210-1 deep-072012 | ecosystem: Environmental > Terrestrial > Soil > Wetlands > Peat ...
AGACCGCGCGGACACCGGGCCACGATCGTCGTCGGCCATGTCTTTTCTTACCGCCCTTACCGCGCGGTGAGTATAGCGTATCTTGTGAAAAACTTCACCAGCTCAGGGGAGCGCCGCGGTGATCCCGACGACGCCGAGCGTGCGCGCCGAGGCTTCGGCGATCTCGAACAGCACCCGCGGGTAGACGCCGATGTAGATGGTCGCGACGACGGCGATGGCCAGCGCCACGGTGAGCGCCGGCGTGGTCGACGGCTCGGATCCGGTCGCGTCTTTCTTGAGGTACATGAACACGACGAGGCGGATGTAGTAGTAGAGCGACACCGCACTGTTCAGCACGCCGATGACGGCGAGCCAGTAGTAATGGGCGTCAATCGCCGCGCTGAACAGCCAGAACTTCCCCATGAACCCGGCGGTCGGCGGAATGCCGCCGAGCGACAGCATGAAGAGCAGCATCGCGAACGCCGCGTAGGGATGGCGGAAGTGCAGCCCGCTGAAATCCTTCAACTCGTCGCCGACGACGTCCCGCCGCCGCATCAGCACGATGACGGTGAACGCGCCGAGCTGCATGAAGGTGTAGATGAAGAGATAGATCAGCATCGCCGACACGCCGCGCGGCGTGCCGGCCACGAGTCCTATCAGGATGTAGCCGGCGTGCGCAATCGACGAGTACGCCAGCATGCGCTTGAGGTTGGTCTGCGTCAGCGCCGCGAGGTTGCCGACCGTCATCGTGACGATCGCCAGCGCCTCGAACAGGATCTGCCAGTCGTGGACCATCGCCGGCAGCCCCTCGAGGAAGATCCGCAGGATCATCGCAAACGACGCCGCCTTCGACCCGACCGAGAGAAATGCCGTGATCGGGGTCGGCGCCCCTTCGTACACGTCGGGCGCCCACATGTGGAACGGCACCGCCGCGATCTTGAAGCCGACGCCCGCGACGACGAGCAGCACCGCGAGAATGAGTCGCGGATCGTGCCGCGTCTGGGGGCCGAAAAAGACCGGCGCCATCACGCGCAGATTGGTCGTGCCCGAGAGGCCGTACAACAGCGACATCCCGTAGAGCAGAATCCCGAGCGAGAAGGCGCCGAGCAGGAAATATTTCACCGCCGCTTCGTTCGACCGCTGGTTCGGCTTGATGAACCCCGCCAGGATGTAGAACGACACCGCCATCGTCTCGAGGCCGATGAAGATCGTGATGAGATCGATGCCGCCCGCCAGGATCATCATGCCGAGCGTCGCGCAGAGGATCAGGAAGTAGTACTCGCCGGGGCTGGCGCCTTCGATCTCGAGATAGCGGACCGACATCAGGACGGTGATGCCGGCCGACACCAGGAAGACCACCTTGAAGAACAGCGCGAACTCGTCCACGGCGATGAGGCCGTGCGCGACCTCGTGCGTCCCGCTGAAGGTCCCGAGCGACGCCATCGTCGCGGCAAGGACGAGCAGCGTGATCCAGGCGAGCGCGTGGCCGCTGCGCCGCGGCAACAGGACGTCGGCGATGAGCACCAGGAGCGCGCCGCCGGTGAGCACCAGCTCCGGCAGAAGGTAATAGAAGTCGCGGAGCGAGACGCCAGCGGGCATTACTTCGGATCTCCGGGCTGCTTGTCAGCCGGCGGAATGTCGGTGCCGGTGCCCGATGACGCCGGCGCCTGCCCTGAGCTGGTCGAAAGGGGTTTGCCGTTCGCATCGCACGGAACGGAGGCGAGGAACTTGGCGGCCGGATTCTGCGCCACCACGTCGGGCAGAGGCGCGGTGGGGGCCGTCCCGGCCGAAGCCGCCGGCAACAGCGTCCCGCAGTCCGCGAGGTTCTTGGTCGCGTACTGCGGGCTGACGCGCGCGATCACGTGGTCGACCGACGATTCGATCCGCCGCAGGAACGGCGCGGGGTACAGCCCCATCCACACCGCGAGCACGAGCAGCGGCGCGAATGTCGCGAACTCCCGGTGGCTCAGATCCAGCAGCCGTTCATTTTTTGGGTTCTCGATCTTGCCGAACATCGTTTTCTGATAGAGGTTCAGCATGTAGGCGGCGCCGAGCACGATGCCGCTGGCGGCGAACGCCGCCCAGATCTTGTTGGCGACGAACACGCCCTGCAGGATCATCAGCTCGCCGATGAAGCCGTTGAGCGTCGGCAGCCCGATCGACGACATCGTCATGATGAGGAAGATCGCGGCGTAGACCGGCATGACCTTCGACAGCCCGCCGTACTCCGAGATCTCGCGCGTGTGGCGCCGCTCGTAGACGATGCCGACGATGAGGAAGAGCGCGCCGGTCGAGATCCCGTGATTGAGCTGCTGGATGATGCTGCCGGTGATGCCGACCGGATTCAGCGCGAACATGCCCAGCATCACCAGCCCCATGTGGCTCACCGAGGAGTAGGCGACGAGGCGCTTCCAGTCTTTCTGCGCCAGCGCGACGAGCGCGCCGTAGACGATGCCGATGATCGACAGCACGACGATCATCGGGACGAAGTGCCGCGACGCCTCCGGCAGAATCGGCAGGCTGAACCGCAGGAAGCCGTACGTGCCCATCTTCAGCATGACCGCCGCCAGGATCACCGAGCCGGCCGTCGGCGCGTCGGTGTGCGCGTCGGGCAGCCAGGTGTGGAACGGGAACATCGGCACTTTGATCGCGAAGCCGAGGAAGAAGGCGAGGAACACCCACCACTGCAGCCCCGGCGCGAAGGCGTACCGATGGAACCGCGTGATGTCGAAGGTGTAGATGCCGCCGTTCACCGGATCGGCGTGATAGGCGAAATACAGCGCGAGAATGCCGAGCAGCATGACGACGCTGCCGACGAGCGTGTACAGAAAGAACTTGATCGCCGAGTACAGCCGGTTGTCGCTCCCCCAGATGCCGATGAGGAAGTACATCGGGACGAGCATCACTTCCCAGAACAGGAAGAACAGCAGGAAGTCGAGCGACATGAAGGCGCCGAGCATCCCGGTCTGCAGCAGGAGCAGGAAGATGTAGTACTCCTTCACGCGCTCGGTGATGGCGGTCCACGACGACAGGACCGCGATGAAGCCCATCATCGTCGTCAGGAGGATCAGCAGCATGCTGAAGCCGTCGACGCCGAGGAAGTACTCCGCGCCGATCGAAGGAATCCACGGCGCGCGCTCGACGAACTGGAAGTCGCCGCTCTGCGGGTTGTACCAGAACCACAGCGGGATCGAGACGGCGAACCCGATGAGCGCCACGATGTTCGCGATCCACCGGATGGCGTTCTCGTTCTTTTTGTCCACCAGCAGCAGCAGGAACGCGCCGGCGAGCGGCGTGAAGAGAATGAGCGACAGGATATGAGACGTCATCTTTTGGTTTCTCGCGCTACCGCACGAACAAGTAAATGCTGACGAACGCGAAGATGCCGGCGAGCATCCACAGCGCGTAATTCTGCACGAGACCGCTCTGCAGCTTCCGGAACCAGAAACTCGCCTCCTCGCACGCCCGTCCGACGAGATTCACGACGCCGTCCACGACGTGCGTGTCGGTCAGGCCGGAGAACCACGAGCTGATGATCGTCACCCAGCCCGTGCCGTTCACCGCGCCGTCGACGACCCGGCGATCGAAGGCCCACAGGCCGCGGCCGCTCGCGAACGTCCCGGAAATCACCGTCGCGTCGTACAACTCGTCCACGTAGTACTTGTGCGAGAGCGTTCGGTGCGCGCCGGCCCAGCGTTCCGCGAGCTGGTCGGAAATCTCGGGGCTGGCGACATAGAACTTGTGCGCGAGCAGGATGCCGCCGACCGCGATGAGCACCGAGAAGCCCATCAAGCCGATCTCGGTCGTGCGCGAGACGGTGGGCGCCGTTTCGCGTTCCTGCGCCGCCTGATCCACGCCCGCCGAATCACGACCCGCTTCGTGAACGGCCGATGCCGTGAAACTGGGCTCCAGGAACTGCTCGATCGCGTTGCCTCCGCCGAGCGCCGCGGGAATGCCGACGAAGCCGGCGACGATCGCGCCGACCGCGAGTGCCATCAGCGCGAACGTCATGGGCGTCGGCGATTCGTGCGGCCCGTGCCAGGGCCCGTGTCCGTGGCCCGCGCCGGCGTCGTCGTGCGGCTGGGCCGCGCCGTGCGCGGCCGTCGCCCACGCCGGCCCGCGGTACGCGCCGTCGAAGGTCATGTAGATGAGGCGGAACATGTAGAAGGCCGTCATCAGCGCCGTCGCGACGGCGATCACCCAGATCGCCTTGTTCGCGAGAAACGCGCGGAAGAGAATCTCGTCCTTGCTGAAGAAGCCCGCGAACGGCGGGATTCCGGCGATCGCCAGCGTCCCGACCATCATCGTCGCGTAGGTGACGGGGAGATGTTTCTTCAGCCCGCCCATGCGCCGCATGTCCTGCTCGCCGGCCATCGCGTGGATCACCGATCCGCTGCCGAGGAAGAGCAGCGCCTTGAAGAAGGCGTGCGTCATCAGATGGAACGCGCCGGCGGAAAAGGCGCCGACGCCCATCGCGGTGAACATGTAGCCGAGCTGCGAGACGGTCGAATACGCGAGCACGCGCTTGATGTCGTACTGCACCAGACCGATCGACGCCGCCATGAACGCCGTCAGCACGCCGACGATGGCGACGATCATCAGCACCTGCGGGGCGTGGGAGAAGAGCACGGCGTTTCGGCCGACCATGTACACGCCCGCCGTGACCATCGTCGCCGCGTGGATGAGGGCGGAGACCGGCGTCGGACCTTCCATCGCGTCCGGCAGCCAGACGTACAGCGGAATCTGCGCGCTCTTCCCTATCGCGCCGACGAAGAGGAAGAGGCAGATGAACGAGAGCACACCGAAGTGCGCCGTCTCGAACGGCATCGTGGCGGCCGCGTTCTGGATCGCGCGGAAGTCGAAGGTGCCGAACGTGTAGTAGATCAGGAAGACGCCGAGAATGAAGCCCCAGTCGCCGAGGCGGTTGGTGATGAACGCTTTCTTGCCGGCGTCAGACGCCGATTTTTTCTCGTACCAATAGCCGATCAGCAGGTACGAACAGAGGCCCACGCCCTCCCAGCCCACGAACATCACCAGGACGTTGTTGCCCAGGACGAGCATGAGCATGAAGAAGCAGAACAGATTCAGGTAGGAGAAGAAGCGCGCGACGCCGCCGCGCGGCTCGTCGGCCATGTACGCGGTCGAATAGACGTGAATGAGCGTGCCGATACCCGTGACGACGAGGATCATCAGCGCGGACAGCGGATCGAGGCGGAAGCCCCAGGGCACGCTGAACGCGCCGACGGCGCCGCCGCGCGTCATCAACGGGATGGACGGGATCCACTGCGCGACGACGACGTCGACGGCGCGCGCCTCCGGCGGCAGCGCGAGCAGCTGCCAGACGGCGGCGAGCGACACGCCGAGCGCGCCGACCATCATCGCGCACGCGAGAAGGCCGGCCGCCTTGCGCGAAAAATAGCGGATGCCGGCGAGGCCGTTGATGGCCGCGCCGATGCCCGGCAGCAGAGGGATGAGCCAGATATATTTCACGCGGGCGCTACCACTTCATCAGGTTCATCTCGTCGATGTTGACGGTTTCCTTGTTGCGGTAGAACGCGAGAATGATCCCGAGCCCCACCGCCGCCTCCGCCGCGGCGACCGCGACGACGAAAATCGCGAAGACCTGGCCGACATTGTTCTGGAGCTGCGCCGAAAAAGCGACCAGATTGATGTTGACCGCGTTCAGAATCAGCTCGATCGACATGAAGATGATGATGATGTTGCGGCGCACCATCACGCCGATCACGCCGATGATGAACAGGGCGGCCGACAGCAGCATGTAATGAGTCGGAGTAATCATGAGATTTCAGAGCTCTCGTTTCGCCAACACGATGGCCCCGATCATCGCCACCAGGAGCAGCATCGACGCGATCTCGAACGGAATCAGATAGCTCGTGTACAACAGCCAGCCGACCTGCTCGGTGTTCCCCGGCAGCGGCCCGTTCGTGCCGGGCACGACGAGCGGAGACCCCGTACGCGTCATGCCGTATGTCGCAATCGCGCCCAGCTCCAGCAGCACGGCCACCGCCAGACCGAAACCGAGCTTGGTCCGACGGTGCGGGTCCTGATGCGCCTCGGGCGGCCGCTTCAAATTCACCAGCATGACGACGAACAGGTACAGCACGACGATGCCGCCGGCGTAGACGAGCACCTGAATCGCCGCGAGAAACGGCGCGCCGAGCAGCACGTACAGCGCCGCGACGAACAGGAAGTCGAGCACCAGGAACAGCACGCTGTGGACGGTGTCCTTCGTGCTGACGACCAGCACGGCGAACCCGAGAATGAACGCCGCGAGCGTATAGAACGCGATGGCTTGCCCCATTACCCCATCACCACATCACCACATCCCGCCATCACCACATCCCACCATCACCCGATCAACACCTTGACGATGCCCGTGACGACGAGATTCGCAATCGCGAGCGGGATCAGCAGCTTCCATCCGATCCGCATCAACTGGTCGTAGCGGTAGCGCGGCAAGGTCGCGCGCACCCAGATGAAGATATAAAGGAAGACGAACGACTTGACCAGGAACCACATCCAGCTCGGGACGACGTCGAGGAAATGCAGCGCGGCGACGTTGGGGAACGGCCGCAGCCACCCGCCGAAAAACAGCGTCGTCGCCACCGACGAGACGACGATCATGTTGGCGTATTCGGCGAGAAAGAAGAGCGCGAAGCGCATGCCGCTGTATTCGGTGTGGAAACCGCCGGTCAGCTCCTGCTCCGCTTCGGGCAGATCGAAGGGCGCGCGGTTGGTTTCCGCCAGCCCGCCGATGAAAAAGATCACGAACGCGACCGGCTGCACGAAGGCGAACCACACGCCGGCGTTGTACTGCGCGTTGACGATGCTCACCATGCTCAGCGAGCGCGCCATCAGGATGACGCTGACCAGCGTGAGCGTGACCGCCACCTCGTAGCTGATGAGCTGCGCCGAGGCGCGCAGGCTCGCGAGGAGCGGGTACTTGCTGTTCGACGCGTAGCCCGCGAGGATGATGCCGTAGACGCCGACCGACGCGACCGACACGATGTACAGCAGGCCGACGTTGACGTCAGCGATGTAGAGCGATACCGGGCGGCCGAAGAGATGGATCGTCGGGCCGAACGGAATCACCGCGTAGACGATGAGCGCCGGCACCATCGAGATGATCGGCGCGGCGGTGAACACCCACTTGTCGGCGCGGACCGGCGTGATGTCTTCCTTGATCATCAGCTTCACGGCGTCGGCGACCGGCTGCAGAATCCCGTACGGCCCGACCCGCATCGGCCCGAGGCGCGACTGCGCCCACGCGATGACCTTGCGCTCGAGCAGCACCATGTAGGTGACGCCGAGGAGCGTCGCGTTCAGCACGACGACGATCTTGAGCAGTGGGATGACGAACTGGTCGATCACCGATCCACCTCGCCGAGCACGACGTCGAGGGATCCGATGAGCGCGACGACGTCGGCGACCAGGTGGCCGCGAATCAGCGCGCGCAGCCCCTGCAGATTGCAGAATGACGGCGGGCGCACGCGGAAGCGGTACGGGTTCGTCGACTTGCCGTCGCTCACGATGAAGTACCCGAGCTCGCCTTTCGGCGATTCGATCGCGTGGTAGGTCTCGCCGGCCGGCGGCTTGATGAGCCGCGGCACCTTCCCGACGATCGGCCCCTCCGGAATCCCTTCGGTCGCCTGGCGGATGATCCGCAGCGACTGCCGGAATTCCTCCATGCGGACCAGATACCGGTCGTAGGTGTCGCCGGCGGAGCCCACCGGGACGTCAAACGTCATTTCGTCGTACGCCGCGTACGGCTCGTCCTTGCGGACGTCGCGCGGCACGCCCGAGCCGCGCAGCGGCGGTCCGCTCAGGCCGAGCGCGACGGCGTCGGGGCCCGAGATGATCCCGATCCCCTTGGTGCGCTCGAGCCAGATGCGGTTGTGGGTCAGCAGCTCTTCGTACTCGTCGACTTTCGAGCCCATGATCATGCAGAACTCGAGGACCTTCTTGTCCCAGCCGGGCGGGATGTCGAGCGGCAGGCCGCCGATGCGCATCGAGTTGTAGGTGAGCCGCGCGCCGCAGAACTCCTCGAACAGATCCAGAATCAGCTCGCGCTCGCGGAACGCGTACAGGAACACCGTCATCGCGCCGATGTCCATCGCGTGCGTGCCGACCCAGAGGCAGTGGCTCGCAATCCGCTGCAGCTCGCAGAGAATCGTCCGCACGTACCGCGCGTGCCGCGGCACCTCGATCGACATCAGCTTCTCGACCGTCTCGCAGTAGCCGACGTTGTTGGTGGCGGCCGCCACGTAGTCCATCCGGTCGGTGAGCAGAATGATCTGCGTCCAGTTGCGGTTCTCGCTCAGCTTCTCGATGCCGCGGTGCAGATAGCCGATGACGACGTCGGCGTCGACCACTTTCTCGCCGTCCAGGCGCAGCACGACGCGCAGCACGCCGTGCGTGCTCGGATGCTGCGGCCCCATGTTGATCACCAGCTCGTTGGTGTCGAACATCGCGCCGTGGTGGACTGCGGGTGTCTCCATTACTCGATATCCGCTTCCTCACGCGCCTGCCGCAGCTTCAACCAGTCGATCGGATTCTCCATCAGCAGCTCGCCCGGACCCTCGAGCGGATAGTCCTTCCGCTGCGGATAGCCCTGCCAGTCGTCTGGCATGAGAATCCGCCGGCGATCGGGATGGCCGGTGAAGTTGACGCCGAACATGTCGAACACTTCGCGCTCGAGCCAGTTGGCGCCGCTCCAGATGCCGGTGACCGACGGCACCGGCTGGAGCTCGGCGGCCCGCACCTTCACGCGGATGCGATGGCGGTGCCGCGTCGAATACAGGCAGTACACCACGTCGAACCGCTCGGCGCGCGGCGGCCAGTCGGTCGCCGTCACGTCCGAACAGCAGTCGAACGCGGCGTCGGGCGCATCCCGTAGGTGACACGCCACGCCGAGGAGCTGGGCGACGGGGACGACGATCGTCCAGTCGCCGACGAAATAGCTCACCGCGGTGACGCTGCCCGGGACCTCCGCCGACAGCGTCGCGAGATAGGCCGGCTGCGCCAGGTCGGCCGGCGGCGCCGGTTCGGTCGGACCCGCCGGCGCGGCGGCTTTCGGCGGCGCGTGGGCCGGCGCTGGCGGCTTCGGCTCGTCAGCCATCTACGCCCACTCCAGCGCGCCCTTTTGCCAAGCGTAGTAGTAGCCGACGACGAGGATGAAGATGAAGACGACCATCTCGATCAGCCCGAAGAGGAGCAGCTTGTCGAAGATGACCGCCCACGGAAACATGAACACGGTTTCCACATCGAAGATCACGAACAGCATGGCGACCAGGTAGTACCGGATGCTGTAACGATCACGCGCGTCGGTCAGCGGCTCGATGCCGCATTCGTACGGCTCGAGCTTCACCTTGTTGTACTTCTCCGGATGAATCAGGCTCGTGAACACGAGCGTGAACACCGCAAAGCCCGTTGCGACGACGATGAAGATGGCGATGGGGATGTAGTCTGAAAGCATTGGTGTCGCGCGGCGCGCGAGAACGCGCGACGTGAGAAAAGTCGTTGGTTTATAACATGCGACCTGAGGGGTGTCAAGAAACCGGCCACGCGCGCTCCCGTCGCCGAAGGTCTGCCGCAACCCACAGATTTCAAACCAGTTTTGGGATTTGGTTGCTTGACGCTGTCGAAAACCGGGACCTATACTCAGATCATGTTCGATCGTCGCCTCTGGGCGACTGCGATGACAGCGGCCGCGTTCGTCGCGCTGTCACTCTCGCCACTCGGCGCGCAATCCAATCCGCGATCGATGTACGTCAGCGTGCTGAACGAGGCCGGCGCGCCGGTGCCCAACCTGGGACCGGCCGACTTCATCATCCGCGAAGACAACGTCGTGCGCGAAGTGCTGCGCGTCGCGCCCGCCACCGATCCGATGCAGATCGTGCTGCTCGTCGACAACAGCCAGGCGGCGCGTCCCTACATCATCGACATCCGCAACGCGCTCCAGGAGTTCGTGACCACCATGGGCGCCCCGTCCGACGCCAGCGGCAGGAACGAGCTGGCGATTATCGCGCTCGCCGACCGGCCGACGACGTTGACCGATTTCACGTTCAGCCGTGCGCAGCTCCTCAAGGGCATCGATCGGATTTTCTCCCAGTCGCAAAGCGGTTCGCTGCTGCTCGAAGGCATCATCGACGCGTCCAAGGCGCTCAAGAAGCGTGACGCCCGGCGGCCGGTGATCGTCGCGATCGCCACGGAAGGGCCCGAGCTGAGCGACCGCTACTACGATCTCGTGCTCGCGCCGCTGAAGGATTCCGGCGCCGCCTTCCACGCCATCGTCGTCGGCTCGTTCCGGGGAGGGGTGAGCGACGCGGCGCGTGATCGCGGCGTCGTGCTCGATCGGGGCACGAGCGAAACCGGCGGGCGCCGCGACAACGTGCTCTCGAGCATGTCGCTCCAGCCGAAGTTGAAAGAGCTCGCCGACGAGCTGACGCATCAGTATCGCGTCACCTACTCGCGTCCGCAGTCGCTGATTCCGCCCGAGCGCGTCACGGTCGCCGCGGCCCGGCCGGGCATGACGGCGCGCGGCACGCCGGTCAGAGAGCGGCCACAGGGAAAGCTGTGACGCGCGCGCGGGTGCTGACGGCAGCGGTCATTGTGTCGGTTGGGGCGTCGATTGGGCTCGTCGCGTCCGGTCAGGCTCCGCCGCAGCAGCCGACGCCGCCGCCGCCCGGACGCCAGCAGCCCGCCTTTCGCGCCGGCGTCGAGTTGGTCTCGCTCAACGTCACGGTCGTCGACGCCGCGAACCATTACGCCACCGACTTGCTGCAGGACGAGTTCAACGTCTTCGAAGACGGCATCAAGCAGGACGTGACCTTCTTCAACAAGACGAACCTGCCGATTGCGCTGTCGGTCCTGCTCGACACGAGCGCGAGCATGGAAAACAAGCTGCAGACGGCGCAGGACGCCGCCGTGGGCTTCGCCAAGCGGCTGCGCCCGCAGGACCTCGCCGAGGTCATCGACTTCGACAGCCGCGTCGCCGTGCTGCAGAACTTCACCAACAACGCCGGCGAGCTCGAGCAGGCGATCCGGAAAACGTCGGCCGGCGGATCCACCTCGCTCTACAACGCCGTGTACATTGCGCTGAAGGATCTCAAGAAGGTCGTCGCAAAGAACACCGAGGAGATCCGTCGCCAGGCGCTCGTGCTCCTCTCGGACGGCGAGGACACGTCGAGCCTCCTGCCGTTCGAAGAGGTGCTCGATCTCGCGAAGCGTTCCGAAACGGCGATTTACACGATCGGCCTGCGCGCGCAGGAAGGGCCGGAGACCGGCACCAAGGGGTTCAAGGAGGCCGAGTTCGTGCTGAAGCAGCTCGCACAGGAAACGGGAGGGCGCGCGTTCTTTCCGATTCAGGTGTCGGAGCTGTCGGGCATTTACGGGCAGATTTCCGACGAGCTGTCGAGCCAGTACACGATCGGCTACACGTCGCGCAATCCGCGCCGCGACGGCGCCTGGCGCCGGATCGTCGTGCGCGTGAACCGGCCGAGCATGAACGCACGGACGAAACAGGGGTATTTCGCCCCGACGAGCCACTAAGAAAGTGAGAACTCAAAAGTGAGAACTCAAAAGTAGACAGCGTTCATTTTTTCGCCTTTTCACTTTTCACTTTCTACTTCTATGAATTTTGTACCTCTTGCGCTCTACTCGGTCGCGCTCGTCGCCTACGTGTGGCACTTCTCCACACGCGACGCGGCGGTCGGCCGCGCCGCCACGACGCTCCTGGTCGCCGCCGCGCTCACCCACACCTTCGTCATCGGCATGCAGACGATGGGCGCGGGGCACGTGCCGATCGCGGGAGCCACGTCCGCGATCTCGACCTTCGTGTGGCTGCTGGCGCTCGCGTATCTCTACACCGAGATGACCACCGACGAGCGGGCGATGGGCGTCTTCATCCTGCCGCTGCTCGTCGCGCTCCAGGCGATCCCGGCGTTCCGGCCGAGCGCCGAAGTGGCGTCGCCGGTTCTGCAGGGGCCGCTCTTCGGCGTGCACGTCTCGTCGCTGCTCTTTGCGTACGCGAGCTTCGCGCTCGCCTGCGTGATCGGGATCACCTACGTGCTGCTGTTCAAGGAAATCAAGGCCAAGCACCTCGGCTTCTTCTACGCGCGGCTGCCGTCGCTGCAGGTGCTCGATCGCATGAACCAGCGCGCGATCGCGATCGGCTGGATTTTTCTGACGCTC
>Ga0097691_1002501_pt1 | contig 12180 bp, 12 predicted proteins | sample NGESurdeep072012_8_FD_72858 | JGI IMG/M metagenome (GOLD analysis project Ga0097691, IMG submission 72858) | Arctic peat soil microbial communities from Barrow, Alaska - NGEE Surface sample 210-1 deep-072012 | ecosystem: Environmental > Terrestrial > Soil > Wetlands > Peat ...
GTGGTGAAGGCCGCCGAGAACAGGTCATGAGATGACGGCACCGTGCGCGATTGTGTGACGGCGGATTCAAGCTTAAGGCAGAGGGTCAGTTCAAAATAGGATACGGGTGGCAATCGCTGACCGCACAGTCTCATTCTCATCGCGGCAACCGATCGGATCATCATGACGGACGAAACCGTCAAGCTCGACATCCATCGTGGCATGGCCGCGCAGAAGGCGACCGACATCAGCCGCCTCGTCGCGGAGGTGGAAGCGAACGAACGTTCGCTGCGGCAGCGGCAGGACGAGCTTGAACTCCAACTTGCCGCCGCGCCCGCGCTCACCTGGGAGGATGCCGCCGGTAAGGCGCGCTATCTGCTCTCGATCTTTGCCACCACGCCGGCCGCGCAGGATCCACGCCGGCAGCGGCTGATCGCGAATCTTCTCGCGGACTTCATCCGGCTCTCGGCCAAGAACGAGTAAGTAAGCTAAGGGTCATCGTGAGACGAAGGAAGCTGCTCCGCCAAGTTTGCTCGACCCCACTGAGCGGAAATCCTGACCAGCAGTTCCGATCTATCTCGATGAACGGACAATCAGCAGGCGTCGCGGCAGGTCGCTTCTGTGCGAGAAGCGCTCTGCACATCAGATTAGAAAAACTTAGCGCCGCATTGGACGTCGATGTCGGGCATGGAGCGACGCAAGGCCCGCTAGACTATTATTGTAGGCGGGCTAATGCGATAAACGGGGAGTGCCACTCCTAAAGTTTCATCAAGCATTCTGACAGTGACTTCTGAATCGTAATCTGAACGGTGCGCTGCGCCTCGTTCCTTTAAAAACTGCGGTAGAATTTCTGTCAGCGTTTTATTGCTATCGGGCCCAAGAATTCGGACTGATAGCGCGTCTTTTGGATCGACCGATTTAGGCTGGTCAGTGAGCAAAGGATGGTCGGGCTTTTCCGACCTTTCCCTCTTCTCTGGCGCGCTCAATTATTGCCTGCATACGTGCCACGGCCGCCGGGAGCGCTCGCAGCGCTTCAGTTCGACCAGCACCTATAGCTTCTAAGAGTTCTTGCTTCCTGACAATCGAACGTAGCGCCTTGGGCACTGATATCCGGGCGTAGAAGCGGCCGTTGCGTAAAAGTAGGTGACGAATCTTGCCTGCCATTGAGTGATCCTGTCGGAGATTTTGTGACAGGTTTTGTAGCAGACTGCCGTGACAAACAGTGAGAATTTCCAATGACTTAAGTCGGAACAAGCACTTAAGCTTTGTATCTCGGGGCCTCCTCTTGGCCGCACCAATCAAATTATAACCGGCATTTCAATGTCTTATCGAGGCGGGCCGCCGTTTGGCGGCGACGTTTTCAAAGCCGGATGCGCAGCCAGTTGGCCAACTCGCCGACGATGCCGCGGCGGAACAACAGCACGCAGGCGACGAAAATCACGCCCTGGATCACCAGCACCCACTCGCCAACGATGGCGAGCTTGTACTGCATGAGCAGGATCACGAACGACCCGACGATGGGGCCGAAAATGGTGCCGAGCCCGCCGACCAGGGTCATCAGCACGACCTCGCCCGACATCGGCCAATTGACGTCGGTGAGCGAGGCCAGTTGCAACACGATCGCCTTGGTAGCGCCGGCCACGCCGGCCAGCGTCGCCGACAGCACGAAAGCCACGAGTTTGTAACGGTCGGTCTTGTAGCCGAGCGAGATCGCGCGCGGCTCGTTCTCGCGGATCGCCTTGAGCACCTCGCCGAAGGGCGAATGAACGATGCGGTAAATGAACAGGAACCCGGCGAGGAAAATCACCAGCACGACCACGTACATCGCCATTTCGTTGTGCAGGTCGATGAGGCCGAACAGGGTGCCGCGCGGCACCGCCTGGATGCCGTCCTCGCCGCCGGTGAATTTCGCCTGCAGCGCGAAGAAAAACATCATCTGCGCGAGCGCCAGCGTAATCATGGCGAAATAGATGCCCTGGCGGCGGATCGCCAGCGAGCCGGCGGCGAGACCGCAAAGTGCGGCGGTCGCGGTGCCGGTGAGGATGGCAAGTTCCGGCGGGAAGCCCCAGGCCTTCGCCGAATAGGCGGAAAGATAACTGGCCCAGCCGAAATAGAGCGCATGGCCGAACGACAGCAGGCCGACATAGCCGATCAGCAGGTTGAAGGCGCAGGCGAACAGGGCGAAGCACATCGCCTGCATCAGGAACAGCGGATAGGTGAAAAAGGGCGCCACCACGAGCGCGACCACCATGACAACGAAGGCAATGGTTTTGCTCGGCGCCAGCACCATGGCGCGCACGCTCAGCAAGGGATCGGCCGCGCGATCCATCAGCCGCCCCGCCCAAACAGGCCGGCCGGGCGGACCAGCAGCACGATCGCCATGATGACGAAGATCACGGTGTTCGACGCCTCGGGGAAGAACACCTTGGTCAGGCCCTCGATCACCCCGAGGCCGAAGCCGGTGACGATGGCGCCCAGAATCGACCCCATGCCGCCGATCACCACCACCGCGAAGACGACGATGATCAGCTCGGAGCCCATCTGCGGCGACACGTTGTAGATCGGCGCCGCCATCACGCCGGCAAACGCGGCGAGCGCGACGCCGAAGCCGTAAGTCAGCGTGATCATGCGCGGGACGTTGATGCCGAACGCACGTACCAGGCTCGGATTCTCGGTGGCGGCGCGCAAGTAGGCGCCGAGCCGCGTGCGCTCGATCACGAACCAGGTGGCGATGCAGATCGTGAGCGAAGCCACGATCACCCAGGCGCGATAGTTGGGAAGAAACATGAAGCCGAGATTGCGTCCGCCCTGCAGCGATTCCGGCACGGTGTAGGGCAAGCCGGCCGAGCCATAATGATTGCGGGCCACGCCCTCGATGATCAGCGCGAGCCCAAAGGTCAACAACAGGCCATAGAGGTGGTCAAGCTTGTAGAGCCATTGCAGGAACAGCCGCTCGACGATCATGCCGGTGATGCCGACCAGTACGGGCGCGACGATGAGCGCCGGCCAATAGCCGATGCCGGAATATTGCAGCAGGAGATAGGCGGCGAAGGCGCCCATCATGTACTGGGCGCCGTGGCTGAAATTGATGATGTTGAGCATGCCGAAAATCACGGCCAGCCCGAGGCTCAACAGCGCATAGAACGAGCCATTGATCAGCCCGATCAGGAGCTGGCCGAACAGTGCCGTCGAAGGGATGCCGAAAATTTCAAACACTACGAACGCTCCGCCAGGGCGAATGGGGCGGGCCGAGGCCCGCCCCTTCCTCGTCTCAGATCAGCCGCTCACCAGCGGGCAGCCGCCGTCCTTGAGCGGACGAAATGCTTCTTCCGCCGGAATGGTGGCGCGGACATGATAGAAATCGCCGGGATATTTTGACTCATCCGGCTTCTTCACCTCGAGCAGATAGGCCGGATGCAGCTTGCGGCCATCGACGCGGATGCTGCCCTTGCCGAACAGCGGATCGTCGGTCGGCATTTTCTTCATCTGTGCCACCACCGCCTTGCCGTCAGCGGCGCTCTTGAGCGCGACCACCGCCTTGAGGTAGTGCGTGATGCCGGAGTAGACGCCGGCCTGCACCATGGTCGGGAACTTGCCCGCCGCGTTACGTTCCGCCTGCCAGCGCTTGGTCCAGGCCCGGTTGGCGTCGTTCATGTCCCAGTACCAGGTTTCCGTCAGCGTCAGGCCCTGCGCCGTCGCCAGGCCGAGCGCATTGACGTCGCTGGCAAACACCAGCAAGCCCGCAAACTTCTGCCCGCCTTTGACGATGCCGAATTCGGCGCCCTGCTTGATCGAGTTGATGGTGTCGCCACCGGCGTTCGCCAGACCGATGATCTTGGCCTTGGACGATTGCGCCTGCAGCAGGAACGACGAGAAGTCGTTGGTATTGATCGGGACGCGAACCTTGCCGAGCACCTTGCCGCCGTTGGCTTCGACCGCCGCCATGGTATCGCGTTCGAGCGCATGGCCGAAGGCATAGTCGGCGGTGAGGAAGAACCAGGTATCGCCGCCGGTCTTCACGATGGCTTTCCCGGTGCCATTCGCCAGCATCCACGTGTCATAGGTCCAGTGCACGGTATTGGGCGAGCATTTGGCGCCGGTGAGATCCGACGAAGCCGCGCCGGAATTGATGAAGAGCTTGTTCTTCTGCTTGGTGATCTCGGTGACCGCCAACGCAACGCCGGAATTTGGCGTGTCGATGATGAGATCGACCTTGTCGACGTCATACCATTGATTGGCAAGCTGCGAACCGATGTCTGGCTTGTTCTGATGATCGCCGGAGATCAGTTCAACTTTGACGTTCGGGTTGGTCTTGGTGAAGTCGGCAATCGCCAGCCTGGCCGCCGCGACCGAGCCGGGACCGCCGATGTCGGAATAAAGACTCGACATGTCGGTGAGCACGCCGATCTTGACATTGACCTGCTGGGCATTGGCCGTTCCGCAGGCAAGCATAGCGGCGAGTGCCGCCAGACCTAGAGTTGTTCTCATATGTGCATTCCTCCTTGTTGTTTTCAAAAGCTTCAATGCAGGTTCTCGACAGTAGCGACCAGTCGCCATTGCGAATGGGTCGGCGATGCGGCCATATTTAGCCGCTCACCAGCGGGCAGTTGCCTTCCTTGAGCGGCCGGAAGGCCTCGTCCGCCGGAATGGTAGCGCGGGTCTTATAGAAGTCGCCGGGATATTTCGACTCTTCCGGCTTCTTTACCTCGAACAGATAGGCCGGGTGGATGACGCGACCATCGGCGCGGACCGCGCCCTTGCCGAACAACGGATCATCGGTCGGCATCTTTTTCATCTGCGCTACCACGGCCTTGCCGTCGGCCGCACTCTTGAGCGCGGCGACCGCCTTCAGGTAGTGCAGGATGCCGGCATAGACGCCGGCATGGTTCATGGCCGGATATTTATTGGTCGCGCCACGCTCCTGGTGCCAGCGCTTGGTCCAGGCGCGGCTGGCGTCGTTCAAGTCCCAGTACCAGGTCTCGGTCAGGAACAGGCCCTGGGCGGTCTGCAGGCCGAGCGCATTGATGTCGGTGGCGAACACCAGCAGGCCGGCAAGACTCTGGCCACCCTTGACGATGCCGAACTCGGACGCCTGCTTGATCGAGTTGATGGTGTCGCCGCCGGCATTGGCGAGCCCGATGACTTTGGCTTTGGAAGCCTGCGCCTGCAGCAGGAACGACGAGAAGTCGTTGGTGTTGAGCGGGTGGCGCACCTTGCCGAGCACTTTACCGCCGTTCTTTTCCACCACCGCCGCAGTGTCGCGCTCAAGCGCATAGCCGAAGGCATAGTCGGCCGTGAGGAAGAACCAGGTGTCGCCACCCGTCTTCACCATCGCCTTGCCGGTGCCGTTGGCCAGCATCCAGGTGTCATAGGTCCAGTGCACGGTGTTGGCATTGCACTTCGGCCCGGTGAGATCGGACGACGCCGCACCGGAGACGACAAACACCTTGTTCTTGGTGGCGGTGATCTGGCTCACCGCCAGCGCCACGCCCGAATTCGGCACGTCGATGACCATGTCGACCTTGTCGACGTCGTACCACTGGTTGGTGATTTGCGAACCGACATCCGGTTTGTTCTGATGGTCGCCGCTGACCAGCTCGACCTTCACGTTCGGATTGGCCTTGGTGAAGTCGGCGATCGCCATTTTGGCGGCGGCGACCGAGCCGGGGCCGGTGGCGTCCGCATAAAGGCTCGACATGTCGGTGAGCACGCCGATCTTGACGTTGATTTGTTGGGCACTGGCTGTGCCGCAAGCCAATAGGACGGCAAGGGCCGCCAAACTCATCGTTCGTTGCATTGACGTCTCCTCCCTCGTTTCGTGCCCTAGCGGCACCTTTTGTTAAACACCAAGATAATCGTGCAGCTTCTCGACATTGGCGTCCAGTTCGCTAGTGGCGAACTGATCGATGATACGCCCATATTCCATGACGTAGTAACGGTCCGCGACTGTCGCCGCGAAGCGGAAATTTTGCTCGACCAGGAGAATGGTGAAGCCCTGTTCCTTCAGCGCCCGGATGGTCTTGCCGATCTGCTGGATGATGACGGGGGCGAGACCCTCGGTCGGCTCGTCGAGCAGCAACAGCCGGGCGCCGGTGCGCAGGATGCGGCCGATGGCGAGCATCTGCTGTTCGCCGCCGGATAGTTTGGTGCCCTGGCTGGAGCCGAGCCGTTCGTAGAGATTGGGAAACAATTCAAAGATGCGCTCGAGCGAGAGCCCGCCCGGCCGGATCACCGGCGGCAGTAGGAGATTTTCCTCGACATTGAGGCTGGCGAAGATGCCGCGCTCCTCGGGGCAGAGCGCGATGCCGGCGCGCGCAATCTGATCCGACGAGCGACCGATCAGTTCCTGGCCCTCGAAGCGCACCGACCCTTGACGCCGCCCGACCATCCCCATGATCGACTTCAGCGTCGTGGTTTTGCCGGCGCCGTTGCGGCCGAGCAGGGTCACCACCTCGCCTTCGTGCACGTCGAAGCTGGCGCCGTGCAGGATGTGCGATTCGCCATACCAGGCTTGCAGGTCCTTGACCGCGAGCAGGGCGTTGCGCGCATCAAGCATGCCCCACTCCCATGTAGGCTTCGCGCACTTCCGTGTTGTTGGAGACCGCTTCGTAGTCGCCCTCGGCGAGCACGCGACCGCGCGTGAGCACCGTGATGTAATCGGAGAGATCGGCCACCACCGACAGATTATGCTCGACCATCAGCACGGTGCGGTCGGCGGCGACGCGCTTGATCAATTCTGCGATGCGCTGGATGTCCTCGTGTCCCATGCCCGCCGTCGGTTCGTCGAGCAGCAGAATTTCCGGGTCGAGTGCAATCGTGGTGGCGATTTCCAAGGCGCGCTTGCGGCCGTAGGGCAGTTCGACGGCGGCCCAATCGGCGAATGAGGTAAGCCCGACGTCTTCGATCAGCGCCATCGCCCGCTCATTGAACCGGTCGAGAACGGAAGCCGAGCGCCAGAAATCGAAAGAGCCGCCGCGCTGGCGCTGCAGCGCGATGCGCACGTTTTCAAGCACGGTCATATGCGGGAACACGGCGGAGATCTGGAACGAGCGCACCAAGCCGAGCCGCGCCACTTCGGCCGGCGGCAGCGCGGTGATGTCATGGCCGTTATAGACAATGCGCCCGCGCGTCGGACTGAGGAATTTGGTCAGCATATTGAAGCAGGTCGTTTTGCCGGCGCCATTGGGACCGATCAAAGCATGGATGGTCCGGCGCTTGACGCGCAGGCTGACGCCGTTGACGGCGATAAATCCGGCAAATTCCTTAGTCAAATCCTCGGTTTCGAGGATTATATCACTACTCATACGCACCCCTAGCGGCGGCATTGTCAGCGCATTGCGGCGAATGTCCAGGCCCGCAGCGTACAAATTTAGCCGTGCGAAATGGGCGGTATTTATGCGATCTGCGACCGCTATCTGCTCATCGCAAAAAGTCGACCTCCCGCATTGCATATTGCGGGACCTGCGCGCGCACCAGCCTTCTGAAAAATCGGCGAAAGCGGCAGCTAGAATTGGCTTTACTGCCAGGCGCGGGATGCGGCGTGATCGGACGCCGGCAGGCTCGCAACCGCCGCTGGACGACGATTCCTGGTGTGCGCCTTTTTGATGCGGTGGCGCAACGCCGCCTTTACGTGGACGTGGGCGGTGGCGCTGGTTTTCAGCACGCGCGGCCAAGCTTCCTCATGGATAGGTGAGGCGACCAAATCGGGCAGCGACTGCGGCCGCTCGCCCGCGGCCACAACTTGGACGACGTGATAGCCCTTGTCCTTGAGCTCATTGAGCAAGGACGGCAACGCCATCACGGTGGCCGGGTGGATGTCGTGCAGCAGCAAGATGCCGCGGCCTTTTTCGTCGAGCCGGCGCATCGCACGCTTCACGATCTCCTTGGCACCGATGTGGCGCCAGTCGTCGGCGACCACGTCCGCGCTCCAGGTCACCAGCGATTTCTCGGTGAGATAGTCTTCCACCGTCTGCGAGCGGCCAAGGCCAGGAATGCGGAAGAAGGGCGACAGCGCTTTCGGGTCGCCGAGCGCGGCGTCGACCGACGCGATGCCGCCGTCGACTTCGCGTGTGACGCCCTCCAGGGACAAATGCTGGAAGATCAGCGGATGGTCGTAGCTATGCGTCCCGATGGTGTGGCCCTCGTTGTACATGCGCCGGACCAGCGTGGGATAATTGCGCGCCATCTCACCGACCAGGAAGTAGGTGACCTTCACGCATTGCGAGGCGAGGATGTCGAGAATGATGTTGCTATAGGGCGGCAGCGGGCCGTCGTCGAAGGTGATCACCACCTCATGGTCGTTGAGCGGCAGCGACTCCTTGTATTGCATGGTGCCGATGCGGCTGAACTCGCCAGGGTTGATGGTGAGGACGCGGCTGGTGCCGAGCGCCTCCGGATGGCCCGGGCACTCCGCCGCCATGGCTGGCCCCAAAGCTGCGGCCAGCAAAAAACAAACCCCCGCGACAAGACGCATAACGCTCCCCCGGCCCCGACGTTCGCGCCTTCTACCCCCGAATAGCGCGGCTTGTATAAGTTACGAAACTCAACATTAACGGCAAATTAACCGACTAAGGCAGCCCACAGGATCATCGTGCCGCTGTTTTTCCTAGAGCCTTTTTAGATTGATCTGACTCGCGAGGGGGGATTCCCTGGAAGGCTTTTCCGGTTCAGGATTCGTCGGTCCTGATTCGGAGGCGGCGATGACACGGGCCTATTCGTCTGATTTGCGCGAGCGGGTGATTGGTGCGGTCGCGGGCGGCCTGTCGGCGCGCTCGGTTTCCAAGATATTTGCGGTGAGCGCCAGCAGCGCTATCAAATGGGTCCGGCAGTGGCGGCTTGACGGACGAATGGCGCCGAGCCCGGTTCGCGGTCATCGGCGCGCGGTTCTTGAGCCCCATGCCGCGTGGCTGCTCGATCTGATTGGGGCACAGTCGGACATTACGCTTGAAGAAGTTCGGGCTCTGCTGCGCGAGCGCGGCATCGTGGTCAGCGTGGCAACCGTGTGGAGCTTCTATGACCGACTCGGCATCAGCTTCAAAAAAAAGCGTTTACGCGACCGAGCAGGATCGGCCCGACGTGGCCATGGCCCGCTCCGTCTGGAAGGCGCACCAAGGGCTGCTTGATCCGGCGCGCCTGGTCTTTATCGACGAGACCGGCACCTCAACCAACATGGCGCGGTTGCGTGGTCGCTGTCGTCGCGGCCAACGTCTGATCGGCAAAGTGCCGCACGGTCACTGGAAGATCACCACCTTCGTTGCGGCGCTGCGCCACGACGCCATCACCGCCCCCTTCGTCATCGACGAACCGATGACCGGCGAGATTTTCCGCGTCTATTTGGAGCGATGCCTGGTCCCAACTCTCAAACCAGGTGACATCGTGGTGATGGATAATCTGCCCGCCCACAAGAATGACGAAGTCCGCAGGATAATCGAGGCCGCCGGGGCGCAGTTGCGCTATCTGCCGCCGTACTCGCCCGACCTCAACCCCATCGAGTTGGCCTTCGCAAAGCTCAAAGCGCACCTGCGAAAGGCCGCCGAACGCTCAATCCCAGCGCTCTGGGACAGGATCGGCTCGATCCTCGATCTCTTCTCACCACGTGAATGCCTGAATTTCTTCAATCACGCAGGTTATGCGTAATCTCAATCCAAAATGGCTCTAAAATGCCGAACTCGGGTAAACCCGAGTTCGGGTGGGAGAGGGAGTCCGGCGGCATTCGTGGTACCGGCGCTAGCTTTTCCCGCCCAGGTCCTTCTGCGCCAGCATCGCCGCCGGCAGCGCGATGCTCATGGAATCCACCATCGAGGTCGGGATCAGGATGGTGGCGCCGCGCTCCTTGGTGGTCTCGTAGATGATGTTCATGGCGCGCAGATGCAACGCGGCCGGCTCGCCGGCATAGGTGCGCGCCGCGTCGACGAACTTTTGCGCAATCGCCGCCTCGGCGGAGCCGAGGATCACGCGCGCTTCCTTCTCGCGCTCGGCCTGCGCCTGGCGCGACATGGCGTCCTGCAAGGCCTCCGGAATGGCGACGTCGCGGATCTCCACCGAGTTGACCGAGATGCCCCAGTCGGCGGTCTTGCGCGCGATCTCGCTGCGCAGCACCTCGTCCGCCGCCTTGCGCTCGGCCAGCAGCGCCGACAGCAGCGAGGAGCCGATCATCTCGCGCAAAGAAGTCTGCGCCACCCGGTCGATGGCCTGGCGGTAGTCGGTGATGTTGAGCGCGGCGCGCTGGGCGTCATGCACGTGCCAGAAGATGACGGCATCGACATTGACCGGAACCGTGTCGCGGGTGAGCGCCTGCTCGGCGTTGAACTGCGTGGTCTGGATGCGCTCGTCGATGACGGCGGCGATGGCGTCGATGACCGGGATGATCATGAACAGCCCCGGCCCCTTCACGCTCGACAATTTGCCGGCGCGCAGGATCACGAAGCGCTCCCAGTTGTTCGCCATCTTGAGCGAGAATAACGTGAGCGCCGCCAGGATGAAGAAGACGGCTCCGGCCTGCGGCATTTGCGCCATGACCAAAAGGGCGCCGATGGCGCCGAGAACGACGGTGACGAGCAGCGTGATGGGATTCATGGGTCAAGGCCTCCGTATTTGAAAAATAACGTGGCGTAGCGGGCACTATGCGCCGGTGCCTGACCGCAAGATAGTAGCTCGAATGAACGGCGCGAGGCCGTCTGGCGCGATCGTTCAGGCCGGGGCTTTTTCCCGCAAATGCGGGAAGCGCTCGCTCAGCAAGGAGCCGGGATAAAAAGTCGGTTTGAACGCCGGATGCGCGCGGATGTTATCGAACCAGGTGGCGATGCGCGGCAGATCCTGCCAACCGGGCAGGCCGAGATCGTCCATGCGCACCAGCGCCGGCATCACCGCCACGTCGGCGAGCGTGATCTTTTTGCCGAGCAGCCACGGCCCGCCGCTGTTTTCGATTTCGGCGTCCATGCGCTCATAGGTGCGGCGCAGGCGGGTGAGCGCCGCGTCCATTTCAGACTTCGAAAATCCGGTCTGCCCCATGGCCAACATGAATTCCCGGCGCAGCGGCTTGCTCTCCGCCATCGCCACGAAAGCCGCGCGGCTCATCTTCTGGAAGCTGGGCAGGAAGGCGAGGTTGAAGGTCGGCACCCGCACCGCCGCCGCCGGCATCTCGTCGATGAAATGCATCAGCGCGCGCATGTGGGCGCGCTCGACCGCGGATTCCGGCGTGAAGCTTACCTGCGGCGCAACCTCGTCGAGATATTCGGTGATGACGGTGGAGTCGATCACGATCGCGCCGTCGTGGTCGAGGGTGGGCACCACCCCATTCGGATTGAGCTTGAGATAGTTGGGCTTGAGCTGGTCGCCTTCGAGCAGATTCAGCTTCACTTCGTCGAACGGAATTTTTTTAGCGTTGAACACAAAGCGAACCCGCTGGCTGCAGGTCGATTGCGGCGCGTTGTAGAGCTTGAAGGTCATGCGCGTTTCCTGGTTTTCGCCGTTTCTCATACGAATAGTGCGTTATTCGGGCGGAACAAATCCAGCGATGAATTTATGAGCAATTTACTTGTGATATATGCGCGCGACAGGTTGAGTGGACCTCGTGCGCAGCCGCCGTTTTCCTCCCTTTTGGCTTTAACGGCGGCGTGAATCCTCCACCTTATGCACACAGGGCCCCAGCGATGGGGCCCTTTTTTTAGTGCGCGCAGTGTCGATGCTGCGAGACGCTCGCGCTTTCCCTCTCCCCGCAATCGCGGGGAGAAGGCAGAAAGCAATCACTCCAGCCCGGTCGGCACGTTCTTGTTTTCCGGCGTGAGCTTCATGCCGGCGGCGAGCGCCATGGTTTCGGCCAGCGCAGCGAAGTCCTTCTGGATGTATTCCTCCGGATTTTTTTGCAGCATGGCTGCGCCGAAATGGGTTTGCAGCACCTCGCGCGTCGCCGCGGTGACCGGCATCGGCACGTCCCATTCGCGGCCGAGCGCGAGCCCGAGATCGAGATCCTTGCGCAGCAACTCGGGCGTAAAGGTCGTGGTCCAGTCGAGATTGACCAGCGCCGGCGTCTTGTACTTGGTGAACATCGAGCCCATCACGCCGTTGTTCATGAACGCCAGGAACGCGTGGCGCGGCACGCCCATCTTGTTGGCGAGCAGCGTGATCTCGATCAGGTTCTCGATCACCACGCCGAGCATGACGTTGTGCGCGATCTTGCAGATGCGCGCGAGCTCGCCGTCG
>Ga0097691_1002504_pt1 | contig 12176 bp, 10 predicted proteins | sample NGESurdeep072012_8_FD_72858 | JGI IMG/M metagenome (GOLD analysis project Ga0097691, IMG submission 72858) | Arctic peat soil microbial communities from Barrow, Alaska - NGEE Surface sample 210-1 deep-072012 | ecosystem: Environmental > Terrestrial > Soil > Wetlands > Peat ...
GTGTGGGTGTGGCCGGTTCGGCGTTAGCTGTGCGGCGCTTCCTCGACGTCTAGCCCGTTCGTCTCCGCCATCGGAAAGCCGGTGGTTCTCGGGTGACGGCAAACGGCAAACGGGTGCCTGTCTGGTGACCCGGCGGCTGTGGCAACCGTGCTCTCTGCGAATTCGATCGCATGCGGTCATATTTGCCGACGGAGTCAGTCGGTCAATACCGGATGACGTTGTCCACACGTGTCGGGAGCTGTCTGTCCGGCGAATCGGGCAGCGATCCATTGGAGAACGTCTGGTTGTGCAGTTTCCACCACACTTCCGTGACTGGCACCGCGAACTACGTCGTACTCCACCGTGTCATGTTGGGCCCCGCACAGCCGTTGGTCGACCAGAGTCGTAGTGGTGGCGTAGGGAATGAGCGAGTCGGCCTTCCCCTGCACGATCAAGACCGGTGCAACCGTAGGTGCCAACCCTGGTTCGTTCTGGATCAAATGGGCCTGGACCGCCGTGTTGTCCTTCCAACCCGAGCGGAAGATTCGATTGGTGGACACATCCGCGTAGGTGTCGGTCACTTCGTCGCTGCACATCTGATTGATCGCCGGCGTGGTGGCAATGGCCCATGGCGTGAATACGTCCGAAAGGGGTAGATCTCCGTAGGCGATTGACCAGGCATACAGGGCCATGACGACATACGCGGAGAAGGTATCGGGATTGCGTCCCGGAACTGCCGGCGCGAATTCGCTGACGTTCGAGACTGGCGCCACTGCCACCACGCCCACAACGAAGAGATCGGGTGCGTACAAATGGGAAATCTGACCGGCGAACAGCGCCGCTTGGCCACCTTGGGAGTGGCCGAAGATGATCACCGAGTCAGACGCTATTGATCCGGCGAGGTTGCGGGCGGCGCGGGCAGCGTCCAATACGGCCTGACCCTCGCTTTGGCCGACCAGGTAGGGGTGGATCCCGGTGGTTCCGAGGCCTTGGTAATCGGTAGCCGCGACGATCATCCCTTCGTCGATGAGTTCGGACAGATAGGGGACGGTGTTGACCCCCTGCTTGGAGGGTGCACAGGCGTCAGCCAGGCCGGTGGTTCCGTGGGCCCAGGTCACAATGGGATAGCCCGTCACCGGTGGTGGGCCACCGGGGATGACCACCGTCCCAGAGACGGCGATGTCGGCTCCTGTGGTCGATTCTGAGTGATACAACACGCGGTAAGCGGTGGCCTGAGCGGGCAGACCTTCTGCGTCAGGGATCGGTTCGGATCGGACAATCGAGCCAGGCGCGGCGGCGGGGAGGGGGTCGGGGGACGTGTAGAAAGCTTCGAGGGACAGCGGGTCCGATGAAGATGATGCGGATGATGCGGGAGTTGTGCGCACTGACGCCCAAATTGGTACGGTCGCCGTGATCGGCGTGATGACCGAAGGGGTCTCCGAATTCCCGCCGACGTGGTGAATCTCGACCTGGCCGACCTGGCCGACCTGGCCGGCTGGTGACGCGAATCCAAAGCTTGAAATGTCGAGCATAGGTAGAGCGGAAAAGGTGGACGGCCTTGCCCAGGAGGATTGGGATGCGGAGGCGCCTCTCGAAAGGATGACCCATCCGGTCGAGGCGCTTACCAGGGTCAGGGCGGCCAAGGCGACGAGCACCGTTTCCCGGCGTTGGGTGATCCGGGCCCGAACTCCGAGTGCAGAGTTTCGCCACATCGCCGTTCACAGTAGTCACCGGGGCATATCCCATGACGCGATCTACGATCGGAACGGTATGGGCGCCTTAGATCTGGTTGGAACCTGGGCAGTTGACGCGGCAGCGGTCGGAGTGATCCGCATTGGACGGGAAGGTGCCGAACGCAGTTCGCCCGAGGCCGAGACCGTTGAGGTTGTGGGACCTCAAGATCGACAGTTTCCATGGGCGTCTGTGACCAAACCGGTCACCGCCCTCGCGGTCCTCGTGGCCATCGAGGAGGGCACTCTGTCCCTCGATCTGCCGGCGGGACCTCCAGGTTCGACGATCCGCCACCTGCTGGCCCATGCTTCTGGGCTCGGGCCCGACCGGGGTCCGCCGCTGGCCAAGCCTCGTACCCGGCGCATTTACTCCAACTTCGGTTATGACGTGTTGGCGGACGTGCTGGTCCAGCGGTCGGGAATGTCATTTCGTGACTATGTGACCCATGGGGTGCTCCATCCGATCGGGATGTCCGACACCGTTTTCGATCCAGGACGGAATCAGCCGGTGTCCGCCTCACCGGGCGGGACCTCACCGGGCGGGACCTCACCGGGCGGGACCTCACCGGGCGAAGCAATGTCGGACGCAACCTCATCGGACGCAGCCTCCGGACTGTGGGGGCCGTTGAGCGACCTCCTTGCCCTGGTGACCGAGTGGGCAGTTCCCAAGCTGATCAGCCCCGAAAGCCATGCCTTGGCCATCTCGGTGGCTTTCCCTGGTCTGCCTGGCGTTCTCCCCGGGTTCGGCCGTTTCGACCGGTGCGACTGGGGACTCGGGGTGGAAATATGCGGCGACAAGCAGCCCCATTGGACGGGAGTGTCGAATTCTCCGGCCACATTCGGGCACTTCGGTCGTTCCGGGTCGTTCTTCTGGATCGACCCGACGGCCGGTCTGGCCTGTGCGGGCTTGGCGGACCGGGCGTTTGGACCGTGGGCGAGCGCCGCGTGGCCGGCCCTGTCCGATGCTGTCCTGGCTGGGTTCCGCGTCGGGTGACCGCGAGGTCCGGAGCGCCCTATCGATCGGTTCGGCTGTCCCCAACCATCACGTCTAGGCTGCCACGCATGAAGGGTGTCATTCTCGCTGGCGGTACCGGCTCACGCCTCCATCCGCTCACTCGCATCACCAACAAACACCTGCTCCCGATCTACGACCGGCCCATGATCAACTGGTGCATCGAGGCGCTCGTACACGCGGAAATCACCGAGATCATGCTGGTCACGGGAGGGACCCACGCCGGAGAGTTCCTTCGTCTGTTGGGGAACGGCTATGAATTCGGCATCGACCGTTTGAGCTACGGCTACCAGGATAAGCCAGGTGGCATTGCCGAGGCCCTGGGTCTGGCGGCGCGGTTTGTAGACGGCGACCCGGTGTTGGTGATGCTGGCCGACAACGTTGTCGAACAGTCGATCAAGCCAATGGTGGACGCCTTCCGGGCCGATCCTCGGGGTGCTCGTATTCTCCTGACCCCGGTGGAGGAGGACCAGCACCTTCGCCACCTTGGTGTGCCTTCGTTCGACGAGGGACGCATCACGAGAATCGTGGAGAAGCCAGAGCAACCCCCGTCCAAGTTCGGGGTTACGGGGATCTACTGCTACGACGCCGATGTGTTCGATGTCATCCCCTCACTGGTACCTTCGGGCCGCGGCGAGTTGGAGATCACCGACGTAAATAACCACTACATCAACGAAGGCTCGATGGCGTACGACGTGCTGGAGGGTTTTTGGGGCGACGCCGGTGAGTCGATCGACGCGTACTACACAGTGAACGATTTCGTTCGGGCTCACGGGGCGAACAAGGGCTGAGGTTTGACGGCTCCCGCCCGGAGCCCGGAGCTGGATGGGCTGACTTGGATCCTCTGAGGCGAAGATTGTCGAATCAGGAGGAGCGGCTGAGCCACTCCTCTTCGGCTTCGCCCAACGGCGTGGTGGGAGGTCCATCGACCATCGGCCACAGTTCCTCGGCGATCCCCCGCCAGTCTGCAGTTACCCCCAATCGAGCCAGAAGCGCGTAGAGCCCGAGGTTAATGCGCTGCACGATGACGAACATGGCCGGCAAGCTAAGCGCCTTGGCCACCGGGCTCTTGGAGTTGAACACCCTCCTGACGGTTTCCGAAGCGTACTCATGCTCGACGGTGCGCCGGCCCCGCACCATCACCAGGTCGTAGAAGTGACTGAAGTAGTCGGCGACGTCATCGGTGGACAGGGACGGATCGGGCCGAAGGAGCCCGACCTCCTCGAGAGCGCGGCGGTAGCCCTCGGCGTCTCCCCGCAGCACCAGTGTCTCGATCAACTTATGGAAGACGGCCATCTCTTCGGGAGCGAATTTCTTCACCATGCCGAAGTCGAGGAACGTCACGTGACCCCCTGGACGGAACAGGTAGTTCCCCGGGTGCGGATCGCCGTTGAACACGCCCAACCGGTTGATACCCCGGAACACGAAACGGAACAGAGTCTCGCCGGCCAAATTCCTCTCGTGGGCAGACCACTTCTCTACTTCAGCGAAGCGAGCACCGGTGGCCAATTCAGTGGTGAGCACCATGCGAGTGGAGAACTCGTCCACCACTTCGGGAATGTGGATAAAAGGGTGGCCCCGGTAGATCGCGGAGAATTGTCGTTGGTTGGCGGCTTCGTGGATGTAGTCGAGCTCTTCGGTCAGCCGGTCACGCAGCTCGACGGCCAATATCTTGGGATCGAGCGATGGGAACATCATCGGAAGAATCCGGGCCAGCATCTCGGTATTGGCCAAGTCCGCCTCGATGGCAGCGGCCACCCCTGGGTACTGGACTTTCACCGCAACTTCTCTGCCATCGAATGTGACCGCTCGGTGGACCTGACCTATAGAGGCAGCGGCCAGTGGCACCGGATTCCATTCCCGGAAGACCTTGGTGGGGGAGCGGCCCAACTCTGCCTCGACCACCCCGGCGGCCAGCTCCGGCGCCATCGGGGGTGCGTCCGACTGCAGTTGGGCCAGGGCTACCCGGTACGGTTCGGGGACGCCTTCATCGAGGAAGCTGGCGATCTGGCCCAGCTTCATCAGCGCCCCCTTCATGTCCCCCAAGGACTCGGCCACCTGTTCCGCCGTGCGAAGTTCCATGGCCGCCGCTTGCTCATCGCGACGGTCAGCTGGGGTGAGACGAATCCTGATTTTGCCGGTCATCCGGGAGGCGCCAAGCCGTCCGACCAGTTGAGCCGACGCCGCGGTACGCCGAAGCCTGCCCGTGTGTTTGATCGGGGGTCCGCCGCCGCGTCCAGGCAAGACGGAGGATGCGGGTACCTCGGGTCCTCCGGGCGACTCAGTGGACTCGGGCGACTTACTGGACTCGGGCGACTCAGTGGACTCGGGCGGAACCCCGGTGTCTGGATCAGAGCTCAACGCCCACCCACGCCGCGGTTTCGGTCCGGTTCCGGGCATAGTCCACCTTGCCCGATGGCGAACGACCGATGGTGGGCACGAACCGAATTCGGCGTGGGGCCTTGTACCCGGCCAGCTGTGCCTTCACGTGATCGATGATGGCGTCGGCAGTGACCGATTCCTCGGCAGTGCCGGGAGTCAGCTCCACCACGGCGATGATCTCCTCGCCGAAGCGCTCATTCGGGATCCCGATCACCACCGCGTCGAGGACGCCGTCGACAGTCTTGACCACTTCCTCGACCTCTTCGGGGTAGACCTTTTCACCGCCGGTGTTGATGCACACCGAGCCGCGTCCGAGCAGGTGGATGCTGCCGTCCTCTCGTACTTCGGCGTAGTCACCAGGTATCGAATAGCGCTCACCATCCACAGTGCGGAAGGTGGCCGCGGTCTTGGATTCGTCCTTGTAGTAGCCGAGGGGGATGCGTCCTCCCAGGGCCAGCACGCCGGGCTGGTCCGACCCGGGCACGACATCCGCGCCGTCGGCATCGAGAACCCGCACATTGGGGCCGAGGGTGAAGTCGGCGGTATGGGAGGCCGATGTCCCTGACGAGATCGAGCTTCCCATGCCCAACGCCTCCGACGACGAGAACGCGTCCACCAACAACATGGTGGAGTGATGCCCGAGCAGGCCCTGCTTGGTCTCCTCGCTCCACATCACTCCCGAGGAGATAATCCCCACCAGGCTGCTCAGGCCCCACCGGCCCGGTTGCGCATCAAGTGCTGCCAGAATCGGCTTGGCAAAGGCGTCGCCCACAATGATCAAGCCATTGACTTTCTCGCGCTCGACGGTGTCGAGGAGCTCGACCGCATCGAACTGGCGGGAGGGTAGAAGCACCACCCGGCCCCCCTCGCTCAGGCACTCGAGGGCGGTAAACCCGCCGGTACCGTGCATCAGTGGACAGGCGGGGAGCAGTGTCATCCCGGGGCCGAGTTCCGCCAGGCTCTGGCGCACCCCTTCCACGCCGGCTTCCTGGTCGTAGCTCCGGAACCCAGAAGCGTTCATGAGGGCAAACAGGTCGTCCTGGCGCCACATGACCCCCTTGGGCATGCCGGTTGTCCCGCCGGTGTACAGCAGGTTGAGATCGTCGGGACCTCGTCCCCAGGGAGCCCGGGCTCGCTCTGGTCCCTGGCCAGAGCCATCACCCTCGCCCTCACTGTTCTTCGCCACTTCTTCGTACGGGACGGCCCAAGTAGGGCAGGGCGCGGTCCCGTCGTCCACCCACAGCCAGCTCTGGATGTCTGGGACCCGGTCACGGACGCCCTCGATGCGTTCGGCGAACACGCCGTGGAAGACCACGGCCACCGCATCGGCGTTCTCCCACAGATAGGCCAGCTCGTTATCGGCGTACCGGTAATTCGTGTTGATGGGCACCAGGCCAACTTTGAAGATGGCGAAGGTCGCCTCCAAGTATTCGGGGCAGTTGTAGAGATACAGGGCGACCTTGTCCTGCTTGGCGACCCCGGCACCGAGGAACCACCTCGCCAGGTTGTCTGCCCGGCGGTCGGTGTCCTTCCATGTCTGGGTGCGTGATCCCTGAGTCAGGGCCGGAGCTTCCGGCAGCGTTTCCGCCACCGCCTCCCACACATCTGCGAAATTCCATTTGGTCATTGGTCGTTTTACCCCTTGCCATTTCGGACTTGTTGTCCCTGGTCCAGAACCCTCGACTCACAGGCTTCATTCGGCGGTCCGGTACCTCGGCCCTTCGGCCTCGCGCCCCGACTCCGCCGATTGTCGCGGCCGAACCGGAGCAGCCTACGCTCGCAGCCATGAACTTTGCGCTTCCGCCTGACGGTGACGCCCGCCGGACCTCGGTGCGCTCGTGGTTGGCTGGACATCCGACTCCAACCGGTCGTGAGTTGGCCGACGCCGGCTATGTGGCACCTCACTGGCCCGAACCGTGGGGGATGGGCGCCGATCCCGAGACCCAGTTGATCGTCGATGATGAGTTGAAGCGTGCGGACGTCCGTCGTCCCACCAATACCATCGGGATCGGTTGGGCCGGCCCAACCATCCTTCGAGCCGGGACCGAGGAGCAGAAAGAGCGCTACCTGCGTCCCATGCTGGCCGCCGACGAGATCTGGTGCCAACTCTTCAGTGAACCGGGCGCAGGCTCTGACCTGGCATCTCTTACCACCCGGGCCGAACGGGACGGCGACGAATGGATCGTGAATGGCCAGAAGGTGTGGACGTCTTACGCCCACGTGGCGAAGTTCGGGATACTGCTGGCCCGTACCGACCCCGAAGCACCCGTTCATCAGGGGATCTCGTACTTCATCTGTCCTATGGACGCTCTCGGGATCACCGTGCGGCCACTGGTCGACATGACCGGCACCCACACCTTCAACGAGGTGTTTTTCGAGGACGTCCGGATTCCCGCGGCCAACCTGGTCGGACAAGAGGGTGACGGCTGGAGACTCGCCAAAGTCACCCTCGGGAACGAGCGGGTGTCTCTGTCGGGTGCCGGTGCGCTGTGGGGGATGGGTCCGACCGCCTCAGATCTGGTGGATGAGGTGAAGCGGTCGGGGGGCGCGTCCGATCCGCTATTCCGGCAACGCCTGGCTCAGGTGTGGTCGGAAGGCGAAATTCTGCGGTTGCTCCGCCTCCGCATGGTGTCGGCGGCGGTATCGGGGGCGGATCCGGGACCCGAGGCTTCAGTGCGCAAGGCGCTTGCCGATGAGCACGGCCAGCACGTCATGGCCTTGGCACGCGATCTGACCGGTGCGTCGGGGATGTTGACGGGTGTGGGGGCGGAAGCGATCTACAGCTTTGGGTTCCTGTTCGCTCCAGCGCTCACTATCGGCGGCGGCACCTCGGAGGTGCAGCGGAACATCATCGCCGAGCGCACGCTCGGGCTCCCACACGATCCGGCAGGGTAGGCGGTAGGCGGTAGGCGGAGCCCCGACAATCAGTGGGCGATGGGTCCGGCGTCCTCGTACCCCTGGCGCACACCCTGTCCGGCCCGTCGGGTCAACTGCTCGGGTTCGTACAGCATCCAATAGGCGTTACGAGCGTGTTTTCGGGCCCGGTTCACGCACACCTGGGCCAGTTTGGCCGGATCCTCCTCTTCGTTCTCGTGAACAAAGACCTCGAGAATGTGGGTAGAGGTCAGCAGCTGGGCCAACATGATCCCCTGGGCGGCTTCGTGGGCACAGATCTGGTCGATGGCGGCTTTCCCGGGCATTCCCAGGGCCACCACGATGCGACACTTCTCGTTTTCGATCAGGCGCTTGCACTCAACACCCAGATCCTTGAATCCGGGCACGGTGCGGTGCACCACCTCGAAGATTTCGCCGTGGCCGGGGCAGTCTGCGAGCTCACTGAGTGCCTCGGCACCCATGTCGTACCGAGCAAACATGGTGTCGACGACGCCGATTCGATCCATGGCGGGGATCCTATCGGGCAGGTGCGGTGGTTATTCCGGGGCTATTGCCGGGCTATTGCCGGGCTATTGCGGTTGCCAAGTGGCTCATCTCGACGCCGGATACTGACGGGTTCCTGACGGTGTCGGTTCGACCCACATCCCGGGTTGCATAAGACTCTGGCCGATGACCACGCCACTTACGCCCCACCAAACGGTTTCAGATGCTGGCCAATGGGCGGCCCGAGATGCCAGTGTGGTCTGGCACGGCTTCACGCAAATGGCCGCCTACGCAGGGAATTCGCCCATCACCGTGGAACGGGCCAAAGGGCGTGAGGTGATCGACGTCGACGGGCGACGCTACTTTGACGCCATTTCCTCGCTGTGGGTCATGACGCTCGGACACCGCGTCCCTGAGCTAGATGCCGCCGTGACCGATCAGCTCGGTCGAGTGGCCCATACCACCCTGTTGGGGAATGGGAATCGGATGGTGGTGGAGTTTGCCGAGGCACTCGCTGCGGTCGTACCGGTCGATGACGCCCACGTGCTGTTCGCATCGGATGGGGCAGTGGCGGTCGAGCAGGCGGCCAAGATCGCCTTCCAATATTGGGTGAATCGGGGCCAATCTGGCCACACTCGCTTTCTGGCTCTGGGTGACGCCTATCACGGGGACACGGTCGGAGCGCTGTCGTTGGGAGACGGGGGATTTGGGACCGAGTTATTCGATCCGCTGCGGTTCCCTGTCATCCGGACCCCCGGGTACGCCTCGCCGGATTGGGCGGACAAGGCGGTGGCGTGCGTAGAGGCCAATGCGGAGGAGTTGGCGGCGGTGATTATCGAACCTCTGGTGCAGGGTGCGGCAGGCATGTTGGTGGCCGAACCTGAGGACTTGGCCAAGTTGGGAGAGGCCTGTCGGTACCACGGGGTCCTGTTGATCTGCGACGAGGTGGCCACCGGATTCGGCCGGACCGGCAAGCTGTTCGCCTCCGAATGGGCCGGATCCGACTTTCGCCCTGACCTGATGTGCCTCGGCAAAGGGATTACCGGCGGATACCTCCCACTTTCGGCCACCGTGGCATCCGGCGAGATCTTTGCGGCATTCGAGGGAGCTGACCTGGGTGAAAAGACCTTGTACCACGGGCACTCCTACGGCGGGAATGCTCTGGCTTGTGCAGTGGCCCTGCGTCACCTGCAACTGATCCACCAGTGGGACGTTCTTGCCAACGTGACGGTGGTGGCGGACCGGCTCGCCTCGTTATTGCGCGACCACGTGGTCGGACGACCCGGGGTAGGAGCGGTGCGCCAACGCGGGCTGATGGTCGGAGTCGAGCTCGATCCACCAGGCGGTGCAACGCGTTGGGGACGTCGGGTGTGTGCCGAAGCGCTGCAGCGGGGCATTTTGTTGCGTCCGCTGGGCGATGTCGTGGTCCTGATGCCGCCGTTGACCACCACGCTCGAAGAGATCGGACTGGTTGTCGAAGTACTGGCGGCGTCCATCGGGTTGGTGGGGGAGCAAGATCAGCGATGAGTGGGACGGCCGTCTCCCGCGCCTCTTTGGCGGGTCTGCATGCGCATTCGACGTGGACCGAGTGGGTCGAGGGATCCTGCCGGGAGGTCGAAGCGGCCGAACAATGGCGCCAGCCGCGGACATTCGACGCCCGAGGGCCTCTCGGTCGCCTGACCGCTGACCGTGAAGGTGGGGCAGGCCTGGGGAGGTCTGATCCGGATCGAGACATCGTGTCCTTCGCTTCGAATGACTACCTCGGCCTTTCGTGCCATCCGGCTGTAGTGGCCGCCGCCCACGAAGCCCTCGATCGCTGGGGTGCGGGGTCGGGAGCGTCGAGGTTGGTAACCGGATCGCGACCCGTCCATGCCGAACTCGAAGCCGCATTGGCGGAGTGGAAACGTTGCGAACGGGCCGTGGTGTTCCCCACCGGGTTCACCGCCAATTTGTCGGTACTGTCGGTGTTTGCGGCCGAAGGTGCGCAGGTGTTCTCCGACGAGTTGAACCATGCCTCGATCATCGACGGGTGCCGGGCCGCCCGGGCTGACGTGGCTGTGTACCGCCACAATGACCTGGAGCACCTGGAACACCTGGTGGCAGCTTCGAGCGGACGCTCGGTGATCGTGTCGGACACGATCTTCTCCATGGACGGCGATGCCGCTGACCTCGCCGGTCTGGTTGATGTGTCCCGACGTTACGGAGCACTTCTGGTCCTCGATGAGGCCCACGCTGTCCTTGGTCCCGAACTTCTAATAGCCGGTGAAATCGGAGCACATAGAGATCTTGGGGTGGACATACTGCGGGTCGGCACGCTGTCGAAGATGCTGGGGTCGTTGGGTGGTTTCGTGGCGGGCCCAAGTCGTTTCGTGGAGTTGTTGGTGAACCGGGCCCGGCCGTATATCTTCACCACCGCTCCATCTCCGGCTGACGCGGCCGCGGCCTTGGCGGCTGTGGGCATCGTTCAATCAAGCGACGGCGAGGCACTGCGCCGTCGACTGGCCGGACTTGTTTCGAAAGTGTCGGTTTCAATCGGGGCCGGAGGCGGAGGCGGAGGCGACCAGATCGGACATCCGTCGCCGATCATCCCGGTTGTCATCGGCGAGGAGGAACGTGCGATGGGGGCGTCGGCCCATCTCCTCGATCATGGACTGTGGGTCCCGGCCATCCGACCCCCGACCGTCCCGACGGGAACGTCTCGCCTGAGGGTGACACTGTCATCGATCCACACCGATGAGCAGGTCGACCATTTGATAGCTGAGTTGGTCGCACTCGACGCGTTCGGTGAGCACGGAACCCATAGTCCGGACACGATCCCGCACGGGAGCGTCATTGCGTCCTGAGAAGATTGTCCTGGTGTGTGGTACCGGCACCGAGGTGGGGAAGACCTGGGTGGGCGCCCAACTCCTGAGTGAGTTGCGCTCCCGCGGTCTGCAGGTGGCCGCCAGAAAGCCGGCGCAGTCGTTCGACGTCGACAGTGAAGGGACTCCTCTGGGGGGCGCCACCGATGCTGAAGTATTGGGTGCGGCGTCAGGCCAAGGTCCCGGGTCGGTCTGCCATCCATTCCGCTCGTATCACCGGGCCATGGCGCCCCCGATGGCCGCCGAGGCGCTAGGTCTTCCACCATTCACTCTTGCCGATCTCATCGAGGAGATGGTCTGGCCTGACCACCGTGTCGATGTCGGACTGGTGGAAGCGGCAGGCGGCGTGATGTCCCCACAGGCCTCCGATGGCGATGCGATCGACTTGCTACGGGTGCTACTTCCCGACATCGTTATCCTTGTCGCCGACGCAGGATTGGGCACTATCAATGCCGTTCGTTTGTCCATGGTTCCACTGCTTCGTGCAGTGAGTGAACTCGAGGCGGAACCTGTTACCGGGAGGCTCGGGAAACCGATTCCGATTGTGGTGGTACTCGATCGCTTTGACGAAGAGCACAACGTCCATCAGCGCAATCTCAAGTGGCTGACGTCGCGCAATGGCTTCGAGATCGTCACGCTCCCCGGTATGGAGTCAGCCTTGGGTGACATCCTGACCGCTAACCACTAGGGATGCCGCCCCTGGGTCTGTCGGCGCCGAGGTCAGGCTCTTGACCAAAGGGAGGGAGGGGTTCGAATCGCCATGTCGGGTGGTGGGGGTCGTGGTGGTCGACCTTGGTGAGGACCCAGCCTTCGAAGGTCTTCAAGAAGTGGTGA
>Ga0097691_1002506_pt1 | contig 12170 bp, 13 predicted proteins | sample NGESurdeep072012_8_FD_72858 | JGI IMG/M metagenome (GOLD analysis project Ga0097691, IMG submission 72858) | Arctic peat soil microbial communities from Barrow, Alaska - NGEE Surface sample 210-1 deep-072012 | ecosystem: Environmental > Terrestrial > Soil > Wetlands > Peat ...
AAAGCAAGCCTAGGCTGACGGACTTCGGAGCGCGCTCAGGCGGCGAGGGCGAAGTCGGTGCTTTTTGAATTGGCACCTATTGTTTTGCAAGGATCGTTAACGAGATAACCCTGCGTCCTCGACCCGCTTCTCCTGGAATGACGATCAACGTCGAAACCGATCACCCCCATGGGTGGCACACGTCGCACTGTTTACTTGTCAACACTGGCCTCACGGTCAGCTACGACCCAAGCCTATCCGTCCAACCCGACAGAGCACCAAAAGATTCCTAAGGACACTGCCCATGACGACCAGCCGCCAATGGCACCTCACCCGTCGCCCACGAGGAGTTCCGGTCGATGAGGACTTCGCTCTGGTCGAGGCCGATCTTGCCGCCCCGGGGTCCGGCGAGATCCTGGTCCGCAACACCTTTCTGTCAGTCGACCCATACATGCGTGGCCGGATGAACGATGCGAAGTCCTATGTCCCACCGTTCCAGCTCGACCAGGCCATGGACGGCGACGCGGTGGGGGTAGTAGAGCAGGTCGGAGAGGCGGCGACGGACAGCAACGGCTCTGCAATTGCGGTTGGGGACACCGTGATTCATCGGTTCGGCTGGCGCACGACGTCACTGCTTCCTGCCAAGGGCGCACGCACGCTGGACACCAGGCTGGCGCCCGCCCAGGCCTACCTGGGAGTCCTTGGTATGCCGGGTCTGACCGCCTACGCGGGCCTGCTGCGCATCGGTCAGTTCGTCGAAGGCGAGCGCGTATTCGTCTCGTCGGCGGCCGGAGCCGTCGGCTCGCTGGTTGGCCAGCTCGCTCGGCTCAAACGCGCATCGTTGGTCATCGGCAGCGCCGGTGGACCGGAGAAGACCGCATGGCTGCTCGACGAAGCCGGCTTCGACGCGGCCATCGACTACAAGGCCACGCCGATCCGCAAGGGCCTCGCCGAGGCTGCGCCCGAAGGGATCGACGTCTATTTCGACAACGTCGGCGGCGACCATCTCGAGGCGGCCATCTCGGCTTTACGCCCGAACGGTCGCGCCGCCATCTGCGGGATGATCTCGGTCTACAACGCTACCGAGCCGACGCCCGGGCCACGCAACATGCCGATGATCATCGGCAAGCGTCTGACCCTTCGCGGTTTCCTCGTCTTCGACCACGCGGATCTTCGTCCGCAGTTCGAGGCCGAGGTCGGTCAGTGGTTGGCCGACGGCAAGATCGCCTGGCGAGAGACCGTCGTGGACGGGATCGACAACGCTGTCAACGGTTTTCGGGACCTCATGGCTGGCTCCAACAGGGGCAAAATGCTCATCCGCTTGTAACGCGGGAGGGTTGAGGGGTGGATCGGAGCCCCATCCAGGGAGCCCTCGACCAGGGGCAAGAGCCACGTCTCAACCCGACCGACCGCGACTACCAGGAGCTGCCCCCGCCGCCGCCGCCACCACCACCAGAGAACCCACCGCCGCCGAAGCCACTGCCCCCGGACGAGCCAGGCGTACTCGTGAAGGTGCCGCTGGCCATCGTGGAGAACGAGTCCATGCCGGAGGCGATCCCCCCGAAGTTCCCGAACCCGCCGCTGCCGGCGAAAACATACCAGCCCGGCATTCCGATGGACTGACCCGCGGCCGTCGCCGCCTCGGCGACCTCGGAGAAGACGCCGGCCCAGCGATCGGCCACGCCGAACACGATCGCGTAAGGCAGGTAGCGACTGAAGATGTCCTGCGCCTCCTCGAACCTGATCTGTCGCGCCTCCGCGGTCACGAGATACTGCTTGAAGCCCAGCGACTGGGCCAGAACCGCACTGCCGCTCGCTGTCTTGGCGGCCATCCGCTGGCCCAGCACCCAGATGATCGCGCCGGCGACCAGCAGCCCGCCGGCAAGCACGATGCCCGAGGGAATCGCGAAGCTCAGGCCGCCGACCCGGTCGGTGTCAGCGCTCTGGAACCCCAGAAACCAACCCGAAACCAGGCCCCCGCCCATCACAAACAGGCCCAGGGTGGTCCAACCCCGCCGAGCTTTCTCCGGCGACTTGCGGAACCAGCCGCGACGGGTCACCTCGGAGTACATCTGCGACTGGGCCGTCGTCAAGGTGGTGTGGAACTTGTTCTTCAGCCCCGAGAGGAGCACAGGGTTTGAGTCGGCAAAGATCCCGGCGAACAGAGTCTCCTCGTATGGCAACAGCGCTTCGGCCTGCTCAGGGGGGACCAGCTTGGTGAGCTGCCAGTCCGCGCGCTTGAAGAGACCACCGGACTCGACCTCCTCAATCCTCAAATAGCCACGGACGGCCAGGTCGACCACCGTCGCGGAGACGTCGATCGTGTTGGCCTGTTCATCGATGATTGTGCCGACCAGCCCCGGGCGAACTCCCTCGGGTGGGGCGAACTGCACGGCAACCGGACCCTCTTGGCCGTGGGTGACCGGACCAGGCGCACCCTCGACCGGGGTGAGCCCCGGGGTCAGACCGGCATACTGCTCGTCCCGGCCGCGTTTCCAGACAAGCGTGCCCATCAGGGCAGCGGCCAGCGCCGGTAGCGCAAGCCCGCCGCCATAGCCGAGCAGGCCCAGGCTCCTGGCCAACGTGGGGGACATCTGTGAGCCCGAGCCGCCGCCACTGAAGCCTGTATCGCCGTCGCGAAGGTCGGGCGCCGTATCGGTGATGGCCGATGCCGGGAACGAGGCGACGATGGTCACCTGCTGGCGTGGGCCCAGGCCGGTCGCGGCGTACGTCGCGGTCTGCCCCGAGCTCGCCTGGCACGGGGCAGCGGAACGGTCGGCGCCCTGGAAGCAGAGGGCATCTGAGACCGCGGCTGGTCCATGAACGGTGACCTTGACCGAGTCCACGGGGAGGTCGAAGCTTGCGCCAGTGACGTTCCAGTAGAGCTCCGCGTGGTCGGGGAACCCGTTGGCAACGTGAGCCAGGCGGTACTTCACCACGTAGGTCTGCTGCTGCGCACCCTCGAAGGGCACTGTCGGGCTGCCGATCCTGATGACGCTGTCGGCACCGAGATCGGAGACGTAGACGTCTGAGCTTGCGCCGGTCGGGCTGCTCGCCCCGACATCGCTCATCTCGTAGAAGCGGTACTTGCCCGGCGGGGTGGGGACGCCTTGTCGCACGGTGATATTGCGTTTGATGCCGTGGTGCTCACCCGGCCCGAACTGCCACACCAGGGTCTCGGTGACCCCGACGGAACCGTCCGCGGCCACGTTGTAGTCCGCGGTGAAGGACAAGACACGCTCGCCCTGGACAGCTTGGCTGATGGCGACCGGTCGCACCCCCGCAGTCGGCACCCCACCGGCAGCCGCCTGGGCAACGGGCACAAACCAGGCCGTCAGCCCGAACACCCCCAGAACCGTCAACAGCACCCGAACCTGCGACCTCACCCGCCCCAGTAGCTGCACCAGAGTCACCTCTCCCGTCGTGCCGAGATCGCCCGTTGCGCCTCACGCTCGTCCTGCTTGGCCCGCAACGTCTCTCGCTTGTCGTACTCCCGTTTGCCCTTGGCCAGCGCGATCTCGACCTTGGCGTAGCCGTCCTTGAAGTACATCGACAGCGGCACGATGGTGCGCCCGCTCTCCTTGGTCTTCGAGATGAGCTTCGCGATCTCGTCCTTGTTCAGGAGCAGCTTGCGCCGCCGGCGAGGCGCGTGGTTGTTCCAGGTGCCCTCGGTGTATTCGGGGATGTGCACACCCTCGAGCCAGATCTCCCCGCCCCGTACGGTCGCGAAGCCGTCGACGAGAGAGGCCCGGCCCGCCCGCAGCGACTTGACCTCGGTCCCGCTCAGGACCATGCCGGCCTCGAAGGTGTCCTCGATCAGGTAGTCGTGGTAGGCCTTGCGATTCCTCGCAACAACCTTCTGGCCCTTCTCCTTGACCACCCCTCGCCATCCCTTCGTCAGGTCACGTGCGCCTCGCGCGGCTGAATCATTGCCGCGACGCCGCTCAGGCGATGGTGCGACTTCTGCCCCAACGCTACCTTCCGGAGGCGGCCCCGTTCACGCCGATTCGTCCGCGCCCCGAGCCTTTGCTCAGTTCAGGCCGCTCCGGAGCCAGATTCTGGTGCCCGAAACCGGCCTGAGCTGAGCAAAGCGGCCTGGAGTGAGCAAAGGGGGTCAGAGCCAGTTGCGCGGGTTGACCGGAGTGCCATCCTGCCGGGTTTCGAAGTGCAGGTGGCAGCCGGTCGAGAACCCGGTGGTGCCTGAGTACGCCACGACCTGACCCCGGGTCACGTGCCCTGAGCTGACCACCCAGCTGGTCAGGTGGTTGTAGGTCGTGGTCAGGTCGACACCGCGCAGGAAGCCGTGGTCGATGACCAGCTCGTTGCCGTAACCTCCGGAGGCCGACTCCGGGATGGCCATGATGACGTCACCGTCGGCCGCGGCGCGAACCGGCGTGCCGCAGTTGGCGGCGAAGTCGATGCCGGCGTGCAGCTGATAGCGCTGCATGACGGGGTCGAAGCGCATGCCGAACTCCGAGGACACGGGGGCATTGACCGGCAAGCTCAGGAATCCGTTGAAGCTTCCGGTCGGCCCGTCCTGGGGCACCGGCCGGCCGGCGGCACGAGCCGCAGCCTCCCGAGCTGCCCGCTCGCGTGCGGCTTTCTCCCGAGCTGCTTTGGCTCGAGCCGCCAGCACTCGCGCCAATGCGGCCGACTGAGCCTGCATCGTCGTGATTCTCGTGATCTCGGCGGCCTTCTCGGCGGCTACCGTTGCGGCGAAGCTGGTCTGGGCGGCATACAGCAGGTCGAGCTTTGTCTTGGTCGCTGCGGCCAGGTCGCGAGCCGCCGTGGCCTGCGCCAGAGCAGCCTGCGCCTGGACCTTCAGAGCCGCGACCTGTTCGCGCACGGCGACCAGGTGGGCCCGGACGGCCCTGCCCTCGGCCTGCATGGTTCCCAGGCCCCGCAGCGTCGCAGAACGCACCCGCAGGACGGTGTCCATCATGACGATGCGGTTGGTGAAGTCTTCCGGACTGTGGGCCTCCAGCGCGATGGAGAGAGCGGACACCGCCCCCTGCTGATAAGCGTCGCGGGCCATGTTGCCGAGCTGGTCCTGAGCGGCCTGGGTGTCGAGAGCATTCTGGGCCAACGCATCCGCGGCCTTGGCTTCGTTCGCCTGGGCGAGTGCCAGTGCCGTGGCGACCTCTTCGTTGTGACGATCGGCGACGACCTGGGCGGCCGAGGCGGCAGTGAGTGCCTGCTGCGCGCCGGGCAGCTCGGCCTGGGTGCGGTGGAGCTCGATGAAGGCGTTGGCCAGGCTCTTGGAGGTGTCCTGCAGCTGGATGCGCAGCTGGGCGACCTCGGCGTCGATCTTCTTCTTCTGACCAGCCGTGTCCGCGGAGCTGACTGTGGCCAGTCCAACGGTGCACGCGAGTGCAAGGACCATACCCAGGCCCATCCACCGCAGGGGCGAGCGGCGGGCGGGACGTGGCTTTGCCAAGAAAGGACTCATCGTCAACATTGGTACCACAGACCCCTGGAGCCACAAAGGATCTTGGGTGGGCAGCCCGGCGGCGTGTCTAGACGCGCAGGTAGCGGCGCAGCGTGAACCACGCCGTCAGGATCGCCAGGACCGCCGCAGTGGCCAGCAGTAACGGCGTCACCGTCCACACGTCCGTCACTCCGATGAAGTTGATCGGCAGCTTGTCGGCCAGGTAGCCGATCCCGTAGCGAACCATCCCGTACAGCAGCCCGATCGCAAGGACGGAGCCGACCAGCGTGGCTGCGAGAGTCTCGAGGATGAACGGCAGCTGGATGATGAATGCGGAGGCGCCGACCAGCCGCATGATGCCCGTCTCGCGCCGTCGGCTGAACGCAGTCTGGCGGATGGTCGTTGCCACGAGCAGCACCGAGCACAGGACCATCAACCCGGCCAGGGCCAGTGCCGTGAAGGAGAGACCGCGCAGCACGTTGAACAACGGGTCGAGGATCCGGCGTTGGTCCTGTACGTCACCAACACCGGGCGCGCCGATGAACGAGCTGGTGATCACGTCGTACTTGGTCGGGTCCGACAGCTGCACCCGGAAGCTCTCGGGCATCTGCTCGGGCTTGATGTCGCGATAGCTCGGGCTGTCCTTGTACTGCGCCTTGAGGCGGTTGTAAGCCTCCAGCTGTGACTCGGGGAAGACCCCCTTGACAAGAGGCTTCATCGCGTCGAGCTGGCTGCGGATCTCAGTGCGCTGGGCGGCCGTAACAGCGCCAGCGGAGCAGTTGGGCAGGTCGGACTTGGCGGTGCACAAGAAGATCGAGACCTGAACCCGGTCGTACCAGTAGTCCTTCATGGTGTCGACCTGCCGCTGGCTCAGGACGCCGAGCCCGAGGAAAAGCACCGACACCATCGTCACGAGTGTCACTGAGATCGCCATGGACACGTTTCGACGTAACCCGATCCAGATCTCACCGAGGATGAACTGCAGTCGCATGGCTCTCTTTCGGTCCTTTCTTCGGTATGCCGTGTGGTCGCGGTCGATGATCGGGCTGGGTCGGGCGGTGCCCCGATGGGCCGGGCTAGCGCCGCGCCCCGTAGACGCCGCGGCTCTGGTCTCGGACGAGCTGGCCGTTGTCGAGCTCCACGACGCGCTTGCGGAGCTGGTCGACGATCTCGTCGTCATGGGTGGCCATCACGATGGTCGTGCCCGTGCGGTGGATGCGATCCAGCAGTCGCACGATGTCCAGGCTGGTCGTGGGGTCGAGGTTTCCGGTGGGCTCATCGGCGAGCAGGATCGCGGGCCTGTTGACGAAGGCGCGGGCTATGGCCACCCGTTGCTGCTCACCGCCGGAGAGCTCGTGCGGCATCCGCTTCTCCTTGCCGTCCAGCCCGACCATCTCGAGACTCTCGGGCACGACCGCCTGAATGGTCTGACGAGACTTGCCCAGCACTTGCAGGGCGAACGCGACGTTCTGGAAGACGTTCTTGTTGGGCAGCAACCGAAAGTCCTGGAAGACGGTGCCGATCTCGCGCCGAAGTGCCGGCACCTTGCGGTTGGGCAGGGTGGCGAGCTCGCGGCCGGCTACGAGCACGTTGCCCGAGGTCACAGCCTCTTCACGCAGGATCAGGCGCAGCAGGGTGGACTTGCCGGACCCGGACTGACCCACCACAAACACGAACTCACCGCGTTCGACCTCGAGGGAGACGTCTCTGAGGGCCGGCTGGCTGGAGCGCGGATAAGTCTTGGTGACGTTCTCGAAGCGAATCATGCGTACGACGCGCCTTTGCGGGCTTGGGGACAGGACGCCCCGCCGATCGGGGTTGCCCCACCGCGCAGGAGACGCTGCAGGTGCATATCCGAGCGTACGACGGGTCGCCCCGATTGCTGGGACTGGGCGGTCCCCCGGCGTTGCGGCCTCACGCCTCGTCGCGCTCGGCGCTGCGCTTCCACCGGATCCCGGCCTCGATGAAGCCGTCAATGTCACCGTCGAACACGGCGCTGGTGTTGCCGACCTCGTACTCGGTGCGCAGGTCCTTGACCATCTGGTAAGGATTCAGGACGTAGGAGCGCATCTGGTCGCCCCAGCTTGCCTTGACGTCTCCAGCCATGGCCTTCTTCACCGCATGCTCCTCGGCCTGACGCTGCAGGAGCAGACGGGACTGCAGGACCCGCAGTGCTGCGGCCCGGTTCTGGATCTGGGACTTCTCGTTCTGCATCGAGACCACGATGCCGGTGGGGATGTGCGTCATGCGGACGGCCGAGTCAGTCGTGTTGACCGACTGGCCGCCGGGGCCGCTCGAGCGAAAGACATCGACCTTGATCTCGTTGTCCGGAATCTCGATGCTGTCCGTGTCCTCGATCAGCGGGATGACCTCGACCGCGGCGAACGAGGTCTGGCGCCGGCCCTGGTTGTCGAAAGGCGAGATGCGCACGAGGCGGTGGGTGCCGGCCTCGACTGCGAGGTTGCCGTAGGCGTAGGGCACCTTGACCTCGAAGGTGGCCGACTTCAGGCCTGCTTCCTCAGCGTAGGAGGTGTCGAGCACCGCGGTCGGGTAGTCGTGGCGCTCGGCCCACCGCAGGTACATCCGCATCAGCATCTCGGCGAAGTCAGCCGCATCGACGCCACCTGCGCCGGAGCGGATGGTGATGACGGCTTCGCGCTTGTCGTACTCGCCGTTGAGCAGGGTGCGGACCTCGAGCTCGCCCACCGCCTTGGTCAGGGAGTTCAGCTCTCTTTCGGCCTCCCTCATGGTGGCCTCATCGCTCTCTTCGACGCCGAGCTGGACCAGCACCTCGAGCTCGTCGATGCGGTCGTCCATCGTGGTGATCCGCTCGAGCTCGGAGTTGGCCCGCGACAGGCGGCTGGTGACCTCCTGGGCCTTGTCCGGGTTGTCCCACAGGTCAGGCGCCCCGGACTGCTCCTCGAGCTCGCCGATCTGGGTGCGCAGGGAGTCCAGATCGGTCACCTGACGCACCGACTCCATCGTCGCGCGCAGGTCCTTGATTACGAGTCCGAAGTCAACAGCCACGAAAAGTCAGACTACGCGACCGCTACCTGATGGCCGACCGTGCCCGGGACTCGACCGTGATGTCCACCGAGCCGCCGAACGCTGCCATGACCTGCGCTGCGATCGGGATCTCGGCGGTGCCCCGCAAACGGATGACCGCCGTCTGCCCGTCCGGGCTGCCGGTGCCATCGACCAGGGCCCATGCGGAGATGCCATGGGGAAGAGGCTGAACCGTGAGGTACTGCGCCGCCGAGCGACGCACGGAGTCGGTGCTGATCTCGACAGCAGATCCCAGCCCCTTGCCGTATGCCGTTCCGTTGTCGAGCGCGTCGGAGGCGTCCAGAGCCGCGCTGTCGGCAGCATCGAGCAGCCGGGTGCGGGCGAGCTGGACCGCGGTCACGTCGACGGCGCCCATGATGAGCATGAGGGCGATGACCGCGAAACCGAGGATCAGCAGACTGATCTGCCCCCGTTCGCGCTGATCCCGAGCCGGTCCCAGCGGCCGTTCGCGGACACGGTTCAGCCTGCGCCTGAGCGTTGACATCACCGGCCACGGTGCCATGTCTGCCCACGCCGCCAACACTGTCCCCGTGGCCAGCGCCAGCCGCATCCCCAACACTTTCTCCCTGGCCAGCACTGGCCGCGTGCCCATCACTGTCCCCCGAAACGGTCGACGGTCGCGATGTGTGTCGCCGAGACCGGTATCCGCATCGGCACGATCCCGGAGAAGAAGGCCGGGACCAGTGGCATCGGTACCGAGATGGTCGCGATGATCTGCACCCGACCCTCGGGCCGCAGGCAGGGTGTGCCGTCGCAGGCGATCTTGATCCTGCCCTCGCCCGCGAAGCCCTGGTCGGCAAAGGCAAGCCCAACCGCCGAATGCGCTCGCGCAGGCGCCTGGGCGGCCATCTGCGCTGTGACATAGGCGCGGCCTGCCTCCCGAGAGGCGGCGCTCACGGCATACACCCCGGACTGCAGACGGGCAAGCACCATGACGAGGAAGAACAGCGGGACCATCATGAGCACGGCGAGGAAGACGAACTCAACGATGGCGCTCCCAGCCTGCGCGTCAAACCTCGCGCCGGCGCCCTGGCCAAGCCGGGTCCGAAGCAGGACAGCCATCCGGCGCCACCCGGACGCCAAGGCGGTCATTGACTCTCCGAAAAGGCGCGGGCCTGCACGGAGAGGACACGATCCGGTCCGAGCGGGCCCAGGACCGGCAGCGGCGCCTGGATGCGAACCTGCATGACCTGGATCCCGTCGACCGTGGTGGTCGTCGCGGTGACGTTGTCGGCATACCGATCGGTCAGGCTCGCCCTGATCAGCTGGCGGGCCCGGGCGACTCCGTCCTGGGGCGTGGCGTTGGCGCGCGCCCCATAGCGTGCGCCTTCGGACGCGCACGAGATCAGGGTGTTGCGGATGTGCAGGGCAAGGCCGAGCTGGAAGACGGCCAGGAACAGCAGGCACAGGAGCCCGGAGACCATGGCGAAATCAGCGACAGCGGAACCGGAGTCGCGTTCATCAGCCGCGGCTGCGCGACTCAGTCGGAGCTGGGCGAACGATGTCTGGTCAGGCGATGTCATGACGGAGTTGGCCGAGCACTACGGGCCGGTGACGCTGCCCATGGCCTGGGTGAACAGAGTCGCCAGCTGGTCACCGGCGAGCTTCCACAAGATTGTGACGAGCCCGGCGGTCATCAGGGTGATGAGCACCCAGCCGGGGACGTCACCACGTTCCTGCTCCGCCACGCGCCGATGGAGTCCATCCAGGACGACGAAAGCCGCGGCGACGATGGCAGCGGCGAGTGTGGTGACGCTGGTGGCGAGTGGCTGGATGAGATTCATGCTGATTCCCTTTGGGTGATGGTTCGGAACAACGTCAGATGGCTGTCAGATCGAGAACTTCAGGAAAGCAACGCCGGGATAGATCGCGAACAGCACGGTGACCGGAAGCACGAGGAATACCACCGGAATCATCATCGCGATCTCCTTCTTGCCGCCCTCCTCCATGACGGCACGGCGGCCGGCCTCACGGACGTCCTGCGCCTGGGAGCGCAGAACGTCAGCCAAAGGCGTGCCCCGTTCGACGGCCACGACGATGCCGTCGACGAATCGCGCGAGGCTGGCCAGACCGGTACGGTCCGCCAGCCCCTGCAACGCGGTCGCGAGGTTGGCTCCGGCGCGGGCATCGGCCAGGCACTGACGCAGTTCGGCCGCCAGCTGCCCCTGAGAGAGCCGGCAGACCCGCTCCAGGGCCCCGGTGGCGCCCTCACCTGCACCGACTGCCAGAGCCAGCAGCTCGGCGACGGTAGGGAACTCGGCGAGCATCTGCTGCTCACGCTTGTTTGCCGACCTCGTGAGCAGCTGGTCGCGGGCCACGATGCCGACGCCCACGGCACACACGACGAGTAGCACCAGGGGGATGATCGAGCCGCCGTCCTTGAGCCACATCAGCGTGGCCACCAGCAGTCCGATCGCACCACCACCGACACCCCACACGACCTGCTCGGCGCGGAAGCTCTCGACATCAGGACGATGGCCGGCACGCTCCATCCTGCGCCTGACTGATGTAGCACCACCCAACATCTGCTCCACCCCCCGGCCGAGGTCACGGAACACGGGCCGCAGGATCAGCAGCTGCCTGGGGCCGCCGGTGTCCCGGCTGATGGCAAGCAGGCGCGACGGGCGGGCCGTGTCGCGCAGGTAGGGCGCCAGACGGGCCTCGAGCCCGGGGCGCCGGTTCGCCGGAAGACCCACGAAGAACAGGAGCCCACCGGCGGCGAGCATCGCCCCGAGCGCTGCCCCCAGCCAGGACCACCCGTTGCTGGTCAGGACACCTGCAAACACGTCGGTCATCGCAGGACGCGCCCTTCTTCAGGCAGTCGGCCGATGCGAACCATCAAGCGGTAGGCGACAAGGGAGAGCGCCGCGCCGATGGCCAGGACAAGGACCCCGGCCGGGCGGCTGTACGCCTGCAAGGAGTCGGGGCGGGTGGACAACATCGCCAGGACGATCCACGGCGCGGCCACCGCGAGCCGGGCCGCGTTCACCGTCCAGCTCTGCCGGGTCTCGAGCTCAGCTCGGGTGCGGGCGTCCTCGCGCAGGAATGCGGAGAGGGTGCGAAGCAGCCGGCCGAGGTCGCTGCCGCCGACCTCCCGCGCGATGCGTAGGGACTCGATCAGCCGATCTGCCACCGGATCACTGAGCCTTTCCTTCAGTCGGTCCAGGCAGTCCTGGAACCGGCCGGTGGTGCGGTAGTCCTCGGCGAAGGCGGCGAACGCCGGGCGGAGCTCCTGCGGACCACGGATCGTCAGCTGGCTCAAGGCCTCGGGCAGAGCGAGACCGGCACGGACGGCTGATCCGATGTTGTCGACGATGTCGGGCCACAGGTCGCGCATGACGGATCGCCGTCTGCGAGCACGCATGCGCACCAATATAATTGGCGCGTAACCGGCCATCAGAGCAAAGCACGCGGCGACCGGCACAACCTTGGTCGTGGCGGCGAAGACCAAGAAGACCAGGACGAAAGCCAGAACGCAGGAACCCAGGAGGCTGCGGGGTGTCATCGCGTCGAACCCCGCCTGGGCGAGCTCGTCGGAGAGCCGAGTGACGAAACCGATCTCGCGGGGTGCCCCGGACGGCTCCCGGCGTGGCCAGAACGACCACCAGATGAAGAACAGCCCAAGGCCCAGCACGAGACCCAGCCCGACGCCGATCACGACTCAGTCCCCTTGGGCCAGGACGGCGGCGATGTCATA
>Ga0097691_1002509_pt1 | contig 12158 bp, 12 predicted proteins | sample NGESurdeep072012_8_FD_72858 | JGI IMG/M metagenome (GOLD analysis project Ga0097691, IMG submission 72858) | Arctic peat soil microbial communities from Barrow, Alaska - NGEE Surface sample 210-1 deep-072012 | ecosystem: Environmental > Terrestrial > Soil > Wetlands > Peat ...
CCAAATTCGAGTGGCGGCCCTTTATACTTGTCGAGATCCGGGAGGACTTCAGAGGCCTCCACGGCCTGCTTTGGGAAGCGAAGCTGTGCTCTCGCACGCACTGTGCCAGGCGCTTCAGGAACCGACGCGCCATCTTTCGTGACGAGCATACTGGCAACGCCGTTATAGGCGCGTACACGCTCAATGTACTGCTGAACAACTGCAACGCAGGTCGTCTGCCCTGCCTTGATGGCCTGGTGCAGCTCTTCGATTGTCGCCTCTTCAAGTCGAAACGGCTCATCCGGTATTCTGGGCTGGTCCACCATTGCATCACTCGTCATGGGTTCGTTTCTTATGATCCTGTAAAAAGGCTACCGTATCGTCTTCTTTAATGTTGAGCCCGACGACGTTATCCCGCGGCTATCTACGAGGACGCATCCAGAATTGCACCGGAGTGGCGCATAAACTGCCACTATTAAACCTACCAAAACAGCGCGTCAGGCGACGATCAATTGCCGACCTGAGACTACGAGCAGTTCTGTAAGATCCTATTGCCAGCAGCTCAAATATATAGGTCTAATGCTACGTTAGAGGGAGAACAGCCATGACTAAACAGCAATTTGGCACGTTACTGATGTCAGCCGCACTAGTTGGGGGTCTTCTCGCCGGATCAGCGACTTCACTTTTGGCCGCCGACAAGACCATCAAGATCGGCGGCCTGTTTCCGATGTCGGGCCCGGGATCCTATTTCGGCGCACAGGACAAGCAGGGCGTTGAGCTCGCACTCGAGCAGCTCAACAAGGCGGGTGTAAATGGATACAAATTCGAGGTTCAGTATGAGGATTCGTCATGCAGCCCGCTGCCGGCAACGCAAGCTGCCAAACGCCTGCTCGATCAGTTCAAACCCGATGTCGTGATCGGCGAGGAATGTTCGGACGCAACGCTCGCCGTCATGCCGGTCATGGAACAGGTCAAGGTCCCGCTACTCAATGCCGGCTCCTCCGCGATCAAGATCACCGATCCAGGCAATCCCTGGACGTTCCGCATTATGCCAAACGAAGTGATGCAGGGCGTCGATATCGCGACAAAGGCCTACAAGCAGTTCAACGCGCGCACGGCGGTGCTGCTGCACGAGAATACCAATGCCGGCATCGGCAATGCTAACGTTTTTGCTGAAACCTTCACCAAGCTCGGCGGCAAAATTCTCGCCGATATCGGCTTTGGCCGCGACGTCAATGACTTTACCTCAATTGCGACCCGCGTTGCTGGTCTTGGAAAGATCGATGTGATCCCCACCTACACGCTGGAAGGCCAGGGCTTGAAGATCACGCAAGCGCTCGCGCAGGCCGGTGTCGTCAAGGGCGGCGGCGGCCAGTCCATACAACTCGGCACGATTTGGCTGCCCTTCGGCTTCGAGCAAAAGGCCGGAAAGGCGGCGGTGGGTTATATCCGCATCGTTCAGTTCGATCCGACCGACCAACGCGATGTCGTCCGCAAGTTCATTGAGGCGTTCAAAGCCAAATACAACGCGGATCCGACTCACCTCAACGCACATGCCTACGACCAGATCATGCTGATCGCAGACGTGGTGCGTCGCGGCGCAAAGGACGCCCAGTCCATCCGCGACGGTCTTGCTGCGACAAAGAGCTTCTCCGGCGTGACCGGCAGCGTCGAATTCGACAAGACCAACCAGAACACCAAAATGGATACTGTCCACTACATGGAGACTCAGGCAGACCTGTCCTGGAAGGCCGTGAAATAAGACCAGCCTTGCGGACATGCTGACCGTCATCCTCCAGCAGGGGATCAACGGCGTCGTTGTGGGGAGCCTCTACGTGCTGGTCGCGTTGGGGCTTACCCTCATTTATGGCGTGCTGGTCCAGATCAATTTTGCTCACGCCGATATCGTCACGCTGGGGGCGTTCACCGCCTATTTCGTGACTCACCTGTTCAGCGGCAATTATTTTGCCGGTATTGCGGCCGCGTTGATCGTTGGGGGAATCCTGGGATGGCTGGTGAACGCTGTTATTTTTGCGCCCTTGCGCGAGCGCGGCAGTGAATTGTTACCGCTGATTGCGACGATCGGGGTCTCCATCACCCTGCAAAACGCCATGCTGGTCCTGCTCGGCCCCATCCCCTACGCATTCGATACGCCCTACAGCAATAACGTGATCCGTTTTGGCGGAATATTCCTGACGGCGCAGAGCGTCCTGATTATCGTTATGTCCACGATCGCGATCGGACTGCTCTATGCCTTCATGAAATTTACCATTCTCGGCAAAGCACTGCGCGCGGTCTCGCAGGACCGCGAAACCGCGGCACTGATGGGCATCAATCCCAATCAACTCATCATGCTCACCTTTGTCATCGCGTCGGCGCTTGCGGGGATGAGCGGGGCAATGCTCGGACCGGTGCTGGTGCTCACGCCTTTTGCCGGCGCGACCGTCATCGTCAAAGCCTTCGCCATCGTGATTATCGGCGGCTTTGGCAATGTCGAAGGAACCATTATCGCTGGGCTAATCGTCGGGCTGATCGAGAGCTACACCACGCAATTTCTCGATCCCGGCCTTATCGACATTGTCGTCTTCGCCCTACTCCTGCTCACGCTCGCCGTGCGGCCCACCGGCCTTATCGCCGAGAAACGCGAAGAAAATGTCTAGCCCCGCAACGACAGAGCCCCCAGCCATGGGTATTGGCAGCGCCATTCTCTCGTCTAGGCGGTTTTGGTTCGTCATGGCAGCGATCGTGATTGGTCTACTGCCCATGATGTTTTCCGATTCGTATTGGCGCACCAATTTGATCGTCTGTGCGATCAATGTGCTGCTGGCGGTCGGATTAGATTTCGTTCTGGGCTACGCCGGCCAGCTCAATCTCGGCCAATCGGCGTTTTATGGCATCGGCGCCTATGCGTCGACGCTGATGATTATCAAGCTTGGCATGCCGTTCTGGCTGGCTTTTGCTTGCGGGGTCTTGCTCGCGGGACTAGCCGGCATGCTGCTGTCGATCTTTGCCGTTCGACTGCGCGGGCATTATCTTGCCATCGCATCGCTCGGCTTTGCCGTCATTACGTATCAAATTCTTCTCAACTGGATCAGCCTGACCCAGGGCCCGCTCGGCATTTACGCCATCCCGCCACCGCCGCCGTTGAGAATTCCAGGCTTGCCGGCAATTGAATTCAATAATCTCGCCAACCTTTTCTATCTGACCGCTGGCTTTGCGCTGCTGACTTACATGTTGCTTGACCAGTTGGTTCGCTCCCCGATCGGAGAAACCTTGACCGCGATCCGCGAAGACGAGGTCTCGGCCGCCTCGCTCGGAATCAGCTGCCAGAAATGGAAGGTGCTGGCCTTCGCCATCAGTTCTGCGGTCGCCGGTGCCGGGGGCTGCTTTTACGCGAGCTTTGTCGGCACGCTGGTCCCGGATGCCTTCTTCATCACCGAGTCATTCACCATTCTCGCGATGGTCATTGTCGGCGGCATGGGAACGCTAATCGGCCCAGTCCTGGGAGCCATATTGCTGACCGTGTTGCCGGAACTGTTGCGTGGAATCGGCGACTTGCGCCTGATCGTTTACGGCGTGTCGGTCACGCTGGTCGTATTGTTCATGCCGGGCGGCATGGTCCAGGCCGGCCAGCGGATCGCGGCGCGTCTGCGGCGGCGCGCGGCCGCTAGCGATACGATGAGCCAGACATGACCCCCGCTCCGCATTCTGCCAACACCGCAGCAGCCCATGGCGCCGATAGCGCTATTCTGTTTCGGGCCGAAGGGCTGCAGAAGAGCTTTGGCGGCGTGCAGGCGGTGCGTGATATTTCGCTGAAGATTTCCGCCGGCGTCGTGTTTTCAATTATCGGGCCGAATGGCGCCGGCAAATCGACGCTTCTCAACCTCATAAGCGGCATTTACCAGCCGGATGCCGGCACCATGACATTTGATGGGATCGATCTCGTGGGCATGGCCGCACAACGGCGCGTGCGCCACGGGCTGGCGCGAACATTTCAGAAGATCCGCCTGTTCAAACAGCTATCCGTCCTTGAGAACGTCATCGCCGGGTTTCATACCCGTCACGACATCCCTGCGTGGCAATATGTCGTGCACGGCGCCGCCTTCCGCCGCGACCACAAGCGCTGCCGCGACGAGGCGATGGATCTCTTGACCTTCGTTGGACTCAGCGGCCGTTCGCAAATGACCGCCGGCTCGCTGTCCTATGGCGAGCAACGTATGCTCGAAATCGCCCGCGCGCTCGCGACTGCACCGCGTCTGCTGATGGTCGACGAACCGGCAGCGGGCCTCAACGCGGTTGAGGTCGACGCGCTGCTGACGCGGATCGCGAAACTGCGCGAACGCGGCATGACCGTCGTGATGGTCGAGCACAATATGGATCTCGTCATGAAGATCGCGGACCGAATTATCGTCATGGACTACGGCCAGTATTTGTTCGAGGGCGTGCCGGCCGAGGTGCAAGGCCACCCTGGCGTGATCGCCGCCTATCTGGGAGCGGAAGTCCAATGACCGCCCTCCTCACCGCCGAAGGGCTTGAATTGGCGTACGGCCAGGTGCCCGCCTGCCGGGACATCACGTTTCACGTTGAAGAAGGCGAGGTCGTCACGCTGGTCGGTGCAAACGGGGCCGGAAAATCGACCACCTTGCGGGCGGTCGCCGGTGCACTCATCCCGCGCGCGGGCGTCATCCGGTTCCAGGGACGCGTTATTACTCGCTTGCGTTCGGATGAACGTACCAATCTCGGCATCGCGCTAGTACCGGAAGGCCGCCATGTATTTCCATATCTGACCGTACGTGAAAATCTCGAACTTGGGGGCTTCAAGTTTCGTAAAGAAGGCGCAAAAGTGCGATCGCTCATCGAGAAGATGTTCGCCATGTTTCCGCGGTTGAGCGCGCGCGCATCGCAGAATGCAGGCACCCTCAGCGGCGGCGAGCAGCAGATGCTGGTTCTCGGCCGTGCGATGATGTCGGAGCCACGTCTGCTGTGCTTGGACGAGCCGTCGCTCGGGCTCGCGCCCATGATTGTGCAGGATATTTTCCGCACGATCCGGTCGATTAACGCTGCCGGCACCAGCGTGCTCCTGGTCGAGCAGAATGCACGCTATGCGCTCGAGACGGCGAGCCGCGGCTACGTCTTGCAGACCGGGTCGATTATCGCATCGGGGTCATGCAGCGCATTGAAGCAGGATGAGCGCGTCCATCAGGCCTATCTCGGCCGCGCCGCCGTGGCAGCCGGTTCGCAGGCAACGGTATCGCCATGACCCAGCCGGCACTCACCAGGAAGGCGGCGATCGTCACCGGAGCTGGTAACGGGATTGGCCGCGCCATCGCCACGCTGTTCGCGTCGGCCGGCGCCGCAGTATTGTGTGCCGATATAAACCCCGCCATGGCGGAGGATACGACGAAAGTAATCGCGCGCGCCGGTGGACGTGCACAGGCGCTCCGCTGCGACGTCAGCCTCGAGGCCGACACCCGCGCCGCCGCCGAAGCGGCGCAGGCGGCCTTCGGCAGGATCGATATTTTGGTCAACGCCGCGGCGACCGATGATCCCAACGGTACGGTGGTCGACATCGAACCCGCCGTGTGGACGCGGGTGTTCGCCGTTAACGTCATGGGCGCCTATCTGATGAGCCGGGCGGTGCTGCCGGCCATGATCGCGGCCGGCGGCGGCAATATCATCCATATTGCGTCACAGCTTGGCCGGGTGGCCGCTCCCGCGCGGGCGGCCTATTGCGCCTCGAAGGGCGCGATCATTCAACTCGCGAAGGCCATGGCCGTGGACCATGCCGCGCAAAATATCCGAGTCAATTCGCTGTCGCCGGGCGCCGTCGAGACTCAGCGGCTGGTACTGCGGTTCGGCGATATGGAAACTGCCCGCCGCGTCGCCGGCCCCAAGCACTTGCTGAACCGGCTTGGCCAGCCGGACGAAATCGCCCAGGCTGCCCTGTTTCTCGCCAGCGATGCAGCGAGCTTCATGACCGGCGCCGACATGCTGGTCGACGGCGGCTACACGACGACCTGAGGCAGCGAACCTTCCGGCTACCGGCCAAGGATCGCCGACACGGTTGCGCGCGGGTCGCGCTTGCGCCAGGCCCCCACATCGACCGTATGGAAAAACTCGGCAATATGCTGGTTGAAGGCCGCCGGGTCTTCGAGATTGATGGTGTGGCCGGCGTTCGGCATTACGACGAGCGCGGCGGTCGGAATTGTCCGCTTCAAGAGAAGCCCTGGCTCGAGACAGGGCCAATCTTCGTCGCCCGTCATGATCAGCGTCGGCACTGAGATAGTCTTCATCTTGTCCACGAGATCGAACAAAGACGGTCGCCGTTTCTGCACGCCGCGCATGGTGCGCGCCGCCCCTTCCGTTGAATGCTGTTCGAGCTGGTCGGCAAATTCGCGCCAGCCGCGCGGATCCTTGTTCTGGAATTGCACGCGCGTCGGCCCGAGCGCGTAACCTTCGGCGGCCTTCGTCATGCCTTGTTGCTCGAAATTCTTGGCGGCTGCCTCCGCTTCTTCTGAAAATTGGCTGCGTTTATCAGGGGTAGCGCCATAGCCGCAGCCTGCGATCACCAACGAGCGAGCGCGGTCCGGGTAGGTAAAGCCGAAATGCAAAGTTGCGAAGCCGCCCATCGACAATCCGACGATATGCGCCTTGTCGATTTTGAGTGCGTCGAGCACCGCACGGATGTCGTCACGCGCCCGCTCCTGCGAGTAACTCTCTCCGTCATTGGGCACGTCGGATGGTGGATAGCCCCGCGCGTTATAGGCGATGCAGCGGTATCGTTGGCCGAAATAGCGCATCTGCGTCTCATAGGAGCGTAGATCGCCGGCGAATTCGTGCACCCAAACGATCGGAATTCCGCTGCCTACCTCTTCATAGTAGAGCTTGATTCCATCGTCAGTTGTCACGTGCGGCATGGTGCCCTCGCGTTCGCGGTTTCAGAAGTTAAAGCTGCGCGCCGAGACGCCGGCATCAATCGTCACGACCGATCCGCTGTTATAGCTGCAATGCTCGGACGCCAGGAAACCGATCATGGTGCCAACCTCTTCCGGCGTGCAGGCGCGGCCGAACGGCAGCGGCTTGAACAACTCACGCCAATTCTCGGCATCGCCGGTTCGGTCCTGCGCCTTCTTTTTCATAAGACCAACCAGCCGTTCGGTCTCAACCGGACCGGGATTGACCGAGATGACGCGGATTCCATCCCGCGGGCTGACGCTGCCCAATGACTGGCTGAACGCTGTCAGCGCCGCATTGCCGGCAACGCCACAGATATATTCCGGATCATGGGTCTGGGCGGCATTACCGGTCACGTTGATGATCACGCCAGAACCGCGCGCTTTCATCAGCGCGTAGAAGGCGCGGCACATATTGATGTATCCGAAGACCTTCAGATCCCACGCCTTGCGCCATGTCTCTTCGTCAATGTCGAGAAGTTTTCCGCCTGGGATGGCGCCGGCATTATTCACCAGAATGTCGATGTGCGGAAACTCCGCTGCGAGCCGAACGACGCTGCGGCTATCCGACAGATCGGCGGCTACGGTGTCAATCCGAATTTTGGCTGCCTTGCGCGCTATCGATTCCTTTGCGGCGGCGAGATCAACGGCGGTGCGCGACACAAGAATAACGTTGCAACCCTCCAGCGCAAGGGCATCGGCCGCGGCGCGGCCAATGCCCTTGGAGGCGCCGGTAATCAACGCGGTCTTTCCAACGAATTTAAGATCCATCCGCGACATCCATGACAGGGGCGGCAGATACAGCCGCGTGAACTGAACTACATTTCATTTCAGGCAGGTTGCAGACTTTGATCGTCGAACTATGACGGCGACCGGTGGGCGGCACAAGTACGTGTCAGGCCTCGCTATATCGGCGTGGCGAGACGCTCGGCCAGCATTCGGAAAGTGCCTTCCCGGTGATCGATCCGAGGCGCAAAGTCGAAATCCCGCTTCGCCGGTCCGACATCGACCGGCCCTCTTTGAACGCGCGGGCGCGTGGCGTCAATCACGAGTTGCACCGGCTTTCCCGCTTGGGCCGCGGCTTCGGCGAAATTCTCCAACGTGACCTGTTCGGGATAGGCGATGAAATAGAAAAGCTGGCGGCGCCGGATCGAGAAGCAAGCAGCAACGGCGGCGTCCGCGGCATCGTCGATATAAACATAGGGCCAATCGGTCGCCGGCTCGACCGATGCCGACTCGCCTTGCGCCGCCGCCGCTACGATATCGTCCACGACAAATCGCGTGCTCCGGCCCGGCCCATAGATGCTGGTAAAGCGCAGCGAACAGAGATCGAGCGGAACGCGTCGCCACAAGCCGCGCAGCACCATGTCCATTGCCGCTTTCGAGCATCCATAGGCGCTCGTTGGCTGGAGCGGATAATCGACGCCGATCGGGTCGGTCTCATAGAATTCACCAACGGCCGACACGGACGAGCAATAAATAAACGTCTTCACGCTTCCGAGCGATGCCATCAGCAAGTTGAGACTGCCTCCAACATTGATCTGCATGACGTGAGCCGGATCGTCGGCAAGAACCATCGGACCCGACACACCGCCGCAATGAATGACGTGGGTAATCCGTTCCGCGCGCAGCAGCTCGTCTAGCCGCCGCCGGTCCGACAGGTCGTCGATAACATGACGCCGTGCCGCATCGGGCGCCGGCACCGGATCAAGCCCGACGGTATAGTGGCCAGCTGTCAGGAGCCGCGCAATGACGGCCGTGCCAAGAAATCCGCTGGCTCCCGTTACCAATACATTGGCCATGGTTTCACCGTCACACGATCTTGGCGTCACGCAGCCGCTGGATATCGGCATCGCCGTATTCCAGCTCGCGTAGGACTTGCTTGGTATGCTCGCCAGCCTCTGGTGTCATTGTCAAAACCCTCGGCGGTGTACGCGATAGATCGATGGGCTGTCCGACGATGGCAATGTCGCCGCGCGCGTCATGATGACATGGAACGGCGATGCCGAGATGTTGAACCTGCGGGTCTGCGAAAACCTCATCCATCTTGTAAATCGGCCCTGCTGGCACGCCGGCCGCTTCCAGCTTTTCGAGCCACTCGTCTGACGTCCGCGTCAGAAATATTGCGTTAAGCAATGTCATTAGTTTGGACCGGTTACGAAACCGATCGGCCAGTGTCGCATAGTCTGGGCTAGCGGCAAGATCGGGCCGCTCCAGCGCCTTGCACAGCGCGTGCCACTGGCCGTCGCCGCCGACGCCGATGTTGATGTAACCGCTGGCTGTCTTCAGTACGCCCATTGGCGTGGAATAGGGGTGGTCGTTGCCGGCCTGCCCCGGCACTTCAGCATCCACCAGGTACCGTGCCGCCTGGAAATCCATCATTGCTATCTGCGCTTGAAGCAGCGAGGTCTGAACCCATTGTCCGAGCCCCGACCGCTCGCGCTCGGCGAGCGCGATAAGAATTCCGGTCGCCGCATAAACCCCGGCCGACGAATCCGCGACGGCAATTCCGGCGCGCATCGGCCCCTCGCCCGGAAAGCCGGTCACCCACATTAAGCCGCCCATTCCTTGCGCAATTTGATCGAATCCCGCTCGGAGGCGATAGGGCCCGGTCTGCCCGAAGCCGGAGATCGAGGCGAGAATGATGCGCGGATTGGCGGCGCGCAGCGTCTCATATCCAATGCCGAGCCGCTCTTTGACGTCGGGGCGAAAATTCTCCACCACCACGTCCGCGCTCTTTGCCAAGCGCAGAAAGATCTCGCGGCCTTCGTTTTCCTTGAGATTGAGTGTCAGCGAACGCTTATTGCGGTGCAGATTGAGCATATCATAGCCATCCCGCGCGCCGCTCATGCCCTCGTTTGGATCGACCCCCGGTGGAGCGTCGATTTTGAGAACGTCGGCGCCAAAATCCGCAAGGATGCGGCAGCAGGTCGGACCCGCGCGCGCCCGTGTCAGGTCAAGTACGCGCAAATGCGAGAGTGCCGACGAGCCGGCTGGACCAGTCATGCAAGCAATCCTTCGCTGCTGTCGAGAAGATCGCTAATAGCGGTTGGAATACGTCCGTGCCAATCGGTCTTTTCCTGCACCCTGACGGCGAGTGCGATGAGAGCAAAATCGCTGCCAGCGCGCCCAACCATCTGCAACGCGACCGGCAATCCGCGATCGTCGAAGCCTACCGGAATCGACACCGCGGGGAATCCCAGCATATTCACGAAGCGGGTGTAGCTACTGAGTTCATAGAGTTGGCGAGCGCTGAATGTTGGCGAAGCCGGATCGGCTTCCGCAAGCGGTGGTGTACGGATTGCCATCACGGGCAAAATCGCCGCATCGGCCTTGCCTAAGACTTGCTCCTCGAAGTCTTTGACCAATTGCGGCCGAGCGGCGCGACTAGCTGCGAGCGTTGCGTCATCGATCGTCAATCCCTTAGCAATGCGTTTGCGCAGAACCGGGCTGATCGCCGCACGGTCGAGCCGGCCCGCATGAACTCTTGCAGCCTCGCCTTGCATGACAATCATAGCATGCGCATCGATCGCCTCCATCGCCGGCAGTCCCTCGACGTGCGATACGGCGACGCCGCAGGCCTGGATTGCATCGATCCCATGCTGGCAAGGGTTACGTACTGACGGTTCTGCGCCGCGAAGAGCATCGGCCATAACGACAACACTCTCAATCGCACGTCGTGGTGCGACGTCCGCTGCCAGCACCGCGGCCGCCGGGGCGAGATCGGCGGCACAGCGCGCGAGTAATCCGACGCAATCAAGGAATGGCGCAAGAGGCAAAGCACCGGTAACACTCACCGCGCCCCAACTCGGCTTCCATCCGGTGGCCCCCGTGCAATGCGAAGGGATGCGAATCGATCCACCGGTATCCGAACCAAGCGCGATCACCGCCGCTCCGCTTGTAACCGCAACTGCCGATCCAGATGACGATCCGCCCGTGATGAAATCGAGATTCCAAGGGTTCCGCGGATAAGTGGAAACGGCGTTGTAGCCGGACGGCTCGTAGGCTAGCTCGGTCATTGCCGTGAAGCCAACGCGGCATGCGCCGGCATCATCGAGGCGTCGCAGAACATCGGCGTAGCCGTTCAAACCAAAATCCAAAACGTCCGCCAGTCCACCTTTCGGTCGGTGTTTAGGTGCGACAAACAAGTCCTTGGCCGCGTATGGAATGAGTGTAAGTGCATTCTTGGTGGACGACTCGACGTCGGGGCGTTCTATTTTGACGAATGCGCGGAGGCGCGGTTCGAGTCGGTGAGCTCTGTCAATCGCGGTCGCAGCGACCATGGTCTGCGTGGGTTTATCGAGCGCTGCCCAGTTCGAAAATCGTGCGCTATCTGTCATGAAAGGCCGATTTCCAGCTCAAGAAACCAAACGACTATTGCATGTTGGAAAATTAGGCTTAGTCCTTGATTTAAACCGGTTCTTGAGCGTGACGACTGTCCATGTCTTGTCCATCACTTTGACAATGATCGTTTCGTCATGACCCCTATAACGTTCGAACTGAGTGTTCATAATGCGCAACTCAATGAGAGGCCCAATTTCGCAATCGAAACTTTTTCCGTAGCGTTACGCGAACAAAACCAACTGTGAGGCATCCCATGAAGATCAAGCGTATCGAGCACATCGCGATTGCCGTCAAGAGCATGGCACAATCCCGAGAGATATTCGAAGCGAAGCTAGGCTTCAGCCTCGAATACGAAGAATACCTACCACAATATAATACACGGCTTGCGATGTATCCGGTCGGGCAGACTTATATCGAACTCTTGGAATCTGATGGGGACAACACAGAGACCGCGCGCTGGATTGCCGAACATGGAGAGGGCCTGTTTCACATTTGTCTTGAGGTAGAAGACATCGAGGAGGCCTTGGACGAGCTGAAACGAAAAGGCGTTAAACTAATCGACGAGCAGCCACGGATCGGTCATGCAAATTCGCGTATTGCGTTCATCGACCCGAAATCAACAGGCAACGTCGTGATCGAACTCGTAGAGCTGACAAACCCATCCTGACGGCGCCGAGTTGTGGTTGCTCAAAACTCAAAAAATTGAGAAAGGCTAGTGATTTTCGCGCCACCGCCATACCGTCGTGGGCATGATCACAATTCTTTCCGCACTCGTTTCCCTGCTCTCGTTCCGTGTTCGCAGCCGCGCCTCCCTGGAGCTTGAACTCGTCGCCCTGCGACATCAGGTGACCGTCCTGCGGCGGCAGCGACCAGGTCGCGCGA
>Ga0097691_1002510_pt1 | contig 12157 bp, 10 predicted proteins | sample NGESurdeep072012_8_FD_72858 | JGI IMG/M metagenome (GOLD analysis project Ga0097691, IMG submission 72858) | Arctic peat soil microbial communities from Barrow, Alaska - NGEE Surface sample 210-1 deep-072012 | ecosystem: Environmental > Terrestrial > Soil > Wetlands > Peat ...
AGGGCTCATTGCGCGCAGGCGCAGGCCCAGGCTTTCAAGCTGCTGCTTGAAAGCGGGATTGGCCTGCGCCTCGCGCATCGCGAGATTGATTTTGGCCACTATCGATTTCGGCGTCCCGGCCGGCGCAGACAAGGACAAAAAGGCCTGAATCTCGTAACCGGGGTAGAACTCCGCCACGGCCGGAACGTTTGGCCAACGCTCCAGGCGTTTGGCCTCGGTGATTGCAATCGGAATCAATTTCCCCGACGCGATATGCGAGGATGCGGCGACATAATCCATGAACATGAACTGAATCTGTCCGCTTATCAGATCAGGCACGGCATTGGTGATGGTCTTATAGGGCACGCTTTCGATGGGAAGACCTGCGCTTACCTTGAGCAACTCCCCGGGAACCTGGGACGAAGTATTGAAGTAACCGAAGAACACCTTGCCTGGATTGGCCTTGGCGTAGGACGCAAGTTCCGGAATCGATTTGAACGGACTGTTGGCCGGAACCAGCGCCACCGAGCCGAAAACCCCGAACAGGCCGACGTGCTCGAAGTCCTTGATCGGGTCATACGGCAGCTTCTTGAACAGGTACGGAGCGGCCGCGTGCGTCGAATTCGACGACAGCGCGAGCGTGTAGCCGTCGGGCGCCGAGTTCTTCAACGCCTCGGTTCCGATTATGCCGTTGTCCCCGGCGCGGTTCTCGACGACCACCGGCCGTTTCCATCGGTCTTCGAGGAATTTTCCGAATACGCGCGCCGTGATATCGGTCGAACCGCCCGGCCCGAAGGGAACGATGATCTTGATCGGCTTGTTCGGATAAACCTGGCCTAATGCGGTGTTCGCGCCGACCGCGAAAGCGGCTACAGCATATACGACCGTGACGGCGATTCGCTTGTACATTTTCAGTGCTCCTAGGCGATGTCCTGGGCGCAGTTGCGGGTTTAGGGATGGCGGAATTGCTTGCATAGGCTACGCGGCCTTGACGTTGGCATCAACTGGTTTGCCGGAGGACACGTGCCGAGTGCGACGCGAGTACGCACAGGTCTCCTCCAGCCCCTCGATCAGGCCCGCCGCCGCGTCTGAGTGCTCGATGGCGCTTTCTTCCCCAACTTCTTCGTAGTACGCTTCGTTTGGCAATTCTCCTGTCTACCGCTGATGATAATTCATAGTCGGGTATCAGTCACGCTTCCAACGATATTGCGGCGGGTAACAATACAGTCGCGACACCATGCAAACAAAATCTGATCGCCGTTCAAGACGCCGCGGCACGCACGCGGCGCAGTTGCAACTCCCCCTCGAAGAAGCCGACATCAGACACAACAAAAAGGTGCGTGGCGTGTATCGCGATAGGAACGCGCACCACGCGATCGTCTACAAGATCGGGAAGATCAAGATCTCGTTCGTCGAGATGAAAAAAGGCAGGTTGGTCACGCGGTCGCTGCCGGATATCAAATTTTTCAATGTTCGCCAGTTCGAGCGGATCGAATATCCGGTCGAACGCGCGGTGGAAAACTTCCTGAAGCACGGCGGCGGCGTATCGGAGGCAGCCCGCCGCGCATTGTTGTCGGTGCTCAAAGGAAGCACGTGAGGTACGACGCGTAAAAAGCCTATTCCCAATGCTCAACCCCATCACCGGTTCTTATCCATCGGCGACTATCGGCGGTTTCAAGTCCCTGCTTTTGTCGGGTTTCTCTTGCGCGCACCTTCCTGCGCAAGCAGCGCCGCTTTACGCGCGACACCCCAGCGATAGCCGGCGAGATCACCGTCTTTCCTGATCGCGCGATGGCACGGTATCAGCAATGCGACCTGATTCGTGGCGATAGCGCGCGCGATGGCGCGCACCGCGCTCGGTTTGCCGGCGCAGCGCGCGATCTCGCTGTAACTGCGCGTGGTTCCGTAGGGAATGGAACGCAGGATATTCCACACCTTGCGTTGGAATACGGTGGCATTGATGTCGAGCGGCAAGTCAAGATCGGGGTTGCCTCCCGCGAGATAGCGCGCGATGCGCCGCGCGAAGGGCTGCATCCGCTGATCGTCGCGCACCAGCGCCGCCGCGCTGAATTCAGCACGCAACTCCGCTTCGAGCCTGGCAGCGCTCGCACCGAGGGTCACGCTGCAGATACCGCGCTCAGTGGCCGCCAGCAGTACCTGGCCGCGCGGCGATGCGAAAGTGGTGAACGTAATCGTCGACCCGCGCCCCTTGTTGCGGTAGCGCGCGGGCGTCATGCCGAGCTGCGCTGACTTCTCATATCCGGATGTTGCGCTCAAACGCAAATCTAATTGAGAGTTTTTTTCGCTTTGGCGATCGCCGCCTTGACTCTCGCCGGCGCAGTGCCGCCAATATGACTGCGCGCTTTGAGCGCGCCCTCCAGCGTCAGCACGGCGAACACGTCCTCGCCGATCAGCGGCGAGAACTGCTGCAGGTCGGGCAGCTTCAGATCGGCGAGACCGCAGCCGCGCCCCTCGGCAAAACGCACTGCTTGCGAGACCGCTTCGTGCGCTTCTCGAAACGGCACGCCCCGCTTCACCAGATAATCGGCGAGATCGGTCGCCGTCGCATGGCCTTCAAGCGCGGCCTTGCGCATCGCCTCCGCGTTGACCTTGATGCCGCCGAGCATTTCGGTGAATACGCGCAGGCTCGCGGTCAAGGTGTCGACGGTGTCGAACACCGGCTCCTTGTCTTCTTGGTTGTCCCGGTTGTAGGCGAGCGGCTGCGCCTTCATCAGGGTCAGCAGCGCGACCAGGTGGCCGTTGACGCGCCCGGTCTTGGCGCGAATCAGTTCCGGCACGTCGGGGTTTTTCTTCTGCGGCATGATCGACGAGCCGGTACAGAAGCGGTCGGCGAGATCAATGAACGCAAAGCGCGGGTTCATCCAGATGATGACTTCCTCGCAGAAGCGCGACAGGTGCATCATTACCAGCGCGGCGGCGGCGCAGAATTCGATCGCGAAGTCGCGATCGGATACCGCGTCAAGCGAGTTTTCGCAGATGCCTTCGAAGCCGAGTTCCTTGGCGAGCATCATGCGGTCGATTGGAAAGGTGGTGCCGGCAAGCGCCGCGCTGCCTAACGGCAGCCGATTGACGCGGTTGCGGCAGTCGGCGAGCCGCTGCGCGTCGCGTGCGAGCATCTCGAAGTACGCCATCAGGTGGTGCGAGTACGACACCGGTTGCGCGACCTGCAGGTGCGTGAAGCCGGGCATGATGGTGTCGGTATGCTGGTCGGCAAGCTCGATCAACGCGTGTTGTGCCGTCTTGATCAAAGCGACGATCTCATCGATCGCCGCGCGCAGAAACAACCGTACGTCGGTCGCGACCTGGTCGTTGCGCGAGCGCGCGGTGTGCAGCTGCTTGCCGGCGTCACCGATCATTGCGGTCAGCCGGCTTTCGATGTTCATGTGCACGTCCTCGAGGTCGAGCAACCATTCGAACCTGCCGGCGCGGATTTCCTCGCGGATTTGCGCCAGGCCCTTCTCGATCGCGGCCAGATCCTCGGCGCTCAGGATTTCGACCGCGTGCAGCATGCGTGCGTGCGCTAGCGAGCCCTCGATGTCGAACTCGGCGAGCCGCCGGTCGAAGCCGATCGACGCGGTATAACGCTTGACCAGCTCCGTGACCGGCTCGTTAAACCGGCCCGACCACGGCGCCGCAGCAGCTTTGGGTTTCTCTTGCATCACTGGGCACACTCTCACATAATTAAATTATGAGTATAAATCAAAACGCCAACGCCAGCGTCCTGCCGAACTTTCGCAACCTCGGGATTTTGCTGCGTATTCTGGTGATCGTCGATGGCATGTGCCTCGTCGCGGCGCTGCTGAAAACCACTGAGCCGCTGGCATTGATGGAAGAGCTGATCGACTTGTCGGCGCTGGTGCAGCCGATCTTGATTCTCAGTCTGCTGGTGCTCGCAGCCGCCAACACCTGGCTGCACCGGTTGCGTTACCCGTACGCGGTCGCGACGCTGATCGCGATCGAGTTTGCGGTCACCACCGCGGTGTATTTTTTCGGGCTGAGCGTGTTCACGGGCATGGGTGCGCTCGATCGCTACTGGATTTTCACCGTGCTCGTGACCGGCATTCTGATCGGCTATTTCGATCTGCGCGGCCGCGCGCTGTCGCCGGCGCTGGTCGAGGCGCGGCTGCAGGCGCTGCAGGCGCGCATCCGCCCGCACTTTCTGTTCAACAGCATCACCGCCGTGCTGAGCCTGATACGCCAGGACCCGCGGCGCGCCGAGCGCGCGCTCGAGGACCTCGCTGATCTGTACCGCGTGCTGATGGCTGATAACCGCCAGCTTACGCGGATAGGAGGGGAAATCGATCTGGCGAAGCAATACTTGAGCATCGAGCAGCTGCGTCTCGGCGAGCGGCTGTTGGTGGAATGGGATGCCGCCGACATGCCACCCGATGCGCTGATACCGCCGATGTTGCTGCAGCCGCTGCTCGAAAATGCCGTGTACCACGGCATCGAGCCGCGCAGCGAACCCGGCACCATTCATATCCGCATCCATCGCCATGGCGACCGGGTGCACATTCTGCTGCGCAATCCGTACCGGCAGGAGAGCGAGCGCCACGGCGGCAACCGCATGGCGCTCGCCAACATCCGCGAGCGGCTGGCGTTGCATTTCGATGCCGAAGCGAGTATCAAGACCACCGCTACCGATGAATCGTACCAGGTGCACATCGTGATTCCATACTTGAAAGGCGGCGCGTAATGACGGCAGGCCAGCCGCTGCGCGTGCTGATCGTCGACGACGAGGCGCCGGCGCGCAACCGCATCCGCGATCTGCTCTCCGACTGCGCACTCAAGATGCCGATAGAGATCGCGGGCGAGGCGGAGAACGGCAAGCGTGCGCTCGCCATGCTGCCGGGGTGCGAGGCCGACGTCGTGCTGCTCGACGTCCGCATGCCGGACATGGACGGACTCGAAGTCGCGCAGCACATTCAGAAGCTCGACGAGCCGCCGACGGTGATTTTCACCACCGCCTACGATGGCTACGCGCTGAAGGCGTTCGAACTGCACGCCGTCGATTACCTGCTGAAGCCGATCCGTCTCGGGCGGCTATTCGATGCGTTATCGCGCGCGAGAACCATCACGCCGCTGCGGCTCGACGCGCTGCGCGAACTGAAGCCCGAGGCGCGCACCCATTTATCGGTCAACGAGCGCGGGCGCATCCACCTGATACCGGTCGCCGATATCGCGTTTCTCAAGGCCGATCTTAAATACGTGACGGTACGCACCACCGAGTGCGAGTATCTGATCGAGGAATCGCTGGCAAAACTCGAGCAGGAGTTTCTCGGCCGCTTCGTGCGTGTGCATCGCAACTGCCTGGTCGCAAAAGAAGCGATTCGCGGCTTCGAGCGCGCGACCGGCGACGACGGCGAAGGGAATTGGCTGGTGGTGATGAAAAATATCGCCGAAAAGCTTGCGGTCAGCCGGCGCCAGCAGCATATTGTGCGCGAATTCGGGAAAGTACTGTGATCATCTTCACCCTCCGGCAGAAAACCGCGTGATCAGCGCCGCTTCGACCAAGCCATTGTCCAGTATCGTCATCGCTTCACGCGAGAGCGCGCTTGCGATGTGGCAGGCGCACAACATTCGGCAGCGGCTCGCCGCCTTATACCCGGAAACCACGGTGACGATACGCGGCATGACGACGCAGGGCGACCGTATACTGGACCGGGCGCTCGATAAAATCGGCGGCAAGGGTTTGTTCGTCAAGGAACTCGAGGAAGCGCTGGCGGCAGGCAGCGCCGACATCGCGGTGCATTCAATGAAGGACGTGCCGATGGTGCTGCCGACTGGGTTCGAGATCGCCGTGATCACCGAGCGCGAAGACCCACGCGATGCGTTCGTGTCGAACCATTACCAGAGTCTCAAAGCGTTGCCCGCCGGCAGCCGCCTCGGCACCTCGAGTCTGCGCCGCGAAAGCCAGGTGCGTGCGCGCTTCCCGCAACTCGCAGTCGAGCCGTTGCGCGGCAACGTGCAGACGCGGTTGAAAAAGCTCGACGCCGGCAATTATGCGGCAATCATTCTGGCTGCGGCGGGACTCAAGCGGCTCGGCCTTGCCGAGCGCATCACGGCGGTCCTGACGCCGGACGAAAGCTTGCCGGCGCCCGGGCAGGGCGCGCTCGGCATCGAGTGCCGCACTGAGCGTGCCGGCGTGATCGCGATGATGCGACCGCTCAATCACGACCTGACCGCCGCGTGCGTGCGCGCCGAACGTGCGCTGAGCCGCGCGTTGTCAGGCAGCTGCCAGCTGCCGCTGGGCGCTTTTGCGCAACCCGAAGGCGACAAGTTACGGCTGCGCGGTTTTGTGGCAAGCCAGGACGGCACGCAGCTGGTGCGCGCCGAACTGACGGGCGCTGCATGCGACCCCGAAGCCCTCGGCACCGAGCTCGCCGCCCGACTCAAAGCGCAAGGCGCAGCGCAGATACTTGCTGCGCTGGAATCATGAGCGAGGCGAGAGGCGAGAGGCGAGAGGCGGAAGGCCACGCCGTGCAGGCGCGGTTTACTCCTCACTCCTTACTCCTTCCTCCTCACGCATTTGGATGAGCGAAGCACAGCGCAGGCCGCTCGAAGGACGCGGCATCGTGGTGACGCGCCCCGCGCATCAGGCCGCGCAGCTGGCTGAATTGATCCGCGCCGCCGGCGGCACGGCGATCCTGTTTCCGGTGATCGAGATCGTTGCGGTCGACGACCTGCAACCGCTGCTGGCGTTGATCGACCGGCTCGATGAGTTCGATCTCGCGGTCTTCATCAGCCCCAATGCCGTCAACAAGGCCATGAACCTGATCAAAGCGCGACGCGCGCTGCCGCCGCATCTCAAGCTCGCGGCGATCGGGCGCAGCAGCGTGCGCGAGCTCAAGCACTTCGGCTATACCGCGGTGATTGCGCCCGCCTCACGCTTCGACAGCGAAGCGTTGCTCGAGCTGCCGGCCATGCAGGACGTCGCTGGCAGGCGCATTGTGATTTTCCGCGGTGACGGCGGGCGCGAACTGCTCGGTGATACGCTCACCGCGCGCGGCGCCGCGATTGAATACGTCGAGTGTTATCGCCGCGGCCGGCCGCAGCTCGACGCCGCGCCATTGCTCAAGGCGTGGGCGAGGAACGAATTGCATGCGATCACCGTCACCAGCAGCGAAGGTCTGCACAACCTGTTCGATCTGGTCGGCAAGCTCGGCCAGGCGTGGTTGAGGAAAACGCCGCTTTTCGTGCCGCATCCGCGCATCGAACAGACCGCGCACGAGCTCGGCCTCGCAGCGGTGGTGCTGACCTCCCAAGGGGACGAAGGGCTGGTGCAGGGGCTCACGCAATGGTTCGCCGCCCAGCACTGAACGCCGGCGCCTGTTTACAGCGCCGGCGCCACTGATTAGAGTTGACTGCATGGAAACTCCGTCACAGCCCGCAATCCGCGAGACTGAAATGAAACCGGCGGCGCAGGGCGCGCCGGTGAGCCCGGCGCAGCGATTCTACCGGCAACCGGTGGCAATGGTCGCGGTGGTCGCCGTCGTGTTGCTCGCATGGCAGTGGTATGACAGTCACCAGCAGATCAACACGCTGCAGCACGAGCTCGCGCGGCGTCTGGCCGAAGCCGACGTGCAGAACAAGGAGAGCCGCAACGTCGCCGAGCAGGTGCGCGAGGCGATGCGCGAAGCCCAGATCAAGCTTGGCGTGCTCGAAGCCAAGCTGCAGGAATCGCAGAACCAGCAGATCGCGCTCGAGGCGCTGTACCAGGAGCTCTCGCGCAGCCGCGACGAATCGCTGCTCGCCGACGTCGAGCAGACACTGCTGGTCGCGAACCAGCAGCTGCAGGTTGCGGGCAACGTCAAGTCGGCGCTGATCGCGTTGCAGGCCGCCGACGCGCGGCTTGCACGCCTCGACCGGCGGCAGCTCGGGGGGCTGCGCAAAGTGATCGCGCGCGACATTGAGCGGGTCAAGCTCGCTCCATACGTGGACGTGATCGGCATCGGCGCGCGTCTCGACAATCTGATCAATACCATCGACAGCCTGCCGCTGGCGATGGAATTACGCCCGCCCGAGACGGCGCCCGCGAAGAAGGGCGTCGCGGACGCCGACGGTAATGCATGGGCGCGCTTCACGCGAGAACTGTGGCGCGACTTGCGCGATCTGGTCCGCGTTCAGAACCTGGACCGTCCGGACATGCCGCTGCTGACGCCGACGCAGTCGTATTTTCTGCGCGAGAACCTCAAGCTGCGCCTGCTCAGCGCGCGGCTCGCGCTGCTCGCACATGACGAAAAGAGCTTCCGGTCCGACCTCAGGGCGGCGCGTGACTGGCTCGCGCGCTATTACGACACGCGCGACAAGACCGTCGCCAACGCCGTCGCTGCAGTACGCCAATTGCACGACAGCCAGATCGGCATCGAGCTGCCCGACGTCGCGGCGAGCCTCGATGCGGTGCGCAATTACCGGCTGACGCGCGAGCGTAACCGCTAGCGGAGCTCGCATGCGCTGGGTGTTCTGGATCTTCGGGTTGTTCGCGTGCGCGGTCGCGTTTGCGCTCGCACTGCGCTTTAACACCGGATACGCGCTGCTGGTATGGCCCCCGTATCGCATCGAGCTGTCGCTCAATTTGGCTCTGTTGCTGCTGGTCGCCGGTTTCGCCGTCGTTTATCTGCTGTTGCGGTTCACCTTCGGCGCGATCGGGCTGCCGGCGAAAGTACGCGAATTCCGTGAGCGGCGCCGCCGCGAAAATGCGCGCAGCATGATGCTGGCAGCGCTGCAAGCATTTTTCGAGGGGCGCTATGGCCGCGCCGAGAAAGCCGCGGCGAACGCAATTGAGTCGGGCGAATCGCCTGCGCTCGGCGCCGTGCTCGCGGCGCACGCGGCGCATGAGTTGCGCCATTACGAACAGCGCGACAGCTACCTCGCACGCGCCGAAAAGCTTGCGCCCGACGATGGCGCGATGCGCATTATTGCCTCAGCCGAGATGCTGCTCGATCAGCGCCGCTTCCAGGATGCGCTGCTCGCGCTGAAAGCGCTGCCCGAAAAGCACACTACGGCGCTGCGGCTGGAATTGAAGGCGCAGCAGCAGGCGAAGAACTGGGAGCAGACGCTGCCGCTGATAGACCAACTCGAGCGGCGCGGCGTATTCGATGCATCGCAGGCAGGCCAGCTCAGACGCTATGCGCACGCCGAGAATCTGAAGCGCAAAGCACTCGACCGTCACTCGCTCGAAGAATGCTGGCAGAAAATTCCGGCGCAGCAAAAGCGCGACGCCAAGGTTTCGGCGGCCGCGGCGCAATGCTTCATGGCGCTCGACGGTTGCGCGCAGGCGAACCGGATCATCGAACAGGCACTGGAAGTGGAATGGGATTCCGAGCTGGTCGGGCTTTACGCCGAGTGCGCCGGTACCGAGGCGACCCGCCAGATCGAGCGCGCGGAGACGTGGCTCAAGAACAACCCGCGTGACGCGGTGCTGTTACTCGTGCTCGGCAAGCTCTGCGCGCAGCAGGAGCTGTGGGGCAAGGCACAGAGCTATCTCGAAGCAAGCATCTCGGTCGAGCCGACGTATTCCGCCCATCTGGCGCTGGCGCAGCTGCACGAAAGGCTTGGCAACCCGGACGCTGCGCGCCGGCATTATCGCGCGAGCCTCGAATTAGCCGCCGCTCAATTGAAACAAATGACCGGCGGCCGCCGGCGCACGCCAGTTTAAAGCTGAACCGCAAAGCCTGCCCTGAGCCTGTCGGCCTGACCACTAATCGGTCACTGATCCCTGATCACTGGTCACTGGCCACTTATCAGTCATCAGTCATCAGTTATCCTATACCCGCTTCGCCATTGCGGTTGGTACATTGCGCATTGCGCGAGTCTCCCGGCGGCGCATGGAGCGAATTTGGTGCGCTACGACCCTTGATGCTCCATGATAGTGCGTGCAACCCAAGCTGATGAGACATGCCAAAATCGCAGGAGACTGATTTCTTGTGAATTCAAACCTGGCATCCAAATTGCTAACCCGATACTGAAGGCATTGAGTGGCAACATGCTCGGTGTTTTTATTCTCCTCCTTTGATAGTTTTGGGCGCTTTCAATAGCGCCCATTTTTTTGTCATCCTGGATTGCGGGTCAATTCGAAAGGATTTCGAGATCAGACGGCCTTCGGTCGCCGGGCCGACTGCGCCGGTTTTGACTGCGGGCGGTGCCGGCACGCCGCCGGCCCCCATGAATTCGATCGTCGCCGCTTCGATGGCAATTTGATTATTGGTTATGCTTTTCGCTCGGTGTCCTTCGCGTCCACCTCTCCCCCGACCCCTCTCCGCCCGGCGGAGAGGGGAGCAGATAGCTCCTCTCTCCCTTTATGGGAAAGCGGATAGGAGAGGGTCGGCGAGGACTTAGGTTGAAGCAGGTGCCGCCGGCGTGAACGCGTCGGAGAAGAATTCTTCCTCGGGCAGTCCGCACCGTGAGGTGAAATCACGATGTGCGGCTTCAACCATCACCGGCACGCCGCAGGCGTATACCTGGCAGCCGCTCATGTCGGCGATGTCTTTCATCACCGCCTCGTGCACGAGGCCGGTGCGGCCGCTCCAGTTGTCGCCCGGCAGCGGCTCGGACAGCACCGGCACGTACTGGAAGTTGTTGTGTTCATGTGCCCAGTGTTCGGGCAGCTCGTTCATGTAGAGATCGGCGCGCATACGCGCGCCCCAATACAACACCATGGACCGCGGGCTGCGGGTATGGAACGCGTGTTCGACGATCGCTTTGATCGGCGCGAAACCGGTGCCGCTCGCGAGCAGGATGATCGGCTTGTCGCTGTCCTCGCGCAGGAAAAAAGTGCCGAGCGGGCCTTCGAAGCGCAGGATATCGCGCTCCTTCATTTTGGTGAACACATGCTCGCTGAACGGCCCGCCGTAGTTGCGCATGTGCAGCTGCAGGAACTCGTCGTCGTGCGGCGCATTCGCGAGCGAGAAGCTGCGGCGCGTGCCGTTCTTCAGCAGGATGTCGATATATTGCCCGGCAAGAAACTGCAGCCGCTCGGAAGCCGGCAGTTTGAGATGCAGCGCCATGATGTCGGCAGCGACGCGCCGCATTTTCTGCACGCGGCACGGCAGTGTCCTGATCGGGATGTCTTTCGCGGCGCCGATCTCGCGGCACTCGATCACGATGTCGCCGCGCGGGCGCGCCTGGCAGAACAACGCCATGCCAAGCCGTTTCTCGGCTTCCGGCAGCGCGGTTTCCTGATAAGTGCCGTAATCGACTTCGCCTTCGAGCAGGCTGCCTTTGCACGTGCCGCACGCGCCATTGCGGCAGCCGTACGAGATCACGAATCCTTCACGCAACGCGGCGTCGAGTATGGACTCGTCGCCCTGCACCGTGAAAACGTGGTTGCTCGGCTTGATGGTGACTTGATTGGGCATTGGCTGTCGCGGGCAGCGGCGCTACGGTTCAGACCGGGCGCACTGCTTTTCCGTTACAATTTGCTTTCCATGCGACGTTTACTGATCATCGGTTGCGGCGATGTGGCGCTGCGCGCGGTTCCTCAACTGTGCAATCGCTACCGCATTTACGCTTTGACTCACAGCCGCGAGCGGGCGCCGCTGTTGCGCGCGCACGGCGTGGTGCCGATTGCGGGGGACCTCGATGATGCGGCGAGCCTCGACTGTCTGGCCGGCATTACGCACGACGTTTTGCATTGCGCGCCGCCACCGCATCGCGGCACACGCGACACGCGCACCGCACACCTGATCGCGGCGCTGGCAAAGGGCGAAAGTCTACCACAGCAACTGGTCTACATCAGCACCAGCGGCGTCTACGGCGATTGCGCAGGCGAGTTCGTCGATGAGACGCGTCCCCCGCGTCCGCAGACGGCGCGCGCGCAGCGCCGCGTCGATGCCGAGCGGCAGCTGCGCGAGTGGGGACGGCGCAGCCGCGTGCGCGTGGCTATCCTGCGCGCGCCGGGAATTTACTCCGAGCAGCGCCTGCCGCTCGAGCGGCTGCAGGCCGGCACGCCGGCGTTGAACGCCGAAGAGGATGCCTACACCAATCACATTCACGCCGAAGATCTCGCGCGCATGGCGGTTGCCGCGCTGCGTTTCGCGCATTCCGGCCGCGCCTATAACGCGAGCGATGACAGTTGGCTCAAGATGGGCGATTACTTCGATCTGGTCGCCGACCGTTTCGGCCTGCCGCGCCCGCAGCGCGTCTCGCGCGCCGCAGC
>Ga0097691_1002511_pt1 | contig 12157 bp, 13 predicted proteins | sample NGESurdeep072012_8_FD_72858 | JGI IMG/M metagenome (GOLD analysis project Ga0097691, IMG submission 72858) | Arctic peat soil microbial communities from Barrow, Alaska - NGEE Surface sample 210-1 deep-072012 | ecosystem: Environmental > Terrestrial > Soil > Wetlands > Peat ...
TCGCTCGGGCGATCCGGATGCACTCGACTCGATCGTGCCGATGGCGTTCGGCAATCTCGCGCTGGACCTGATACTGAAGAAGGAATTCGGTCGTCTGGTGAGCGTCCACCGCGGCTTTTACGACAGCGTTCCGATCACGAGCGTGACGTCGGAAAAGAAGATCGTCGACGTCACGAAGTACTACAACACGGAGCGCTTGCGGCCGATCTACGAGTTCGACGGCGCGCCGCTGTTCATCATGACGAGTGATTGATGACAGCGAAGCCAGGAATGGGCTTGTAGCGTTCGTATTCAAGGTTGCTCATCCCACAGTTATCACGACTTTGCCTCGCGTGTGTCCTTCCTTGAGAGATCGGATGGCGTCGGGGACCTCGCTGAAAGTGTAACGCCGGTCAATAACCGGTGTCACTTTCTTCGCCTCGATCAAGTCTTTCAGGACGATCAGATCCTCCGTCCGCACTTTCGCCACGAAGAAGACCACCTTCTGGCTCACGAACCGGGACGACACGAGCAACTTGAGCAGGTGGGGCAGCGGCCCAACCACGTGGCCGCCAGGTCTCGCTCCAAACGGGACGAGAGTCGCCGTGGGAGTCATGACTCGCCGCCAAGCCGATAACGGAAGGTTCCCGACGGAATCGAATATCAAATCGTATCGCTCGCCGCTCCGGGTGAAATCGCCTCGGGTATAATCGATCACGTGATCCGCCCCAATCGATTGGACGAGGCCGACACTCTTCGTGGTGCACACACCCGTCACATCTGCGCCGAACGATTTTGCGATCTGCACGGCGAACGTCCCCACACCGCCGGCCGCACCGTTGATCAGGACCTTCTGTCCCGGCTGAATCCGGCCTTTGTCGCGAAGGCCCTGCAGTGCCGTCAACCCCGCCATTGGTACGGCACCGGCCTGTTCGAATGTGAGATTGGCCGGCTTCAATGCCAGTTTATCTTCGCGAGCGCAGACATACTCGGCAAAGGCGCCCCGGGCGCAGCCGAACACCGCATCTCCGGGCTTGAAAAGCGTCACGTTCCTGCCGACCGATTCGACCTCGCCGGCCAGATCAACTCCCGGGCGGGTCATCTTTGGCTTGCGGAGCCCGCTCATCAGGCGCATGAGGTACACGCCGCTCATGAAGTGACAGTCCATTGGATTGGCTGCAGCCGCACGAATCCGGACCAGGACCTCATCGTTGCCGGGCACCGGCTTTTCGACATCCTCAATTCTGAGAACGTCAGGTGAACCGTAGTCGTGATAGACGATGGCTTTCATGCCGCTTGCAGGCGTTCGGTTCGCACGCCCTTGATGAGCGAATAGCCGATGAAGCTCACTTCCCCGAGGCCGTATGCCGGCGCCGCACCCCAAAAAACGGTGTGATAGTAGGCGGGCGCGAGGAAGAAAGTCATCGCACTGACAACATAGGTACACCCGGCGATGATCAGGAAGACGCCAATAATTCGTGGCATGAAGACTGACTTATATACGAGAACCCCCAAAGGCAAAAGCCAGAGACCCCAGTACGCGCTGAGCGCCCCAACTCCCTGTTCCCGCAAAATCAGGAACCCCTGCGCGAGAGCATCGACCTGTGGCTTGTCGAACGCCGACCAGTAACTCGCGCCATTCAGCAACACGAGCGGAGCGAGCTGCATGAGCATGATGGCGAAGAGCATCGGCACCTGCACGAACAGCGTTCCGACAAGCACCTGTGCCTGTCGCCTGTCGACGTCCTTGAAGAGTCGATAGAGAGTGACTGCCAGCCATATGGCAGCGAACGCCCCCGCCATGTCGATGAGGAGGCAAATCCTGTAGAGCTGCTTTGCCGACTCGATCCTTGCTGCGGTCGCCGCGGGATCGCGCGGTACGAGGAATCTCGAAGGGAAATACGTGAGGCTGAACCCGCCGAGTACACTCATCCCGACGTAAAGCGCGCCGGCGAGTCTTGCTGTCTGTTTGCGTGAGGTCATTTCTCTCTCTAGTTCAACGATGCCAGCGCCTTCTTCGCATCTTCGTTCTTCGGATTTGCGGCGATCGCCGCCTGATACTCGGCCTTCGCCCGATCGCGATGGCCACTCTTCTCGTGAGCGATTCCCAGGAAGTAATGTGCGTTGGAGATCCTTGAAGGTGTGGCGTCCTTCGCCTTGGTCTTCAGCTGCTTCTCATACATCGAGATCGCGTCGGCCCACCGTTCGCGACGCCGGTAAAACGATCCCGCCGCGCTGTATGTCACATCGCTGTCCGGCCTAGCGGCAATGGCCGCGAGAAACTCCTTCTCTGCTGCCGCATAATCTTTTTCCTGTTCCGCAATGAATCCGTACCCGATGTGGCCGCGGATCGGGTTCAACTTCAGCAGCTCGGCCGCCTGCTCGCGCGCTTTTGGAATACTGCCGCCCATCATGGCCGGCGCCTGCGCGTAGAACTGCAGCAGAGCGTAACGCGCCTCGACGAGCTTTGGGTCGAGCACCAGCGCCTGCTCCAACTCGGTCTTCATGCGACCCACGAAGCCCGCCGCGCGCAGCATGCCTGCCTTTCCCCCCTCGGCGCGGAGGGCCAAGCCGAGCCACAGATGATGTTGCGCGCTCTTTCCATTGAGCTTCACGGCCTTTTCGAGCCACTCCACGGCGTCGCCCGATTCACCCTGCTCGAGCAGCAGACGCCCCATGCATTCCATCGCGGCGTCGTTGTTGGGAGCGCGCTTGAACTGCGCCTCGAGCTCGGTCCGTGCCTTGTCGTACTCGCGACCCGTGACCAGTCGCTGGACCGCGGGAACGCACTGAGCGCGAAGCGTGGGCGCCGTGAGAGATGCGCTGACTACGAGAAGGACCTGAACGATTCGGTGGCGGGTCATGTGTGCTCCGGGATGCGGACGCCCTTCACGAGCAGCCAGGTGCCGATGGTGAGTTCGAAGCTGAGGATCGGCACAACGATCAGAGCGAGCAGCACGAGCGCGGCGACCGGAAGGGTTCGGACGGCCGCGAAGGTCGCGGTGATGAACGCCGGGAACAGGAAGCGAGTCAGGATGCCGACCACCGCCAGCACGGATGCCGTGACGCCGAAAAGCGCGAGCACCCGAGGGATGTAGCGCGACCTGACCAGCAGGTAGCAATAGATCGTCGACCCGAGGCTCAAGAAGAACATTGCGACCCAGAACCCGGACGTATACGCGCCGAGGAGGAGTCGCGCGAGCGCCTGAAGCTGACGCGGCTCGAACGCCTGGAGGTAGTCGGCGCCGCTCAGGACCGACAGCACGGCAAAGGTGCATACCGTGGTCGCGGCATACACCGCCGACTCGACGAGTCGCCAGAAGGCGGCGAGCCGGGCGAGGCTACGGTGCACCGGAGCGAGTAGCTCGTAGAGCGCCAGGTTCAGGATCACAACGCCAGCGACGGTGAGCAGGTCCAACACGATCGTCAGCCGGAACAGCTGGGCGTGCGCCATGATGTTGGTCGCCGTCCGCGCGAAGTCGCCAGCCACGAACAGCTTTGGGTACACCACCAACCAGGAGTACACGGGGGCGTACGTAAGCAGGTATGCCGCGCCGGCGATCTTCGCGGCTCGCTGGGGAGTCCAGGTATTCGAGGCAGGTGTCATGTCTGTCCCTTGGGAGTGTCGTGTCCGAACCTACCGTACGTACTACAGAAACCAATGGACATGACCCCACGTATCAACAACATGATCGCAAGTTGCAAGGAGAGCCGAAGCAATGCCTGAGCTGACGATTGCAGCGAGTGGCGTGCGCGCCTTGCTGGAGCTGGCCGTGTCGAAGGGGGCCGGCCGAAAGGCGCTGGCCGAGCGCTCGCGAATCGATCCTGCGGATTTGCAGGACTGCGACAACCGCGTCGCATTCAGCAGGTACGTTGCGCTGATGAGAGCGGGACAGGAGTTGTGCAATGATCCCGCGCTCGCTCTTCACTTCGGGGAGGCAGTCGATGTGACCGAGATATCGCTCGCGTGCGGGGTTGGCGGATTCGAGACCATCGACGAGGCTTTCGCGCAGGTGAATCGGTATTCGAGCCTAGGCGTCGAAGTCGAGGGAGCCGGTACATGCGATCGCTATCAGCTCAGGCGCAGCGCGGGGCAGCTCTGGATCGTCGATGCCCGCAGAAACCCCAATGACTTTCCGGAGCTCACCGAATCCAGTTTTGCGCGCATGGTATGCTCGACGCGCAGGACCTTCGGCGATGTGAAGTTTTTCAAAGAGCTGCACGTCACTCACGCGGAGCCAGCCTATCGCGCCGAGTATGAGCGGATCTTTCGGGTACCGGTAGTGTTCGGAAGCGACGAGAATGCTCTGCGCATCGACGAAGCGCTGGTGTCGAGCTACCGACTTCCACCGTCGTCGCAGTATGTGACGGGGGTCTTGAGGGAGCACGCGGAGTCGCTGCTCAAGAAGATGGAGAGCTCACAATCGACGCGGGGGCGGGTCGAGCGCTTGTTGATTCCCATTCTGCACACCGGCGATGTCGGAATTGACAGGATCTCGAGCAAACTCGGGCTCAGCCGCCAGACGCTTTTTCGCAAGCTGAAAGCGGAGGGCGTGACCTTCGAGGAGGTGTTGGAGGAGTTGCGTTGCTCGATTGCGCATCACTACTTGAACGACCGTAAGGCATCCGTGAAGGAGACGGCTTACCTCGTCGGGTTTTCCGACCCGGCTTCATTTTCGCGGGCGTTCAAGCGCTGGACGGGACGGACGCCCGGGGCGCGGCAAGCAGCGAATCAGCCACCGCAGATGGCCGTAGTCCCTTGAGCAGAAGCCGGTTCGCTGACGCCGACGATGCCGCGAAAGCTTCCTTTGTCAGGCGGCGCGCATATTTCCGCATGCACTAGCGTGCGTTCCGCAGCTTCTCGACCGAGAACGTGCGCGTGTGGCGGATCCAGGACACCCCCCGACGGACCCCTTCACGATACAAAACGGTAACGCTATCCAACTGGTTTGCTTTTTCGTAATGCCGAAAGGCGAAGCTGCCAATGTTCCTTGCCTGCCTGGTCAATGCAGACTCAGGCATGGTTGGAAATGCTGCCGTGGACAGCTGCACAAGCAAATGCGTGGAATCCCTCTCGAAAGCGACCTGTGGATTGGCTGCTTTTCCCAGACTTTCTCTTAAGGCAGACGCAAGACGCTCGCGCGATTCGTCCTTAGCCGGCCCTCCACAGGCCGCCGCAAAAGCGAGCAGGAGTATCCACTGATAGGGTAAAGTGGCTTTCATTGTCCACCTAACGGGGCGGCGGATGAGCTGTCGCGGTCGCGTCAACAATGATAGCACATCAAGCATGAGGACCTTCTGTGGGGGCCGTGGTTGGACATGACAAACAGAGTGGCGGAATCGATGGCGTTGTCGCGAGGCGAGTTGTGGCGCCGCAAACTGCTTTATCCGGCGCACACATTTCCAATCGCCGCCCCGCCAGTCATCGTGGCGCTGGGTCTGGCGGCGCACGCCGGGGTGCGGGCGGTAGTGCCTGCGCTACTGGCATTTCTGGCCGGATGGCTGATCCAGATCGGCGGCGTCATGACCGACAACTATGTGAACCTGGTCGAGCAACCCGAAGATCGCGAGCATCCTGAGTTGGTAGCCGCGGTAAAGGCCGGCACCTTGACGCTCGTCGGCCTGAAGAGAACGATTTACCTTTGCTACACACTGGCTCTGGCTGCCGGAGCTTATCTGCTGTGTATCGGAGGCCTTCCTGTGCTGGTCATTGGCCTGGCCAGTATCGCGGCCAGTTCGATCTACTCGGCGGGGCCGTATCCGCTTGGCCGGCACGGCCTGGCCGATCCATTGTTCTTCATGTTCTTTGGCGTCGTTTCGGTGATGGCCAGTTACTTTGTCCAGGCCGCGGCCGCGCAGGGCGCCTCGTGGACTTCGCTGGCGCCCCTGTTCGCGCTGCCACCCACGGTGTTCGTCTGCAGTCTGCCGATCGGTGCCCTGACCACCAATATTCTGATCATCGACGATATTCGCGACCGGGAATTCGATGTCGTCAAGGGCAAGCGCACGGTGGCCGTGCGCTTTGGAACGGAGTGGAGCCGCGCGGAATTCGTGATGCTGCTGGTATTGGCGTACGTTGTGCCGCTGTGGTTGTACCTGGGTCATGGTTTCAGCGCATGGGCGTTATTGCCGCTGCTGACGATTCCGTATGCGGCTTCCACTGCGCGCGCGATATTCATTCTGAAGCGGTTCGAAGAGCTGGTGCCGATGACCCCAAAGGCAGCGCGGCTGCTGCTCGTGTACGGGGTGTTGCTGGCAATCGGCGTTGCGGCTTAGTGTGGTGGTTGCGGCACTACTTGTCATAACGGGGCACGGCAATCTCACCCTCGTCACTGAGCAGGTCCCGGCGCTGCGAATCGTTCAGGATCTTTTCGAATGGCTGCATGGTGCCGTCGACGCGCATCCAGCGGCGAACCGGCCGGATGCCGTGACTGTAGTCCACGTACCAGTCCACATGACCGGTGTATAGCGGCTGGATTGGTACACCGGTGGTATAGTGCCACCCGAAGATTGCCACGCGGTGAGGGTTTTCTGAAAGCCTGCTCGTCACAACGACATCTTTCTTGATGCCAGCGACAAACGCCCCGTGCCCGATCCCTTTGAGCTGATCCTCGATGATTCTGTGATGCTGGAGGAACGTCAGCGGCGACTCGCGATCGACGGTCAATGGACGCGGATCGAGGTGCGCTGTTGCAGCAGTCCAGATGTCGTTTACCATCTTGCGCGTCGGTAGCACGAACCCGAATGCATCGCAGAAATCCTGTGCCGTATACGGAATCATCGGCATGCGCACGAAGTCTTCATCGGAACCGATCGCGAGATAATCGGGCATGACGTCGTAGGCGATCGTGTGCTTTACGCTATCGCTCCCGACAGCGCTTACTTCGACAGTACGAAGCTTTCGCAAGAATGAGGGGATGTTACCCGCGAACAACTCCCGGCGAATCGCTGCCTCGCGTTCCTCGCGCGACAGGCGCGCAAGAGACGCGATGAATGCGCTTCCCGTCATTGCATTCGCGGCACGCGCCGGAATGTCTGGCGGAGCAGCGGGAGGCAGCGTCACATCGGATTCGATCCACTGCGCATAAGCGCGTGCAGACTTCAGAACTGCGGAATCCTTGTCGTAGGCCGGGCGTCGCACGAGCATCGCGTGCATGTAACCGTTCATCTCACCGATCATTTCGGTGTGCAGAATCCGGTTTTGCGGATTCGGATGAAGCAGGATTTCAATCTGAGGCGCGCGGTAGCGAAGGAACGGGCCCAACGTGTCTGCAGTAAACTCAAACGGTTCTCTCAGGTAATTCATCATGCGCGAAGAGGCTCGCCAGGTTCCACCCGAGTCGGACACGACCTTTTTCCCATCGAGCATGATGTTACGGTCGTCGTAGGCAAGCACGACGAGAGTGTTATGCGGATCGCGACGAAGCCACTTGACGATCTTCTCGCCGTGCGGATAGTCGAAGTTGTAATTCGCGTCGAGGAACGCGATGCGTTCGAGCCAGGACGGCAACGTGTCCTGTCCTTCGATGAATCCAAACATGAACGAGCCGCCGCCACTGTGTCCGGTGAGCGTGACGGCGAGGTTGTTCGGACTGCCGATGGCAGCACGGATCTGGTCGACGATCTCGACGATGCGTGCGTTGGCTCGTTCGTACCCGTGTACACGCCGCCATTCCGGCCAACTCTTCGTGTCGGCTTCGAGATACGCGACAATGGCTTGAGGGAGACCTCTCGCGCGTAATGCACGTGTTTGGGCTCCAATGTGCTGAATGTCGTAGTGCCAGTCGACGCCTTCGGCGAGGCTGCGTCCGATGGTTTGCGCCGTCGAATTACCGTTGGGCAGTGCGTAAAGAATGAGGTCGACACGCTGCCGTGTGTCGAGATGGGCCGGCGCTACTAGTGTAGCGGTGACACCGGGATACAGCTCGAGCACGCGTACGTGTTCGCCGAAGCTCCCGGATGGCGCAAAGTCTCGAAGATCAATTCCGGGTCGCCGCGGTGCACACGCCGAGAGCAGCAACACAAATGCGAGCGCTGCTGACCGGCAAAAGCGGCGTCTACGTCTGTGCGCTTCAGCGTTCGTCAGGCCACATGCCACGACGCTATTCGGCGTCAGCGCTCCGCGGAAGGCGCCGGAGTATTGCCCCGGCCAGGAAGTAGGCGGCGCCGAGAAGAAGCGCCGCGGGAACCCATGCTTGACGACGTGATGCGTCCATGTGTGTAGCCTAACGCCGAGACCTCTCCTAGCTACTTGTCATGCGTGGGCTGCGAACTCGCGATTACCGCGACCCGTGCGGCAACCTCCTTCATTTGCCGTCCGCGGAGCCGTGCCCAACCGGGCAGTCGAAGCCCGCCAATCCCAAACATACCTGCACCCATGGTCGCCATGGCCAGCGACACCAGCATACCTTCGTCGCCGGCCCCGCCACGAGCGAGATAGGCGACTGCCGCTACAGTTGCAAATCCGATCAACCCGATCCCTCCGATCATCAGAGTGCGAGCGTCGCCTTTGAAGGTGCGGAGGCGAATCCGATGTCCGGTCGGCGTAGGCTCGAGGAGAGCCTGCAGGTTGCCGTTGGCCCATTGGCGAAACGAGCCTTCACGTTTCAAACTCCCGCGCGCATCGAACGTTTCGCGCAGATCCACGACGAACTGTTCCCATTCCTCGTCGGTGAGGTTTCGGTTGAGATCGATGGTCAGTCCAACTCCGATCGGGAAACCGAGGAATTGACGCGAGGTGGGGCGACCGCCAAGTTCGATCACCTTTGCGGCCTGAACCAGCTGCTCGGGTGAGATGCCGACTTCGCGCCCGATTTCCTGAAGTTGGGTCAGCGTCATCCCTTCGCCCGATGGGAGCTGACGCTGGCTGGTGTGCTGTGCCTCGGCCGCCAGCTCGAAGATCGCCGCGACTTCCGCCTCATTGAATCGTCGGTCAGTCATACAAAAAAGATCGCTGTCCGCGGCGTCTGAGGCAAAGTGCCGCGACGCATCAGCTTGCCGCTAGATCAGTTCGATGCGCACTCCGCCGCCTGGCTTGTCGAGCATGAGAATGGTCTTCTTCTCTCCGCTATTGAGAGGGACGACGATCTTGACCGGGGCAGTCGCCCAGCCAGAAGCGTCCGCCGGCGTTTGCCAGATCCGCACTTCCCAACTTCCGACGGTGCTCTGATAAAATGGCGCGCTGAGATCGTTGGGCTGGGCTTGGTAGGTAAACGGAAACTGCCACGAGATAGGCTGTTGATAGTCGGGCTGAGTGCGATACACCTGCAATTCCCCGGCATTAGGCGCCAGATGGAGTACACGCACCTTCGTCGCCCCGGACGGAACAACACTACCGGTGTCATCGAGCACCGCACTGGCAACAGCGCCATTTGAGCCGCGCACGGCCGCGATCGTGTTCAGCGCGCCCGTCGTTATCGTGATCGACTGCGATACGGACCCACCGGTGCCGGTTGGCCGAAGCACAAGCGTATGGTTGCCGGATACAGGCGCCGCGGTCCCGATTGAACCGGCGGCCAGGGACTCGATGGCCACGGCGCCGTCAATCAGCACATCTACCGGAGTCGTAAACGCGTTGACGACGCGGAGCGCAGGTTCGCCAGTGGTGCAGCAGGCGGTGGGTCCATCGTTTCCGCACGCGGCGATGAAGGATAGCAACAGGAAAGGAGCTGCTCGCGCAATGTGTCGCACAATGAATCGGGTGTTGGTCACGGATAAAGGCCCTTCTCAACGGCGCGCGATGTCATCGTGGCCCGGTATTCCATGGATGAGGTGTAAAGAACCACCGCGGGAGCGGCATAGTCAGTCAGGAGAAATGCGCCCAGCAACGCTGTTGGAAATGGGATAAGAACAACAGACAGCAACAGGAAGCCATTTGCATAGATAAATGATGCGGATGATTTATATACCAGTTTGAGGGCAGCGTGGTGATTGACCCAGGTTATGAGGATAATGCCAAAGCTATGCTTTCTGTTGAAGGGAGCTTGACGTCGATAATCAACAACGTCAGCGCTATTGCAAACACTCCATCGCAAAAAGCTTCCAGTCGTGAGTTGGCGTTTGCTTCTGCCATAGTGTGTTGGTTGTTAGAGGTGTGCACCGCCCGTTTCCAGGCACAATCTGTCACGAACCGTCTCCGGCATTGACTGATAGCTTCCGGATCTCGTACCGGGTCATGATAAGGTCGGCGCTGCTGCCGGTGCCAGCGAGATACCCGCGGAACTCACCCGCCGCTTTCACGAAAGCTCCAAGGACTATCGCCATGGTTGTCAGGGCTGGCATCGGCTCCTTGCGGGCCGCTTCACGGACACCCCCCTGGATACGCGAAAGTATCACGAGCGCAATGAGCGGTGAGCCAGCGGCGTATGCAATCCGTCTGAACCACGACCATCGAGCGCTGCGATATCCTCCTATCAGCACGCCCGCGAGAAACCGCTCATGAATCCAGGGGCCGAATCGGCAGAGATTGACGTGGCGGATCGCGACCGCGGGATCGAAGTAGGCTTGATGACCGCGCGCCTTCAGTCCGAGGAAGAGCTCATCGCCGAAGGTTATCGCGTGGTCCAAGCGGTCACCGAACTCGAGCAGAACCGATCGCCGGAACGCAGCGTTGTACGACGGGGTTCTCTCGATCTTGCCCGCCGGCAAATCCTGGAGCCACGCGCCGTAGTCGCTGAGAAATCCAGCCCGGCTCAGCCCCCTCTCCGGGTTCGCGTTTCTGAATCCGGGGACGACGACGCTCCACGGTCCTGACAGCGCCTTCACGACTGTCGCCGCGAGATCGGCATCGGGGTAGGCGTGGGTTTCGGCAATGAACACGAATGGTGCCGTCGCGTGTCTGACTCCAAGTCCTCGGGCGGGGGACAGGGAATCGATCGAAGCCGTTTGAACCACCTGAATGCTCTGAAAGCCGACTATATCATTCGTGTGCGACCGAAGATCCTCCGCCCCGGTGGTGACGAGCACGAGTTCGACACGATCTGCTACGGTTTGTCGTCGCCAGCTCTCGATCGCCAAATCGACTCGCGCGTAGGTGTCGGTGACCAGAATGACCGATAAGTCTGGCAAGTCTCTGGAAACACTCTCCATGTCGTGCGGCTACCTCGTGGCAGCATGCCATTGAAGTCGGATGCCTGACTGTGAGTAACTCGATTAATGCATGAGAACGCGGCGAACAAACATCGCGATAATCGCTATGATGCCGACTATCGCAATGCCAATTGCGCGGAGTCCCTTACGCGGCTCAGACAAGATGGTTGGGCCTTCCGACGCGACATCGATGCTCTGTCGGAATAGTAAAGTCTGCCTGACTAGTTATCAGGCAGCAGGGGCGCCATTCCAGCGACGCCACACCCTGCGGCACAAGAGAACGAACCCAACCGCACCAAGTCCGCCTATCAACGAGATTCCAAGTTCTTCGGCAGTGCTCAGGGGTCGATCGCTAGTCGCACGCGAATGCTCAACCCACCGCAACACTACGATGGAACCGGCGACGGATGAATACAATGCGATCCGGAAGCTGCTCCCAAAGCGGCCACGGTTTCTCGGGGAGCTTAGAGAGGAGCGTAGGCCAGATCCGAACCCACGCCAGAACGCCGGCTTGGTTGCAAAGCGGGACGCACTACGGAAATCCATAAATCCCTCCGAGATTGTTCTGTGGCTGGACTGCCTAACGATATACCTCTTTGCCTGCTGCCGTTGTCAGGCATGAATCCGCAGCATGTAGCTCACGCCAAGTGCACATACATACAGTTAGCTCGCCACCAGATCCGGGGGCGTCGGGATCAAGATACTGCAGCAAGTCACCCCTCCTTCGGCCTTCTGCAACTCATCCGTCTCAACCAAATGCACGTTGATGCCGTTTTGTTCCAGACGTTGGCGCGTTTCATCGTACGTAGCCGGGTAGATCACCTTCTCCCCTATCCACAGTGCATTCGCCCCGAATGGCTCGCCGGGATCTACGTCAATCTGATGCAGGCCTCGAAAGGAAGACGAGTCCACCCAGGCGGAGTTCAGGAGAATGACATGCTCAGCCACTCGAGTCACGGCACTCTTCAGATGCAAGCACCCGGATAGCTTCATTGGCTGAACACGATATCCGTATGCCGAAGCGAGCTCCGCCAACTGTCGAATGCCCTCTGCATTTGTGCGGGTTGACTGACCTACGTAGATGGTGGAA
>Ga0097691_1002512_pt1 | contig 12156 bp, 9 predicted proteins | sample NGESurdeep072012_8_FD_72858 | JGI IMG/M metagenome (GOLD analysis project Ga0097691, IMG submission 72858) | Arctic peat soil microbial communities from Barrow, Alaska - NGEE Surface sample 210-1 deep-072012 | ecosystem: Environmental > Terrestrial > Soil > Wetlands > Peat ...
TTCGCGGACGAGTTTTGCGCCTTCCTTATTCACCAGCAGCTTTCGGTCTCCGAGGTCGTACCCAACTGCCACGTTGCCGCCCATCCACATGCCCTTTTTCTTGGAAGCGGCAATCTTGTCGCGGATGCGCTCGCCTGTGACCTCGCGCTCAAACTGGGCGAAGGACAGCAGAACGTTCAACGTGAGCCGGCCCATCGAGCTCGTGGTGTTGAACTGCTGCGTCACGGAGACAAAACTGATGTCCCTGCTATCAAACGCTTCGATGATTTTGGCGAAGTCGGACAGCGATCGGGTCAACCGGTCGACCTTATAGACGACAACGGCGTCAACCTTTCCCTGGCCGATGTCTTCCAGGAGAAGCTTCAGCGCGGGACGGTCCATCGTTCCACCGGAGAACCCGCCATCGTCGTACTTGGTCTTGATCACAGTCCAGCCCTCGTGTCGCTGGCTGGCGATGTAGGCTTCGCAGGCCTCGCGTTGCGCATCGAGGGAATTAAAGGACTGTTCGAGTCCCTCTTCGGACGACTTTCGAGTGTAGATCGCACACCGGATCTGTCGCTTTTTGATTGCAGTTGCTTTCATCTGGCTGTCCGATCCTTGCCGGTCTTCAGCCCGAAGAACAACGGCCCCGACCAGCGGGTTCCGGTGATGTGGCGCGCGATCTCCGAGAGGCTGGCGAACTTCTTGCCGCGGTATTCGTAGCCTGAACCGTCCACCATCACTTCGTGTTTCTCGCCGCGCCACTCGCGAATCAGGCGGGTTCCTGCGCGGATCCGCGGGCTGTCGGTGAGCACCGCCGAGGGGTTCCTCTCCAGCGCCTTGGCCAGCGCGCGCAGGCGCTTGAGCGTTGAAGGTTTCAGTCCTCCGTACGCCCTCTCCTGCATTCTGTAAGCCAGTACGGGAATCATCGCCTGCCGCCGTAACCTGGGAGGAGCCGGCCGTCCGAGCGATTCCAGCCACAGTGATTTGAGCGCAGATTTAGTGAGCTTCGGCAGTTCGGCAATGCGGTTTTCTATCGAACTGTCCACCTCGTTTTGCCTCCTTTCTACCAACCACATTCACGCTCGCAATGGGCAAGGAGTCAAGCGAAACTCGGGCGGGAATATATTTCTGCCTAAGCGAGGAAAGCCGCGAAAACATTGAGCAAAACCCCGCTCGATGCTTGGGCAAGTCTTGGTCGTCGTGCTCCATGAATTCGATAAGGCAAAGGAGGCGGAGAGAAACACACGGGTGCCATCGAAGCGGCTCTGCCTATGCCACAGGAGCTGTCACCCCTCACCGAGCTTTGCCCAAATAAGCAGAGTTAAGCGTGTCGTGGCCGTAACTTTATAGCCCAGCGCTGGCTTGGCGCGAAACGGAAGCGTATTTCTCTGCTGACCTATCAGCGGAGAAATCGTTACACAAGATAACACCTTCCACCTGGATTGACCCGTTTCTCCGCCCAGCGCAATGCCTGCACCAGGCTATCGACCTGATCGTCGTGCCGTCCGTTCGGAAAGGTCAACAGTTCGTTGATGAACTCCTCCACCCAGCCGTTGTGCGATTTCAGTTTGCAAATATGAACACGTCCAGCCAGAAAGAGTTCCAACACCAAGGAGGCCCGTACGACCTTGTCATGTTTGGCTTGGTGGTAGAACCAGCGCAGGTGGGCTTTCCTCATATACTCGAGCAGTGAAATACCGCTGCCGGCGGCTTCCACAATAAAGGTCACGTCGCCACGAATACGGCGGACATAGGATAATGCCTTGTATTTCAGCATTTCGTAATCCCAGCGGCCGCGCTCAACATAGAGAACAAAGTGGCCGTCGCGGTTGGAATAGCCCAGCGTGAGCGCAGAATAGTCTGCCGTTTCCGATGTTGACAAGGCAGAGTCGATGCTGACCCACCAGTAGCCGTCTGGTCTGGTCTTGGGAAAGTGATCAATGATGTGAAGATATTTTTGCTTGATCAATCCGCCGCTCGGTGTCTCCGGGCTTTGCTGGTATTGCGATACAAAGTTGTACGTACCGATCTGGTCGCGGATCCGTTTCAGCGTATTCAGATCCTCGTACTCGGCATGCAGGGGTTCACCATCCTTGCGGTAATAGGTGTCCGTAGCACTGACCGGAATGAACGCATTGCCGGTGGCAATGGCCGGGAAGGAGAGTTTATTGAAGCCGCCGCTGTCCTGTGCAAACCCGGTCAGATCATTGACGTGCAGGCGCTGCATGACAATGATCATCACGCTGCGTTTCTTGTCATCGAGCCGGCTGAACAGGGTGCTCTGGAACCAGTCGTTGGCTTTTTTGCGCGTGCTGTCCGAATTCGCCTCTTCGGGCTTGATCGGGTCGTCAATGATGATGAAATCGCCCCCGCGCCCGGTCAACGTCCCGCCGACCGAGGTCGCGTAACGGAAGCCACCCTGATCGGTTACAAACTCGTTCTCGGTGGTTTTAGTGGGCTGGACATGCGGGAAGATTTTGCGGTACCACGCGCTTTCCACAATGCGCTTAAAATCGCGTGCGAGCGTCTTGGCCAACTCATCGGAATAACTGATACAGATGATCTTTGCGCTGGGATCCTGGCCCAGAATGAAGGCGGGCAGGACGACGGAGGTGATGAAGGACTTGAGTTGCCGGGGTGGCAGGTTAATGATCAGCCGTGGTTGCTCTCCCTGAATGCTGAGTTCCAGGCTGTGGACGATGGCGTGAATGTGCCAGTTATCCAGGAATGTCTTGCCCGGATAAATGGTGTTGAACGACTGCGACAGAAAGACGTTAAGGTCCAATCTGACGGCGGCCCAATAAGCTTCTTCATCGCTTAATCGCATGATCAAATCTCCTTTGAAGCTTTCGTTAATTTCGTGCTGCCGGCTTTTTGCCGCTGAATGACGTAGGAATCGAGGAGGCTTCGGAAGTTGTCCGGGAGCATGGCCTCGACACCGGATTCCTCAAACTTGCCGGTGCGACGCAGGATCTCGAACAGGGTCATCAACGCCTTCAGGTCGCCCTGCAGGGCACCGGCCACGATCCGTTTCACCATGGCCTGCATGCGGGTAATGGTTTTCTTCTTGCCGTTCTCGTTGACGACGATGGACTGACCGAGCTCCTGTTCCAGAATTGTCAGAAAGTTGGTTGAACCCTTCGGACGGCCCTTGGGATTGCCGGATTTTCCCTTCTTGAAGCGCCCGCTCTCAGGTGGGCGCCGGTATCCGATCTCATAGGCCATGGCCGCTCTCCATGTCTGCCCCAGACAAGCGGCTGGCCAGTACCTGGTCCCAGGTCTGTCCGGTCGCTTCCAGAACGGCTTCTTTTCCTGTGACCCGTTGCCAGCGCATGACGCCCACATCGACGTACTGCGGATCGAGTTCGATGGCTCTGGCCTGGCGACCGGTGCGTTCGGCGGCAATCAGGATCGTGCCGCTCCCCGCGAAGGGATCGAGGATGATCCCCTGGCGATGGCTGCAATCCCGGAGGGCGTCAGCCATGAGACTGACCGGTTTGACCGTCGGGTGCAGGGCTAGCAGTTCATAACCTTTGCCCTTGAAGGTATTGACGCCGGAGTAGGTCCACACATTGGTCCGATAGCGGCCATGCTGGCCGAGCTCAAAGTTGTTGATGTGGGGTGCCTCGCCCTTCTTAAAGACGAACACCAACTCATGTTGGCTGCGGTAGAAGCTCCCCATGCCCCCGTTGTCCTTGACCCAGACGCAGAGCTGAAGCGGTGAGCCGAACAAGGGCAGAGCGGCCTTCTGGATTTCCATGGAATGGCGCCAGTCCATGAAGTAGTAATGCACGGCACCGTCCTGACTGGAGGCGTGCGTATGGGAAAACGCCGTATTCAGGAAGGCCGTGAACTCACTGGGCGTCATTTCGCCGCTGGCCATTTTGAATTCTTTGTGATGGACTTTCCCAGAGCCACAGACATGACCATTGATCGGCACGTTGTACGGCGGGTCGCTAATGACCATCTGTGCCAGAGCGCCCTGCATGACCGTCTTGTAACTATCGGCACTCAGCGCATCGCCGCAGAGTAGGGAGTGACTCCCTAGCCGCCACAAGTCACCCACCCGTGAAACAACCTCTGCCGCGATATCGTCCGGTTGAAGGTCGTCGGGATCACTTCCGGGGGGTTCTTCCGCACCGTCGAACAGGATGTCGATCTCGGCGGTACTGAAGCCGGTCGTCTCGATGTCGAAATCTTCAGCGATCAGGAGTTCCAACTCGTCTTTGAGGAGTGTGGCGTCCCAACCCGCCAGTTGGGCGAGCTTGTTGTCGGCGATGACATAAGCGCGCTTCTTGGCTTCGGACAGGCCGGCAATGACGCGGGTAGGGATGGTCGGAAGTTCAAGTGCTTTAGCCGCGAGGACGCGGCCGTGTCCGCTCAGAATAACCCCCGCTTCATCGACCAGAACCGGGGCGGTGAAACCGAATTTCTGGATACTGGTCTTCAGCTTGGCCAGTTGCTTGTCGTTGTGGGTGCGGGGGTTTCCGGGCCACGGTTTGAGATCATCGGGCCGGCGATCAATAAGGCCGCCAATCGTTACAACCTTGGCTTCAAGTACTTCGGTTTCTTTGGTCTTCATCGGAAAGCTCCTTGTATCAGTAGGTTCTGATACGCGGGAGGGCAGACCAATGTGACCTCAAACAAAAAACGCCAAGGAGCGGCGATCTTTGTCGGAGACCGACATTGATCTGCCACTCCATTGGCGCGGACCTAAATCATATCAAAAAACGTTACGGCAGATATATTTTTTTTGGGGTCTGAGCAAGTTAAATCCTGGTTCGAATTCTTTGTATTGATCTTCGCGGAATTGTCCACGGCATGGGTTCTTGATCTGGCCGATTGAATCCCTGTTATGCGAATTAGAATTCCCTGTTCTATTTTCCATCAAACAGGGGCGGAGGGGCTGAAGGATGGCTCTGGGAATGGATTTCCGGCGGAACAGCTGCCATTGAATTTGTCAAAATTCTTGAAATCCCCTGTATTTTTCCCTGTTACAGGGAATTCCCGGCGGAGAAGAGTTCGCACGTGACTGCGTCCACCGCCAGTATTCCTGAAATTCCTGAACAGGTACAGCCCTATGGTTTGAGGCAGATTGTGTGCGCGACGGGCGCATACTATTGCCTGCGAACATCCCCATGAGGACGAACATCCAAGGCTCGATCTGGTTTTCGTTCTACCGTTTCCTGGTGTTATTGCCGCTGCTGGTCGCCGTGGTATTTCGTGCGGCCGGTGGGAGCAGGGGGTTCGTGCTGGAGTTGGCGGTCGCCTGCGGATTTGTCGGCTTGGCGATCGTTGCCTTCGAGTTCGCGCTGGTAGCGCGACTCAAAGTTGTCGCCGGCGCTTTCGGCCAGGACGCGCTGCAGCAGTTCCACAAGCAGATCGGATACGCATCGCTGCTATTCCTCTGCGCCCATCCGCTGCTTCTTCTGGTTCGCGGATATCCAGCCCAGATGCTGAACCCGATGGACAGCGCTACGCCGTGGATGTGGCGGTCGGGAGTGATTTCGTTCTACCTGCTGATTGTGCTGATTGTCTTGTCGGCAGGCCGCAGGCTGCTGCGCATCAGCTACGAGTGGTGGCAATTCTCGCACCAGTTGCTCGCCCCGACGGTCCTCTTACTCGCGCTCATCCACATCTTCACCGTGGCCGGGTTTACCGGCACGCCGGCGATGAAAGCACTTTGGATCGCGTATGGCGCCGGAGTGCTGGCCATCACCGTTTATCACCGCGTCCTGATGCCGCTCAAAAGCTGGCTGCGGCCCTGGCAGGTGGTGCGCAATGTGGCGGAGCATGGTCATTCGCATACGCTGGTGCTACGCCCGGTGCGGCACGCCGGGCTCAACTTCGAGCCGGGTCAGTTCGCATGGCTCAATATGGGCAACACTCCCTTTCATCGCGAAGAACATCCGGTCTCGTTCTCTTCGTCCGCCGAGATCCAGCCGGGCGGCGAAGTTGCGTTCACGATCAAGGCGCTGGGCGACTGGTCCAGCAAGGTGGTTCCGGAAATCGCACCCGGTACAAATCTCTGGCTCGACGGACCCTACGGAGTGTTTACACCCGATCGCGAACAGGGGCCGGGATTTGTTTTTCTCGGGGGCGGCGTCGGTATTACGCCGCTCTATTCCATGTGCCTGACTTTGGCTGACCGCGAAGACGTGCGGCCGGTGTACCTGTTCTATGGCAGCCGCGATTTCGAGGAACTGACCTTCCACGAGGAGTTCGACCGGCTGGCCGCCCGCATGAACCTGAAGATCGTCTATGTGCTTGAACAAGGCTGCGAAGGATGGCAAGGTGAGACGGGCCTCATCGATGCCGGCCTGTTGCGCCGTCATCTCCCGAAGCAGTCCCGGCGCTATCAGTACTTCGTGTGTGGGCCGTTGCCGATGATGGATGCCATGGAGAAGATCCTGCCCCCGATGGGAATTCCAGCGGAGCAGATTCATACCGAGCGCTTCGATATCGTGTAGGAGCAGCCATGACTCACGTGATGGTGACCCGCGCCGTGGTCCTGATGACAGTAGTGCTGGCGGGGGCGTGTTTGTTGTTCGCGGTGGTCATTCGCTAGTCTGCCGGCGAGGTGAGCTGCGCGGCTGACCAATTCCCATTTACCAGTAAGGTATGTACTCACGACTTAATAATCGCTAGTTTTTGTGCCGGCCTAATAGAATCAACAAACTAAGCCCAAGTAACCCGGCGATTTCCAGAGGGCTTTTGGACGAAAATGTTTATCAAAGAGCTAATGGCAACCGAGAGACACAACTCCCTGCACGCAAGCATGCGGATAGAGAATAGTACGCCGCCGGCAGGTTGTATGTGATGTGGGTCACGGATGCGTATGACCGAGCCATTTCCGATTTCCGATTTCTGATGGGAAATCGAGACCGAGTCTTCTGTGGTCAGTCTTCGGTCGTCAGAGACATTTCCACCCTCCGCCAAAACCGGGCGAATGTGCGAGCCACCCACGAACAACCCCGGCCAAGCCAAAAGCATGTCTTGGGACTGAACAAAAACCGGGCTAGACCGGGGCACCCTCAGGAGTCATTCAGGTGCTTGGCCGGGCCACGCGCCCGTGTAGTCAGATAACCGTGCAAGTTCCCGCCACATGCCAGCCGGAAAATTAAGGTCAAAATCGTTTCCCAATCTTGCGTACCGGGAAGCGAGCGTACAATCATTGCCGTTTTCCCATTCAAAGAAGGAAATTCCGGACAGAGGTAATGACTGATGAAAAGACTAATCCATGCCCTAATGTGCCTCGTTTTGGCGGTTTCAGTGCTCGGAGCGCAGGAGACGAAGGCGCCAGCAAACGCTCGATCGAAAGCTCCGGCAACCGCGGCTACGAAAACTCCGGCGGGACAGCCGGCTCTGATTGACCGCGAACTTTTCTTCGGCAACCCCGAGATTGCCGGGGCGCAGATTTCGCCCAACGGCAAGTACATCTCGTTCCTCAAGCCGTGGAAAGACACGCGCAACATTTATGTCAAGGGAGTGGACGAGCCGTTCAGCGCGGCGCGGCTGCTGACGACTGAAATCAAGCGCCCGATAGCGGGCTATTTCTGGTCCCTCGATAGCAAATACGTCCTGTTCGTGAAGGACAAGGACGGTGACGAGAACTACAACATTTATGCGGTCGATCCGGCGGCCAGGCCGGCCGAAGGGGCGGAGGCGCCGCCCTCGCGCGACCTGACAGGCCTGAAGGGAGTTCGGGTCGCCATCTATGAACTTCCGAAGATCGATCCCGACACGGTCTACATCGGACTGAACGACCGCGATAAGGCATGGCACGACCTTTACAGGCTGAAAATATCGACGGGCGAAAAGACCCTGGTACGCAAGAACACCGACCGGCTCACGGGTTGGGTATTCGATCTGAAAGGTGAATTGCGCCTGGCCACCCGCTCGCCCGAGAACGGTGACACGGAAATTCTGCGCGTGGATGCAGACAAGTTCAGCAAGATCTATTCCTGCACCGTCTTCGAAGCCTGCGCCCCTATCCGGTTCCAGAAGGACGGCAAGCTGGCGTACATGGAAACGAACAAGGGCCCAGGGATGGACCTGGTTGCGCTGGCGCTGCTGGATCCGGCGACAGGCGATACCCGGATCGTGGAAAGCGACCCGCTGAAGAAGGTGGACTTAGGCGGGGCTGTATTCTCCGAGGTGACCGACGAACTGGTTGCGACTGTCTATTCCGACGACCAGTGGAATCGCCGCTACTTCAAGGACAAGGCGCTGGAGGCCGATTACAACTGGCTGAAGACGAAGTTCCCGCACATGGAACTCGCCGCCGGATCCAGGACGCTCGACGAGCAGGTCATGCTGGTGACCACGTACAGCGACACCGAACCGGGCGTCACTTACCTGTTCGATCGCCGCACCAAGAAACTCACGAAGCAATACACGGTCCGGGAGAAGCTGCCGCGCGCAGCGTTGGCCAGCATGAAGGTCGTACGCTACCCGTCGTCCGACGGCCTGGAAATCCCCGCCTACCTGACGTTGCCCAAGGGAGCGGAAGCGAAGAACCTGCCGACGATGATCACTCCGCATGGCGGGCCCTGGGCACGCGACGTGTGGGGATACAACACCTGGGCGCAGTTCTGGGCCAACCGCGGCTACGCCGTATTGCAGCCGAACTTCCGTGCCTCCACCGGGTACGGCAAGAAGTTCCTCGACGCCGGCAACCTGGAGTGGGGCCGCAAGATGCAGGATGACATTACCTGGGGCGTGAAGTACCTGATCGCCCAAGGCATCGCCGATCCCAAGCGCATCGGCATTATGGGCGGATCCTACGGTGGATACGCAACCCTGGCCGGCGTCACTTTCACGCCGGACCTGTACGCGGCCGCGGTGGACTATGTCGGCCCCTCGAACCTGATGACGCTGATCGAGTCCATTCCGCCGTATTGGGAGGCGGGGCGCAAAATGTTCTACCAGCGCATGGGGGACCCGACCACGCCAGAAGGGAAGGCGATGCTGGTCGAGCGTTCGCCGCTCACCCACGCGGCCAAGATCCGCACGCCCATGCTGGTGGTGCAGGGCGCGAACGACCCGCGGGTCAACAAGCGGGAGGCGGACCAGATCGTGATCGCGCTGCGCGACCGCGGCTTCCCGGTCGAGTACATCGTGGCGCCCGACGAAGGCCACGGCTTCGCCCGTCCGCAGAACAACCTCGCCATGTACATGTCGGCGGAGAAGTTCCTCGCCAAACATCTCGGCGGGCGCTACCAGGAAGGCGGCTCCGCGGAGGCGACGAAGCGCCTGGCGGAGATAACGGTCGATCCCAAGACTGTAGTGCTGGCGAAGAAAGTGGATGCGAAGTCGGTCGGCGTCCCCAAGACTGCGGTGGACTTGGTTCCCGGCACGTATAAGTACAAGGCGACGATTGCAGCCGGCACGCAGCAGATCCCGCTGACCATGTCCACGACCATTCGAGAAGAAAATGGCGCGTGGACGGCGGTGGACACAATGGACACCCCGAACGGGCAGGCAATCGATACCGCGACCCTGGAAAAAGGAACTCTCGTTGTGCGCAAGCGCAAGGTGCAGCAGGGCCCGGTGACGATCATGATCGAGATTGGGGACAACAAGGCTAGTGGCACCATGAGCATGGGCGGGCAGGACCGTCCGGTATCGGTGGAGTTGGGTGGTCCGCTGTTCGCTGATGCGGCCGGAGGGCTGCAATCGATCGCGTGTCTGCCCCTGTCCGAGGGCTACACCACCACGTTCCGCAACCTCGATGTGCAAAAACAAAAAGAGAAGTTGATGGAGTTAAAGGTAGTGGGTGTCGAAAGCGTCACCGTGCCCGCGGGGACGTTCGACGCATTCAAGGTTGAACTTTCGTCATCCGACGGCGATAAACAGACGCTTTGGGTGGCGAAGGAGTCGCGCAAAGCGGTAAAGGTCGCGGCGGTCCTGGCATCGATGGGCGGTGCGACGATGACAATGGAGCTCATGCCGTAGGGTCGCATGCACAGTTGGCCGCGTCGCGGGATGCGGCCAACTGCATTGCGGCATTTCCCAGTTCGAACTCGCTTCGCAGCGTGTCCCGCCAGTGGAAGCGCGACCGCCCACGCTCTTCGCTCATGAATCTCCCGCTTGCGATAGAATCAGTGCAGGCAAAAAGGAGACGCGATGAGTTGCTGCGGTGGGGGCAGTCAAATCGGTGGTCCGCCTCAGGACGAACAGAACGCTTCGGGGCGCAAAGTGTTCTGCGTCAAGTTTCAGCGCGAGATGCCCGGCCTGGACGAGCCGCCGTTCGACAGCCCGCTGGGCCAGCGGATTTACGAAAACGTGTCGGCCGAGGCGTGGAAGCTGTGGGGCGAATACTGCAAGATGGTGCTCAACGAGTACCGCCTCAACCCGGCGAACCGGGCCGACCAGGAAGTCATCCTCAAGTACATGGAAGAATATTTCTTCGCCGAGACCGCGGCCTTCCCGCCGGGCTACGTGGCGCCGAAGAGCAAAAGCTAGTCATCCGACATCGGTAGCCAGTAGCCAGTTTGCTAAAGCCAGAATCATTTTTCGGCTTTTGTTTTTTCTCCGCTTCTGCGCTGATCTTTTCTACTGGATCTTCACCACGCCCGGCGCGGTCGGCGGGAAGTTCGTCATCACCGCCGGATCGTGTCCCGGAATGATCAGCTTCGGATTGGCCGCGAGCTGTTTCATCCGGTCCTGCGCGCGCAGGTTGGAGTCGGCATCCAGCGTGGCCGCGATGGGCACGTGTTTTTCCAGGTTCTCGTACAAATACATATTGTCGCTGGCAAGCACCACCGTGCCGCCCGCGGTGCTCACGCCGACGTACTGCGACGCGTATGTATGCTTGCCGCCGGTATAGCACGTGATACCGGGCAGGATCTCCTGGGCGTCGCCGTTCACCAGCCCGACTCGTCCCTGCGTGTTCAGCTTGACCAAAGCCAGCACATCTTCGGGATCGATGCCGCCGTGCGTGCGACGCGATTGCCACGCCTCGCCCGCGTAGTACTGCAACTCGTCTTTTTGGATCCAGATCTTCGCGTTGGGGAACAGGTCGAGGCCGTCGGCGTGGTCCCAGTGCAGGTGCGTGATGATCACGTCGGTGATGTCCTCCGGTTTCAGACCCACGCGCTGGAGCATCTCCGATGGTTTGGTGAAGTCCTTGACGTTCCAGTCCTTGAAGAATTGCGGGCGGTAGAAGCCGGTGTCCACCAGGATGTTCTTGCCGTTGCCGCGCACCAGCCAGATGAGCATTGCGATGTCGAGCTTGCGCGCCTTGTCGGCGCCGGCAACCAGATCCGCAACCGGGAAGTCCGGGAGCGTCGCGTAACGCAGGGCATAGACTTCGTACCGCGGCTTGCTTTGTGCCAATGCGGGCAGGACGGCGGCGACAGTCAGAATCAACGCAATCAGGCGGGAGAGTTTCATAATGCGCGAGAGATTATCAGAATTGTGGCACCGGCTGCCCCCAGCCGGTCCGATCGAGCCTTATACCACCGGAATTGCGACCGAAATCTCGAAGCGAAGCTTGGAATAAGCGTCCCGTAACGCCCGCTCTACCTTTTCTGGCGTCTCTGCGCGCGCGAAAATAAATCCGAGATAGGACGCGCCTTCCGGCAGTGGGACGAGTTCCTGGCGCAGCTTCGCGGTGATATCTATGCGTTCGATTCCCACTATCCGCTCCGCCTCTTCCAGTCCTTCCGCACCTTCGTAAAATCCGGCCCGCGGGATCGGGATCATCATCACGCCCGAGGCGCGCGACTCACGCTCGTACCCGCTGACGTCCTCGCCAGCGGCGTGGCGCAGGATCAGTTCCTCGAGGGAAACAACAGCGGATTCCTCCCCTTCGCTCCGCTCAGGGTGGGAATGACAACTTTCAGGATTGCCGGGCGGGAGAAACCGCAGCGCTCCGGCGCAGAGTCCGCCGATCGGACGCGCGGCGATGTCGAGCATCCACGCGCCTTCGCCATTCAACCGCATTTCCATGTGCACCGGACCATGCGTGAGTCCGACGGCCGCAACTGCCAGCTCGGCGCAGCGCATGAGTTCCTGCTGCTCGGCAGCGTTCAGGCGCGAGGGCGTGACGTAAATCGTTTCCTCGAAGAACGGGCCGTCCAGCGGGTCGGGCTTGTCGAAGATGGCGAGTACGCGCAAGCGACCGCGCGAGACCAATCCTTCGACGGCGAATTCACGCCCCGCGATGAA
>Ga0097691_1002513_pt1 | contig 12153 bp, 12 predicted proteins | sample NGESurdeep072012_8_FD_72858 | JGI IMG/M metagenome (GOLD analysis project Ga0097691, IMG submission 72858) | Arctic peat soil microbial communities from Barrow, Alaska - NGEE Surface sample 210-1 deep-072012 | ecosystem: Environmental > Terrestrial > Soil > Wetlands > Peat ...
CAAGAACATCTGCCGGCCATGGCGGACGATCTTGCCCGCCGTCTGAAACAACCGCCAGCGCACGGTCTGCACTTGCGAACGCTCCCATCCGCTTCCAAGCGCATCGGAGCGAAAGCCGAGATACAGATTGTAGGTCAGCGCCCCAATGGCAAAGAAGACGGCGTTGGCCTGAAACAAACCGCAGGGCATGTATTCCATGCCGAAGCCGACTTTCAAATCCTTGATGCGGTTCTCGCTTGCGTCGCCGCGTTGCGAATACCATTCCATCGTCGCGGCCGCGTCTTCATTCGGGCGATTGCTGGCGATGGCGTGATAGCGATAGGGCGACTTGTCCTCGAACAAATCCTGTTCCCGAGGACGTCGCATGACTATCAATCGGAACGCCCTGTCGGTCTTGTTCATGCAATGGACCCGTATGACCAAATAATTCAAACTGCAGGAAAGACAGGCAGTTATCGCGTCCCGGCGTAGCCTCGCCGCGTTTCGTCCGATAGGTTTTTTGGGGCGATCAATGGCGCCCATCGCGGATCGGCCGGCACACAAGGGGGACTTATGGAGTGGGCACGTATCCTGGCCTACATCACCGGGACGGTGGACCAGGAGCTGCTGCTGCGGAATGAGTATCTGGCTGCTGAAAACCGGATCCTGAGGGGCCAGTTGAGCGGGCGGCTGAGGCTCTCGGACGCCGAGCGAGCGACGCTGGGAGAGATTGCACATCGATTGGGCCGCAAGGCCCTCGGCGAGGTGGCGAATGCGGCCCTGCCGGACACCATCTTGGCCTGGTACCGCAAGCTGGTCGCCCGCAAATTCGATGGTTCGAAGTCCCGTCAAGGCCCGGGCAGACCGCGGATCAAGCGAGAGATCGAGCAACTGATCGTTCGCATGGCGAGCGAGAACCGTGACTGGGGTTATGATAAGATTGTGGGCGCCTTGGCCAATCTCGGATATGAGGTTTCCGATCAAACGGTTGGCAATGTTTTGCAACGCAACGCTCTGCCGCCGGCGCCGGAGCGCAAGCGCACGACCACATGGCCGGCCTTCATTCGGACCCACCTGGCGCTGTTAGCGGGGACCGACTTTTTCACGGCGGAAGTTCTGACGCTGCGCGGGCTGGTCACCTACTACGTGCTGTTTTTCATCCATCTCGAGAGCCGCAAGGTAGACATCGCCGGGATCACCGTCCACCCGAACGAGCAGTGGATGCAGCAAATGGCCCGGAACGCGACCATGGAGGGATGCGGCACCCTTCGAGACTGTCGCTATCTCCTGCATGATCGGGACACGAAATACACCCAGTCGTTCCGAGCGATCATCAAGTCAGGTCAGGTCAAGACGCTTGTGTTGCCAGCCCATAGCCCGAATTTGAACGCCTATGCGGAGCGGTGGGTGAGATCGGTGAAGGAGGAGTGTTTGTCGAAGCTCATTCTTTTTGGTGAGCGCTCCTTGCGGCGGGCGCTGAGCGAATATGTTGCGCATTACCATGCCGAGCGGAATCATCAAGGGAAGTCCAACGTCCTGTTATTTCCTCGGGTCACGGAAACGTGTCGCGAGGACCCTGTGCAATGTCGCGAGAGGCTGGGTGGGCTTTTGCGTTATTACCATCAGGAAGCCGCGTGAGTTGGCGGGCAGGTCTCGGACGATGCCGATGAAATCGTGGCCAGGCACACCTGTGCCGAGGCTGATGCATTGTTGACTACGATGATCGCCGGCGAACTCACGAGCCAGTTACCGTAGACCTTCGCCTGCGCAACCGGCCGATCAATCGATCAGGCGATGGGGACCGGACAGCGATCAACGTAGATCAATTTCGCGACTGAACAGTCAGGAGCCGCGGATCAATATTTTGGCCATACGGGATGGATGCAAAGCAACCGTATCGCCTTCCACTTCAATAAAGCCCCGAGTAGCGAGATCAGCAGTGACGATTTCTGTTTCTGCTTCTGAAAAGCCAAAATAAGCACCAAGCTTTCGTACGGAGACCCTGTCGAAAAGTTTCAGTGCGCGCAAATAGAATTCATCAACTACTGGCATTCGCTTATCGCGAGTCATATTAGCCGTTATCAGAAAGCGCCGACACGGAACGTTGAATCCGTATGTGAAGACAGGCAGTGGCTTTCTCGGTTCGGCCATCACACCTCTCCTGCTCGAAGCACATTGGCATTCGCCCGATGCGACATTATGAACTCCAATACCTTTCGCATCGGATGATCTGGCGCAGTATTGAGCCACATGTTCTTTGCGCCAACGATAAATAGATGTTCTTTCGCCCGTGACAGCGCCACATTGCAACGATTGAATGATCCGACGTGACCCGACCCGTGATGCGGATTGCATCGAACCAATGAAGTGATAACAATCGCATTTTCCTTTCCTTGATAAGAGTCAACGGTGTCGATTCTGACCAGGCGCCTGAACCGCGCTTCCCAAGGCCGTTGGGTGAAGGCCTGTTCGATCTTCACCTTTTGGCCGCTGTACATACAAATTATGCCAATCGGCGTTTCGCTCACACCTGCTGCAAGCGCAGAAACAAGCGGCTCGTTCTCTGATATTCGTTCTAGGATCGATATCGTGGCTGCCACTTCCGCCGGATTCCAAAACGAGTGTCGATTCCACTCCGGCCTTTTTTCGAGGTGATTGCGCTCAGCTGACGTATCAATCCATGTGAGCCGATGTGTTAAAGGCTTAGGCAGCGTGCCGCTAAATACGGGATCACCCTTGCGGTCATCCGAAGTTTTGAGTCGAACTTGATGAGGTTCGTAGAATACTTCAGAAATGAGGTCACATATCGCCGGGGCCATCCGGTATTGCTCGGTAAGAACTTGCCCATTCGCACGTCCAAAGTTCGATGCATAAGAGCGCTCAAAGTCACTTCTCGAAAGTTCTGCGCGCGAGATGCCCGGCATGTCTTCGGCAAGTCGATTGAGCACCTCTCTTTCGATCATAGGCCTAAGTTGGAGATGGTCACCGACCAATAACACTCGACGGCCCACTTGAATTGGGACGGCGAGCTCACCGGGCGTGCATCGAGCAGCTTCGTCGACGATAACCCAGTCATATATTTTCGCGTCAATACGGATTCTCGTCTGTCCAGCGCCAACACAGGTTGCAGCAATGATCACTCGCGTCTTGGCAAGAAATTCTTCAAAATTGCGGTGCGATGAGGCAAGAGCGTCCGACCATTCCAATGAAAGCGTGATTAGACCACGAACCTTAATTACATCGCCAGGGGACATGCCGGGGTAGCTCGCCAGCAATTGTTCGTAAGCATCATCTAGCTCGTCGTCAGCTTGGCCCGCGTTCACTTCTCGTCCCAGTAATTGTTTACCTGCCGATAGAAATGCGTTGGTTGCTGCGCGCAATGACGTTTCATAGCGGCGACGATCCTCGGGGGTCAGATCTTCCGCATTTTTTGCAGCTTCCGTCAGAGTGTGGATACGCCTCAACGGCCGGCCAAGAAGCCGATCAATTTCTACGGCTTTAGCTACAAACTCCCTCTTTAATCCAATTGCCGCACCGAGCGCGACGACACGATGTTTGAACGCCGTGTCGAACCTAACGCGGTAACGATCTCTTGATGAACTGGTATGATATGGACGTATTTTCTGTGTGATTCCTTTCGATCCAATTCGCAGTAGGCTTGGGCGCCTTTTGAGGCCCTTGAAGAGGTCAACCAACTTCTCGATCGCGTTATTGACGGCTTCGTTAGATTGGCTGGCGATCAATATTCTTTGAGCCCCGGCCTGCGTAACCAACCAGTGCACAAGGGCAGCGATAAAAAGTGTCTTTCCGGTGCCCGGGGGCCCCTGAAGGAGCCCGACAGGTCCGTACCGAACAATAAACCTAAACGCTTGCTTTTGTCCGGCGTTCAAACCATAAGCATCTAGGACGCTTTCCTCAATCGCTGTCGTGTGATCGACACTTTCCACTTCTGTGCCGGATGAAAAATATTGAATCAGGCCAGAAAGAGCAGCCTCGTCGTCGAGGATCTTCTTCACCGCTTTGCGTCGGCGGTCAAACGAAGCCCTAGAGCGCCGGTCAATTAGCGTGACGCGATCACCAGTAGTAAGTGTTCGATCGCTATAGCGGATGACGATCGTGCGCTCGTCTGTTTGAGTCAGATCGACCTCACCCACCTTGCGCCCATACAATCGCACGTCGACAGTGCTTTCCGCGTCGAAGTCGAAGTCGCCAACTCGGCGCTCATATGCGTACGCTGCGAACCCACCGCGGGATCCAAGGTCGCGAAGAATTTCAATTTCCGGCTGAAATGTCTCTTCCAAATCGATGAGACGTCGCCAATAGCGCGGAACATCGAGGCCCGCTCGGCCGGTGGCCGATGGCGTCATCTGGTCCGCAATAGCCTGCTCATCTACGGCCGGAGGCGACACGACTTCTTGTAAGAACGTCAGCAATTCGCCAAAACCAGAATTCGAGCCGTTTTCCAATTCGACAAAGCATCGCACGGTAAGACCATGCATCGAGGCGTGCATCAAGCTGCCGTAGGATACGTTGGTGAACCAGTGAGCCGGCTCTCGACCAACATACAACTCGAATCTCAGTTCTCGATCGACACCCGCGATGCTATACTGCACGCAGTCTCGCGAAATCCTTTGCACCCTGACAAAATAGTGTCCGTCGTCGGACTTCAGCGCCTCGTTCACTAAGTCAGGCGACCGCAGCACAAATCGAGGTGGCGGAGGCTCGCGTAGCAGGGCTCCTGCTTCCTTCAATGCAATTATGCCGGGTTCGAATGTCTCGATCGCTTGCCGTTGCAATTCGTCGCTCAAGACAGACAAAGCCGTAGCTAGACGCTCATCGTTAGCGTTAGTCAGGAGTTCAGTAGAAAGCTTAAGAGCCGCATATCGGTCGATTTGCTGCTCCGTCAGTTTCTCCCAACCTTCGGGACAATACTTCGTCGTTCGAACTAATCCGACGCCCACTTTCGAGAGATCGAATAGGTCGAGAAGAGAGACAGCGCTCCCGTCAGCCGCCAAGAGGACATTTTTATCCGAAATGTCGCCGTGATGAAGATCCATCGCATGCAATGCATCGGTTGCATGTATTAGCTTTTCTGCGATGTCTACAGCCGACGCAGCGTTGAGTGGTCCAACCTGATCAAGCGTGGTGCCGTCAACGTAACGATAGACGACGAATGGGCCCACCGGAGAGAGGCCGACGTCTACGACCTGGGGCAGGCTTTCGACCGGACTCACGATGAGCCTCTTTGCTCCTTCCACCAAGCTGGTTAAAGCCAGATCGATTGCAACACTCTCCCCGCGCCGCATTCCTAACCACAGCTTCACAACAAGTTGCTCGTCATTAGAAGCGCGATGCAAATAGACATTTACGCGCGTGGTCTGCTTGAGCATTTTGTGCTGGAGATATCGGACGTATGGAACGTCCGGCGTTTCCGCTCGCGCCTTCATAGACTTGTCGGTCATATAGCGACATAAAGCGCTCAAGCGCTTTGATTTGCGCCACGACCCTCTCTCGGGGAGGCAGCAAACGTTCCGGCTCCTCGGAGGCAACTCGGTGACCATAAAAGCGGTCTTCCGTGTACGAACGACGTTTTCAGGCGCGCCGGATGGAACCTCGGCCTCGATTTCCAACGTGACCGTGACCCCGGAGAAATTGTCTTCGGAGATCTCGACCGCTTCACCGCACCGCAAGCCATTGCATCAGGACGTGTTGCGGCGCGCCTTTAATAGTCCATTTTGGCCGCATACGCTGGTCACTACCTCGGTCGGCCAAGAAGGTTTGGATTTTCACGTCTGGTGCGACCAGCTGCTGCACTGGGATTTGCCCAACAACCCAGTTGATCTGGAACAGAGAGAGGGACGCATCAATCGGTTCGCGGGATTAGCTATCCGCCGTGCGCTGACGCGGCGTCCGGGGGAGTTGCTTGATAAGTGTCCGTCTGACGCCAGCCCGTGGGCCGCACTCTTCGATGGCAATCCTTTACTTCCAGAAACCAGCGAGAAAACGTCAGGCCTTGCACCATGGTGGGTTTACGAAGGGGCCATTCCAAACACTATGGTGATCGAACTACCCTTGAGCCGACAAGTGCTGCGCTTGAAGCGCCTGCGAGACGATCTACTGCTTTACCGGCTTGCTCTCGGCCAGCCGGATATTCGTAGCTTCGTTACAAAGGCGCGCACCATGCTGAAGTCGGATGATATTGCTCGATACGTGCTGGACTTATCGCCGCTGAGATTGCGATCTAGCCTACGTAAATAATGAATCAGCACTTTTCCGATGCTTGGCGTTCGCGAACGAGAAACGCCTAAGTCACCGTAGTGACTGTGCACGTCGTCGTGACCTCCCTCGGTGAAGTGGTCCAATCGTTTTCTTGCAGCGGCAAATGATAGCCTCAGGCGCCCTCTCCGCAATAAAACTAAATTTTAGCGGATAATTTTCAGGACGGGCGAGCAATCGCGCCATGTTCCATAACCTGTCATTCTGCGAATGCCGATCGCATGAACGCTGGCTTGAATAGCTCACGCTCGATCCTGGGTCTTCCTGCCCGACCCTGGGATTTCCAGCGCCAATAGGCCCTAAACCCTGCCCGATGCCACCGCAGGATAGTGTCTGGTTGAACAACTCGGGCCAAATCGAGCAGGCACGGCCAGAACCGGGTCATCCATACAGTAGGGCCCGATCACCACCCCGCAACCGGAGATGTTGCGGCGCCCGCCTCAGAGCGATGTTGAGTTGATGACGAAGAAAGAGGTTCTCGATTTCAAGCCGGTGCCGCGACTTAAACAGGTCGGCGACATACGATCCAAGCAGGTGGACGATCACAAGCATCGCATCAGATGATGTGCTGATTCTGTCTTACCGCGCGAATCCGGCCGGATGGAATTTTCGGGAATCACAAGTCCCATTAGCCGGCTGGAAACGTTCCATTAATCAAGACATCTTGAAGTCTTAGAAAATAGGAACGATCGCTCGCCCAATGTCTTTACCCTACATGCGGCAACCCCGCTGGCATGGGCCGGCTAAAGGAAACAGCTAATGAGAACGGAGACGGCTATAGATCGAGTACAGCTCGAGTTGCATCGCGTACTCGACCATATGCGTGCCGATCTCGATCGCAGTGAGATCCTGATGGCTGCGCTCAGCGCCTTCAGCAGGCCGGTTCCCGACTATGAACCCTGTTTTCGGAATATGCATCATCTGATGCTGACTGCGCACGAACTGCGCTAAACGGCCGGCATAAAAAACTCGCCAGCGTAAACTGGGGGCCTGCTAACCTCGGCCCATGCCGGACCGCTCTCCACCGGCGCCCATGACCATCGCCAACATGCGCGCCAAAGCGAGCAGGCCCGCGCTGATTTGCGCGCCCCGCGTCACGGACGCGGTCGCGTCGTGTCCTGGCCGCTGGTCGCGCCCTCGGACGCCGGCAATTTCTTCTCCGCCCCGGAATCCATCTTCAGCGCGGGTGCATTAGCTTCCGCCTTGGCGTCCGGAGTGACGGCATTGGGCGAGTTCAAAGGGCCGGGCGCGACCTTGTCCGGCGGCGCGTTCTGCTGCGCGGGCGGCGCGGGGGTGGCGGCTTCGCTCTTGTTGCCAGGCACCTGATCCTGCGCCACTGCAAACCCGATGCCCGCGATCAGCGCGGCCGCAATCAGCAATGTTTTCGTCATTGCAACCTCCTTGACCGTCCGTTGACCGCCTTCAACCGACATCCCCAGATGATCAGGGATCAGCGTGAACGTTAGCATTCTGCATGACGTGCACCCCGGCGCGGCTTCAGCATGCGCAAAAAAATGGAGAGGTGACAATGCACGGGGCGACTCGCCAAGATTAAGGTCACGGCGCCGGCAGGCGGTCAAACCAGACGCCGAACAGGGCGAACAACGAGACGAGCGCGAGAAAGCCGTTAATCGTGACCAGCAGCGCGGGCGATATCCGCGGCGAAGTCGGGATCGGCGGCGGCAGACCTGGATTGAGCTGACGCCAGACCGCGGCGCCGAAACAGAACATCGAGAAGAGCACCAGCACGCTGCCGTTGGCGAGGATCAGCCAATCCGGCACCAGGCCGGTGAGCAAGGCCTTCGCTCCGATGCCGCTCGCCAACGCTAACAGTCCGGTGCGGACCCAGGCATTGTAGGTGCGCTCGGCCGCGAACAGCGTGCGGTCGGCCGCGAGTTCGGTGCGCCGGTCGGCGCTGTCCTCGATGCGGCCGGTCGAGACTTCGAGCTTTACCGCACTGTCGGCGAGCTTCTTGCCGCTCTTCGCCGGGGTGGCGGGTTCTGCCATAGGCTTGCTCCGATTTTTCAGCCGGCGCGCCGGTCTTGCGGCGCGCTTTCGAGCAATTGCTTGAGCCAACATTCCTTAGATGACTAGGGATTGGCGTGAACGCTAGCATTCTGCTGGGGCACACGGAAGTTACCCGTGCGACGCATGTCCGATACCCATCGCCCTCACCCGGGACGTAAAGATATGCCCGTAAGCACGGTCATTGTCGCGGACCAGATAAGCCGGCGCTGATGCCCAAGGGAAAGCCTCGGTAATCTGCCGGGCCAGCCACTCGGCGGTCGGATGCCGCGTTACCTCGAACCACAATAGCTGTCGTCGCCCATGGCCCAGGACGAAAACCGCAAACAAGAGATCAAAGGTTAGCGTCGGTACAACGCATATATCGATAGCGGCGATCGCCTCAGCGTGATTTTGCAGAAAAGTCTTCCAAGTCTGCGACGGCGGATTCTGACCACGCACCATGTATTTCGAGACCGTCGACTGGCGACCTGAAAGCCAAGCATCAGAAGCTCACCATGGATCCGGGATGCGCCCCATAGCGCGTTTTCCCTGCTCATCCGCCGGATCAGATCACGCAGGCCGCGATCAATCTTCGGTCGCCCTGCCCTATTTCGGGATTTCCAACGCCAGAAGATTTTGAAGCCAGCGCGATGCCAACGCAGAATGGTCTCCGGTTGCACCACCTGGGCCGCACCAATAAGGCTCGGCCAGATCCGGGTCATCGATATGAGCAGGGCGCGATCTCTGCCATGCAGTCGAAGACGAGGTGGTGGCCGCCGCAAAGCGATGTTGAGCTGATGACGGAGAAACAAATTCTCTGCTTCAAGCCGGCTCCGCGACTTGAACAGGTCGGCGACGAACATTCCGAGCGCGCGCAGGATCACAAACATCGTTCTCAATGATCCGATGATTCTGTCTTACGATGCGAATCCGGGCTGGATGGAATTTTCGGAAGGGACACGTCAGTTGTCCATAGCATTCCGAGAAAATTCGGGCCGTGCTTACGTGCGGCCCCAATTTTCTTCTTCGGCTTCAAATTGCGAGGGTTGTCCGCACGGCGAATGTCATAAAGTGGCAGTTTGTTACCTTAAGAGTTGCAGCCACGTGAGTGGTTGATGGTGATAAACGGTCGTGAAGCCGCGGACCAGCTATCGATTTTGTTATGGCCAACCGCTAACTTGATGCTAGACGCAGAATCTACGGGGTATCTTGGTTCATGGCTGCTGCGATTGCGGTTTCCGTCGATACGGTGGATTTGGCGTTCGGAAATCTGCCGCGTCCCGCACGGCTTGCATTCAACTTCGCCGCAAGGCTCCGGCGCGGCACGCTCGAGGCCGTGCTGCCAAACGGGCAGCGCTATCTCTTCGGCGGTGCGGAACCGGGTCCCGCCGCGACCATGATCATTAACAATCTCGACTTTGCCCGGCGGCTCATCAGCGGCGGGGATCTCGGCGTGGCGGAAGGGTATCTGCGCGGCGAGTGGGAAACGCCGGATCTCACGCAGTTTCTCTATTTGTTCAACGTCAATCACGATGTAATTGCGGGGACGCTGTGCGCTCTGCCACTTATACGGCTGTTCCAGTCCGTTCGCTTCTGGCTCCATCGCAACACGAGGAGTCAGGCGAAGCGCAACATCGAGGCCCATTACGATCTCGGCAATCGATTTTACGAAGCGTGGCTCGACGAGACGATGACTTATTCCTCCGCTCTGTTTGAGCACGAGACAGACGATCTTTCCGTCGCGCAGACGCGCAAGTATCAGAGCCTCGCCACGGCCATTGGGCTCGCCCCTGGCCAAAAGGTGCTGGAGATAGGATGCGGATGGGGCGGCTTCGCCGAATTCGCCGCAAAGACCCACGGGGTCGATGTCGTGGCGCTCACGATCAGCCCTAAACAATTCGATTTCGCGCGGCAGCGCGTTTTCAAGGCCGGCCTCAACGATAAGGTCGAGGTCAAGCTGCAGGATTACCGCGACGAGCGCGGAGTGTTCGACCGCATCGCGTCAATCGAAATGATTGAAGCCGTGGGCGAGCAATATTGGTCAACTTATTTCCGCCAGATGCGCGATCGGCTCGTTCCGGGCGGATTTTCCGGGATCCAGGCCATCACCATCCAGGACCGCTACTTTCGCGACTACCGGCGCGAAATAGATTTCATCCGTCATTATGTGTTTCCGGGCGGCATGCTGCCGACGCCGACCATCCTGAAGACCTTGGGCGAGAAATTCGACCTGCTGCTCGTCTCCGAACGCATCTTCGGCCGTGATTATGCGCGCACCCTTTCGATCTGGCGTGACCGCTTCCGCGCTAGCTGGCCCGCACTCGTGCGGCTCGGATTTGACCAGCGCTTTCAGCGGCTGTGGGAGTATTATCTGGCTTATTGCGAGGCGGGTTTTCTGGCCGACAAGATCGACGTGCGCCAGATGGTGTTCGCGAAGAGCGGCAGTTGACACGCTTGGCTGAGGCTCTTGCTGCGCTTCGCGCTGGCCGTCATGGCCGCATCAACCTCGGCGATCCCTCGCTTCGTACGTCAATATCTGGATCGACCAGATCGACATGGATGGTGCGCCCGAAGAGATTCGAACTCCTGACCCCCAGATTCGTAGTCAGCTGCTCCACTACCGAGCCATCCGCCTGCGTTCCAGCCCAATCGCCCATGGCTACCTTGCGTCGTGCGATTGCCGTGCGAATCGCACGGAATGTCTCTGAAAATGGCGCGCCCGGAGAGATTCGAACTCCCGACCCCCAGATTCGTAGTCTGGGGGTTACATTTGATAATTCCTGGTTATGTTCATCCGGCGAGGAAGCCCTCGCCTGCTAAATAGATCTACATTCTATTTTGCCGCTAGCGTAACCGGGTGGTCAACCACCGGTTCAAGGGCTAAACGTCAGCTCTGGGTTGTTAACGGCGCCAACACCGCGCCTGGGCGATGTCCGCGCATCACCAAAAAGCAGCCATTAGCAGGTCTTACTCGCATTTTTGCTTCGTTTCACAAGCAGTCATTCTCAGCCGAGAGACTAAGAACGGCAACGAAACATTTGGCTTCATCAAGGTTTAAGCCGGAGCATATGAGCTAGTGGTTAGAATCTGACACTTGGTACCGTCGTATGAAGCAGTTTGCAGCGAGATATCAGCACTTCCGGCGGCCTCAAGCGTTTGAATTGCACCACTAGTTCTCAGCAATCCGATATCCAATTCCCGGCTCGGTCAGGATGATACGCGGGTCGTCGGCGTGTTCTTCGACTTTCTGCCGGAGCTGGCCGACATAGACGCGCAGATATTGCGTATCCTCGGTATGCGCCGGTCCCCAGACAGCGGTTAGAATTTGCTTATGCGTGACCACGCGGCCAGCGTGACGGGCGAGAAACGACAGCAACTCGAATTCCTTCGGCGTCAGCTTTAACTCGGCACCCGCGCGCGTGGCGCGGTGGCGCACGGAATCGACTTCCAGATTGCCGACCCGCAGCAGCGGGATTTCCGCTTTCCGCTGCATGCGGTGGCGCAGCGCCGTACGCATGCGCGCCATCAGCTCGCCGACGTTGAACGGCTTGTTGACGAAGTCGTCGGCACTGAGGGACCGACTTACATCCAGTCAAAACAACTTGATTACGCCGCAAAAAATATAACCGGCCCCTCTCTCACGACGGTAATTGCTGATCCCCAGAATCCGACACTCTTAAATCAGGTGTGCTTGCTCAAAACTCCAAAAGGTCAAGAAAAACTGGCGATTTTCGCGCCACCGCCATACCGTCGCGGGCATGATCACAATTCTTTCCGCCCTCGTTTCCCTGCTCTCGTTCCGTGTTCGCAGCCGCGCCTCCCTGGAGCTTGAACTCGTCGCCCTGCGACATCAGGTGACCGTCCTGCGGCGGCAGCGACCAGGTCGCGCGA